>JAABUO010000039.1_pt1 | contig 373484 bp, 324 predicted proteins | sample 5559291 | NCBI WGS metagenome assembly JAABUO01 (sample SAMN10711878, study PRJNA513372) | rock metagenome | isolation source: Antarctica rocks | place: Antarctica: Victoria Land, Finger Mt sud | reverse complement strand
TCAAGGTAGGTACCCACGTGTTACTCACCCGTCCGCCACTCCCTCTGTTGCCAGAGGACGTTCGACTTGCATGTGTTAGGCACGCCGCCAGCGTTTATCCTGAGCCAGGATCAAACTCGCCATTCATTTTTATATGCAATCTCTCAATGGAGATGTGCGTTTCATAATGTTGGCAAGCTCATCACTCGCTTGACAGGTTAAATCTGTTTTCTTATGTTTCCTTACCACTCTTCAGTTGTTCAAGAACTGTTGCTGCTTTCGCATTCCTGCACCATTCAGCGTTCTGTCGGGTGCAAGTGAGATATTATCACTATGTGCCTATTCTGTCAAGCTTTTTACCCACGAGTTTTATAAAATTCCAAATTCCAGTTTCGCAAAAAGCTATGCTACCCTTCTTGTTGCTTCTTCTCGCGACGATCTTTCAATGGAGTAACATTTTCGTTGTCTGTCTCTTCTTTTACCTGTGGTGGTTGTGATATATGGGAACCCTGTGCATTCTGCTCTAAGTAATAGCTCACGATGAGCGCGACGCCGACTCCTAATGGAATGAGGCCAGGGAGGAGCCAGGGACCTAAATGCCATGGTGTGGCGGCGGCAAGTGATGGTGGCAAGAAAAAGCCGACAGGATAGAGACCGACAGTGAGAGAAAGGCCAACCATCGCAATGATAAGTCCTGCTCGTAGCATACGCCTACTGCGTATCGCACGTTGGGGGTCTTCACTCCGTTGACGCTGTGGGTGGATGCCTTGTGTGATAAGTGCCATGCGTTCTCTATGATGAAGATAACGTAACAACACGATAAAGCCAAAGAAAATAGCCAGTGCCATGATCCAGCCCAGCAGGACGAGAAATGCGTTTGAGAACATGGTAATACCTCTTCGTTCCAATATACGTATATATGATATGATACATAAAACAGCAGTGTTGTTTCACCGAGCAGAAAACGAAACTTTTTCTGTTCTTTGGCCCTCTAAGAGAAAGTATGAATGAGTATCAATTGCATCCATCACGAACCATAGGAATGTCCCTTTCGCATACGTCTCCATCCTTTGCAAAGCAGGTGGATCAGGATGATGTGGAACTCGTCGCTGCAAGCAAGAGCGGAGATCAGGATGCATTCGTGCTGCTTGTGCAGCGTCATCAACATCGTGTCTTCAATCTTGTCTATCGTATGCTTCAGCAGTACGATGAAGCAAACGAAGTCACACAGGAAACCTTTCTTGCTGCATGGCAAGGTCTACCGTCATTTCGAGGTGACGCACGTTTTTCTACCTGGCTCTATCGTATCGCTTATAACTGTTGCATGAAACAATTAGAGCAACATAAGCGTGACCAAGCACTGCAAACAGCGATCCAGGCAGAGCAGCGCTTAGAAGATGCTGATAGTGGAACGCGCGTGGATACAGAAATAGATGCTCATGATCGTCAAATACTTGTCCGCGAACAACTCTCTACGCTTCCAACAAAATATCGTCTTGTATTAGTGCTGCGGCATCTACAAGAGAAGACGTATGAGGAGATGGCAGAAATTCTTGCTATGCCTATTGGTACCATTAAGACACATTTGTTTCGCGCACGCAATCTGCTCAAGGAACGGCTGCAAGCGTTCGAGCAAGAACAGAATACAAGATCGAGGAGCTAACAATGCGATGTTCTCAAACTGCTCAGCAGTTGCAACTCTATATCGACAATCAGCTTCCTATGGGGAAAATGCATTCTCTGGAGGTTCATCTTGCTACATGTGAGGAATGCAGAAGAGAACTGGCGGTCCTGGAAGAGATAACGTCCGCACTCAATACTACACAACCCGTTATGGAACCAGCGAACCTTACTATGCATATTATGCAGCGTGTCGCGCTTGATGTGCAGCAGCGTGAACGTGAAAAGGTTGCTCGCGAAGTGTATATTCCGTTACGTCCATCGCTCATGGAACTATTAGCGGTGATTGTGCTTGCAACCGTAACCACGCTGGGTATTATTCTTGGTCAGCCATCACTTCGTGTGAACCTGCCATTCACCAGTGGCAATAGTCAAATCTCGCACTTGCTAGTTACGGCGTCACAATTTTTTGCCAGTGTAAACAGCGGAACGCTCACGCTTGCGTTCTGGGTGTTAGGCACAATATTAGGCATTAGTATAACTCTTGCGCTTGCAGGCAATGAGATGCGTGACGAATGGTTCAGGGCGATCAGTCATAAACTGCCCGTGTGGTAGCGACGAAAAATACATACGTTAAATATATACAACGAAAACGTTCTTGTCGTAAAGAACTACATATGAGACGGATGTAAAAAGTCGATGGAGATAGTTAAGAGGCGTACCATAGGCGAAACTTGCTATGGATTTTATCGGCTCAGTCATCCTGTACCAGTGCTATTTCATACCGTCGCGGTGACAATCTTTGTACTTGTTGCAGCATGGCCGCATTTCAATTGGAGTGTTATTGCGCTTGTTATCGCCGCTCACGTTGCTATGCAGTTGTCTATTGCCGTACTCAATGACTATTGTGACCGTCGCCTTGATACGCTGGGCAAGAAAGATAAGCCTATTCCACTGGGACTTGTGCTACCGCGTGAAGCACTTTTTGCTGGTCTACTTCTAATTGTTCTCATGGTAGTGCTATTGTTGCCTCTACCGCCCCTCGCATTGCTTGTGTCATGTCTCTATCTTGCACTAGGGCAAAGCTACAACCTCGGCCTCAAATCGACGCCACTCAGTGGTATTGTCTTTGCGCTGGCAATTCCCCTTATCCCTTTGTATGCATTTCTCGGTGTGGGCCATCTCTTACCTGTTATCCTCTGGCTGGTACCCGTGGCGGCACTGCTTGGCATCGGCATAAATCTTGCGAACTCACTCTCCGATATCGAGGAGGACGCCGCAAACGGTGCCAGAACACTCGCGGTTGTGCTAGGAGTCAGAGGCGTATACTTCACTTGTCCTCTACTCATTATTTTTAGTATTATCTTGATAGGTACACTTACCTTTGCCCATGCCGTTCCCGTCCAAATACAGCTTGTCCTGACAACACTGATCGTTACAGGACTTATAGCACTGGGCTTGCTCGTATTTTTTCGTCCATACGGTCTCATAAAGGCAGGGAAACGCTATTTTTATGTTGTTGTCTTGACATGTCTCATCCTTGCCATTGGCTGGTTGACTGGAGTTTTGATCTAATGCCGTTACGCCTTACTCTCCTCGAAAATATCCTGGCACGATTTGATATATTGCCTGCTCCACTTTTCGATACACCGCTTGCGGCTGGTATCGCTAAAGTGCTTGTCACCGCTTGCGAACTTGACCTCTTCGATACGCTTGGCAAAAGTAGCTTGACTACTGAGGTCCTTGCACAGAAATTGGAATGCGAGCCGCAAGGTTTACAACTACTCTTGAACCTGCTAGTCTCGGCTGGCTACTTGCGTGAACGTGAGGGCAAGTATCGTAATACTGCGATGACGAGACGTTGGCTACTTAGCACCTCTCCGGTCAGTATCGCCCCCTACGTCATTCATAGCCCCGATATCGTCGCCATCTGGGACCACATGCCGGAGGTGGTACGCACGAACAAGCAAGCCATGCATATGCCCTACGACGAGGATGCTAGCAATCCCGAAACCGCGAGACTACTGGCGAGACACTACGCAGGACTGGCTTCGCTTGCCACTTCGTTAGGCGGAGAGATCATCAACCGTGTAGCACTGCCGCGTGGCGCAACCCAACTGCTCGATGTCGGTGGTTCGCACGCGGGCTATAGTGCGCTCTTCTGTCGCAAATATCGCCGCCTACACGCAACCGTAATGGATATCGAAGCTGGCGTACAAGCAGGGCAACGTACCGCCAAACTGATGAAGCTTGAACCGCGCATGAGCTTTACCTGTGCCGACATCGTGCAAGACGACTTCTCGGAGCAGTTCGCGGACCAATTCGACGTTGCGCTCTACTTCCATATAGCTCATCTCCTACAACCAGAAGTCAATCAGGCAACGCTGGCAAAAGTGGCGCGAACGCTCAAACCTGGAGGCATGCTCATCTACGTCGATCAAGTCACCGACCAGACGCACGGCTCGCACCTCGCCTCGCTCATGGTACAATTCATGGCTCTGACCGTCACAACTATAGGCGGTACCTGCTACCCCTTCCCCACCGTCAAAGAGTGGTTAGAGCATGCAGGCATGGGGCAGGTGAAAAGCTACCGCTTGTTGACGCCGGGGGCATCGTTGGTGACGGCGATCAAGTAAGTATGAAAAAGAGGAGAGGACCAGCAACATTACGTTGCTGGTCCTCTCCTCTTTTTCATTTAATCGGGGTGAGAAGATTTGAACTTCCGACCCCTACAACCCCATTGTAGTGCGCTACCGGGCTGCGCCACACCCCGAAAATGTGATAGAGCAATTATAACAGAAAAATCGGGGAGGCGTCAAGCTATTTTTGAATGTTTTCTGTATCATCAAATAACGATGGTTGCTTTCTCTTTACATTACGTTGTGCGCCTTTTCCGTTTCTATCATATCGTCGGCTTCGACCATATGATTTGAAACCGCCTATTTGCTAGTTCCGCATGCTATTTTTTCCTTCTCTACTCCCTTGAGAAAGTTACGATAGTTGTCATATTGCGCGAATCCAACGTGGTTGAATGCTCTCAACGGGTAAATCGAACAATCCTTGTTGGGCATCGACGCGGAAGAGTTGTGCGAAATCTTCGGGTGTGAATGCTTTGCGGAGACGCGCGGCATAGGAGGTGACGAGTACACGCAGGTAGTGTTCTACATCGTAGTCGCGGCGATTGGCAACCTCTGTACGTAGCGATGACGTGTCATGTTCTTGCGTTTCATCCCCGTTTTCGTCTTCTTCACCCCATTCATTGCCGATGGCGGCCTCTTCGATTTCCTCTGGCAACCAGACGTATTGCTTGCCTTGTGAACGATAGAAGCGCACTCGTTCGCCCGGGAACCAGCGCGTGCGTCCAGCATTCAATAAAGCCTCATATTGTGGCTCTGGATGAGTCGCACGCGATGTATTGTAAGCTTCGGGCGTTTTGGAGAGCCGTACACGCGCACCCATATCTGATGCTGGCAAGGCACGGGTTCGTATCGCCTCGACAATATCCAGGTAGGCTTGTCGCACACTCGGAATATCACCTGTCATGGCGCACGGAAGAGCTTGGCGCAGAAAACGTTCTCCAAATGGCTCGGCACGGCTAGAGCGAAGTGCGACGCCATGTACCACCAATCGTTCACCGTAGGTCAGGAGCGCGTAGTTTTTGATTTCGTGACTGAACATGGCATGATAGCGTCCCTCGTATTCCAGGCGAATCCCTGCGGGCAGTTCCGTACCGATCTCCTCAACGAGGGCACGTTCCTGTTCCTCAGTCCAGCCAGTGGGGACAGAGAAATAGACACCATCTGTATCGGCCTCGATCAAGGCCATGCCACGTTCGCGTAGTGCCCCCAAAACCTGTGTAAGAACGGCGCGTCCGCGTTGTGTGACTTCGCCTGCCGCACGACTGTCTGCGAATAATGCCATTGTACCTGCACCCATATAGCCATAGGCCGCGTTAATGAGTATCTTCATCGCCGCCTGTGTAGCCGTATGGTGGTTAGCCTCGACTGAATCAGGTGGCGCGGTACGAGCCGCCGCTTTATGTGCGAGCCGCAAATCTGTCAATTGACTTAATACACGTAGCAGGACGCCGAGCCGATCACAGGCAGGTCCAATTTGAAAGGTACGCATCAACGAGGGGTAAAGTGAGGCAACGTCGGCTTTGACTACCTGTTGAGCGACACCCGTTGCTAACAGATGTGCGGCACCGCCTTCGTGCAGTTCGCCATCGTTGCTCTTACCAGCCTGTCGAGGCAGTGCCGCACCTGCATGAAGATAGGCACGCACAAGAATGGGTTCGAGAATACCCATTGCAGGACCAGCCGAGGCGAGCCGCTCATAGCGCCGCGGTGCCATACTCGCCAGTGCGAACGGTGCCCCCTGTAGGCGTCGTGAGAGGCCATCAACCTCATTTACGTCGTCGAGCGCATAGTGCTTGACCAATTCGGGGTCATTGCGGTAAGTATCGAAGATCGCCGACCCCTCGATATACACACGTTCTGGTGAGGCGATACCGAAGTAACGTGCAACCTCTTTGAGGCGATGCCCAGGCATGTCGCGTACCACAAAATCATGGCGTCGCACAGAGTCGAGCGTGTCAATCAATTCACGACCTGCGACGCTGTAGCGCACACGTTTCCGCGCCTCTGGTCCAATTGCCAGCGTCTCTTCGCGCCGTTCTAGTCGCATTGGACCGCCCTCACGCCCAATCTCTAACGGTATACCCAACTTTGCCGCTCGTTCCTCAAGAAAGAGCAGGTCGAAGCCGAAAAGATTGTGATTTTCGATGATATCGGGGTCACGCTCGCGAATAAGGGCGCAAAGATCAGCAATCAGCCGTGCCTCATTGTCGGGTGTGGGAGCTTCGAGAACGGTGGCGAGTCCGCGTGAATCGCGAATGGCGACCATAAAGATACGTCCACGATGTGGATCGAGTGCAGTTGTTTCCAGATCGAACTGTAAGCGGTGTAAATCCTGGTAGGTAAGGCCACGAAAGTAGACGCGTCCTGTGAGCATGAGGTATTGTTCGACGGGACCAACGCGGTAATAATCGTCTGCTAGATCGCTCAAGCTTGTAATACGCCTTCCAAGCCGACGCGAGGCACCAGTACAGAGCGTGCGTTCGAGAAAGCTACCATCACGCGCCGAGAGCAGATAGCGATACGAATCGGCGGGACCGTCCAGGACTTGATAACTGACGAGACTTCCTTTCGCTCCTAATGCAGTCGAGGGAAGCAGCGCAGGTCCTAATTGTTGCAGGTCTTCAAGTGTCGCCGCGAAGAGCCACGGACGAAAACGCTCCTCTGTACAGGTTACACGCTCTCTAGCAGACCCCTTTTCGCGTTGCCATACGAGGGCACGGCCAGCGCGTGAGGCCCACACCGAGACAATGCCAGGAGTGGAGTTCCAGCCAAATAAATACTCGTCCTGCACTGCCACTACAGCTTGTTCTTGTACAGATGACGTGGAAGAAGTAGTTGACATAACGCTCCTGACGTGGTGTAAAAGAACAAAACGTTTGTTCTAAGTGTACCATCTTTGGGTTAAGGAAACAAGAGATTTAGAAGGCTATATTTTGAGCTTGTTGTGTTATACTATGTGATACAAAGAGACATTGAGCGGTGCATAGTCGAAAGGCAAGGCCATGAATGACCATTTGCAGGAAATGTTGCCGCGTCTGGCACAACTTCCAGCCGAGGCGCAAGAAGTATATAGAGTTGCTTGAGCGAAAAGCCTCCATTCAAGAATATAGGGAAGGTTTATCACAGGAGGAACCCTGGATAGACCCTGCAGGAGCATGGAGTGACCTTCCAGACGATATGTTCGAGGAATTAGACAAGATTCGACATTCTAGCCCTCCTACGCCGCCAATCGAGCTTCCATGAGAGAGTACTTATTAGATACTAAAGGCTAGTTATGCAAGTAATTCGCTGGCAAGAAAAAACACTCCCAACAGAACGCGAATTGCGCGAACTGATGCAATGCGAAGGATTCTCTCCCTATACATGGTCAAACGGACCAAGTTACACGTATGCAGCGCATACGCATACATATGAGAAGGTGCTGTATTGTGTGCGAGGCTCGATCCGCTTTGTGTTGCCAGAGCAGGTCAACGCAGAGGGAAATGCGGATTTTGTTGACCTGAATCCTGGCGATTGTATGATTTTACCCCCACACACTATGCATAGTGCCATTGTTGGACCTCACGGTGTGACGTGCTTAGAGGCGTCGCGCTAACTCTTCAATTGTTTCATAGATGAGTTGTGGTAGTGTGTCGAACGAGTACGACATCACAACGCCCTCGTTACGCTGATGCGCCCCCTGACCATATGGTCCGAAATTCACTACTGGAATGTTCAGCTTCCCGATAGTCTCAAGTGGCAGATAGTACGAACCTCCTTGCTTTCCCTCGTCGGTCGGTTGTTTCCATACAGGCATATTGGTTTTCAATGCAGAGGTATCAATTCCTGCATCTAGCCGTAGATAGCTGAGGTCACTCAGGTAGGGATAATATTCTTGTTGTACGAGTGGTACTTCGGGGTGTGCTGCTATGACGGCGTTGAGGGCGTCGTGTAGGGCGTCTTTCGTCGCGGCAACGTGTGGATAGTATGGTGGTGAATAATAGAGAACAACGGCTGGCCCCTGTTTACTACTAAGCGTCCAGAGTTTGTGAACGAGGTGTAGACTTCGTTCACGCGTATCCATTGTTGCAGGCAGGCTTTCCTTTACTGTATCGAGTTCAGCCTGTATCTGCTGCTGGCCCAGTCGCTGTACCATTTCCTCGTAGAGTTCAGCATAGGTGAGGATAACGCCCTCACGCGGAGAGGTTGCTGGCGACTGTATCCCGCTTGACGTTCGCCAGCGTATCTCTGCTTCGTCTACACGTCTTAAAACCTCTGTTAATGCTGAATCCGCGAATTGACGGAGACGTACCAGAAGTGCATCTGGTGTGGTGGTAAATGTTAAGACATTGAGGTAAAAATAAGCAGCAGATGGCAACTGCACATTGTAGTGTATTTTGAGGTCGGTCGCTTTGAGCGTGACGGGTGGTGCTGTGACCTGTCCATGTTGAACATCGCATAGCTCATCGTTCATGCTCAGGTTACGAATGAGTTCAGCGGCAAGCAGGTTCGCATCCAGTCCATTGAATGGAGTACCTACATGTGACTCGCGCCCAACGCAGAGAAAGCTTGGTAAGAGTTTTCCAACTGTACCGTTATACACATAACGGTGCGGATCACCCGGATACAATGCTGTTGTATAGTCCGTGTTGATTGCACCAATATAGGTAAGTTTGTACTGCTCGCGCATACGGGTGAGGAAGCGCACCGCCTGTAAAACGCCTGCCGACTCGTTTTCCTCGTCTACAGTTGCCAGGAAGAGTAGCGAGAGTGGCGGTGTAGAGCGTGATGCGAAATAACGCATGAGCGCAATATTGACGGCGACACCACTTTTCATATCGACGGTGCCACGCCCAAACATCCAATCGTTAGCCGCAGGTCCTTCGAGTACAGGACCTAGCTCATCTCGCTTTTGAGCCAGAGCATGCGGGCTGAGCGAACTATCTTCCAATGTTCCGTAGTCCTGTGTGCCGACTGTATCAATGTGCCCTAGCAAAACCAGCGTCTTCGAGCTTTTCCCTCGCAGGAAGGCATACGTATTTTGCCTCTCATAAGGATCACTTTCAATTGGGTCAGGCCCAATTTGCGTATATTTGTCCGCTAAAGAATCTTTACATAATAGCCCAATTATCACATCCCAAATGTTTTCGCCGATACTAGGGCTGACAGTACGAAAACTTACCAGGTGTTCGGTGTAACTCTGCACATCTAGGAACCAAGCGTGTTTGTTGCTGTGCAACATATCCTCATACTGCTTTATGATATCTTCATACCATTCTTGTTTGTCGTGTTCAGGCATTATTCTTCCACCAATACAAATTTAATTAACGAGCATTGCTACTATTGTTCCTTCAAATAAGGGAAATGTTGCTCTATCCACTTGCTAATCGGTTGTGATTGATTATAACATAACAGAGGAACGTTGCCTCTCTCGTTCAGGCAATGCTCGTCGGCTATTTTTGTCAAAAATTGTGTTCATATGAATGTGACACTTTTCGTATGGCTGCGTCTAAGTGAGCGTACTGATTGTTTGCACATGTGAACCATACAAACAGTTATCACCACGTTTTAGTTTGTTCGTCCTATAGTTTTTACGGAGGGAAAGAGATCATGGAAAACGCGATGATGGAACGCAGGCAGCAGCGTCCGATAGGTGTAACGATCATGGCTGTTTTGCTAGGTATCGAGGGCTTGCTCGAACTCATTGGTGGAATTATTATCATTGTTGCGGCTAACTCGCTCAGTCGCACGGTTATATCGCATGGTCATAGAATCACTGCACATTTTGTGAGTGCAGTGGGCATTGGCATTGGAGGTGTTGGTGTTGTGATAGGCATTATCACGCTCATATTCGTCTTTGGTCTGTGGACATTGCGACGTTGGGCGTTCTGGGCTGTTGTTATCATTGAAGGTTTGAGCGTACTCCTGGGTATTCTTGCATTGGTACGTCAAACTGGTACTACGGGTGGCATAATCGCTGGCATGATTATTCCCGTGATCATCCTCATTTACTTTCTCTTAGACGCGAATGTACGGCGTGCGTTTCGCATCTAATTCATAAAGAGGCTAAAGGCGGTATCATCAACAAAATTTCTTGATGGTGCCACCTTTATGGACTTGCTAATATGGCTAGTACGTTACTTTCGCCGAACAGGAACCGTCTTGATAGGAGAACGAATATCTTTCTTAGTTTTTTGGAGTATGTATTGTATGGAACGTCTTATAACGCGAACTGATAGTGCCGAAAATGTAGATACGCTTGAACCAGAACAAGTAATTCAAGAAATTTTATCTCCAACCACGCACCCCAGGCAACCCAGTTATCATCCTACTTCCTGGAATATCGTCAATTCCGTGTTAGATATCGCTGATACAGTAACGCATGGCCGTGCAGGATTATTGCAACGTATATTCTTGTTTGTATTATTCGGTGGTATAGCTGCGCTAGTCAATCTTATTGTTTTTTATGTTATCTTTTATCATATTCCCTTGCCCGTCATCGCCAATTTAAGTGCCGATGGAAATACCAAGCTGCATAATGTCATCGCGTTTGTGTTTGCATCCGAAATTTCCCTGATCGTCAATTTCATTCCTAATGATCACTTTACCTTCCGCCATCTGCCCGGTCGTAGTCGCTCATGGCCCGCACGTTGCGCTCGTTTCCATATGACCTCTATAAGTGGAACTATTCTCACGTTTCTCATTGAGTTTACTTTGAGTTCAGAAGTACACGTGCCCGCAGTTAGGGCGCAAGCTGTCGCAATACTACTGGTCATGGTATACAACTTTGCTTTTCATCACCTCTTCACTTATCGTCACGTTAAAGTTGAAGTGTAGTAACACGCTTACATTATGTTTGGTGGTAACTTTACGACTTGCATCCCGTTTACCTCCTGCCTTTCATATATGCAAAAGTGTATACGAAAGAAGTTTCATTGTCCAGATGAAAATGATTGCAGCGTCTATGAATAGAGTCTTACGCATCTACAGAAACGTGGTTATTAGAGAACAGTGTTTTTCTATAGTGCGAATACAAGGAGAAAGTTGTTATGCGACTGAGAGATTACGTTGACGACCGTCTGGCACAAGGTGAGAACAACGCCACAATTGAGGGACTGCAACGGACGCTACGGTGTGATCTAAATGATGCTATCAATCATGTCCCCAAAGAGGACTGGGAGGCGGAAATCAAAGATAGACAGAAAGAGTCTGATGGGCAGGTGCTCATCTGGCTTGCTGGTCAATCCGAGCCAAGTTATAGCATTCAGGAGTAACATAGAGGAACTTTCGTAGAGGACCAGAAATATGACAAGGGATGTCAGGAATAACAGTTATACTTCTCACTAGATGCACATAAAATGTTCAGAAGAGGAGTATAAATATGATGAAATATGGTCTTGATATCCCTATATCAGGTGCTTATGCTGATCCATACAAACTAGCTGACCTTGCTATTGAGGCTGAAGAAGCTGGATGGGATGGTTTCTTTCTTCAAGATGTGCTTTCTTCAGGGAGTCCTCCTGGCGATCCCATAATAGACCCATGGATAGCACTTGCTGCTGTTGCTATGCGTACTCAACGTGTCAAAATTGGAATTTTTCTTACGCCACTGCCTCGAAGACGCCCCTGGCAGGTAGCTCGTGAAACTGTTGCACTGGACATCTTGTCGCATGGACGCTTAATCTTTGGTGCTGGTCTGGGTTTTCAAGCACCCGATTTTACTCCCTTTGGTGAAGAGTACGATACTAAAATACGAGCCGAAAAACTGGATGAAGGCTTAGAGGTGCTGAATGGCCTTTGGAGTGGTGAGACTTTTAACTTTCATGGCATGCATTACCAGATTGATGATGTGGTCATGGTGCCTAAGCCCTTGCAAACTCCTAGAATACCTGTCTGGTTGGCTGGTGGCTGGCCCAGACGCAAACCGTTTCGACGAGCAGCACGCTGGGATGGTGTCTATGTAATGACGTATAATCAGGTGAAGAACGAACCGATTACTTCAGAAGAGGTACGGGAGATTGTAGCGTACCTGGACACACAGCGAGTAGAGACCACTCCTTTCGATGTAGCTGTAAATGGTGTAACATTTGGCAATACACAGCAAGATGTAGAGATAGTTCAGCCTTTTATTGAAGCTGGAGCCACGTGGTGGATTGAGTACGAGGCTTCACGCGAAACCTTTGAGCAATATCGAGATCGTATTCGTAAAGGACCACCGCGAATTTCATAACTTTTTCTTAGGCTCTCTTTTAGAGAAAGGATGCATCATGAAAATTGTTGATGTGAGAAGTAACGTACTTGGTACCGCGTGGCGCAATTTGACGTTTGTGCGTGTACTTACAGACGAGGGGCTAGAGGGTGTGGGCGAGGTACGTATGCTTAATCATACTGATGCATTGCTAGGCTATCTCGCGGAGGCGGTTCCCAATCATGTTCTTGGTCATGACCCTATGAACATTGAAGATCTTGTACGCCGTATGTACCTCAACGATTTTGCGCGTGCGGGCGAGATTGCCATGTCCGCTATTGCCACTATCGAAATAGCGTGTTGGGATATCATGGGGCAGGCACTTGGACAACCCGTTTATAAGCTGCTCGGCGGAGCGGTTCGGAACAAAATCAAGGCATATGCCAATGGCTGGTACACAGTTGAACGTACACCGGAAGAATTTGCTCGTGCTGCTCAACAGGCTGTAGCGAAAGGGTATCGTGCGCTCAAGTTCGACCCCTTTGGCTCCGGCTTTTATGAGATGGAGCGTGCCGAAAAATTGCACGCCATCTCGCTTGTCGAGGCAGTACGTGCGGCTGTCGGACCTGATATCGAACTCTTAGTTGAGATGCATGGACGCTTCAACCCTGCTACCGCGATAGAAATCGCGCATGAACTGGAACCATTCAAGCCTTCCTGGGTGGAAGAGCCTGTGCCACCGGAAAATCTTGCCGCTCTCAAGAAGGCTTCTGACAAGATTTCTCTTCCGATTGCGACGGGTGAGCGTATTCATACGCGCTATGACTATCGCCAACTCTTTGAATTGCAGGCAGCCGATATCATTCAGCCCGATATCACGCACTTTGGTGGACTACTCGAAACGAAGAAACTGGCTTCGTGGGCCGAGGCGTACTACATGTTGGTGGCACCACACAATGTCGGCGGCCCAGTTTCAACGGCGGCGGCATTGCATCTCGCTGCAGGTACGCCCAACTTCAAGATACAAGAACACTTCAACGACTTCGCGGAAGAGTGGGTAAAAGCCGTCGCGCCAGGGAACCCGGAGGTCGTCGATGGCTATTTCACTCTGCCACAAGGACCAGGGCTAGGCATTAAGCTCAATGATGATATCCTACGTGAGCACCCACAACAAGCAATTTTTTTCAGCCCCTTTGCTGAGAACTGGCATCGCCGCCAAGCTCAACGCCAACCCTAATCTCTTACCACACGCCTTCCCACAACTGGCGCGTTGCCGCTTGCGGGTCATAGCTCACAATGCATTCGTTGGCGAACAGCATTGTGGCGCGTTGCTCTGCATCATAACGCGGCCAAGTTGGAAGTCCTGCTATTTGTGACACATCGCCGTTGTGTGCGAATGCAATCCACGCTGCATGCATGACGTTCGCAATGGACTGAGGTGCATTGGTGCCTGTGAGCATCGTGGTACCTGATTGCCCCAGGTTGTCGAAGGCAAATGGAATTTCGAGAGCGTGACATGCTCCCAAAACACCACCGTAGACAGGTGTAGGCCAGTCAAAACGGTACATCCATACGGAGGCCCCCTGCTTTGCCTGCTGCTCGGCAACACGGATAGCGGGAATACGGAATGTGCGATCAGTTAACAACGCTTCCCATGGTGTCGATAAGGGAGCTTCTTGCTGATGTGCTGTATAGATCGCTAAAATCTCTTCCGCTCTATCGCCAAACATTCTCGTCAACAGGTGCATATCCACGTTTTGTTGGTTTGGGTCAAATACCGTAAACAACTTCATCTCGTCGAGATTTGTCCCGGCAAGCACGTCAACCTCTGCTGCTGAACCATCGGCAATAGCGTCTATCGCACGCTTATGTAGCACAACTCCATCGACAACAGGACTGAAGGCACGCAACTGTACGGAACTTGCCAGTGTGCTTTGAGCAGCGAGAATCGCATCTACAGGGGTGGTGAGAAGTTTCGTGAAATCGTTGGGACTCAGTTCAAGTGCTGTCATAAAATTGTGGGCGGCTTCTGCTGCTGTGTGACTGCTATTTACACGATGTGCTGCACCACTTTGTAGGATAGCACGTTTGAACAATCCATGCGCGGCAGGTATAGCAAGCAATGCTCCAATACTCATAGCTCCGGCAGATTCGCCGAAGATAGTCACATTGTCAGGATCGCCACCAAAAGCGGCGATATTATCGCGCACCCATGTCAATGCTGCTATCTGGTCGAGCAGGCCATTATTGCCAGAACTTGCGTAGTCCTTACCAGCATATTCGGCGAGATACAGGAAGCCGAGCGCACCGAGCCGATAGTTAATGTTGACGACGACAACATCGCCATGCGTCGCGAGGGCCGTGCCATCGTACCACGGTGTCGAGCCGGAACCGGTCACAAAGCTGCCACCATGGACCCATACCATGACAGGACGTCGAGCATCATCAGCTCCTGGCGACCAGATGTTGAGCGTCAGGCAATCCTCACTCATTGGCTCGCGTAACGTTCCAAATGATCCCATTGATGGCTGTGGTGAGATCGCGCCAAATTGTGTAGCCTCGCGCACACCGCTCCACGTTACAGGCGGTTGTGGTGCTTGAAAGCGTAGTGGACCGATTGGTGGCTGAGCAAAAGGAATGCCTTTCCATACAGAGATAAGCCCGTTTTGTGTTCCCTGTACTTTACCATATTGTATTTCGACCGTAGATGCTATACTCATTGAGCGAACTCCTACCCGTGATAGTGTGTTTTACCAAAGTATACCACCGGAATGCTCGCTACAAAATGTGAGACCTCAACAACCATATATAATACGTGGTGCTTCTTGACGCTTAGCTAGTGCAGTGTTACGATAGTTGCACTATAAACCATGTTCAGGATGCGAGAGGAGGTGCAAGATGCACCACTATGTTGAAGAAAGTAATGAGTTGCTCCATAAACGCGGGTACCGCCTAACGCCACAACGCTACCTTGTGTTGAGTGTGATTCAGGATGCCGACGAACACATCAGCCTGGAGCAAATCGCTGAGCGTGTGCAGAGCATCAACCCTCGCGTCAGCCTCTCGACCATCTACCGCACTTTGGAACTCTTGAGCGAACTAGGTATCGTTCACGAAAATCACCTTCCTGGCAAACCATCACACTATGAAATTCCACGTGGCAACGCACATCACCACCTTGTCTGTCAGCGTTGCCATATTATGATTCATCTTGATGACGACCTCTTAGGTGATTTGCACGAACGCCTGCAAAAACAGCATCACTTCCATACTCTCTCATTGAGTTTGTTGGCTTCTGGCTACTGTGATGATTGTTGGCAATATATGCAGCGCGAGGCGCAAGAAACGTCTCAAAGCATGGACGAACGCTAGGAATCCTTGCCACTCTTTCATCAGGGCACTTGATAAGGCTATAATGGATGTAACAAAATTTTTGTCTCTAATCTCGACAAACTTTGACATGTTATGATGTGCTGAAAGAGAAAGGATATCTCTCGATGAGTCTCAATCTAGCAACGATGCTTGTTGAAACGAGCAAAAGCAAACCCGACCATACTGCACTCATTTTCGATGACTTCAAGATGACCTATCGCGAACTTCAAGAAGCCTCGAATCAATTCGCCAACGCTCTCACAAATGCTGGCATTAAACCAGGTCAAAAAGTGGCTCTTATGTTGCCCAACATTCCGCAATTTGTTGTCTGCTTTTATGGCATTGCGAAAGCGGGTGCGGTCGTCGTGCCGCTCAACGTCTTACTCAAAGCTCCTGAAGTCGCCTATCATTTGGAAGACAGTGATGCGGTGATGCTGATTGTCTGGGAAGGTTTCGCGACTGAAGCGGTAAGCGGCTATCAACAGACCGATACCTGTCACCATTTCGTGATTGTCAACTTGCCCGGCTCACAAGCGGTTCCCGATGTCGAAGGGGCAACATCTTTCAATAAGATGATGACGATTGCATCACTCGCGTACGAAATGGTGCCCACGATGCCTGATGATACCGCCGTCATCTTGTATACAAGTGGTACTACTGGTAGGCCAAAGGGTGCTGAATTAAGCCACTTCAATCTGTTCTTTAATGCTCGTACTTCTGCTGACTCGCTAGGAATCGACTGGCGCGATGACGATGTTGGTCTGGTGGCTCTCCCACTTTTTCACTCGTTCGGTATTAGTTCGGTGATGAATGTGTTGATAACGGTTGGTGCAACGTTGACGCTGATGGCACGTTTTGAGCCTGTCAAGGCGTTCGAGATTATTCAGCGTGACCATGTAACCACGTTTGCAGGCGTGCCTACCATGTATATCTACCTGCTCAACCATCCCGACCGCAAGCAATACGACCTGTCGAGCCTTCGTGTCTGTATCAGTGGTGGTGCTGCTAATCCTGTTGAGGTGTTGAGTGCCTGGAAAAAAGAATTTGGCGTGACCATTCTCGAAGGCTACGGTCTCTCGGAAACGTCGCCAACAGCCTCGTTCAACGTTTTATTCAAGCCAACGAAGGCCGGTACAGTTGGCCTACCCGTCTATGGTGTCGAGATGCGCGTCGTCGATGCGAACGACCAGGAAGTCCCTGTTGGTGAGGTAGGCGAGATTGTGATTCGCGGGCATAATGTGATGAAGGGCTACTACAAACAGCCTGAAGCAACGGCAGAGGCTATTCGTAATGGCTGGTTTCATAGCGGCGATATCGGCGTAATGGATGAAGATGGCTACTTCTCGATTGTTGATCGCAAGAAAGATATGATTATTCGTGGTGGCTTCAACGTCTATCCGCGCGAGATCGAGGAAGTGCTATACGAGCATCCAGAGATCGCAGAGGTTGCCGTGATTGGTGTGCCCGATGCGAAAATGGGCGAAGAGGTCAAGGCTATTGTTTATCTCAAACTAGGCGCAAAGGCCACTGCTGAAGATATTCAAGCGTTCTGTAAAGAGCGTGTCGCGGCCTACAAATATCCACGCACCATCGTCTTTATCGACACTCCGTTGCCAAAAAATGCAACAGGCAAAATCCTGAAACGCGAATTGCGAACGATGTAGGAGTAATATTATGCAGATAAAACAGGTGCTTGACGGTACCGTCAAGCACCTGTTTTATCTGCATTTATGGTCTCGTACCGTGACTGGGGCGTCCTAGTTGTTGTGGTAGGAGTGCATAGGCATCATGCACCCATTCGCAGAGCAGGGGGCGCGTCTCTCTTGGGTCTATAATCTCTTCAACGATAAAGCGTTCGGCGGTGCGAAACGGCGAACGAACGGCATCGAGACGTGTACGAATATCCTCAAATAAAGCTTTTGGGTCGTCACTAGCCTCTAACTCGCTACGATATGCAGCCTCTATCCCACCTTCAATGGGTAGAGAACCCCAATCAGCAGAGGGCCATGCGTAACGCTGCGTAAACTTGTGTCGGTTCGTCATGCCTGCACCACCAACCCCAAAGACGCGGCGGATAATCACTTCTGCAACCGGAATAGTTGCTTGATAGACCGCCGAAATCGCTCGCACACCATAGCGAATCGTGCCTCTTCGTTCTGCTTCACGCCCGATAGCTAACCCTGGCTGGTCGGTAAGCGTGACAATTGGTAAATGAAATGTCTGGCACAAGTCAACAAGCCGAATCATCGCATCCGCCCCCTCGACAGTGAGACCACCACCGCCCATATATGGGTCTGCCGCAATCACGCCAACTGGATGTCCATCAAGTCGAGCAAGGGCAGTAACGGTTGCGCGGCCATAACGAGCAAGCTCAAACACTGAATCTTCATCAAATATAGCTGCTAGAATGGGACGGATACGGTAGGGACGCCGTGTATTTCTGGGAATAGCTGTGAGTAGCGACTCGTCACGGCGTGTTGGAGTATCGCCAGAAGGTTGAACTGGTGGCAACTGAAATACATTTTGTGGCAGATACGACAAGAATTGACGCATCAAGGTGTAGGCTTCCTGCTCGCTTTGTACAACGACATCAACGGCTCCGCTATTGCGATGAATAGCGACTCCACCAAGCTCTTCTTTAGTCAAATCCTCGCCCATACCAGACTTCACAACGGGCGGTCCGGCGACGAACAATTGCGCGATTTTCTCAACCATCACCGAGAAATGCGAGGCTGCTAATCGCGCGGCCCCCAGACCCGCGACCGATCCTAAGCAAGCGGCAGTGACAGGTACAAGGCTAAGATTATCGACCACATAGTCCCAACCAGGATTAGCCGGAATATAGGTAAATCCATGTTGCTCAAGCATTTTCACGCTACCACCGCCACCCGTACCATCAACCAACCGCACAAGTGGTATTTGCAGACTATTCGCGAGTTGCTCCGAATAGACCTGTTTTCCTATAATCGCAGCATCGGCGGAGCCACCACGCACAGTAAAATCGTCGCCGCCCACAACGACTTTGCGGTTAGCGATGCGACCCGTCCCAAATACGAAATTTGCTGGTCGAAACGCCGCAAGTTGCCCTTTGTCGTCGTACTCTGCGTTTCCTGCAAGTGTCCCCGTTTCATGAAACGTATCAGGATCGAGCAGCATAGCGATGCGCTCTCGCACCGTTAAGCGGCCCTGTGTATGATGTTTCGCAATTTTTTCAGGCCCACCCATTGCCTGTGCCAACTGCTCTCGGCGGTGCAATTCATCGAGTTCTGGTTCCCATGCCATAGCGAATCCTCATCTTTATCTTCTAAAGAACAATTTCTCTGTATTGTACGACTTTGCAAAGGCTCTAGCGAAAATACATAACTTACCTATTGTATACTGTGCAAGCACAAGAGGATAGTTACTAGTGTAGAGGCGGCCAATATTTTGTAGATACATGCACAGCTTTTTTATATAATAATGAAGTCTATGAGTAACAACACGAGCAATATGTGTGGGCGTTGGTGAACCGCAGAAACTATTTTACTTACTTATAGTAAGGCGACATTTTGAGAATTTGTTGTCGCACAATCGGTGCAATCAATGGCATAATCAGACGCAACGGAGTGGGAGGAGTGGTAAACCGCGTGAGGTCGGCCATGATTTCGTTGAAACTGTGACGCTGATAATACAATAACTGTTCGCTTGCATAGGGTATCAAGCCAATCGGTACAATATTCTTCTGCAGTAGTTCGTGTTCACTTTATATCACCCAAAGAGCCTGTATACAAAAACCCCCCTTTGTATCCTATAAAAGATACTTGATTAAGAAGACGTCGCGGTACTGCACTCTTTACTAGCTATAGAAATGTACTCGATGAGAGCCATTTCATTGATTAAGATGCTCTAACCAATAGTGATGCGTCTTGGCGGTCACGGTGATGACGTTTTTAATCTCTTTTTCGAGGCGAAAATCTGGTCCAGCGGGCAAAAACAGTATTGTGCCTTCGCGTCTTACACAGATGTTTTCTACGATAATAGCACGCAATAGCCACTGTGCCATTTCTTCGCTCTGGCATTGTAGGCCAATCCAACCCAGTCGCTCACTGCGTAGTACAGGGAGACCGGTAACGAGACGCAGGCCACGCTCGATTTCTGTGAGTACGCTCTCGTATCCAGGTATATTCGCCCTCACTTCATCAGGTGGCACAGGTTCTAGTAAGGTATCACGATGTGGGGGGCCTCCTGCCAGCGCGAGATCACAAAAGCTCGTCCACATCTCGTTCCAGGCAACTTGCCCGTTTTCTGCATACTGCATTGGAGCCGTACCCATAGGAGCAGAACTTACCTTCTTACCACCCTGATAACGCGGCGGTAGAATGCTGGATAGGTTAGAGGGTGTCTCTTGCCTTTCAGTATTAGCAGAGCTAACCGGAGGAACATAGATGTTGCTGTCACGCCAGTTCAACTCTGCAATGGAGCCGCTTGTAATAGTGAAGGTTTCGGCGGGATCGCTCCAGGTAATGTACTCGCCTTCAGGCAATTCAGCAAAGACAGCCGCGCATACTAGACGTCCACCGATTCTTCGTTCCAGCACGTCGGTATGCACTCTTTTTGCGGTAGGATTCCCTTTTAGACTGACATCGATTTGATAGCCTCGAAGAGCCTTTGTAGTATAGATAATCAGTGCTCCAATGCCCTGCCCGATGTCCAGCACAACATGCTCGGTGTGAACCCGATTCTCATATTTCTCGATCATCAACTTTTCTCTCCTCTTAGTCGAACAAGCGAAGAAGCTCGGTAGTTTCAAACCACCGAGCCCCACTGAACCACCTTAACAATAGCAGCCGCTTACGCCCCTACTGGGTGTGGTATGCTTTGGTAGCCGCCGAATGGAACTCCCAGATACGGGAACGCTTTCTGATAACGGACACCATCTGGGATGTGCGGAGGCGAGAAATCGCTGACTGCGGACGCTGCCGCATCAGGTGTGTAGGTAGGATCGACCAACGGGATGGTGACGCCAGCCAACGCGCGTAACTCGACCGTTGTTGTATCGTCGAAGACTCGACGACCGTTTGGAAATCCCGCTAGATCACCACCTATTACTCCGAGAATATTTGGATTCTGCGTTGGTGGTATAGCCATGTTCAGTCGTATCAAGTCCGCAGGAGTACTACCTGTGAAATTCTGGAAGCCCTTAATGATTCCAGACGGTATACCTGTGAGCAAGATGGCTTCCAGGTCCACGCGGGGTTTAGTGTAGGCAGCTAAATGAGGGAAAACTCCTGGATAGAGGACTGGAAGTAGGCGTGCCACTTCGGGATGTGCATAGTACTGGACAAACTGTTTGTCATTCCTGGGATATTGTGAGTTCCAATAGTCCTTCTTGCCCAGAGGTATGATAACTTCATTAATCAATGGAATAGCAAGCCGCGAGACCTGTACCCATGGTCCATTTTCATCAACCTCCCCCTCGCCTTCAAGAACTATTGCCTTCCGTCGGCTTGCGGATGCATAGACGCCGATCACGGAGCGGGCATCACTCGGATTTGTAGGATTAGAGCCATCCCACGTCAGGAGTTTCTTGGGTATCTGGATCGCGATGGTGTGAACGTTGAGTCCCTGAGTATTATTGACTCCTGGTGCAGCCGGGCTGGGAATGAGATGCAGATTCTGAAACGGTCGAAGATCCAGGAGGTCAAAGACCGAACCGAGGTCTACATAGAAGCCTTCAGCTCGTTGCCCTGCGAAAACAACTTCGCCGCTCGCAAGTTCGTGAACAGCCATCGCTGCCAGACCTTCATAGTTGGGCGTGGAGCGTGGACCGATGTTGCAGGGAGGAGAAGCTAGATTGCGTGCTAGGACGGTGGATTTCCCGTGTCGGTCAACTTTTGTCACAGAATAGAACTGTGGCCTATTCCAGGTTGGGTCACTGATCGCAGTGATTTGACCAGTATTGTACAAGAAAGAGTTGGGATTGCGAGTTAGCGTGTTGAAACGAAACTGGTAGGTAATTTCGTCTTTCCCATCCCCGTTATTGTCGATGTGAATCTCATACAAGACATCATCGCCGAACTCAAAGAAATTTGGGCCACCAGATGGCTCCTCTAAGGGAACATAGTTGCTGATCAAGGTAACGGTATCTGGCTTATCTGGGCTGACAAACGCGTATGTATCGGTATTATCAGCTACCGGGTCTTTAGAAGTTCCAGGTGCTTCGCGATGTGATGACATTTGGTTTACCTCACAAAAATTTAGAATACATTTGCCTGAAGGCAAATGAAGTTAACTTATTGCACAGCATTTAAGAGTTCGCGTACAAGAGCAGGATTGTTGATAACAACCTCTCTGTCTCCTACCATTATACTGACTCTACCTTTACTTACGTCTTTCACATAAGCTGTTAGAGAGCCAGTCGTATTTGTGCCTGTGGTAGTGACTGCTGCCGCGTCAGCCTTCTTTTCGTGCTGTGTACCTATTATTGCAGCTACACCGCTAAGGGCTGCCACACCAGCAGAAGTTGCCCACAACATTGAGCGTCGTGTCATTTTCGCCATTGTAAGTTCCTTTCCTTCAAGGGGTTAGTCTCTCTTGCGAGAGGAATGAATACCGTTGATCTCTGTAAGTAATCATGATGTTTACGATTATGCGCCTTTCTTACGAATAAAGGAGGTGCATTGATTATCGTTCTATCTACGATTAGTATAGATCAGACAAGACAGGATTAGAAGTTCAAAGCAGTTGTGATTTGGTTAATTCTGAGTGTTTTTCTACTCATTATGCATACTCTTCTCGATGAAATGCTGTACTATTTGGAATAATATTTCAATTCAAGATAGTATTGTGAAGGAAGAGCGTTTGAGTATATGATGCTCAGGCTGGCGCTATGAAATTGTTAGACCCAACTTTACTTCTTATGCACTGTATGTTATATGTTCCCTACACATCTTACAATACGTTCCCTTTACCGTGTCGGATTACTTATACATAGGCTTGTATCATTTATTGAATACATATTTCAAAATATTGAAAGGCTGGCCTGCATGCACGAGGAAAAAAAGAAGATGCAAGGAGTCGTATTCGCCAATATTGCCGTTCTCTTTTTTGGGCTGGCAGGTGTTTTAGGAAAATTGAGTGTCCTTCCGGCACCACTGATCGTGCTTGGACGTGTAGTGTTCGCCAGTTTCGTTCTCTTTGGAGCTTGCTTTATACAACGTGTTCCGCTTCGCCCAAAACGGCGACATGATATAGTGCTATTGGTAGGACAGGGTGCGTTGCTAGCTGTACATTGGACCGCCTTTTTTCAATCCATCAATGTTTCTAATGTTGCGATTGGACTGCTCTCGTTCTCAAGCTTTCCTCTTTTTACCGCTGCTTTAGAGCCACTCCTGCTCAAACAACGCCCACGTCGTATACAAATCGTCGCGGCTCTGTTGATACTCCCTGGTATTTATCTCCTGATGCCCTCGTTTACGCTACAAAATCGCACAACGCTTGGTGTCCTCTGGGGATTGCTAGCCGGTGCAACATTCGCGCTACTTTCAGTCGCTAATCGCTGGCTTGGCCGCAGCTATCCTAGCCTCACTATTAGCCTCTATCAAGATGGGGTAGCAGCTATTGTATTACTTCCGTCACTATTGCTTGTGCCCACAAGGGGACTTTGGACACTACACGAACTGTTTATCCTACTGATTTTAGGCGTTGTTTGTACCGCTCTTGCCCACACGCTTTTTATTGCCAGTCTGCGCTCTATCACCGCTCAGACCGCGAGCTTGTTGGCGAGCCTCGAACCTGTGTGGGGCATTCTTTTTGGTGTCGTGCTACTTGGTGATATTCCTACTCTTATAACCCTGATTGGCGGAGCGATTATTATATTTGCAACCATGTTGCCTGCTATTACAGAGCGGTTTTTCAACAAAAGTGCTGTGCAGTGAGGCTATCTATGAATACCTTGAGATTGACTTCCCAAACTTGGTCTAGTGGTATAGACGTATTGACAAGTATACGAAGCAAGGCATATAGTGAAGAGTGAGCTACAATCAATATTTTTAGTATTTGAAGGAGCCAACTCGTGACAGAAATTGCTCTCTCGACACAACAAACACTCATGTTACAAGAAATTCAAGAGCAACCAGCAGCACTACAGCGCACACTCGACAATACAAAAGATATGGCACGGCAGGTTGCATTGGAGGCACAAGGGCGAGGCGTAAGCATGGTACTGCTTGCTGCTCGTGGCACGTCCGATCATGCGGCTTTATATGCACAGTACCTGTTTCAATATTTGAATGGTATTCCGGTTGCGCTCGCCACTCCTTCGCTGTACACGCTGTACGGTGCCTCACTCCGTCTGGAGCAAACACTTGTTATCGGCATTTCTCAATCGGGTGAGTCGCCCGACATTGTGGAAGTGGTGGCTCAGGCACGTGCGGCAGGTGCACTTACGGTTGGCGTTACCAACCATGAGATGTCACTTTTAGCAAACACCGCCGAATATACGTTGCTCTGTCACGCCGGTCCTGAACGGAGCGTTGCCGCTACGAAGACATACACTACGACATGCCTTGTACTGGCGATGCTCTCCGCGTTTATGTTAGGTGGCGAGGCACTACAGGATGGTATTGAGCGCATCCCAGACATTGTTACAGCCGCTCTTGAAAGTGAAGCGCATATTGCACAGATAGCAGCACGCTATGTCTATGCTCGTGACTGTGTGGTCCTGGGACGAGCATTTCAGTACAGCACTGCTCGTGAAACAGCCCTCAAACTAGAGGAGACGTGTTACATTGTTGCGACGCCTTTCTCCACAGCCGACTTTCGCCACGGACCAGCCGCCTTGATCGAGCGTGGTTTGCCTGTTATTGTTTTCGCCCCACCAGGACGCACAAGTGCTGACTCACTCGCATTATTGCAGTGGCTACGAGAACGTGGTGCGGATAGTCTCGTAATTGCGGAAGAGGAGCAGGTACTAGCACTTGCGACAGTGCCGATTCAACTTACCTTACCCACAGTAATGAATGGCATTGTACACACAACAGGTGATGTATCAGGTGGAAAAGATACGAAAAAAGCCACCGCAACCAGCATCACAGAACTACTTGCGCCTTTTGCATATATTGTTCCAGGTCAACTCTTTGCACAACACCTTGCATTGCAAAAAGGCTTAAATCCCGATTCACCACGCAGTCTATCAAAAATCACTCGCACTCTGTAACGAGGAGGCTATATAATGTCTGACAAGCAAGCTATCGGTTTAGAACTTTTCTGGCAAGAGTCCTTCAAGGTGCTTGAGCGTATTCGCCATACGCAAGCTGAAGCAATTCGCCGAGCATCTCTACTCTCCGCCGGTTGTATCGAGAAAAATGGTGTGATTCAAGTATATGGTACAGGCCATTCGCGTGCTATCGCGATGGAGCTAGCTGGTCGTGCAGGTGGGCTTGTGCCAATAAATAAGCTGGACCTGGAAGACCTTGCACTCTATGCGAACTGGTCTCTCGAACGTGTGCGGAGACCTGACATAGAGCGCGATCTTGAGGCAGGTAAAGCGATACTGGATTGCTATCATATCGAACCGCAAGACATATTCCTTATTGCCTCGAACTCAGGAACAAATGTTGCCATTGTCGAGGTCGCGCAACGTGTGAAGGCACACGGTCATCAGCTAGTCGTGATAACCTCGCTCGAACACACACAGCAAGCTGCATCTCGTCATCCGTCTGGCAAGAAGCTTTATGAACTTGCTGATATTGTAATAGACAACTGCGGACCCTTCGGCGATGCCTTACTCGATCTACCGCACGGAGGCAAAGCCTGCTCAGTCTCTTCGCTTGCCTCTGTCCTCATTGCACAAATGCTGACTGCTGAGACAATTCAGCATCTTATCGAGCGTGGCATAGAACCACCTGTTTTTGTGTCGTACAACGTTCCAGGTGGCATAGAGCAAGGCGAGAAGCTACTGAGGCGTTATGCTGGGCGTATAAGGTAGCCCAGCTTTATACTGCCTGTCCTTTCGCTTTTGCGTTCTTCATGGGACGTTCCACGCGTAAGCGTGGGTCTGCAATTTCGTCGATGCCGAAGTTGATGAGCGAGAGGCCCGCGCCAAGCACCGCGATACAGGCACCAGGGGGAACAAACCACCACCATAGGCCACCGCCTAACGCGCCTGCCTGCTGCGCCCAATATAGAATACTACCCCAACTAGGAATAGTGCCGTCACCGAGGCCGAGAAATTCCAGGGCGGCCCATGTGAGTACAACATAAATTGTGGTACTCACAAAGCCAGCGACAACCAGGCCAATCTCGTTAGGAAAAATCTCGAAGAAGATGATACGCCACGTATGTTCTCCACTTGCACGCGCCGCTGCAACGAACTCACGACTCCGCATCGATAGCGTTTGCGAACGCAATACACGCGCCTGCCACGCCCAGTTCGTGAATACAATCACCAGCGATATTGTCAAGGGGCCGCGCGGAAAGTAGGCGGCGAGTACGATAGCGAGCGGAAGCGCAGGTAGCACAAGGGAAACATTGGTGACTAATGTAAGCAAATCGTCTATCAAGCCACCGAAGTAGCCGCTTATCAGGCCGACTACAATCGAGAGGAGCGTAACGAGTATCCCCGTACCCAGCCCCCAGAATACGCTAGTTCGTGTGCCATAGACCAACTGACTGAAAATATCTTCACCTACAACCGTTGTCCCTAACAGGTGTGCTGGCGAAGGTGGAGCAATGAATAGATGAGAGGTAGCGTTCGGGTTGATCGTCATGAAGAATGGTCCAATTAGGCCGACGATGATAAAAAAACCAAGAATCGCGCTGCCCGCCGCCATCTTGCGATTGACCGTCATAGATTTCCACGTGGCGCGTAATACGTCCAGTACGCGTGATGACAATGGTTCGTTGGGAGCAATTGCGATAGGGGTAATGCTCATGGTGCGTGGTCCTTCTTGAAAGTTCATTGTTTAGAAACTCCTTTCCAGGCGTACCCTCGGATCAAGAAAGACATACAACACATCGGCCAGAAAGTTCGCTCCCAGCACGGCTAGTGTAATAATAAGGAAGATGCTTTGCACCATCGCGTAGTCTTGCTGATTGACGGCTTGCAAGAGTGCATAGCCGATACCAGGATAAGAAAACACCATCTCTGTGAGGAGTTGACCACCAACAATGGCACCAATGGCAATAGCAAAACCTGTGATATTTGGCAATACCGCATTACGGGCTGCATACCGCAACATGACACGACTCTCGGACAGCCCCTTCGCCTCCGCCATCAAGACATAATCCTCCGATAAAGTTGTTATCATCGAGTTACGCATTGTGAGCATCCAGCCCGCTAGCGAAGATATAATTAGCGTCAAGGCTGGTAAAAAGGCATGTTGAATAACACTACTGATATAGTCCAGCGTCCAGCCTGGGTCAATGTTCGCGGAGTCATAACCCCCGGATAGAGGAAACCAGCTTAGTAGATAGGAGAAGACATAAAGCGAAATCAGGGCGAGCCAGAAATAGGGGATGGCCGATAAAAAGTTCATCACAGGCGAGAGTATGGTGTCGAGCAACGTCCCACGCTTCCATGCCACGAGTATGCCAAGCAGACAACCGATAGCGAAACTGAGGACAACGGCGACTCCACCAAGCATCACCGACCAACCGATGTCTTGCCCGATAATTGAGAGAACGGGCGTGGGAAAATACTGAATCGAGTTACCTAAATTGCCGTGGAGCAGATTGCCGAGATACTTGAAATATTGCACCCATAGTGGATCGGGCGAATCCAGGCCGAACATTGCTGAAAGCGTCTGCTTCATCGCTGGTGTGACATAACCTTTTGTGGACATCTTGCCAACGATTGCCGCAACTGGATCGCCAGGAGCTAAGCGCGGAATGAAAAAGTCTAGAGTAACAGCTATCCAGACGGCAAATACGTAAAATGAAATGCGACGCAGCACATGACGCATACTCTGTCTCCTTCTGTTAGAATAGAAAAATACTTGTAACCAAGATTTATCAAAGAAGATGGACGGGCGACCACAAGAGAATAAAAAAACGGGCGACCACAAGGGAGCGCCCCTACTATACGTGATATGGTTTCGCACCAACGGGGTATAGTAGGGGCGCTCCCTTGTGGTCGCCCGTTGGCTCTTTATCTACCTCGTAATTGAACTACGTCGTAATTGAACAATCCTACACGGGTTGCAGGTGCAAGATGACCTGTTCATAGTCAGGGCCGGTATTCGGGCTACCACTCGAATATGGGTTGTTCTGGTCAGGCCAGCCCGTGAAGTTCTTGGTAGAGTACTCGTCGTAGTCCGCACCTGTCCACAATGGGATAAAGGGTTGGTTGTCAACAAATACCTTTTCGATACCCTGAATCGCCTGTTTCTGTACCGTTACGTCCGAGGTCGAGGCGTACTGATTCAGGTACTTATCAGTGTTAGTATCGTTCCATGCCACAAAGTTGAACTTGCCCTGTCCAATCTGGTTGCTATTCAGGTACTGATTGTACAGGTAGTAGGGTGTTGGCCCACCAACCATGCCGCAGAACTGCAACTGATAGTCGTACTTGCCATTAGTACGCAGGGTATAGTAGTTATCCTCACCTACGGTAACGTTCTTGATCTCAATGCCGACCGCCTTGGCTTGATCTGCGACCAATTTGGCCGCTGCGTTCCAGTCCGAGTAGGAGTCAACGCTTCTCAACGTGAGAGATAGGCGTTTGCCATTTTTCTGATAGATACCGTCATTACCTTTCGTATAGCCTGCATCAGTCAGATACTTTTGTGCTTTGGCGGTGTCAGCGGTCGATGGCAGATTGCTGTATTGGGTGTCCAACCAGTTTTTCGCGGTGGGGAGAACGAGTCCAGTCATACTGCCGGGAGGTTCAAGGCCAGCCGTTGCCTGAGCCGCGATAGCGTTGCGGTCAATCGCCGTACTCAAAGCGAGGCGTACTGGTAAACCCGTAGTGCCACCGATCACCGGGTCCTTTTGATTCGTACAGATGGAATACAAGTTGATGGCATCCATGAAAAGGTGATTGTGCGTTGGGTCCTTCGCTACAAAATCCTGTTGCAGGGTTGGCGAGAAATAGCCCGCCCAATCAACTTCGCCCTTTGGTAATGCCAATTGCAGCGTCGAGTTATCTTTGTATTCTGGGTAGCGAATCTGGTCAACCTTCACCTTATCGGCCTGCCAGTAGTTCGGATTTTTCGCGTATACTGCAAGGTCTGTCTGGTACTTGCTCAAAGTGAATGGTCCCGTACCTACAGGCTTGTCGGTCAGATACTTGGTTGGATCGCCGACCGACTCAAAGACGTGCTTGGGAATGATATACACATGACCCGCAATCGTAACCAGCACGGGTGGGTAGGCTTTTTGGAATGTCATGACAACCGTGTTGGCATCCGATGCTGTCACATCTTTGAGGTAGCTCCACACGCCATTACTGTCGGCGGCTGGATATTGCTTCATCATGCTAAAAGTGAACGCAACATCATCCGCCGTAAAAGGCTTGCCGTCGCTCCACTTCACGTTCTGCCGAGTGGTGAACGTGACCTGTGTGTTGTCGCTATTCCATTTGTAATCGGTAGCGAGCATAGGAGTGAATGAACCGTCATTGATATTCACAAAGTCGAGTGTCTCATACACAAGGCCCAGAACACCTGCGTTCGGGTGTCCATTGTATGGATTAAAACCTGCCTGTGCAAAGTCATAAGACTGTGTGGCGATTTTCAGAACCGTTTGACCGCTCGAATTTTTGTTGCTACTGTTACCACCACCGCAGGCAGTGAGCAGAAGCGAGAAGAGGATGATAAGACTGACTAGAATAGTCTTACCACTGCTTTTTATCCCTGCTGAAGGGAACACGTTGGGAGTCATAGGGGGATCTCCTAACTTTCGTAACTCAAGTGTATTGTTACGTCGCTAAAAATAAGTAATCGACTAAAAGACGTGGATAAGAGCGCAAAACCTCTACATTGCCATGAAAAAAAGCTGCCTCCTTTCTTACGAGCTATGTGCCATTTTTGCATTCCCATCTTTCAATGCGTTGATGTAAGAAATAGTACATTGTTCTGGTCTATTTGTCAAGACATCTATACCACTGGTAAGTTATTGGAGGAGAACTTTTCCTAAACGCTGCTGCCAAGACTCTGTTGCAAATGCAACTCGACCGTGACACAGGGTTGCCTGTAGGATAAGTGAGTGGTCGAAGATGAGGATATCCGCATCGTACCCTGCCTGCAATTTGCCTTTGCTCGTTGCGATTCGTGCAGACTGGGCGGGATTGAGGGTCAACATCCTGATGGCCTCTTGTAGCGATACATGCGTCATCGTGAGCATGTTGCGTAACGCCTGATCCATTGTGAGAATGCTACCAGCCAGCGTACCATCAGCAAGACACGCCGCTCCATGAACCACCTGCGCCTCTTGTCCTGCGAACTCGAATGTGCCTCCTTCGTGCATACCCGCAATGGCCTGAGCGTCTGTTATTACTACAACGCGTTCTGGTCCTAACATTCTTACGAGCATTTGGATAACTGCTGGATGCACATGTACGCCATCAGCGATAATCTCTCCAAGCACCTGTGGAGCCTGTGCAATTGCTGCGAGAGGTCCAGGCTCACGATGTAACAGAGGGCGCATAGCGTTGAAGCAGTGCGTGGCGTGGGTGATGCCAAGTCTTATTGCCGTCTGGGTCTGCTCATAGTTTGCGTCTGTGTGTCCAATACTGACCGTCACGTTGGAGTCAGTAAGCTGGCGAATCATCTGCTCGGCCCCTGGCAACTCTGGGGCGAGCGTAACCAGTCGCAAATAGTCCTTTGTGAGTTTTAGTATACGGTTTGTTTCGCGTTCGTCGGGCAGTCGTAACCATTCCGGTGGGTGAGCACCACGCCGTTTCTCGCTGATATACGGTCCTTCCAGGTGAATACCAAGAGGTTCGGCTGCCGCTTTATATCCATGCCGCTCAATTGCAGCTACAGCGGTACGTAACTGTAGCTCTGGTAATGTATAGGGTGTGCCGACAACCGCTATCAAGAAAGAGGTAACACCCGTTGTGGGTATCCAATGTGCGTAGGAAACGATTTCCTCCACGTTGCTCGTATGCAGGTTAAAACCGCCGCCGCCATGTGTATGCACCTCGATAAAGCCGGGCACGATGATTGCGTCATGGGCCTCGATCACCTCTTGTTCTCTGGCATCACTTTGTCCAACTGCTCGGATATAAGCTCCATCAATCGCAATATTGCTATCGGCTTGATCCATAGTGGCATCAACTAGACGAGCACCGCGCAAAGTAAACTGCATCCAACACCTACCTCTTCTTTAAGTGACTCCTATGCACAACGAATGACTCTTATGTATAACACAACTAAGCGGTCTATACAACATGCCAAGTATACCATTAAGAAGATAAAATCGCTATAGTAGACACTTCCATGCATGAATTTTGATTGAGTTTTGTAATAGACTTGACGTATGGCGTAAATTATAGCATGATAGAACTGGTCTATACAATAAACCATCGACTTGTAGGTATGCGGCACTCTCGTTATAGTGCGCCTTATGAAAAGCTTGAAGTTTGGCAGGACAGCATGAGTACTATTTTCAGAAAAAGTCCCTTACCACGCTATTATCAACTGAAAGAAATTATGCGTGAGAAGATTCGCGTTGGTGAGTGGAAACCTGGCGACCTCATTCCATCTGAGCGCGAGTTAGGTGAACTATACGGTATTAGCCGTATGACGGCTCGTCAGGCGATCACCGAATTGGTCAACGAAGGGCTGTTTTATCGTGAGCAAGGTAAAGGTACCTTTGTGAGCCAGCACAAAATCACGCAACAATTGATTCACCTCACCGGCTTCACAGAAGATATCAAGGCACGTGGGCAGCGTCCAGGCACGAAGGTTCTTTCTGCTGCTATGTGTCCCGCCGATGAAAAAACGGCTGAACGATTGCGTATTGAGCCGGGACATATGATTTACTGTTTACAACGACTACGTTTGGCCGATGGAGAGCCACTTGCTATTGAACTCTCTCAACTCAACTTTCCAAACTGTGAAAAATTGTTGGAAGAGGACTTTGCACAGTTTTCGTTATACCGCACTCTTGAGACGAAATATGGTATCTCGCTGGTAGAGGCTGAACAAGAATTAGAGGCGAGCCTGGTTGGAGAAGATGAGGCTCGTTTGCTAAATGTGGCCGTTGCCAGTCCTGTGTTATTAACGCGCCGCACGACTTACACCGACCGCGATACACCGGTTGAATACGCCAAAGCTACGTACTGCGGTAGTAAATATACCTTTTACACGAGCATGAAACGTGAGCAGTTGCTTTCATAAGAACCTGTCTAAGGAGCAATGATTCATGGCATTGGAAACATATTATCTTGGTGTAGATGGTGGTGGCAGCAAAACGCTTGCGGTCATCGTCGATGCTCAAGGACGCGAACGCGGACGAGGCCGTGCAGGGAGCGCAAATTATGTCGCTGTAGGACTTGAGCAAGCCCTACAGAACATCTATAGTGCTGTGCAGCAGGCGAGTATCGACGTTCCCTGTTCCTTACCTCTATCGAAAGCATGGCTAGGACTCGCTGGCATTGATCGTCCCTCCGATAGCACACTACTTACATTCCACTTACGCGAACTATCCTCTTCCGTATTGGTCACGAATGATGCAGAGCTTCTTCTAAGTGTGCTGGGCAGAGAGGCTGGAGTTGTTTTGATTGTAGGGACAGGCTCGATAGCATTAGCACGCGACCAATATGGTACTATCACACGAGTAGGTGGTTGGGGTCATATCCTGGGTGACGAGGGGAGTGGCTATGATATTGGGCGACGAGGATTGCAGGCAGCAGTACGAGCAGCGGATGGTCGTGGCAAACCAACGCTTTTGCTCGCTCTCATCTTACAACATTGGCATTTAAGCATAGCGGAAGACATCATTGATGTTGTCTATGCCGTTGATGATAAGGCTAAAATTGCTCAGGTTGCCCCCTGTGTCACACATGCGGCGCGGCAAGGCGATCAGGTGGCACTCTCGATAATCGAGCAAGCGGCAGATGAACTCGCTCTGCTTGTTCAAACAGTCATGCCTCCCATATCACAGTTACCTATCGCGCTCGGTGGTGGCTTATTGCTCCACGATGACTTCTTGCGCGAGCAGGTCCTTCATCGTATTCGGCAGAAGCAAAATATGCGTCCTATTATTCGCGTTGAACATCCTGCGTTCAGTGCTGCTTGCGCGGCGGTAACGTTTTAGTCAGTTGAGGAGAAAGAGCGATGCAAAGTTCTACCGCAGGCATGACGCTTGAAGAACAAATCGGACAGGTGCTGACCATCGGCTTTTTCCAACCGATGCCAGCGCAAGAGACTATTGACTTGATTCAAAAATATCACGTTGGTAATGTTATTCTCTTCAAGCGAAACATCCAGAATGCACAGCAGGTGTATGAACTCACCCACTATTTACAAGGTCTCGCTCGCGAAGCCGGACATTGCCAGCCTCTGTTGATTATGATCGACCAGGAAAACGGCATGGTGCGCCGTTTTGGACAAAACAGCACTATTTTTCCAGGGAACATGGCTCTCGGTGCGATTGGGTCAGAACGGATTGCTTACGAGGTTGCTCTGGCAACGGGTCGCGAACTCAAGGCACTTGGCATCAACATGAATCTGGCACCCGATGTCGATGTCAATAACAATCCGGCTAATCCAGTTATTGGTGTACGTTCTTTTGGTGAAGACCCCCAACTGGTGGCGCGTCTCGGTTCCGCCATGGTCAGAGGCTATTCCGATGCAGGCATTATCACGACGCTCAAGCATTTTCCGGGACACGGCGATACCGCCGTTGACTCTCATCACGCACTACCAACCATCCCCTACACACTAGATCGGCTCGATATGCTAGAACTTATACCATTTAAGCAAGCAATCATGGCGGGAGCTGATGCCGTAATGACCGCGCACATGTATCTTCCTTTCTTGATGCAAGGCGAGATGCTCCCCGCTACCATTTCTTATGCAATTGTGACACAGTTACTGCGTGAGCGACTAGGCTTTACAGGTGTAATTGTATCAGACTGTATGGAGATGCGTGCAGTCTCTGATATCGTGGGCACAGAGCAGGGCACGATCAAAGCACTGCAAGCAGGTGTTGACCTGGTATTGATCTCCCATCACCATGCTCAACAGCAGGGGAGTATCGACGCGATACACGCCGCCCTCCATAATGGCACACTTTCAGTCGAGAGAATACGGAATGCCGCTGAACGCGTCATGCAACTCAAGGCACGTACTCTCACCTGGGATACTCCATCAAGCAGTCTTGCTATCATTGGCAGCGAGACACATCAACAGTTGCGCGACGACGCATACGCGCGCTCTACAACGCTCGTGCGAGATACGAATGAACTTCTGCCCTTACGTTTACAACCAGAGCAACGGCTTCTGCTTCTCTTACTACAACCTGCGATCTTCAGTGGAGCAGTCGATACGGAGTTCCCCTGTGACGCGCTTACAGAGCATATCCAGCAACGTCATCAGTATGTAGAGACGTTGATGCTTACAGCGCAAACAATGCAGACTGATGTCGCAAAACTTCTGTCTGCTGTTAATGGTGCCAATCTTGTGATTGTTGTCACAGCGAACGCGAATCAGGACCAGTATCAAGGGCGTATCGTACAGGGGCTACTCGATACAGGTAAACCTGTTATCGGCATCGCCGCCTACAACCCCTATGATCTGCTGGCATTTCCAACGTTAGGCACTTACCTCGTCACCTACGAATACACGCCACCAGCATTTGCCGCTGTTGCCCGTGTCCTCTTCGGAGAAGTGCAAGCACAGGGGCGTTTGCCTGTAAGCATTCCGGGATTGTATGCTGTCGGTTCATCTATGAAGATAGGCGGTTAATCGTTGTAATTGATGTATCCAGGATATCAGGAAAATGTAGGGGCTATAATTCACTATGCCCTCGTACCGCGTGAGATGGCGTCTCAGGGCGTAATGAATTATGACCCCTACATCGGGATTCATGCCCATATTCATTATCACGCTCATACACGAGCGAAGCAATGTGCGAGTCCTTTGAGGTAAATCTGATACAATATAGCGAGAACTGCCTGTTACTATTGCGTTTCTCAGGAGCAAACTATGATTGAGAATCAGCCTCCCGTCCGTGCTACACATTCCAAAAGCAAAAAAGTATCTATCCAGGAAAGGTCGGTACATGTCGGGGAATTTGTGGTTGTGAATGGGTATCGAGTGAACCGCGCCTTGCTGAAAGAACGTTTTGCTGAGGGTGGGTATCAAGCGCATGAAACAAAGCATTTTTTGCTCTTTACACGTTCGGAAGCACCAACAACGATTCTTGTTCACTGGTTTGCTCCTCAAGAGATCGACACTAATGTTACACACTATCTTATTCAAGAGCTAAAGCCATTTGGTATTATTCAAGGTTGGCAGCAGCTTAATGACCTTTTTGCGGGTATTGTAGGAGGTGCGTTATTTCCTGGCGATGTTCGACGTGCATGGAATTATTTTGGAGCAAATACACTGCAACGCCTTCTCGCTTTTTCAAGCCGGGCTAATACGCCTCCTCTTCTTGATTATGGAACTCTTGGTGCTTCGGCTACATTGTATCAACGCATTTGCGAATTGTGTGTTGGCAGACGATTTCTTGATGCTGCATGTAACGGTGGTTTTTTATCGCTGCTACTTGCTGAACGTCTTCCTTTTGTTGTAGAAGCTCTTGGCGTTGATATTGATGAGCATGTTTTCTCTGTTGCACAACAACTAGCGCAAGAACGTCATCTTACTAATGTGCAATTTGCACAAGCAGACCTCCTCACCGACGACTTTAGGAATCTTGGACAGTTTGATACCGTAACTGCTCTTCACGTCCTCGAACACTTTTCAGAGCAAGACATGTATCGAGTTCTGGAAAACCTATTACAGGTGACAACACAACGTCTTATTCTCGCTGTTCCTTATGAAATAGGTGAGCCGGAGGTTGCCTATGCACATTTGCAAAACTTCTCGCGTACTAAATTGGAAGAAATCGGGGTATGGTGTGTACAGCAATTACAAGGCAACGCTGATATCTGGTATGAAGATTTTATTGGCGGTCTCCTACTCATCGAACGCCGCTCTTAGATGTATGCTCCGTTTTGCATATTATCCAGTCGTCCTCAATTGAGGGAGTTGTTGATATGTGTTGGAAACGAACGTCCGAACGTGTGCATCAGTTGGAAAGAGATCAAGTAAATCGTGCTGCAGATATTCGGCGAACCAACGGTTTGTCATTTTTGCGTTGATCGTTTGTATCATTGGTGCGAGGTTCTGAGCAATCTCAAGGCTCTTGTCTCGCTCTTTGATACGTGCATACGCTTTTGTTAGCCCAAGAGCAGTCATTGCTCGACGTAATGTCCATTGTTCAGGCAACTCAACTAGAGCACTCTCGAAATTGCGAAGTGCTGTTATGTAGTTCTCTGTTTTCAGTGCATATTTTCCCGCAAGCAGGAGCCAGCTTGCTCTGTCAAACTCTTCATTCAAGACGATTTGATCAAGATACTCCTCTGATGCTGCTAGCTTTTCCTGGGCAGTTTTATAATCATCAAGCATCATAGCATTGTCCGCCCAACAACTTAGAAGATGAGCTTTTGCACATATCTGTGCGTTGTTCGTTGGAGTGTTGATAATCCACAATGCTTCTTGTATTACCTTGATAGCAAAGTCATATTGCCGCAATGCATTATAACAATCAGCTTGACAGATAAGGCTTTGTACAACGTACCAAGCATCTCCTGTGCTTGACGCCGCAAAGTATCCGTTTTGATGTACTTGTAACGCTTCCAAATCGCGTTCTTGAAAATGAAGCGCAAGTCCTATTAGGCCATATACTCCTGTATAAAGATAGGCACGAACGGAGGGATGCAAAAGTGGATGGACTTGTTGCACCAATGCAAGTTGTGTTTGTCCAAGTGCAAGAAGCTGGGCATTGTTCGCTGAAAGAAATAATTTCCAACTGGTAGCAATGCTCTTGCTTAATGTGTTACTCAGTTTCATCTTTTCGTCTTCTGAGATAGATGTACTTGTAAAAAAGGGAATACTGCCCGATAATGTACTGATATTTGACCACAATACATTTTGTCTCATCATTGATGGCATTCCCTCGACGCCCTGCAAAACGACCTTCACTGACTCAATTATCTCATCAAACGACCAACCACTATTGAAGAGTTGCCCAAGTGAGCTTGCTCCGACTGTGAGCCAAGCATGCTCTTGTTGCTGCTCCGAGAAACTGTTATGCTTCAATGGCTCTTTATGAATATCAAATGTCGGTGTATCCTTTACATATTGTGGAGGGAATGATTGCAGTTGCGTAGAAACTCCCTGTGGTGGGATGTTTTGAGCAGCTTGTCGTGGTGGAGGAGATGCTGGACGAATCACCTCGCGCTTCCTTCCCATCAGCCCCAACTCCTCGGAGGTTTTGCCCAAACGATCACAGAGTTGATGACGTACTTTGGGACTGAGCCGATGCCCATTTTCTGCTCGCGAAATCGTCGCCTCACTAACTCCAACTGTGGCGGCAAAGTCTTTTTGCGATAAATCGAGTTGTGTTCGCAATACTCGCAATGGATGTCCATCCTCACTATTTACATCGTGTATCATGTCTTCCTCCCTCTTAGCTTTCTTAGTGTAGCATTCGACTTTGCCTCTGTCGAGAACTTTTCACGATCTGAAAGAAGTTGTAAGAAAACTGACGCCATCGAGTGAGCTTTGTGCAATATATTTTCTCCCTTTTAATGGAGAAATGCCTTGTTTCCAGACAGTTTCTAATCTGTAATGCAGCATACTTCTCTCTGAGAAACAAACATCATCAAAGAAGGAAATGGAGACACGAGCTATCAGACAGAAAACATACCATCTCATTTTTGCGAGTGATAAAAAATGAAAGGAGAACATAACGCAATGAATGGACATCTCAGTGAGGTCGCCCACTTTCGCGAGCAACAAGCCTTGCACGAACAGGCGGAGTCGCACAATCGGCGGAGCGTGACGAGGTGTTAAAACAGATGAGGGCGATACGTACACATCTGCTCCATATGTTGACTGGAAAAAACAAGTGAGGGCGTGATACAATCAGGCCCGTACAGTTTATTCTACCTCAAAACCACGCTCTTTCAATAGCTCCACGACTCGCTCTACATCGTCCGCCTGGATACGCACAAGGCGGCTCTCCTGTTCTATTTCGCTGCCGAGTAGCGCAGTAAGTTCTGTATCAGCTCGCAAGTCCTGCAATACTTGTGTAGAGAGCCGCACCATTGGGGAGTGCTCAATCGCTATAGCATGCTGGTCAGGATAACCACCACCCCACAACTTGAGACGAATCAGAAACGACGGCGGAATACCACCCTCACAATACTGGTGCAGAAAGAGTGTGATGTAGTCGAGCGTGATGCCCTCATCACGTACACGTTGTAAAGCCGTTGGGGTAATCCTGCGCCATCCCGTTGCCTCGTCGTAATCGCTAAACCGCTCAACTTCAGCCATTAAATAAAGATCGACAACGGCATAGAACGGCTGTAGCAGACCATCATCGTGCAGTCGCCATTGTGGTTCTCGCTGCACAAATTGACCATTATGCGATACTGTCTCTTGTGTCGGAGCAGCGGCGACCGAGGGCAGATAATTCCATTGCCATAGAAATGTTTCGAGTGCTACAAGCTGGAGTGGCGCAATCTCGACAAGGTGCGGCGCGAGACGACGACCGAGCAGGGGGCGTGTTTGCCCATTCGTAAAAAGTTCATCGAGCAAAGACGGCTCATCTACCTCAAGTAGCGTCGCGCCGTTCCACATTTCTATACGTCGTGCCTGTCGTTCCCACTCTACAAGCGAATACTGCACATTTTGGGGCACATTCCCACCGGACGCTTGCTCCAATATTATTTTGATATCTTCGGCGTGCAGTCCCGTTTGAATTGCGCGTGTCACACTCGCCTTTGTGATACGATACTGTGCAATATGTTCCAGGCTGATGCGCTCTGCAAAACGATCCAGTTTGACAAGCAACACTTCTGCGGCTGGTGCCAGGGCTACGAGTTCAAAGTTCGGTTGTACAATGAGTCTACCGGCTGGTATTTCTGCACTTTTGGGAAAAACGTTACCCAAGAGAAAGAGTGCGCCGGGAATTAGACGAAACGCGGTTGGCGACTCCTCATTATTGACCTCTACAAGACCAAACCAGTGTAACGGACCTGTAACTACCGCACGAATAAACCCTCCCTCGACCATATGCCAGCCCTCGCGATGCGTCAGCCAACCGCGCTTGAGCCGAAAGTCCCAGCCATAGGGATTACTACCGCTCATATAGCGCTCTGTTCGTGGTCCATACTTGAGCGGAAAGAGCAAGTAGGGCGCATACAATTTCGTGCGGGCGAGAAAGGTTACGAGATCGTGCCACTCGCCAGGATTTTCATGCTCGACTCGCTCTAATACAATATGACGCGCATGTATAACCTCTTCATGTGGTGGGTCAAACGGTGAAGGTCCTGGGCGCACACTAATATCCGGCAAATAGAGCATCTCGTTCCAAAAAGGTGTATCTTGCCATACTGTATAGCAACGATGCGCCCGTTCAACAAGTGGTAACGAGAAAAAAGGTTCAGCATTCACAGCATGGAGATTTCCCTGGTGCTCTTGTAAAAGACCAAGCCGCATAAGGAGCAGGCGCAAGAATAAAATATATGGTACATCGCTCTCCTGACGTACCAGTTCCCCTGGTGTTCTTTGTCCCATTTGCCCCATTTGCTCCATAACTTGTCTTAGTGCAGCGCGAGCAAGCAAGCCACTACTGACAAGAGCTAATCCCTCGCGCAGTGATGAGACCACCGACCAATAGAGATATAACGAACGTTGTAGCGTTCGTATCCCCTCGCCAACATCAGCAGTCTCTATGATGTCGTCGTGATGAGCGCGTAGCGTGCTAAATGGCTCGTCATTCCCCCATATGTCGCGCACTACCGCTTTTACCACTTCAGGAACGATGAGTACACCATCATGAATACCACTCGCATAGTCACGAGATGCAAAGTTTGTTTGTTTGCCCCAATAAAGCAGACCTTGCAACAAAAGATAGCGAATGGCTTGCTCAAAGACTCCATGCGGATGTGCGACAGGATATTGTGGAGGACTGCCTAAACTGTTTGTGCTCTTGAAAGTTTGTCTATGAGAACCATCTGCCGTTGCCGACACCCCTTCTGGCCTCGCAGTAAGCATATCCCCACTGGCGAGGTAAAGCGCGAGATCACGGCTGTTTGCACGTCCTCCACACGCAACTAACTCGCGTAGAATAGCGGCGGCTAGTGGTTCAAGCTCATGAATGACATGCTCAAGAGCGGCACGATTCAGCAGCGAATGGGCAATCTTTATTGGTTCTGTTATTGATGAAGCATGCTGATCTTGAGCGTGTCGTCCTTTAATTACCGCTTGCAGATGATATGCTGGTGCCGTCTGCACTAATTCAACATCGCTTTGTTCCATGTTTGTCAATCCTCGCTATGCAGAAGGGGCAACTGCCCACGCCGTTTGAGGTCGTCAATAATCTGTTCAGCACCAGACTTTTTGAGAATACGTAGCGTGGGATGAATTTTCTGTATAGTCTGTTCATCTATTGCAGTGGTTGCAGATAATTCACGCATGACCGCTGTCTCCGCCGTCTCCAGCATGTCTACTCCGGTATAGATGCGAACTCGTCCGTATCCGGCTACCCATTGCTCAAGTTGTGCGAGCAACTCGGAAAGCACTGTGTTTGTTGTCACATGGCTCTGTTGTGCAAGTGACCGCAAAAGGTCTAATAACGCGGTTGGTTGGTGTCCCTCGCCAAGTGCGCTACTGAGTCCTTTTGGGGTGATACGATAATGAAGCCGTCCCTGCTGTGTCTGTGCTGGTTCTGTAAATGACTCCATTACTTTGATAATTGACCATCTATCTACAGAACATGTAACAAGTACATCCTGCATCGTTGTAATTTCTATTACATCAGAGAGAGCGGGAGTTGCCTGTTCTTTAGGTTCCTCTTCTCTCTCGCTTGCAATCCCGTTGAGTAGCCAGTTGGCGAAGGGTGTAAGGCGAAATGCCAGGAGACGACCATCATGAGCGTGTGCTACATCACATGCGCCCCACCAATGTAGTGGGCCAGCAACGAGGTCAGTAAAGTAGCGTAGTTCAGCATGTGACCACTCGTTCCATTTCGTCGGTTGCAACGGATGTCCTTCTTCTTGCTCGATCCACCAATGGGGTGAAGCAAAGAGATGCTGTCTTCTTTGCAGGAAGAGCGGATTGATGCGGTAGACGAAACGCGCGAACGCCGTGAAATTGATCCACTGACCAATGGGTGCCTGTGCTAACAGGGCGATAAGCGATTGGCGGGCTTCGCTGTTTTCTGCCTCTAACTCGCCAGTCCGCAAAATAGGATGGTTCAGCGAAATTGCGCGACAGCGCAATCTCAATCCCTCTTCCTCCAACGCAAACAATTCCTCATAAGAAGCGTTCGTCAGCCAGAGTTCAAAGAGATCGCGTAGTACTTCATTATGTGTTGGACCTAGCAACAATTGTGCCGCATTTGCAAGAACGCATAGCTGAGATGTGCCTTTATCATCTCGATGCAAAATGTCCGAGAGACGTAGGAGACGAATGGCAAAACGTAACAACGCCGGGGAAAAAGAGAGCGATGCTTGCGCCGTTGTGATAAGCGATGGTGCGATTTGATCGTTGGGCGGTGTCAGTGCTATCGAGCCGTCGCCTGTCATGGGACCCGTCGTGCGAGGCGTGTAGGTGCCTGCAGGCCGAAGCTGTGTGTAACGCTCTTCTTTCGTCCGTTGTTCACTACTCATCTGTGACCCATCTAAAGCGCGTGCCACGAGGAGTAACGAGGCGAGTAATGTATATGGCTCTGCCTCTTGAATGGTAGCGACGCCACTTTCCGCATCGTCCACATTGAAGACTGTCACAGGTGTCGAAATATGGAGTGCTGACCGCACTTCTACTGGCACATACCAGCCTACATCGAGTAGCACTCCATTCAAACCGATGCGCTGCTGCGAAGAACTATTCAAACTGGTGCGAAACAGCAACCCCTTCCCTTGTAGCGCGAGTAGCACGTTTTGTAGTTGATTGGGTTGTCCCAGGTTGAAACGCTCGAAGAGACCTCGCAAGTCTTCATCTGTCATCGAGCCACCAGCAAGCACGAGTGCCGCCAACAACTGACGTTGTGGCTTTGCAAGTGTCGTGGCAACTCTTCGCACCACTTCAGGACGCTGTAGTTCTGCCAGTATCGCGTCCGCAAGCTGTGGCTTACTCATACCATTGGTGACAATCTCATATTCGCGTGCAATGCCACGTAGTTCACTTAAACCAATCTGTCCAAGCATATCTACCAGATTGATGAGCGGAGAAGGACCACGATGCAAGCGCGAAGGTTTTGATGTTCCGAGTGTGCCTACAAAAGGTGTTGAGGGTTTATCTGTTTGTGGCGTGCCTTCGGCCATTTCACGGAGCGGTATCTCCAGTGGTGGAGCATCGGTAACAAAGACCATCGGACGCGCCAACCATTGATAAAGCAAGGCAGCCGCATGTGGACAAATTGTCGCTACGGTTGGGGGATGCTGACCACAGGGACAACGGTTTTCCCACTGTGTCACGCTTTGTATCTCCAGATCGACTAGATAGGCTCTACTATTTGGAGTTACAGAATTTTGCGATGACTCTGATGATGCTGCATTTATCGCTTGTACCGCTTTGTACGATACGTGTGGGACATCAACAACGCCTGCGATACGCATACCCTGACGTTGCGTGCTTTTTACAGCCCCTATACGATAATACTCTTGTCCCACCGATGCCGCCGCAAGACCTGCCATATGAATAATATCGGTCGCGCGTAGACGTTGTAAAACGCTGGGTACAACATTCTCCATAGACATCATCGCTTATAAAACCAGTGTACAGTAAGTAAGTAGAGTGTTCGCCTGAAATGATTCAGTCAGGCTATGATATCATGAACGAGCAGAAGGGTCAATCTTGGAGAGATGGCAATTCAAGCTAAACAACCTTTACTCATTATCATTACTGTCTACATACTGCTTCCGCCCAAATGGATTAGTGCGACACGAAGGAGAAACATATGATACGAACGGTTCCTTTGTACGATTTTACGCAAGCAAAATCAGCATAGTGTAGGTTTGCACTCAATAAGATATTATGTAACACTTGACATAACTGCACAGTGGTATGTATTGTATAATACAAGGAATTAAGTAGTAGTGCCTCCATGTATAGCGAAGAATTCTTTATTAAGATACATGCCCTATTGAAAGGCCACCATGTCCAACATATTCAAGCTACTTGCCGATCAAGAGAAATTTACTGATGAACTGTTTGCGTTTGTCACAGACCCGAACGCTGACAATCGTAACGAGCGAGCCATCGTGAGCGTATTGCACGAGGTCGCGCCACAAATCGTCTCCGTCGCCGAATGTATGATTATCGACGGTGTAGACGAGCGACACTATGTCGAAGACTACGTTCATGCCGTCCTAAGTGGAGAAGGCTCCGAGAATTAACTTTACCAAGTTAACGAACAGGCGACCACGAAAAAACAACGGGCGACCACAAGGGTCGCACCCCATACGCGTTAACTTAACATAGAAAAGCGGCGATGTGTCGAGCAAGGGCGCCCGCAAGGGGACGCCCCTCCCATACAGCGATGATGCCCCACATGCCCTTTCGTCTATGGGAGGGGCGTCCCCTTGCGGGCGCCCTGGTCCCTTCAACCCTAAAGTTAACGCCTATGGGGTCGCACCCTACTATACACGATACGATGATGCAATCTCCGTTGTATAGTAGGGTGCGACCCTTGTGGTCGCCCGTACACGGCAATAATGGTCGCCCGTTGAGGAAACTACTCACTCCAGCTCGTACAGAACATTGGCAACGGTTGCTAGCGCGGCGGTTTCGGCTCGCATGATGCGTTTTCCCAATGTTACCGATTGCACGCCGTGCTGTTGTGCTAGCTGTATCTCGTCTACCGTGAAACCACCTTCTGGTCCAATGAAAAGATAGATCGTTTTCTCTTGCGGTTTTGCTGCCCGTAGTGCGGTACGCAAACTGCACTCTTGCTCCTCTTCCCATGGTATAAGAGCGAGTGCAGTTGATGGCACGCCTTCTAAAGCTTGTGCTAGCGGACGTATTGGTAGGAGTTCTGGTATGAGCGAACGTCCGCACAACTCTGTTGCCTCTTGCATGATACGTTGCCAGCGCTGTAATTTGGCCGATCCCGCGTCCTCTAAACCCGATGTTGAGCGATGACAGAGTACCGGTGAGAATGCTGCTACGCCCAGTTCCGTACCCTTTTCCAGCATCCACTCGAAGCGGGCCGATTTGAGTAGCCCCTGACACAGTACAATTCGTACCGACGACTCAATTGAGCTAGCGCGACGTTCTACAATCCGCACCTCGACAATCTTGCGTTCGATTCGTGTGACCTTGGCGACGAACTCCTCGCCGCTATTATCAAGTAGCACCAGTTGTTCACCTATATGCAAGCGTAATACGTCGCGTACCTGATGTGCTATCTTTTCCGGTAGCGTAATCGTACTTTCCTCTGCTGTTTGTTGAAGCGACAAACCCGTGTCATGAACAAAGAAACGATGCATGGTTCTTAACTCCGCCTCTTATACACAAGTGCCAGCCAATCGTCGATCATCACCTGTTCGACAAGCTCCAGACCTGCCGCCAACAATGGTCCTTCAGCATCGGAACGCCGCGCCTCGATAATGCCACTCACAACCAGTACGCCTGTGGATGAAACCACCTGTGCCAGTTGTGGCGCGATGGAACCGATGATGTGAGCAATGATATTCGCGATGACGAAATCGTACTGTCCAGCCATCCTCATTGCCTCAGCATCATCTAGCAAGCCCAACACAACCTGAATGCGCTTGCTCAGCCCGTTCATCTCTGCGTTTGCCAGCGTACTCTCAACCGCAACACTACTATTGTCAATGGCATAGACGCTCTCCGCGCCCAGCTTTGTCGCCGCGATTGCCAGGATGCCCGAACCCGTTCCGACATCGAGTACTCTCATTCCAGGTGGAGCAACGCGTTGCTCCACCTGCTCTAAACACATGCGCGTTGTAGGATGTAGTCCCGTACCAAAGGCCATACCAGGGTCGAGCGTCAGCACGACCTCATTGTCTTTAGGTGTATATTCGCGCCACGACGGACGGATAACGAGGCGTTGCCCAATATGCGTCACATGAAAATACTCTTTCCATGCATTTGCCCAATCTTCCTCGTTGACTGTGTGCGTCGTCAACTCGCCCACAAAATGTGAGCCAAGACTGGAGAAATGCCACAATCCCTCGGCGATCTTCTGTCGCGCCACCTCTTCCTTTCCATCGATGGGTACATACGCATGCACCAGCACAGGCTGCCCTGTCTGCACACGATACTCCTGCCCCTCATCGTATAGCTCAATCGGCTCCTCGATAGCCACGCCGCCCGTCGTGTACTGGCTCAGAAGCTCACTCACCGACTCAATCGCCTCTGGATGCGCCTGCACCGTCAACTCTAACCAATGCATAACATTTCCTACTCATTTTGGGCGTGATAAATCAGGCCCCTACATAACATTGTAATAATCATATGTTGTTACAATCTCGAAGCCACAGGAGAGATATAACTCCAGCGCGTTTGTATTGTCCACATCTACTTCGAGCATGACCCCTTTGGAGCCTTCATTATGAATAACGCGTATGGTCTCTTGCAAAAGTTGCCGCCCGTATCCTTTCCTACGATACTCAGGGCGCACCACAAAACCATAAATGCCTACCTGCTGCTCCATTTCGTCCAGCCGCAAGGTGCCGATTGGCTCATCACAGCCGAGGTCTGTACCTCCAAACGTGAGTATATAGAAGCGTTGATTGGGAATTTTCATGTGGTCTGCGACACGTTCCCGCGCCCATTCAATGGTGTTGTTTCCATCTGTCGCTAGAACCAAGGCCACCTTTTCTAAATCCTCTGAGCCTATAGCCTGTCGAAAGATGACACGCTCATCGAACACAGGACGCTCTTTGAATGTTCCCAGCACCATCTCATGCTCCGAATAGTCCAATTTGGCATCTATGGCTTTGGCAAACGCGGCACCTGAGAGTGATACACGTTCGCATGTCAGCACAAATTGCTCTATCCCGCTATGCCTTCCTTCCTCTTGTGCCACTCGTAGGAGGCGACTACCAATACCTCTGCGCCGATGTTCAGGATGTACCATGCCAAAAATTTCTTTTGTCTTCGTGCCATAGTTTTCTATGCCCAGATAGCCAATCAGTAACTCTTGCTTATAATACAAAAAATCGAATGTGTTGTTGCCCGAACGCTGCTTAAATATATCCATCATGAACAGGCGCATATGCAGCCCCTCAAATGCGCTACATACAGTAGCGAGTTGCTGAATTTCTGCTATTTCATTCTCGGTAAGCGTTTGTTTGGCATAAATGCCCTGTAGTTCTTGTTGTGTCATACCATTTTTCCTCATGTAGCAACGGGCGACCACAAGGGTCACCCCTACCATACTACGGAGATTGCCACCACCATATCGTGTATAGTAGGGGCGACCCTTGTGGTCGCCCATTGAAACCCCGTTGTCGTTCAGTTCTTTCCATACAATGTTTGTCGCTGTTAGAACACCGCAGGCTCCATATAATCCCCGAACGAGGCGCGGAACACATCCATGATCTCACCGAGCGTGGCGTATGCCTTGACCGCTTCGATAATAGCAGGCATTGTATTCTCTGTGCCATCGCAGACGCGGTGTAGGTTGTCCAGAGTGCGCTTGACCTCTGATTGGTCGCGCTCACTACGCACCCGCTTGAGTCGCTCGATTTGGGCGCGCTCACCTTCGCGGTCAACATAGAGCGTCGGCACCTTGATATTTTCCTCAGTAACGTAGTTGTTGACGCCAACGATGGTACGCCTGTGCGTGTCGATCTCTTGCTGATAGCGATACGCTGACTCTGCGATCTCGCGTTGAAAAAAGCCGTTTTGAATACAGGCCAGGACACCACCTAGTGCGTCGATGCGATTGAGATAATCCATCGTGACACGTTCTGTCTCATCAGTCAATGCCTCGACAAAGTACGAGCCGCCTAATGGGTCAACCGTGTTGGTGACACCGCTCTCGCTCGCGATAATTTGCTGTGTACGTAACGCAATCAAGACTGCACGTTCTGTTGGCAGTGCCAACGCTTCGTCGAGCGAGTTGGTGTGTAGCGAGTTCGTGCCGCCCAATACCGAGGCGAGTGCTTGAATGGCGGTACGCACGACGTTATTTTCAGGCTGTTGTGCTGTCAGCGAGACGCCCGCCGTTTGTGCATGGCAGCGCATCATCCATGAACGTGGGTCCTTTGCGCCATAGCGTTCGCGCATTAGCTTCGCCCATATACGGCGACCCGCGCGAAACTTCGCGATCTCCTCGAAAAAGTCGTTGTGGACATCGAAGAAAAATGAGAGACGTGGCGCGAACTCGTCGATCTTGAGTCCACGTTCTAACGCAGCATCCACATAGGCCAGTCCGTCAGCGATGGTAAACGCCAACTCTTGTACCGCAGTTGCGCCAGCTTCACGAATATGATAGCCGCTAATGCTGATTGTGTTCCAGCGTGGCATGTGGCGCGTACCGAACTCGATGGTATCGGTCACAAGGCGTAGCGATGGCTCCGGTGGAAAGAGAAACTCTTTCTGCGCGCTATATTCCTTGAGAATGTCGTTTTGCAGCGTGCCACCGAGGGATGCCATTGGAAAGCCGCGCTTCTCCGCATTGACGATATACATCGCCCAGATGACCGAGGCGGGACTGTTGATCGTCATCGACGTGGTAATCTTGTCCAGTGGCAGGTCGGCGAACAAAACCTCCATATCGGCCAGCGAAGAGACCGCGACACCGCATTTGCCGAACTCACCAGCCGCCATTGGATGGTCGGTATCATAGCCGTAGAGCGTCGCCATATCGAAGGCCGTTGAAAGCCCCGTCTGCCCCTGTTTCAACAGGTATTTGAAACGTGTATTGGTATCTTCAGCCGTTCCGAAGCCCGCGAACATACGCATCGTCCAGGGTTTAGCGCGATACATCGTCGGCTGTACACCGCGTGTATACGGATATTCCCCAGGCAGTCCAAGATCATGTTTGTAGTCTAGTGATGTATTGTCCTGCGGCATATAGAGGCGGTTGATTGGTACACTCGAAGTGGTCATCAGATTATCACGCTCAGGCATGCGCTCTTGAGCCTTCTTAACCATCGTCTCTTCCCACTGTGTGCGTTCTGTCGTAAGTCGTGCGAGTTCTGCTGTATCAAAAAGCGTGCCTTGTTCGACTACAGGCTGCGTTGACTGTGTAGGTTTTTGCTCAATCATGGTGTTGAGTTCTCCTCATTGATGCTACAAGGCAAGAAGTGTGGAACTTCTATTTGGATTGACCCCTAAAATTGTACATTATGCGCTAAGGGTATTGTAGCATATCATGATGGAGAGGATAGAGTGCTAGCAAGGTTCGTTCAGATACAGTAAGCTCTTCCTCGCTATCTAAAGCATCATTCACATCTGGATAATCCCACTTAGTCAACGGTTCGATTGTTGTATGTCCACTTTTTTTACGACAAACATATAAAGAGTCATGAGGAACAAGATCAGTTAACAGCGGCGAGTGCGTTGTTACAATCATTTGTTTGTCGTGCCTTGCTTGTGTTTGTAATAGCGATGCAATAAGGCGAAGGCGGAGTGGGTGTATGCCATTTTCAGGCTCCTCAAAGCCTATCAAGGAGGCTCCTTCTTTCGCACTACTCAACGCCAACAATCCTAGTATACGAAGCGTTCCTTCCGATACTATACGAGAAGAAATAGGTATTTGTCCTTCTAGCAATGTCAACTCGATATCACCAAAGTTGTCAACGCTTATATCTACATTTGTAACTGAGGGTATTACCATATTGAGCGCGTTTACTACAGCCTTAAATTGGACTGCATCGGTAGCTCGTAGCGTATATAGGAATGCTGCTACATCCTCACCCATTGTTCCAATCTGTGTCACCTCTTTAATCGAGCTAGGAATACGCATACGTTCTCGCGGTTCAAGATAGAAAAAAACCAGTTTGATAATTCTTGATGCATCGCATCCCAATACTGAAACTCAGATGCATGGAGAAAAGAAAAAATAGAATTTGACGCAAACATACCGCGTGTGAACTCAAGATCACGATGTGTATGTTTTCTATCAAATATAGGAGTTTCTGTCTTAGGGACGCCAGAACTATTCAATGCAACAAGGCTCTCATTAGCAATTCGTAAAATAGCGGATTGTGGAAGCATCTCTATTTCTATGCGATAACGTAAGTATTTCTCAACAGGAAGCAATTCTTTAGGATTTCCTATCTCTTCAATACTGAAAGAAGACGCCGCACTGCTCGCTTTATCAATGAGTTCTTGAGAAAGCTCTACATCAACTTCAAAAGAAAATTGAACTCTTTCCTTTGCAAACACCCCCGGTATTCCATCAGGCCCAAAAGTGAAAGATTCTATTGGTTTTCCTCTATGAGGCTCAAAAGCGTGCTTTATGTTATCGCTCGTTGCAATTCTTGATAACAGTTGTAACGCGTCGAGAAAATTGCTTTTTCCAGAGGCGTTGGGGCCGAAGAGTACGGTAAGTGGCTGAAGATGAACTTCGACATCCGCAAGCGACTTATATCCTTGAATCTTGACACGTTTGAGCATTGGGATCCCGCCTTGTTTTTGTTACATCACACTGCATAGAGAAGAGTTATTTTCATAGTATAGAAAAAAGCAACGGGTGTCAAGCGAAGCGCGATAAACTCTAGTGCATGGAAAAGGAGCGTAAGTAATTATTTACGCACAAATGGTACCACGTACATCACCATGAATGTGAAGAAGGCACCGTTGGCAAAGATGGTGGCGAGGTGGAAGACTTCGTGGAAACTGAAGACACGCGACCACAGCGTGGGTTTACGCAAAGCATAGGCAATCGCTCCGAGTGTGTAGAGGATACCCGCAAGCAAAAGGAGCAACACACCTCTTACACCAACCAGCGTAATAATTTGTGGTAGTGCCGCGACAACAACCCAGCCCATCACGACGTAGAGCATTGCGGTAATCCAGCGTGGTAGATGCACTGCTGGTGCCGCCGTCGCGACACCTATTATCGCAAGTACCCATATCAGTATGAGTATACCGATACGCCACGCGCCCGTCATGACATTGAACACGATAGGCGTATAGGTGCCTGCGATCAGCACGAAGATGTTGGCGTGGTCGATGCGGCGCATGAAGACAGTACGTGGCACCGACCAGTTTCCGATATGATAAAAAGCACTCCATCCGAAGAGCAGGATAGAACTCACCCCATAAATGAGCAGCGAGACTTGCTTGGGAACATCATCTATCGTCAGTATAAGCAAAATCACTGTGCCAACGATTGCGAAAACCGCCGCGAATGCGTGAAGATACCCACGCAACAACGGCTTGACCATTTGCACCGCCTGCTCGCTAATAAGGGGTTTACTCATACTTCTTAGAGTCTACTCTCCTGTCTAACTATTTTTATACCAGAACTTCTTCCGATTCGTCTATTTGATAGAGTTGTTCCAACGTCTGGGTGCGCGCACGTCGAATGCGCTCTACACGCTTGCTGAATTGCGTCATGGCATAGTCCATGTCCTCTTCGACGTTCAAACCGAACGCAGGCTCCTCGCCTTCTTCCGGTTGCGTCGCTCCTTCGGGTGGCGTGTATGAATCTTGCACCACACCAAGTGCCAGTGGTAGTAGTTCGTTCATGCGCTCCTCTACCACATCCCATAACGAGGGGTTTTGTGCTACGAGACGCGAGATTAAGAACACACCGTAGGCAATGTGGCGTGACTCGTCGCGCTTCAAATAGCCAATGCCCTGCTTGAGGCCCGGCATGATATTACCACGATCAAGCATATTGAAGTAGCCATGATAGCCTGTCTCTGCTAGCACACCCTCGGCGATCATGTTGTATGTCACCGAGGCGACAATCTGCGCCTTTGGTGAGGAGTCTTCGAGGAGTGCATACATGGTCCTGGGCAGTTCTTCGTAAAACAGTTTGCGATAGCTTGGTCCATGATAGCGGCTCAGGTCGCTTGTATCGTGCGCGACATCATCGAGGAAACGGCGGAAGAACTCCGTATGCTTTGCCTCTTCCCATAAAAATGTCGTGAGGAACATTTCCTCCTCGATACGCCCTTCTTTCGCAACCGCCATCATCAGTGGGAGCAGGTCGAGCGTTACGCTCTCTTCACCAGACGCGAACAGAGCGGTTGTGCCGAGTAACGACTCTTTCTCAACCTGTGTGCAACGTTGCCAATCGAGGATGTCCTGTGTGAAATCAATGCTGCGTGGGTCCCATACACCGAGCCGTTTGGCCTTGTGGTAGAGACGCATGGGGAGAATGTCGTGCCGCAATCCTGTTTTACCAGTGGTCGCGAACGAGGTGTGTACTACAGATGCCGTTGAACGTGTATCGCGTGTAGATGTCATCACAACCTGTCTTTCTCTGACAAAATGCTGTCAGCAGTCCAATGAAGAAGATACTCGCAAATACTACAACTCTTTTACGGTTTATGACTGACAGTCAGTCACATGAAATAAGCATACATGACAATCTTTTCTTTGTCAATGTTTATGGAATTTCTAACGCACGCCTTACAAAACGAATAACCTCTTTTATATATACCTCTGGTTGCGTTTCTTTATCATAGAGAAAGCACTCGTCAGCAGCATGGTCTATCAGGCCCGCAATCAGGCGAGCGGATACATCAGCATTGATGCTCTTATCAACATCGCCGGCCTGTTGCCTTTGCCGAATCAGTTCTGCAATAAGATGATGATAGATGCCAAATTGCTGTTCTCGTTGTATATGTATTTGGGTCATTGCTACTTGTGAGTGTAGAATGCTGAGAATATCGCGGTAGCGTTCAATTTGCCGAAACGAGGCCGTTACGCCTGCTTCGACAATCTCGGCTGCCGTAAGTGCCTGTGCGGTTGCATCCTGCACAGCACTCACAATCCGTTCGTTCATCTCTTGATTCAAAGCCGCAACGAGGGCGATTTTTGAGGAAAAGTACAGATAAAACGTGCCCTGAGCAACACCTGCGCTTGCAACAACCTCTGAAATGGTGGTGGCTTCAAAGCCTTTCTCTGCAAGTATGCGACGCCCGACTTCGAGTAGTTCTGCTCGCCGTTCACTTTTTGCTTTTGTTTCTCTGCTCTCGGTCATGTTATCCTTTTATTGTTCGCTTCCTTGCACATACTCAAGCGCATAAGCAATCTCTTTGCGTACCTCTGCGTCGTTTTCCATTGTAGCAGCCGTGGAGAGAGCCTGCACCGCCTCTTGACCGCCTAAGCGTCCCAACGCCCATGCCGCGTGCCCACGAATGAGGGCTTCGTCATCGTGTAATGCTCCGATGAGTGCTGGAATTGCTCGCTTATCACCACTATTGCCCAGCGCGACACACACGTTACGCAATAGCCCACGCCGCTTTGTGCGCTTAATCGGACTGCGCCGAAAGCGTTCGCGGAACTGCTCCTCGGTCAAAGAGAGCAAGGGAATCAATTCGGGATTTCCTCCCACAACTGAACGTGGGCGAAATGCTACATGATGCTGAAACTGTGTTTTGTTTTGTAGACCTAACCGCTTTTCCGCCACTTTGTTGACCGGACACACCTCTTGACAGATATCACAGCCGAAGATGAGATTGCCCATTAAGGGGCGTAATTCTAGCGGGATGCTGCCATGCAACTCGATAGTCAAAAACGAGATACAGCGTGGTGTGTCTAGCTCATAGGCATTAGGCAGTGCTTTTGTCGGGCACGCGTGCAAGCATATTTCGCAACTACCACAATTTGCTTTGAGTGGTGCGTCGGTATCAAGGGGAAGGTTCGTGACTATTTCTGCTAGAAAGACCCATGACCCCCAGCCCTTTGTCAAGATATTCGTATTCTTGCCATACCAACCCAGTCCTGCACGTTGCGCGACGGCCCGATCAACCATACGACCTGTATCGACGAAGAGGCGTGTTTCGACACCATCATCGCCCATCTCCTCACGCGCATACGCACGCAACCACTCCGCGAACTGCTGCAACTTAGGTTTGATAATCTCATGGTAATCCTCGCCCCATGCATAGCGTGAAATGCGTCCCTGGAGGGTATCTTGTTCCTTTGTGTCTTGTTCGTCCGGTACAAGATAGGTCATCGCCAACGAGATGATAGATTGAGCCTCTGGCAAGAGCGCATCAGGATGGCACGATACATCAGCGCGTTCTGCTGTAAACCAGGGAAGGCCATCCATTAGCCCCTGAGCAACGCGCTCTTTAATGATACGCTCGGCTTCTGGAAAGTTGTTCGCCGTGGTTACGCGCACAATGTCGAAGCCGAGCGAGTAAGCGTACTCTTTAATAGTGAGAGTGTTTAGCATACCTAGTTTGTTATATCTCGTCGTAGGGTCACAAAAACTGATAATCCAATAAACAATATAAGGTACACCAGGAGTACGAGCGAGGCATGCAAATTGGACAGAGAACTAGGACTGGACCCCATAAAGTATTGCTGCTGATTTTGCAATAACGCCCCGATGTTGTTGCCAATGAAGTAATCTGGTATAGCTTTCCAAAAAGCACCGAATGGACCTTTCACAAGGAGCGCGACGAGTGCCAGGACGCCGCTCAACACACTTTCCAGCACCCACCAGACGAGGGCACCCGCGACACCCGCCGCCGTCGCTCGTCCCATCGTTGCCAGGAAAAGCGCAAGTATGCTATATGCGAACAGACCCAACATACCGAACACGGCGTACAAGATCATGTGTCCGATGCCACCATTGCTCAAGAAGTCAGTGTTCGTCGCGATTCCCGAAACCAGGTTCAGCAATGCACCGACAACCAGCCCTATCAGCACGATGAAGACAAAACCAACTACGATACATACAAGCAGTGCCCCAATCTTGCCAAGCAGATACTGCGTGCGTGTTGGTCCGCGCGTTGACATCAAGCGCACTGTCCCTACGCTGTACTCGCCGCCGACAATTGTGCCTGCGATAATAATTATGAGGACCAACCCAACATTTTGCATTACCTGGACCGCGATATACAGCGATAGTGGGAGGCGTAGCGGTGATGATATAGCATTTAGCTGGTCTTGTCTGTTCTGTTGCGCCTGTGCCAGTTCCGGCTGTGTCGGCGTATGATCGAGGCATGGTTGTCCGTTAGGGTTTTGCGGTCCCTGTGGGTCGCGTACCGCTGAACATTGCGGTGGTAGATAGGTGGCAGAGGTTGTGTTCACTACGAAAATTGTGCCAATTGAGATGACCAAAAAGACGAGAAGCATCAATACGATGCCAATGATGCTCAACACCTTTGACATCACACGACGTCGAAATTTGTATAGCTCGACACCAATTAAGCGCAACAAGACACTCATGAAATCTTGACGCCCCATCACCACTGTATCAATGCGTGCCTGTGCAGGCATTGGTGTTGGTTGCTCTGGCGTTGTAGGGAATGTACTCATTATACTCCTCGCTTTCCACCGGAAATTTCAGAACCTGGCATAGGAAGTTGTTGTGGTGGTGGCATATCGGCTAATGCTGCCATACCAATATGGGGTCCTTGTCCAGGTTGTTGTCCTGTGAGTTGTAGGAAGACCTCTTCCAGACTGCCTTCTCGCGGATGGAGTTCAGCAGCAAACAGGTTTTGTCGTGCAAGCAGCGCATTCACCTCAGATGAGTGTGCGATAGGTGCGTCGATCAGCAATAACGATTGATTCTGGCGATTACGTTCTATGCGTACCTGCGTAATCCACTCGGCTCCTTGCGTTTGCGCCTGTTGAAGAATATTCTGGGCAAAGAGTGTCTCATCCTCCCTATCTAAGCGTATCTCAATCATCTCGCTCTTCCGCATCAATTCGTTGACATTGCCTTGTTTGACAAGATTGCCTTTTTGTAAAATTGCCACACGATTACAAACTTGTTGTATTTCATAAAGAATATGGCTTGAAATAAAGATGGTTTTGCCAAGTGATGAGAGTCGTTGGATAAGCTGGCGAATTTCAAAAACACCTGCTGGATCAAGCCCATTGGTTGGTTCGTCGAGTAGCACAAGCTCAGGATCAGTCAAAAGTGCGGCAGCAATGCCTAGCCGTTGTTTCATGCCGAGCGAATATTTGCGATAGGCCAGCTTCTCATAGGTACGCAACTCGACGACTTCAAGCACCTCGGCGAGACGCTTGTCATTTGCGGGTCCAGAGACCATGCCAGAAGCAGCAGCTATCACACGCAAATTGTCCAGGCCAGAGAGATAGGGATAGAAGATGGGCATTTCCACAATTGCCCCGATACGTTGTAGAATAGCAGGAAGTTGATAAGCGTTATCCATGCCAAACAGAATTGCTCGCCCTGCCGTCGGGCGGATTAAGCCAAGCAACATACGAATGGTCGTTGTTTTGCCGGAACCATTTGGCCCAAGAAAGCCAAATACATCGCCGCGCATCACTTGTAGATGCAGATCGTTCACCGCCACAAGATTGCCAAAAACCTTTGTCAACCGACTTGTACTAATGATAGTGTTACTATCATACTGGGGAGAATTATCGTCCACTACGGTCTCCTTCTTTACATGGGTATACTCTTTTTGCGTTTGTTCCTACGGGATATACGTTCTACGTACAAAGGAAGGCTCGTTTAGTATGCATGATTTCGACGATGCTGGCAAGCTTTTTTTGCTAGCAAATCTCTAGTGAGGAGCATAGATAATGCAGCAAGACCCCGATACCAACCTTGATGACACTCAACGCTATGAGTCGTCTGCTTTACCACACGTTCCATATATTAAAAACACGTCTCACTCTTCTAACGTACAAGAGAACGCGCAATCCAATAGTCAGCAGTCCAAACATACTGAAACGGTGCAAGAAGGTGCAGAAGGCACATTAACCATTACAGTTCTACCTCCACCTACTATATCCATTGTTCCTATCTCGGCTTCTGCCCTTAGCCAGAAAAAAAGGTTGCCCTTGCTACTCTCTGGTTCCTTATTGCTACTCCTAATTATTGTAGCATTTTCAACTTACGCGATCTCCTCTTACATCAACCGTTCTACACCCCAAAAGACGCTTGATCTCTTTTGTTCCTCTTTACAAAAGCAAGATTATAAGACTGCTTATATACAATTTTCTCAGAATATGCAACTGAATTTTACCGAGAGCCAGTTTGCAAGTCTGTTCGCAAGTGATAAGGTAGTGAATTGCCGATACGGGGCGGTGGGCGAGGCAGACACAAGCACAACGACAAGCCTTCAACTTGTACATCATGTATCGGGGGAGAAAAATAACGACAGAGTGACGCTGACAAAAGATGGTCAAGGTCAGTGGAAGATTGATAGTTTACAGCCCACAAGTCCTATAAGCTAATAGACAATGAGTTGTCTCTCATGGTACACTCTCACAAGCTGAAGTACATTAGTTTGGAGGTATTTTCTTTTATGGATGCGTCACTCAATGGTCCTTTTGGGCGTGTCGCCCTCTCTTCAGATGTCCTGACAATTGGACGTATTCCTGACAATAAGCTGGTTATAAGCGATGTGAAGGCATCGTCACACCATGCTGAGCTGCGTCCCATGGGCAATGGCTACACAATTACTGATCTTGGTAGTACTAATGGAACATTTGTTAACGAACAACAACTCGGCAAAAATGAGCCATGTCAACTTAACGGGCACGATACTATTCGCATTGGTGATACACGCTTCACATATGAAGTGAGTGACGTACCGCTGGCGGATTCAACGGTCATTGCCGAGAAAGGGAGCAATAATTCCCCAGCGTATGATCCGACAATCGCAGTGCCACCTCCTGCACCCTTAGCAGGCACCATCTACGGCGAAAATTCACCATACGCACAAAATCCGCCACCGCCCACACCAAATTATGCTCCACCTGCGCCGCAATATGTGCCGCCTGCGCCATCTTATGTGCAGCCATCAGTAGCACCGTCATACGGAGCATATCCATCAGCAGTTGCACCTAAGAAAAGCAATCGTACACTCTTTATTATTCTTGGCTCAGTCATTGGAGGTGTCGTGCTGCTTTGTGTAATCATTAGTCTTGTGGGCTATGCCATTCGCTCAACACCAGAGAAAACCCTTACTACCTATTGTAATGCACTTAAAAGTGCCGATTATCAGACTGCTTACAATCAGTTCTCGCAAGCCAATCAGAGTCAAGAATCCGAGGCACAATTCGCTTCAGCCTTCACCAGTACTCATATTAGCGTTGTTAGCTGCGCCGTGAGCAATACCAGTGACGATGGAACGGCAGGCTTTGGCACGATGTCCTACACCACAAACGTTAATGCCAGTGGTGTCAATGACTACCGACTGATACAGGAAAGCGGCACCTGGAAGATTAGTACGCAAACCCCTAGAAAATAACTTTGTTATAGATAAGCTGCTGGTGTGACACAAAGATAGCCTTTATGTCACACCAGCAGCTATCTATAACATTGGTATCTGCATGTTCAACTCTTTCGCGTACTCTATCGCCTCCTCGTAGCCCGCATCGACGTGTCGCATGACGCCTGTGCCAGGATCGTTTGTGAGTACACGTTTCAGCCTTTCTGCCGCCTCTGCTGTGCCATCCGCGACAGTAACCTGCCCAGCGTGTATCGAGTAACCAATGCCGACGCCTCCACCGTGATGCAACGAGACCCAGGTCGCGCCCGATGCTGTGTTGAGCAACGCATTCAGAAGCGGCCAATCAGCGATGGCATCGCTACCATCCTTCATTGCCTCGGTCTCACGGTAGGGCGAGGCTACCGAGCCGCTATCAAGATGGTCACGTCCTATGACAATCGGTGCCTTGACAATACCCTTTGCCACCAACTCATTGAATACCAGACCAGCTTTATCGCGCTCACCATAGCCAAGCCAGCAGATACGTGCAGGTAGGCCCTGAAATTGAATTTTTTGTCGTGCTAGCATAATCCATCGTTTGAGCGCAACGTTCTCTGGAAAGAGTTCCAGAATAGCTTCATCGGTGCGGTAAATATCTTCGGGGTCGCCAGAGAGCGCAACCCAACGGAACGGACCCTTACCGCGACAGAAAAGTGGGCGAATATAGGCGGGCACAAAGCCAGGGAAGTCGAATGCATGCCTCTCACCAGCCGCCAACGCCTGACCGCGAAGATTGTTGCCGTAATCAAAGACGATGGCCCCACGTTCTTGCATCTCGATCATCGCGCGTACATGCACTACCATAGAAGTCGTTGAACGTTGTACGTAGCCCTGTGGATCGCTTTTTCGTAACGCATCCGCCTCCATCGGCGGCAGACCAGCGGGAGTATAGCCATTGAGCGCGTCGTGTGCTGACGTTTGGTCCGTTACCATATCCGGGATAACGCCGCGACGCACCAATTCTGGATAGACCTCAGCCGCGTTTCCAATCAAGCCAATCGACAAAGGTTGCCCTTGCTCACACGCCTCTCGCACCTGATGCAGTGCCTCATCAAGTGTACTTGCCATCTCGTCGCAATAGCCGGAGGCTATGCGACGCTGAATGTGGCTCGGATCAACCTCAACGGCGAGACACACGCCCTCATTCATTGTAACCGCGAGCGGCTGTGCCCCACCCATGCCACCAAGTCCAGCGGTTAGCACAAACTTGCCCTTGAGCGTTCCACCATAATGCTTGCGTGCCGCCTCTGCAAACGTTTCATACGTGCCCTGCACAATGCCCTGTGACCCTATATAGATCCAGGAACCGGCGGTCATCTGTCCATACATCGTGAGACCGAGTGCCTCAAGACGGCGAAACTCATCCCAGTTTGCCCAATACGGCACAAGATTGGAATTGGCAATGAGAACGCGTGGCGCATCGGCATGAGTGCGAAAAATACCTACCGGCTTGCCCGATTGCACTAACAACGTCTCGTTCCCCTCTAGGTCTTGCAGCGAGCGTACTATCGCGTCGAACGCCGTCCATGAACGAGCCGCACGACCAGAGCCGCCATACACAACAAGGTCATCAGGCCGCTCGGCAACATCAGGGTCCAGGTTATTCATCAACATACGAAGGGCCGCCTCTTGCTGCCAGCCTTTACATGAGAGCGTTGTACCTCGTGGAGCGCGAACGGGACGTGGACCCGAATGAGTGCTTCTTTCGTTTTGTGTCATAGGACATGTTCCTTTCACTATGCCTTAATCGTATCAATGAAATATGGAAGGTGCTTTAGCGGATGGCAGTGTTTATATTTTCGCATCCTTGCTCACCTATTCTAACACTAACGGCAAAGAGGCTTTGACAACACATGGATATACAATCGCTTGTGGTAATATAATTCTTTCGTACTACAATTGTATATAAGAAACATGGAAGGGCTTAGATATTGTGGCGGAAAGCAAACCTTGGGATTCGACCCTAAAGCGGTTGATACAAATCAACCCGACAACCTTTGTAAAATGGCTTGTTCAGGGTGCGGTTTTTATCAAAGAGCGACCACACGAGCTAGAAAATCAGAAACGAGAGGTTGATGCGCTCCTCGAAATTTTTATTGAATAGAAGTGTAAGGCCAATGGTTTTACACTTCTATTCCCTGTCTGTTTGCAATTTTCTGCGAGGAAATTGTCCCCTATTCCCTAGCTATGCTATAATCTGAAAAGGAAAACTAAGCTTATCGTGCTATATGGCACATACAATGTACCCAAAAAGCTCTTATACATTCCTCGCGTCATTGGCCTAGTGTCGAGAGGGTATTTATATGGTAGGCTATCGTACAAATGCTATCTCCCCTGCTCCACACATACTAGTGTATACTTTCAATTGCTGGCGTGTACTGGATGCTCAGGAAAGGACCCGAACATGTTTGATCCCGATAGCGACTTGGAAGCGCGTTACCAATCGGTTGGTGTGACCCCCGACTGGTACCAGACGAATATTCCCTGTCAGGTAGGCTGTCCTGCACATACGGATGTGTCCACCTATATTGGTTTAATTTCGCAAGCTCGTTTTGACGAAGCATATCTTTTGAATCGTAAAGCAAATATTGTGCCTGGTGTGCTAGGTCGTACCTGTGCGCGTCCCTGTGAGCCGGTGTGTCGCCGCAACAAGGTCGATGGCAAGCCGATTGCGATTTGTTGGCTGAAGCGTGCCGCCGCTGATCATCGCGAGTATCGTCACCATGCTGAAAAAGCACCGATAACCAAAGATAAAACAATTGCAGTCATCGGTGCTGGCTCGGCTGGTCTTGCCTGTGCCCGTGACCTGCGCGAGATGGGTTATCCTGTGACCGTGTATGAGCAGTATCCCACCGCTGGCGGTGTGATGGTCAATGGTATCCCTGTATGGCGTCTGCCACGCGATGTTACACGCGAAGAGTGCGACGAGTACATGGAAGATATTGGTGTCGAGGTCAAGTACAACGTCCGCGTCGGACGTGATATACAGCTCAAAGATATGCTTTCACAATACGATGCTGTGTACATCGGCGCAGGCTGCTATATCTCGAATCCGCTTGCTGGACCTGATAACAAAATTATTCCTGGTGCAGACCTCAAGGGCGTTGTAGAAGGTATTCGCCTCCTCGAAAAGACCAATTATGGTGAGCCAGCCTTTATTGGTAAACGTGTAGCAATCCTGGGTGCAGGATTCACAGCTCTTGACTGTTGTCGTACCTCCATTCGCTTTGGTGCTGAAAAGGTATATGTCGTATACCGCCGTTCAAAAGAAGAGCAGCCCTCCGACGAATATGAAGTCGATGAGGCAATTATTGAACACGTCGAGTTCTCGTACCTCGCTACCCAGACGGCAATTCTCAGTGAAGATGGTGTGCATGCTAGCGGCGTGCGCTTCGTTCGTAACAAACTGGGTGATCCTGATGCCAGTGGTCGCCGCCGCCCTGTGCCAATCAAGGGCAGCGAGTTTGACATCGAGGTAGATACCGTTATACCAGCCTTTGGTCAGTACAGTGATGCCTCCTGGCTACAGGCAGAGGAGCTAGGGCTTGAGGTCAACAAGTATGGTATTCCTCTAGTAGACTTCGATAGCTGGATGACCAATATCGACGGTTTGTTCGCTGGTGGTGACTATACACAAGGTTCACGTAACCTCATCTCCGCTATCGGTGATGGACGTGATGCAGCAGGTGCAATCAACCGCTATCTCGGTGGTATCGACAAGCCTGCCGAAGCCGCCGAAGAGGTCGAGCTGCCCGACTACCGGCGTGGTATGGTCGATAACTACGAGTCAATAGGTCACCAACTGATACCCTCGCTCCCGCTCAAGCAACGCTACAGCAACACACGTGAAGCTGAGACTGGCTATACACCAGAACAGGCTGTTATGCAGGCGCGACGGTGCTTGCAATGCCAGTTGAATATTATGATTGACCCATCAATCTGTATTCTCTGCTCTGGTTGCGTCGATATCTGCCCTTACGACTGTATCAGCATGGAAGGTCTCTCACGCGTTGTGAAAGGTGATGCGATGCATCAAAGCACTGAGAACTGGCAGGGTGGTGCTGATATGATTATCGACGAAGAGAAGTGCATTCGTTGCGGCTTGTGTGTTGTACGCTGTCCTACTGATGCCATCTCGATGGTGCAGTTTGAGGTTTCAAGCCCTAACGACCGCTGGACTGTCTCGAAAATTCCTATGCTCAATGTTCGCTAAAACAGTATATATTAGAAAAAGCAAGAGACAGGAAATATTTGCGCTAACGCAAATATTTCCTGTCTCTTGCTTTTTCTAGTACCATTCTCGATTTTGTTGATTGAAGATGACATACTCAGGTATAGTAGCAACGTAAATGCCAATCTATATACTACAATCAGAATAGGGGTGTATCATTTTCATGCGTAAATTGACTGCATCAATGCTTGTCGTCGTCGCATTACTAGCCGTGTGCGCCACTGCTTTTACCTTCCTTAGCGCAGGAGGACGTACAAAAGCTGCATTAACAGACGATTTTTCGGGTCATACCGCAAAGAATCCTCTGCACATCCACCATTTTTCCCATAATAGTAGTGGTGGTGGTCTTTCTCCCGCCCAGTTCCGCAAAGCCTATGGTGTCGATCAGTTAGCAAATAATGGTGCTGGTATCACCGTTGCCATCGTCGATGCATACGGTAATCCCAATGCGCAAACCGATCTCAATGCCTATGACAAGGCGTTTGGCCTCCCTACGGGCATTGTTACAACTATTTACCCACAGGGCAAGCCTGCAACCGTCGATCAGGGGTGGGCATTAGAAACTGATCTTGATGTACAAATGGTCCATGCCATTGCTCCGCAAGCAAAAATTCTCCTTGAAGCTGCAAAAAGTCCCACAAATGCCAATCTATTTAATGCTGTGAAGGATGCATATACGAAGCGTGGCGCAAAAATTATTTCAATGAGCTTTGGTGGTAACGAGTCTCCTGGCGAGACAAGTGCTAATGCTGATGGCATTTTCGCCGCTGGTAATGCCAGAGGCGTAAGTTTCATCGCCTCTTCTGGCGATAGCGGCACTGGCGCACAATATCCAGCCGCATCACCATACGTAACCTCTGTTGGTGGCACATCACTGAACACACAGACGAATGGTAGGTATGTAAGCGAGACTGCCTGGAGTGGAAGTGGTGGTGGACTCAGTGCCTATGAGAATGCACCTGGCTATCAGGCTGGTTTCAATAATAATGCCAAACGTGGTATTCCTGATGTTGCAATGATTGCTGATCCTGCAACGGGTGTCGCTGTCTACGATAGCTTTGGTTACAATGGTCAGAAGGGCTTCATTGTTCTTGGTGGCACAAGTGTTGCAGCTCCTATGTTTGCCGGTGTTCTAGCTCTTGTGGATCAGGGGCGTGCTCACACTCTCAAAAACGCAGATAGTGAGATTTACGCAACTGCAAAGACACACTATGCAACCGATTTCCATGATATCGTCTCTGGTAACAATGGTGCATGTGGTGCTATCTGCAATGCTCATGCTGGCTATGATTATGTAACAGGTCTCGGGAGTCCTGTTGCAAACAAACTGGTATCAGACCTTATCGCTGCTGCATAAGCACGTTTCCCGTATTGTCCGCAACTTCTTATGTACGGAGGGAGGAGGCTGATAGTCTCCTCCCTCCGTACATACTTTATGCCTCTTGCACAAGCACTCAATATATCCGATAGAGATACTTATGATGGCCGCTTACGCCCATCACGATATAATTTTCTAAAAAGGATTTATTACAATGTTTACAGCGATTTGTACTCATCGCTATACAGCTATCTCTATCATCGCTTTTTGTCTCTGCCTGTTCACCGCGTGTGCTTCAACCCCCATCTCTACAGGCGACACAACAGTTCCCAATGCAACTGCGACAGAACATGCCATCGCTGCAGCAGGTACGACTGCTACTACGAACACGCCTACTATAGCTGTCACCGTGATTCCCAGCACTCCTGGCATTGCTCCTACGGTGATTCTCTCACCAACTCCTATTCCTGGTGGGGGGCCGCATAGTCAACAAGTGCTTTTAGCAGATCGAGTGTTGCTTATCAACAATATCAGTCGAGGCATCGGCACGGATACAAGCTCTGTCGCTATACGTCTGACAATGACGCTCAAAAATACAAGCGCAAAAACAATCACGAATGTCGCTACGTACTACTCACTCTTTGGGAGCGAAGGTGATGTGTTTGGCTTACCACCGAACACAAATGGGAGTTTTTTTGGTGCGATTGCGGCGAACGGTTTGCGTAGCGGCACTATTGTTTTTCAAGTACCACTTGGAGCGGATACCACACTACGTCTGCTATATCGTCCCGAAGTTGCGCGTGAGACTGTATTCGTGCCAATTCATGACTGATATTATACCAATATGGTCGTTGAGGTTAAAAATATGTAAAAAAAGGCTCTTAAAGCCTTGACATTTTTCTCCATTTAACGCAAGATTACCAAAAGCCTATGTTGTGAGAGATACTTATCGTGCGAGACGTATATCTTATAGAACTAGGCGAGTGTACCACCAACCAGCTAGGTATGTCTCTTCCTACCGCACGAGTCGCCATGTAAGGTTGCTACAACCTGGTGCTACCAGACGATTCACTATTTGTGAAGAGAGATATTTGATGCTTGCAAGGAGCGATGATGGTGCGACAAGATTGGTCCGATGAGGATCTCGCCCAACGGTTGCATAAGCATGAGCCAGATGCGCTGGAGACGCTTATCTCCCGTTATTCACGAGAACTATTTTATTTTATTCGTGTCGTTTTAGACGGTATTGGTGTTGCTCAAGACGCCGAAGAGTGTGTAAACGACCTCTTCGTGGCGGTCTGGCAAGAAATCACCTCATTCGATCCTGGGCGAGGTACGTTACGTACATGGCTCACCATGCGTGCTAAATATATCGCGTTGGATCGCCGTCGCCAGTTGTGCCGCCGTCAGGTACATAACACACAATCGGCTGATGAAAACCGCCAATGGTCTTCGTCAGATGGTATGGGAAGTCGAAAAAGTTTCGGTTGGGGTGGATACGAGAGTGAAAACCGTGTCATGCTTCCGCCGCATCCAGAGTCGAGTATGGAGAATTTGTTAGAACAGAGCGAGAGACGCGAAGAACTGCGTCTCGCCTTGGCGACGTTGCCTGAGCTTGACCGCTACCTGATCTACCAACGTTATTTTAAGTATGCCAGCACAGAAGAACTCGCAGCAAAAACTGGTTTAACCCGTCACGCTGTCGATACTCGACTCTGGCGAGCGCGGAAAAGCTTACGCGAGGCTCTCAAGGAGCATGCACATGAGTACGAGCGAATTTGAGAATGAATGGGAAGACCAACATAGCGCTTCTTCCCTGTTGCTCAGACAGGAATTAGGGCTACCTGAAGATTTTACCGATGAAGACGTGGCGTTTGCACAAGAAATGAAGACGTTGTTCTCCCTTGACAAAGAGGAGATGCCTCCCTACTATGTGCAAACACTGTTAGATGCGGAAAATCCTAAGTTTCAGCCTGTTGAACACGGGCTTGAGTACAAAACGCAAGCCCGTGTTTTCCGACGACTAAAATTGCGCCGTCACCTGTTTCGTTCAAAATCTGTTCTACAATCTCCTGCGCTGCAGCGTGTAAAGCCGCAACGTTCTATCTTTGCATTGCTTGCTGCATGTTTACTTTTTATCTTCTTTACACTAGTTGCTACTGGCCCATCCTTTGCATCGGGCCTAGAAGTGTTACTCTCTGGGCGTCATGGAGGCGTGCTACAGGTGAATGGCTATCCCAACCAGTTTCATAAAAAAGTACAACGACCATATCTTGCAGATATTGATTCGGCTACACCTCCTAAGAAATTTAGTTTATTAGAAGCTCAGCAACAACTGACGTTTCCCATGGAGAGTCCTTTTAATGTACCAGATCACTATGCCTTGAATTCTATGTCCTTATACCAGGGGATCGATCAGAGTTGGGCTGATGGACCTGCGCTAGAGTTAGATTACTCATATATGCATCAGGGAGCGATTGCCCATGGCATAGGTCAGATTTCAGTGTGCGAGTTCAAACCAAAGGGTCAGGTCCTCCAGGTTGTTCAATCAGGGGCAGCTCACTCGATTGATCGCAATGGTCAAAAGGCGATCTATGTTGATGGTCAATGGGTACACATCAATAAATTCTCGCATGAGTGGATTTATGGTGGGCGTAGTGAGATCATTTTTGAACAGGACGGCATTATATTCTGGATTGTGGGCGATCAACGCGATGGTATCGAGCAAAACGCCCTACTTTCGATTGCTAATTCGCTACAGCCTTTCAATATGCATGCTATTCATATAGTTGGGCATGTTGACAATATTACAGTGTCACTTGATGGCTCAACGTGGCCTTTCTCTGATGATATTGTCTACACCAACGAGCCTACAGGATCTTCGTTGGAAATTGTGAGTACAGATGTCACATCGTCGAATATCTACGTGCCTTCAAATCAAGCACCGCCTAAGTGAACTTCGTGATATTAGTAACAGAACACAGGGATTACCTCTCATGGTAATCCCTGTGTTCTGTTTTCCCACTGGACAACATATGCTGTTATCTGGTATGCTTTCTGTATAAGGCTTGTCTGTTCCATGCTTGCGTGTGAGCAGGCACTTATCCAGCAGTGTCGCTGGACAAGTTTAGAAAGGTGCCTCAAAGGAGAGGACATGAAATGAAAACACCTGTTAAAGTACATGGTATCCCTAAACTACGTATTCTTCGTCAGCGTAGAGGCTTGAGCCTCGGTCAACTCGCGACACTTACAGGTATGCGCCGTGATACTATTACCCATCTTGAAAACGGAAGCGAAGACCCACAACCCTATCATCTGCGCCTTTTAGCTCGAATCCTCGAAGTTCCAACACTCGATCTCGTATCGTAACATATGAAGTTGAAAAGCTTCGCCAGTGTTGCTACAAAAATGTAGTAACACTGGCGAAGCTTTTCCCCCTTTACTCTCTTGACATTTCCATTTTCCTCGTATATAATTTAATTAACTAATCAGTCAATGAAATATAGCGAGAAATGGATAACGTTCGATGGCGCGTACACCCAAAGTTGTAGAGGATCGGCGCGAGCAGATTATTGATGCTGCAATGCGTGTTTTCGCGCAAAAAGGATTTGTGCGTGCGACAAATAAAGATGTCGCACGCGAAGCTGGTATTACCCCAGGGCTGATCTACCACTACTTTGAAAGTAAAGAAGCTCTGCTGATGGCTGTTGTCGAGAGCCGTACACCCTTGAAGGTGATCGCGTCTATACCATCAGAGATGCTCACTCTGCCACCAGAGCTGTTCTTCCCGTTCGTGATTCAGCAAGTTTTAACCGTTGTCGAAGCTGAAAACTTTGTGGCTCTACTCAGGGTTGTTATACCAGAGGTACTCAATAGCGAAAATCCATTTTTCGCACAGTTCGCACCAGTCGCCGTTCAGCGTGTATTCGGCTTTATCGGCAAATATCTTGAGACACAAATGCAGTCGGGAACGCTACGTCGTGCCGATACCGTCTTGAATACACAGATTTTGTTTGGTAGCATTGTAGGCGTTGTGCTACGCCGTCAAGTATTACGAGATCCAATAGCACTAGGATATACGCAAGAGCAGATAGCGAATACTATTACAGAAACCTTTCTGCATGGCCTCTCTTGATTTTTTTTGTCTCTGTTATTAATTATTTGGTTAATCAAATTCTTGGTTTCATCAAAGGAGATGTATCATGACTGATAGCATTCAAGAGGTTCGCGCGAGTGTTCACGAGGTGAAATTGGTAGCACAGACGACGTGTTGTATTGTGGGCGGCGGCCCTGCGGGAGCGGTACTTGCGCTGCTCCTAGCGCGAAAAGGCGTTCCCGTTGTGTTGCTCGAAGCACATATGGATTTTGACCGGAATTTTCGTGGCGACACCATTCATCCATCGATCATGAATATTATGGATGAACTAGGACTTGCGGACCGTTTACTGCAAATTCGCCATGCAGAGCTACGAACAGGAACGCTACAAACAGCACAGGGTCCTTTGCAGTTTGTCAATTTGTCGCGTTTGAAAACGAAGTATCCCTATATCACTGTGATGGCGCAATCGAAATTTCTGGAGTTCATCACAGGTGAAGCGAAGCAATACCCCAATTTTCAGCTTATTATGGGGGCGCAGGTGGACGAATTGATCGAGAAGGATGGCGTTGTACAGGGTGTGTGCTATCGTGGGCAGGACGGTTGGTATGATATCCGTGCTGCGCTTGTCGTAGGTGCCGATGGTCGTTTCTCGCGTTTACGAAGACTATGCAGCTTTAAGCCAATCACAACTTCTCCTCCGATGGATGTACTGTGGTTTCGTTTGAGCCGGAAGGACAGCGACCAAGAGGAAGGATTGCTCGGTCGTTTTGGGCGTAAAGCCAGGCTTGTGCTTATCAACCGCTTCGATTACTGGCAAATTGGCTATGTAATTTCAAAGGGAGGCTATCAAAAGATACGCTCTGCTGGTTTAGAAACACTACGCGCTTCGATCAGTGAGGCCGCGCCAGAATTCGTAGACCGTGTGGAGGAGTTACAGGACTGGAAACAAATTTCGGTCCTCTCGGTTGAGTCGGATCGCTTACCACGCTGGTATCGTCCTGGTCTCCTCTTAATTGGAGATGCCGCTCACGTTATGTCGCCTGCGGGTGGAGTAGGGATTAACTATGCCATTCAGGATGCAGTCGTTACCGCCAATCTCATTACAGACAAACTGAAAAATGGCACGGTACAGACGAAAGACCTTGCGAAAATCCAACGCCGACGCGAACTGCCGACGCGCATTATTCAGAGACTACAGACATTCCTGCAAGAAAATATTCTCGTCAATGTTCTGAGTACCGAGGAACTGATTACTGTTCCGCTACCCTTCCGCCTTTTGACGAAGATACCAATTGTGCGCGATATTCCGGCACGCATGATGGCGTTTGGCCCTTTTCCTGTTCACCTGAAAAATTAACACAAAGTCAACGGCATAGAGGCACTTGTGCCTCTATGCCGTTGACTTTGTGTTACGATATTTATGCGCTAACCTTGTTAATCTGCTTCTCGAAGTTCTTGAAGAATTGGTCGAGAGAAGATTTGATGGCTGGCTTGAGAATCATTTCAGGAACGGATGCAATCTTTCCAGCAATGACTGCGTTGGCGTTGTAGTTCAAGAGCGTAGCAGTGGCGTCATCTGCAAGGTCGATGCCACAGGTGGCTTTTACGGAACCAACCGAACTGTTTGGCTCGGCAATCAATGTGACGTGCGAAGGTGCAACAACCTCGCCCGTCTGTAAGTAGATAGTGTAGGGACCTTTGAAGCCTGGGATACCCGTCGTCACAACGAGCTTGAGTTGCTGGCCCGTTGGCGTATTGATGACCTCGGCACTTTCGCAACCGGGGATGCTGTTCTTGAGAACTTCTGGATTGAGCAATCCTTGAAATACTTGCTGACGTGGTGCGGCAATTTTACGATTACCTGTAATTTCCATGAGTTATTTACTAACCTCTTCTATGTTTTGATTCTACAGAAACGAATAAGATGTGTATAATCACATCTTCTATAGCAGCGACGCGGATAATCCTTCTTTAAGAAGAATCGTCGTCCTGCTTTCCAGGTGCTAGTATACTGCTTTCTATTCGTAGAACTCAATACATCACGCATAAGTACTATACTGTCCTGTTATTGCGGCTGTGCCAGTGCTGTTAAAATAATCGCTATGATAAAGCCCAATACACAGGCGAACAGCAAGCCAACGCCAAAGAGTACGAGAACCGCACCTGCGGCACGCCCGCCGCTCAGACGATGGACAGGCATGAGCATGAAACTCAGCAGTGTACCCTCATAGCCGAGATTAGCGAATACAATCAGTATGGTGAGCAATGAACCAACGGTTGGCAGAAGATTCAAAAGCAAAACTACCACGTTGACGATAATACCGAGCGGCACAATAAACAGTAGCGTGCTGTACAGTTGCGGCAGAAATTTTCCCACACCACCAAAAGCTTTTGCAAGCAGGAAAAGCACTCCCGTTCCCACAAATAGTGAAAGTGGGATCAGCAGCACTTGCCCATAAGTGCTTGAAAGCGTGAGAAAGCCCAGGAACTTTTGTAACATCGCTATTGTTGCTGGCGTCAATGAGCTTGTGTCGGTTGCTGCAAGCGAACGTGGTTGGACGAGAAGATTTGAGAGAAAGCCTAGAGCGGTCATGAAAACTGTGTGAAATACAATTTGCACCCACACAATGCCCCAACCTGCTTTCCCCATTTCAGATGCGAACGTCACGCTTGATGGGCGCGTAATCGCTTGCCAATATTGCCTCGGAAGCTGACGAATAGCCTCGCCAAGCGGAAGTGGTGTTGCCGGGAGGGGCAGAAGACTTTCTGGCACACCATATTTATACCCATATTCCGGTGCTGAACCTCCGTGCCCATAATTCGAGCCTGCTCCATAAGACCTCTGTGGTGGTGCGTATCCAGCTTGAGGGCTGTAGGAAGGGAGTGGCGGTGGTATGTATGGACCAGGAGTTGGGACTGTATAGCCCGATTGTGCCTCCGGTTGTTGTACAGGGGTCGCTTGCTGCTCGTAGAACTCTGGTGAAAGATACGAAGGTCGGGGACCAGGTATCTCTTGTGGTGCCTGTGGTGTTGCGCCATAGGGATATTGAGGATCAGGTGCATCATCTATATTAGGCTGCTGCTCCGGGTCTTGAGCCATGAATGTCTCCCTCACATAGTTACATCGACCTATAAAAAACTACGCCTATCATAACACGCCAGGTATGCATTGTCATTATTCTTTGTTGCTATCTCAACTTGCGGTTACATAACTACGTTGCGTATAATGAGAATAAAGTGTCAGATGTATTTGTACCATCTTCATCATGTTGACCATTAGACGAAACAAAGGAGTTTCTCAATGCCCGAACAAGATTGTATGCCAATCCAAAACTTCGATTATCTCGAATTTTATGTAGGCGATGCCAAACAAGCGGCCTATTACTATTATCATGCGTGGGGTTTTACTCCTATCGCTTATGCTGGCCTGGAAACTGGTATCCGTGATCACACTAGTTATGTATTGGAACAAGGCAATATTCGTTTTGTGTTGTCCTCTCCACTTGGGCCAGAGGGCGAGATGGCGGAGCATATCAAGCTGCATGGTGATGGCGTCAAAGTAGTTGCCCTCCGTGTGGAGGATGCCGAACGTGCTTATCACGAGGCTACCAGTCGCGGTGCGCGTGGTGTCGCCGAGCCACAAATGTTCAAAGACGATCATGGTAGTGTCAAACTTGCCACTATCGCAACTTATGGTGATACGGTGCATACCTTTGTCGAGCGTCACGCATACAAGGGTGCATTTCTTCCTGGTTATCGTCCGCTGGCAACTAGTGTTCCACCGCGTTCACGTCCTGCTGGCATTGCTGCTATCGACCATGTGGTTGGTAATGTCGAACTCGGCAAGATGAACGAGTGGGTCAGCTTCTACGAACGTGTAATGGGCTTCGCACAATTGATTCACTTCGATGATCGCGCCATTAGCACCGAATACTCTGCTCTTATGTCGAAAGTGATGCAGAACGGTAGTGGACGTATTAAACTTCCCATCAACGAACCGGCGCAAGGACGGCGTAAATCTCAGATCGAGGAGTACCTTGATTTCTATCGTGGCCCCGGCGTGCAGCATCTCGCCTTGAACACCGACGATATCATCAGCACCGTGCGTAACCTGGAACAGCGCGGTGTCGAATTTCTCAAGACTCCTGGCGCCTACTATGATACTGTACTGGACCGTGTAGGTAGGATTGATGAAGACATTCATCAACTGGCCGAACTTGGCATCTTGATTGATCATGATGATGAAGGCTACTTGCTCCAAGTCTTCTCTAAGCCCGTTGTCAATCGTCCAACCGTGTTTTTCGAGATTATTGAGCGTAAGGGCGCACGCGGCTTTGGTGAAGGCAACTTCAAGGCACTCTTTGAGGCATTGGAGCGCGAACAAGATTTACGAGGGAATCTATAATCATGAAGCTGGTAACGTTCTTTACGGGTGAACGTAAAACGCGTGCGGGTGTTCTACACGACAATACGATTATTGCGTTGGAATACTCCACGCTGCTTGAATTGCTGCGCGATCCCGACGGTTTGCTCAAAGCACAGGTGGCACTGCAACCAAAACCAAAAATTGTACCTACCTATTCTTCGCTTTCATCGGGTCTTCCTACAGCCTTGCCAGAATTGACAACTTCTGTTATGCATTCACAGGGAATAGTACGCGAAGAATATACATTGAACGAGGTTGTGTTATTGCCGCCTATACCTGATCCGCCGACGGTGCGTGACTTCTATGCCTTTGAGCAGCATGTGAAAACTGCTCGTGCTCATCGAGGTCTTGCTATGATGCCCGAATGGTATGAGGTGCCGACCTTTTACTTCACCAACAACAGTGAACTATATGGGCACGACAATCCCGTCCCGTATCCTGCAGGTAGCCATGCCCTTGATTTCGAGCTAGAGATAGCCTGTATCATCGGGCGCGATGGCAAGGATATTCCCGTCGAGCAGGCGGCCAACTATATCGCAGGCTACACCATCATGAACGATTGGAGTGCCCGTGATTTCCAGCAGAAGGACATGAGTATTGGTCTCGGTCCCGGCAAGGGGAAAGACTTTGCTACATCACTCGGCCCTATACTTGTTACGCCCGACGAGCTAGCACCGCGTCGCACCGGACTGGGTGAATCTGAACGCTACGATATGTCGATGGTAGCACGCATCAATGGGCACGAGGTCTCGCGTGGCAACTTCAACTCAATACACTATAGTTTTGCACAGATGATCGCCTATGCCTCGCGCAACGCTCGTATTCGTGTGGGCGATGTGATCGGCTCCGGCACCGTCGGCACGGGCTGCATCCTCGAACTTGGGACAGACGTACATCGCTGGCTGGAGCGCGACGACGAAGTTGAACTAGAGATCGACGGCATCGGCGTCTTACGTAACAGGATCATATAGAGACAAGAACGGGCGACCACAAGGGTCGCACCCCATAGGCGTTAACATAACGTGAAAAACTGGGTCATTGTGGAGCAAGGGCGTCCCCTTGCGGGCGCCCTGGTCCCCATTCCGCTTTAAGTTAACGTGTATGGGGTCGCACCCTACTATATGCGGTAGGTCGTCGGTGCGCCCGTCGTATGGTAGGGTGCGACTCTTGTGGTCGCCCGTTGGTTTTATGTTGTCAATATGTAATGTTGTTTCTATTGTCAAAGGAGACAATGTATGCCAAGCTACCATCGTTTAGGTGAAATACCGCCTAAAAGACATACACAATTTCGTAAACCCGATGGTGGGTTGTATTCCGAGGAACTCTTTGGCACTGAGGGCTTTTCGGGTAACTACTCCATCATCTACTACACCTATCCACCGACGCGCGTTAAGAAGGTCGAGCGTTTCCCTGTTGAGCAGTATGCTCATGAAGAGTGGGATGAGCGACTACAGCGACATCATCACATGAAGACGGCACAACTTACACAGCAGGGCGATGCCGTGTTGGGACGCCAGACGCTGATGTACAACAAGGATGTGGTGCTGGCGGTGGTGAAACCCACCAGTGAGATGAATTACTTTTATCGCGATGGTGACTCCGATCTTGTCTACTTCGTGCATGATGGTCAGGGCGTTCTCGAAAGTACCTTTGGCCTCTTGCCCTATCACGAGGGCGATTACATCGTCATCCCACGGGGCACCACCTTTCGCTTTACGCACAATCCGAACAATACAGAAAACACGTTCCTGGTGATCGAGGCACGTGGCACCATTGCGCCACCACGTCGCTACCTCAACAATAATGGGCAGTTCCTTGAGCATTCACCCTATTGTGATCGCGACATACGGTGTCCTCAAGAACTCGTGACGCATACCGAGAGCGGCGATTTCGAGGTACGCCTCAAAGTTGGTGACACCCTTACCAGTTACTGGTACGACTATCACCCCTTCAACGTCGTTGGCTGGGATGGCTATGAATATCCCTACGCCCTGAATATCGCCGATTTCGAGCCAATCACGGGCCGCGTACATCAGCCACCGCCAGTACATCAAACCTTCCAGGGACCGAACTTCGTCATCTGTTCGTTCGTGCCGCGCAAACTGGACTATCACCCCCTGTCAATACCTGTGCCCTACAACCACAGCAACATCGACAGCGAAGAGATGATCTATTACGTCAACGGCAACTTCGGTAGTAGGCGCGGTATTGAACGTGCCTCTATCACACTACATCCGCGCGGTATTCCACACGGCCCCCATCCGGGTGCCGTCGAAAAGAGCCTCGGCGTCGAACGAACCGAAGAACTTGCTGTCATGGTCGATACCTTCTATCCCTTGCATCTCACTACCAACGCCCAGAGCATCGACGACGCAGGCTATCCCTATAGTTGGTTTGAGTAAAGAGGAATAATCATCAAGCGACAATGCTTCGTAGGGACCAGATGATGCTCTTTAATTTTTTACTCTAGGAACGGGCGACCACAAGGGTCGCCCGTTGGTTTCTTGTATTATATGAGTTCGTTCATAATTTTATGCATCTTGTGTACACGTTCCGCATAGTAATCAACGACAGTGCCATCAGGTTTACGAAATGGAGGTTGATAAGCGTGTGTCTCGCGTATGAACTGTTGCACCTCTTGTGGTACTTCACGTAAGGCTGAGGCATCTCCTTGCCGTATCTGTGTAGAGGATACATTGCGATATTGTACGTCAAGCGTGAGGGGATACACAAAGTACGCGAAACGTGCGTTTTCGGGACGATGCAATAGCTCGTTCAGTTCTTTCTCACCATCATTGCCGCGTGGTGCAACCAGCAGTTCAGCGATATTGAACAGAGCTACCAGCGAGGCATCACGGTCTTTGTAGTAGTGTGGGTCGAAGATCTGTACGATCTTGTCGAACCCCAACAAAAAGTAGAGATGTTTGACCTGCGGAAACGATGCCCGTACCGCCTGCGCTTGTTCGACATAGAGACCACGATTGAACAGCATAATACCCGTATCTTGCAAATAGCGATGCAATACAGTATCAAGCAAGTCAATGCGATCAAGCAGTGTAGGCCGCTCGACCTTCTCTTTATCGATGATGCGTTTACTGATTGCAGCATAGAGCGACGTTGCACCATGTGTCCGCGCGAAGAGGCGAGCCTGTTGCAACAAGGCAATATGCGCGTTGGTCAGCGGATTAAACGAGCCAGGAAACACAATGATCGTTGTGCGAGGCTGTGCCGACCCTGGTACTAGCAATGCTTGCGGCTCCGTATCAGGATTCAGTTGATCGAGTACCGCTTGTATACGCTGTAAGTGTTGAATAGTGTCTGCTGAGAGATGCATACGCTTATTTTATCACTAAATGGAGCAAGCAGAGGCATGACAGGGGCAAGCCTGTCACTACTATACACCCTTCATGCCGCTCGCGCGTCTATAGTAGTGACAGGCTTGCCCCTGTCATGCTACCCCCCGTATCGTATTACACACATACCTGTCATATCTTAACCACTTCTTAACCATATCTCAACCTTCTTCCCATTCATACAATGAATGAATTACGCCAATAATCTAAGAGTAGATATTCCCCTATTTTGTGCAAATATAGTGAGGAGATTTCCCCCCATGAGTCGTCTTACCTCGTCTCATCGGCTTGTACTCCCGATACTGGGAGTGGTAGCTATTCTGAGCATTCTGTTCAGTTCGGTGTATTTCGTGAGTGCTGCAAGAGCAGCAAGTCCGACGTTGGTGTTTTTGCCGAATAGTGCGCCAATCAAAAACACAGCAGCGAAAACAATCAGGCATCATACTGCGAACGATACGTTGACTGTTGGCGTGGTGCTACAACTAAGCGACCCGGCTGGACAGCGCAACTTGTTGAAAGCTTTGTATGCGAAGAACAGCCCTTCGTACCATGCATGGTTAACATCGCAGCAGTTCGCGAATCGTTTCGCACCCTCGGCAGCCGATAGTGCAGCCGCGAAAAGTTTTCTTATCAGCGCAGGCTTGCACCTTGTCGCTCTGACTTGCCAACGCTACTGTTAGCGCAGGGCACAACGACGCAGGTAGAAACCGCCTTTCATACCAGTATTGCTGATTATGCACTACCTGACGACACAGCAATTTATGCCAACAGTTCAGAGGTAGCGGTACCAACGAGCCTTGCAAGCAAAGTGGTTGCTGTGCTTGGTCTCTCAAATATAGGCATTACCGCCGTGTAGGAAGAGGCTCGCGAATCAACTGGATGATAGCTACCACCGTTGACAATCACCTTGAGGTGTACAATGGCATCATATCCATTATGCTCCTGTTGGGCAGCCTGCTGAATCCCTTTGATAACGCCTGGCAGAAATTCCTCTGGAATCTGCTCATCCGTCACGCGCCATTCCAGCATAAATTGTGTTGGCCCTACATACGGTTCGAGATGTAGTTCCACAACACCAAAGTCGGCTGGACATCTCGTTTGAACAACGTATCGTCCCTTTCCCGTCACCGCCTCCGTAATCATAGCCCACTTAGACATAGCCTCAATTTGGTTTGGGAGATTGAACTCTATAAACGAGGGCATAGCTTTTCCTATTTTTTCTCCACACTGGCGATTTGTTACGTGGTTGTGTCCGTTGCTAATTGCGATTCTAATGTCCCACCAATAACAACAGTATGTCCCGTCGGCAACGTTACATCTACTGCGGCTTCCGCAATGGCGTTACCCATCTCGGTTGCGGTAGGCAATGGACCGATTGTGGAGCGTCTATGCTCAGTTAGCCCCGGAGCGGTACGTTCCAGAAGCTTCGGCGTGATTGTGCCTTCGATGAGGTCGCCCGTCACCACTAGCAAACGGACACCTCGTTTAGCAAGTGCGTCCTGTTGAGCGCGTAGAGCCTGTTCACCAGCATATTTCGACTCAGCGATAGGGGCATAGGCTGGTATCTGTACTATTTGTCCATAGAGATGCGCCCAGTGGCTGGTAACAAAAACAATCGTACTCTCTTTTGCTAGCAGAGACAAAGCATGCTCTACTAACATGAGCTGTGCATCATGATTGATGTGCATAGGGTAATCGGGGTCAACGGCAAGGAGGTGGCGTTCGAGTCCACCGGAGGCGTTGAGTACCAGTACATCAAGTGCCCTATAAGACTCTTTCAAAGCAATGAAGAGGCGTTGTACATCTTCTAAGTGGGTGATATCACATGCAAGGGAAAGTGCTTGTTGACCGCGTGCTGTTATTTGATTAGCAACCTCGTTTGCACGTGCAGCTTTATTGCGGTATGTGATTGCCACATTATAACCACGATCTGCTAAAGCTAACGCTGTCGCCGCACCGATACCACGTGAACCACCAGTAACGAGGGCGAGTTTGGACTGTGTTGCCATTTACTCGTCCCCTTCTGGTTCGTCTTCGCCATCCAACTGTGATGCACCATACAGCGAAACTTCGCGTCCCTGTGCGGCTGAGGCATAGCAAGCGTCAATTACTCGTACACGTTGCAGACCTTCGTTACCATTGTATTGCAGCCAGTTGCCGCCTTTGATGATGTCCACAAACTCGCGTACTACGGTAATATGACCGTCTCCCTTATACAATTGTGGATGAATGGTTGCAGGTACATCTGCAACATCGATATAGATATCGAGCGTGTCTAGCCAATTGTAGTTCTTTACCTGAATTTCGGCACCACCATCGCTACCATATAGAATGATACCGAAGTCGTCACTTGCGCTACTGTTTGTCGCCCAACTTGCTTCGAGCAAGAGTGTAGAGCCACCAGCAAGCCGTAAGAAGGCCGTCGCAAGGTCCTCGACCTCGTAGACATTGCCAGAGCCGGATTTTCGTGCCTTTGGGTCGATGCCTTTGCCGCTCTTAGCAAGTTCATCATAGGTTGAGGCACTTACTGTGAGGACTTCTGGTTCGCCGAGGAGGTAGAGAGCCATATCGAGGGCATGAACACCGAGGTCGATCAATGGTCCCCCACCAGCTTTTTCCTTGCTTACAAACCACGTACCCGCACCAGGGATGCCGCGCCTTCGCATCCAATATGCCTTCGCGTAGTAGATTTTGCCCAGCTTGCCCTCGTCGATGTAGCGTTTGAGAACCTGTACATCACCGCGCACACGGTGATTGAAGACTACCTGTAATACACGATCTGCCTCCGTTGCTGCATCCACCATCGCCTCGGCCTCCCTAGAGGTACGCGCAAGCGGCTTCTCACATAGCACATGTAGCCCCCGCTTGAGAGCTTCAATGGCGATAGGAGCGTGAAGATAGTTCGGAACACAGACGCTTACAGCATCGAGGTCATCGCGAGAAAGTAGTTCGTGATGATAGTGATACAAGTTTGGCACGTTGTAGGTTGCACCAAGCGTCTGTAATCTATCTTCTTCGAGACCGGCTAACGCGACAATCTCTACATCGGGTAGCAGACTATAGCCCTTGAGAGCCATTTCGCCCCCATAACCTAAACCAATAACACCTACTCGCAGAGGACCTGTATGTTGGGTTTGTTGCATGAAATAAAATGCTCCTTAGCATAGTAAAAGTAAATCTCAAGGGTCACGCCTTGCCATCAAGCCTTGCTGCCACGCATAGACCGCCGCCTGTGTGCGGTCTAGCATGTGCAGTTTGCTTAATATATTGCTGACATGACCCTTCACAGTTTTTTCGCTGATAATCAGTTTTTCGGCAATCGCGGCATTCGAGAGGCCATCAGCTATAAGACGTAGGACATCAAGCTCGCGGTCACTTAAATCAGTGAAGAGATTGGGCGTATCGCGTCGCGCACCTCGAATTTCCTGTACCACGCGCGCGGCCACACGCGGATGTAACACAGACTCGCCGCGTGCCGCCTTACGAACCGTCTCGGCAAGCTCATCGGGTCCGACATCTTTCAGGACGTAGGAGAGGGCACCAGCACGCAAGGCGGGGAAGATATATTCATCTTCGTGATACGAGGTAAGGACAATAACCTGCGAGTGTGGGCTGACCTGCTTGACTTGCCGCGTCGCCTCGACGCCACCCATTCCCCCCATTACGAGGTCCATCAAGACCACATCGGGTACCAGTTCAGCCGCCATCCGCACAGCTACCTCGCCTGAATCAGCCTCACCCAGCACCTGCAAATCGGGCTGTAACTCCAGGAACATCCGCACACCATTTCTGACCAGCGCATGGTCGTCAGTGATGAGAATGGTAATTTTATCTGTCATGAACACAACCCCTTGCTCAATCTACGAACGGGCGACCACAGGGCATCGATTCCAACATATATGCGAGCGATCTTTGTAGGGGCCATAATTCATTACGCCCTCGTACCCATCAGCCACGTTTTCATTCATTGAACACCTTCCTCAATTCTTACCACCGTTGTCTATTGCAGCGCGAGCGTAATGAATTATGGCCCCTACATGTCAGTCAATGCCTACTAACATTCTTTATTAGCACAAGGCATTCCAAATTTGTTGGAATCAATCCCCTGGTGTTCGTCCGTGACTTATTTTTTACGCCTTTGTCAATTTCATACGCTTACCGAACTCACGGAATTGTTCATCGAATCGTTCGCAGGCACACCCAGTTTTTCACAGTATGCCACTACGTGCGTACCCTTGCCAGGGTTACTTTCTACACGTACATCGCCGCCCAACACCTTCATGCGCTCTCGCATCGAAAGTAAACCAACGCCACCTTTCTGTTGTGTGCTGTCGAAGCCTTGTCCGTTATCGTCAACACTCAAGGTAACGGTATTGTCGCTCATAGAGAGTTTGAGTTGTACGAGTGTAGCCTTGCTGTGACGCGCCACATTCGATAGGGATTCTTGCACGACGCGGAACAGGGCCTCTTCGACGGTGAGGGGCAGTGTTTGTTGTCCCTCTACCTGTAACTTGGCGATGATGCCTGTCTGCTGCATCCATTGTGCCATAAGTTCGCGTACCGCTTCTTCCAGCCCTTTCCCTTCAAGCGCAACCGGACGTAGCTCTTTGATGAGCGTGGTTAGCTCTTGCTGCGCCTGTCGTACCAGCATATCAGTCTCATCTAAACGCTTTTTAGCAGCGTCCAAATCACGACCAAGCAACACTTTTACCGCGCCCACCTGCATCGAAATGGCGAAGATTTGCTGCTTGACGCTATCATGTAGGTCACGCGCGAGACGGTTACGTTCTTCCAAAGTGGCAAGCTTCTGACGTGTTTCCAGGAGATGTTGCAATTGTTCGGCCATCGTGTTGAAGCGACGAGTAAGTTGCCCTAGCTCGTCGCCAGAGGTATCGTTCGCTGATACAGAGAAATCGCCCTGACTCCACGTATCTGCCACACTTGATAATTTTCTGAGGCGTTTTGTCAAACCGCGGGCAGTTATGAAACCAAAAATCGAACCAGGAATAGCGGCAACAAAGGTAAAAGGAATGATACTTTTGACACCCCATGACAAGATAATTAAGAACAATTGCCAAAAATCGGGTAGTACACGTCGCTCCAGTAAAGCACCCTGTATGTGCCCGTCAAAGCTCACAATTGGCGCAATCGTGGTGGTTGTACCGTTAGACTCTTGATGAAAGAGACCTGTTGTAGCTGTTTTTTGCGTAAGTGCCTTGCGAAGACTTCCGGCGTCCTGTGTTGTGAGTTGTGCTTGCAAGATGTCATCGGAAGGCGTGACGTGCGTGCCAATAGATGCAATTACATGTCCCTGAGCATCGACAATCGTAAGAAATGTTGAGGGAGAATTAAATATCGGGTTATTATTCGCAGTCTCAAGTCCTTGCAAGAAGGCCGTTACAGAGGCAGCATCTGATTTACCATGCAGAAAGTAGGGTGCTGCCTGTTGTGCCTGCGTGTAGGTATCATTAGCAAAAACTTGGTTTTCGTTGGTGCCGACATACCAGAGTCCGATAGATAGCACAACCAGTTCGATGACAAGAATCGTTACCACCGTAATCAGGGTGTAAGAGAAGGTAAGTTTCCATTGCAGACGACGGAATGGATTGACAATGCGTTGTATAACCATAGCTTTTTCCCAATTCCAGGTGGCTACATTTGCATTTAGTATAACATATCGACGGTGTACATGAATGAGTTGTGCGTTTCCAATGTGCTTGGCACATTGGAAACGCACAACTCATTCGATTATTCTTTATTCGTAGCGCAACACTTCTAACGGACGAACACGGACCGAACCCCATGCGACGATGGCGGAGGTGAGCATTGCTAGCAGTGCTGAGCCACCTATCAAGCTAATCACGATCAAGGCCGAGACACTGAACGCGATGTTGAAGAGCAGGTTGCCGAGCAGAATAATCGCACCAACTACGAGCAACGTTGCCAGCAGTGCGCCCACCGCGCCCACTATGCCGTTTTCAATCATGACTTCGCTGAGAACGGTGCTACTGGTATAGCCAACAGATTTCAGAATGCCCAGTTCGCGTCGGCGTTCAAGCATCGCCAGAGCCACCGCGTTCGCTATGATGATCACACCTGCAATCACCGAGAGTGAGGCGATAGCGACCAGCATGCTCAGGATGCTATTGAGCAGTTGCGAGATGTAGGCTCCGATATCGGCTAGGTTTTGTACACTGGCATTCGGTACAATCGTGCCCAGCTCGTTCAGGGCATTCGTAACCTGCGCCTGATCGATCTTCATGTACGTAACCGTTGTTGTGCCAACCTTAACAGAAGTTAATGACCGAACGGTATTAGCAGGTGCCAGCACGCTTCCTACATGGCTGCCACCAGAGGTACGAGTAGCATACACACCGACAATTGTAACTGTTTTGAACGTCTTGCCATCAGAGCTAGCAAGCGTGATAGTATCACCAGGTTTCAGGTGCATCTGGAACGGACCACCATTCACAAGCAGATCGCTAATCAAGACATTGTTTGTACCTGCATCGCTCACAGTCAGGTTACGGCCTACTGTGATTGTCGCTGTAGGTGTTGTCCGTGACAGGGTATAGCCTTCAACCGTACTCAAAAACTGGATGGTGCTTTGACGATCATCGACAGCTTTTGGCAGTTGTTGCAGCAATGGCTGTCCGTTGATAGAGGTCGGCATCACCTGTGTAAAGGTGTCTTGACTGCTCTTCGTAAGGCCAGGAAGAGTGTTGAGTTTCCCATTGAGTGCCTTTGTATCGGCACCTGTCGTAGTTGTGAATATATTGTAGTTCAGGTTCGCGAACGAGTTGCTAATCTGCGATTGCAAGTCTTGCCCTAGTGCAAGAACGACACCGACGGTAAAGACACCAATGAACAGAGCCAGTAGTGTTGTTGTGGTACGTACACGTTGGCGTCCGATGTTACGCAGAGCCATCTTCGTGCTGACCTTCCAGGTACGCGGCAAGAGAACGATGACAATGCCCAGCAGCGAGACTGCGAACAGCAGCATACCGAATACAGGCAATACAAGGTATACGAGAACTGAGGCCGCGATACCGACAAGGATCAACGCGATGTACTTGAGATCGAAGCGTTCTGGTACGGGCAGCTTGCTTATGATGAAGACTACTAGCCCGAAGAAGACGCTGAGCAATAGCAGGAAGGCGAAGGTGCCATAGACTGCTTCAATTCCAAGTAAGACATCGTTATTCAGGATTACAATCGCAAGGGCACAGAATAGAACCGAGAGGATAATCAAGAGCGCAATCGTCAGGAAGACGCTGCTTACGCCTCTACTCTCTGTCTGGTCACGGATAACATTCAACGGGCGAATGTTTGCCGCCTGCACAATTGGCATCAAGCCGAAGATCAGTGCGGTCACTAAGCCGATAGCCACACCGCCTGCGATAGTCCAAGGATTGAGTACGAAGGGTACGGTCAAGCCAATATTTTGCATCAAGCCGCGTACAATATAGCTCACACCTGTCGCTGCTGCCGCTCCGATTACACCACCGACAAGACCAAGCATGCTTGCTTCCAAGCCAAAGAGCAGGTAGAGATCTATGCGGCGATAGCCAGAGGTCTTGAGCATCGCTATCTCGGTCTTACGACGTGAGAGCAGGACTTGCATTGTGTTGACGATACCGACGCCACCAATCAGGAGTGCAAGCAGACCAGCGATCTCTAAGAACTTACTGATATTGTCGATTGAAGCTTGCTGAGCCTTGAGTGCATCAGCGACCGTCTGTGTCGAGACAAGCGGGAACTGTTTGTCGATAGCTTTGACTGCCGCATCCGTATGCGCCTGACTCGTCGTCGTCACATCAACGGTATTGTACGAAGCGGTTGTATTCTTCGCTTGATAGTCATGGGCAGAGATGAGAACAAGACTCCCGGATTGCGCGAATACGCCAGTATTGGGGACGACACCTGCAATCTTCACCTGCAGTGTTTGACCCGATCCAGCATTAGCTTTGATATACACGTCGAAGCTATCGCCCAACTTCTTATGATACTGGTCAAGAAAATTCTGCGTGACAACAACCTGATTATTGGTAAGCAGGCTCGAAACGCTGCCATTGCTCGGAGTCGTAAATGTCGGCTGCGCGACAACGGGATAGTTGTTCGGGTTGACCGCATCAACAGTGAATGACTGGAACGATGAACCCGTTGCGCTCAGAGCACCATTCGCACTTGTAATTGCCGTGTAGTTGCTAATGGTGCCATTACTCTTGAGCTTCGCGAAGTACGAGAGGTCGCTTTCCTTGAACGGTGCGCTCTGTGCGGTAACAGCGATATCACCGCCGTTGGCATCACGAGTGTTGGACGTGAGCGAGCTTTGCAGCATATTGCCAACGAGTTGTAGCGCGACAATCGCCATTACACCAACGGCGACGCAGAACACTGCCAGGACTGTTCGCTGCCCGCCTCGCAGCAATGAACGAGAAGTATAGTTGAAGTACATTGAAGTTTTCATGATGTTGTATTCCTTCCATCAGGATTATCTGATGTATCGTACTGTTGCTAGCGAACCGCAACAGGAGTTCTATTTTCTTGAACATTGCTTGTTTGTGCATCCCGCTTTACAGGGCGAGCCACATAGTAACCTACGCCATAGGCGACCACCGCTCCGATAAACCCAATAGCCATCTGTAAAGAAGCAGTATTTTGTTGTCCATTGGCAAGAAACGAGGCACCGCTTAGCCATGCATAGACAATCATGCCGAGACCGACAAGCGCGGCAAGGATTAGCAATATACGTCGTACCACTATACTCAATACAAGAGCTACAAGGGCTACGGCAAGTAACGTGGTGCCGAGGGAGACATGAATAGGTACAACGAGCGTATGAGTAAACGACCAGCCCCATGCATTGCCATTGGGAAGAGAGTCGGGAAACTGGACATACAGGTTCACAAGCATACCGAATACGTATTGCAAGATTAAGAGCGTCAGTGTCACGAGAAAGGTGCCGCGTAACACCTTGACACGTGTGTTTGTCTTGTTCATGATGTTATGTTCCTCCCACTGTACGGGTCCGATTTATCGCACCTTACTGCGTTATTCTGCCATTAGAGTCGTCGATTTCAGCGATATTACCGTCTACGATACGTAGAGCGTGGTCCGCGTGTGAGGCCACAACGGGGTCATGGGTGGCGATGATAAAGGTTTTGCCAGTCTGCTCACGGAGTTCCGCGATAAGCTTGAGGACGTTTTCGCCGTTGCGTGCATCGAGGTTGCCCGTTGGCTCGTCGGCGATCACAAATGCGGGATCGGTTGCCAAAGAACGCGCTATCGCGACACGCTGCTGCTCGCCACCCGAAAGCTGATTAGGGCGGTGATCAAGCCTATGCGAAAGGCCAACTAAGGCAAGTAGTTCTTGCGCTCGTGCCGACGGTGAACCTTTATGCTTGCCAACGTAGAGCGGCACTTCGACATTTTCTTGCGCCGTCAACGTCGGAATCAGGTTGAACGCCTGGAAGACCATCCCTATCTTGCTATTGCGTACTACTGCCAACTTGCCTTCGCTCATGCGCGTAATATCCACCCCGTCGATTAGCACCTGTCCCGTTGTCGGATTATCCAGGCCAGCGATGATACCGAGTAGTGTGCTTTTGCCGGAACCGGATGGGCCGACGATGGAGACAAATTCACCGCTCATAATCTGGAAGCTGATACCTTTGAGAATATTGATGCGCTCTTTGCCGAGTGGCAGTGTTTTGGTGATGTCACGTACATCCATCACAACATTTTTTACAGTAGTCATGTTTTCCTGTGTGGTTGGAAGCGTCAATTGAGTGTTCATGTATTTGCCTTCTTTCTTTGTGTTCATGTATCAATCAGGTTTTGTAGTAACCGTATGTGTTAAGGATAAACGAAAACGCTCTTTTTGAGATGCGTCTGGAGGCGTGTTGTAGGGGGGACTTTAGGCGGGTATAATACGTTATGCTTTCTCTGAGACCTATTGTAATCACAACGTGGCCTTGAACGGTGTCAAGCGAAACGAAGGAGAGATGTTATTGTGAAGCGGATTCTTCTGACGGGAATGTCTGGAACAGGCAAGTCCACAGTAATCAGCGCACTTGCTGAACGCGGCTATAAGGCCATAGATGTGGACTGTGATGAGTTTTCCGAATGGGTGGAGTTCATCGACGACTCTGGCAACTTAGGGTCGCCAGTAGAAATGGATAGGGACTGGGTATGGCGAGAAGACCGCATTCAAGACCTCTTGTCCACTGAGGACACTGATGTATTGTTCCTGAGCGGCTGTGCAGTGAATATGCCTAAGTTCTTTCCCCAGTTCGACCACGTTGTACTACTAAGTGCGTCTGCTGATGTCATCGTTGAACGATTACACACGAGGACAAACAATTTGTACGGGAAGCAACCAGATGAAACCGCTCGTGTGCTGGATTTGATGGAAAGCGTCGAGCCGTTGTTGCGACATGCTGCGGGACACGAGATCGATACTAGTGCTAATCTCGATGATGTCGTGGCGACCTTGCTCCAACTTGTGCAATCAGAGAAATGATACTCGCTTAACAATCACCTACTTGTTAGAAGATGGATTGCTTGTTTCAAGGTGTCTTCGCCACTTTCCAATAGAATCTCACTTGCAATCACGTTTACATTATCATCCCTGGCACTTGACGTACCGGAAGACAAAGAATGGTTATTAAGGAGGTTCAGAATGATGCAAGATATCATTCGTGATACAGAAATATATCGGTACATTATGCAAGAAGGACGTGAGCAAGGTATCGAGCAAGGTATCGAGCAAGGTATTGAGCAAGAAAAACAGAAAGAATTACAACGCCTACGTCAGATGCTTATAACCTTTGTACAAGCGCGTCTTGATGACCTTGTTCCTTTTGCGATTACCCAAGCCGAAAAAATTAACGATGTTGAGGTTCTCAACGAGTTAGCACTGAAAGTCGGGCTTGCACAAAATGTGGAAGAGATACAGCACTACCTCAGCGAGGTAAACAACAAAGATAAGCAGTAATGCATTTATCAGATAAACGTTTCAATGCTTTGTTAGGATGTGTATGGCTTTTCCGAGGGCGTCTTCGCTGCTCTCAAGTAGAGTTTCGCCTAAACCAGGGTGGGCGTAGAGGATTTCGGTGAAGTCGGTCAGGGTTGCACCCATCTCGATGGCGAGTGTGGCTTGACCAATCAAATCGCTTGCATGTGGCCCCACAAGGGTTACGCCTACTATTACACCATTATCTTTTTCAGCGACAACCATTGCTACACCGTTGTCGGCTCCTAGTGTCAATGCTCGTCCGTTTGCGGCTAATGGGAAGCGTCCAGTAGCGACGCTATAGCCTGCTTGTGTTGCCTCTGCTGCGGTCAGACCAGCCATTGCAAGTTCGGGCGTTGTGTGTACCACTAGCGGCGTAACCAATGGTGCAAATTGGACACGTTGACCTGCTAGCACCTCTGCCGCTACCTTGCCTTGTTTGATTGCAATACTTGCTAATGCTCGCCCCCCAGTACAATCACCGACAGCATAAATGTGTGGTATACTACTTTGCTGCATCGTATTGACAGCAATGCCATAATTTTCTGTCAATTTCATGCCGATATCGTCCAGATGCAGACCGTTTGTGTTTGGCACTACTTTTTTAGTGGTGACGATATGCATATCGTCGTTAGCCACACCAGTATGCTTCAGCGCAATCTGCTCTATACCTAGTTTGCGTAGACCAGCCTGTACCAAACGGAGGGCGGTGGGTTCGACACCTGCAAGAGTGTGTTCTGTTGGGGAATAGAGCTTGACGTTGACGTCGAGGCGCGCGAAGAGCGTTGCGAGTTCTAAGGCTATATAGTCATCGCCAATGATACCGAGACGTTGGGGTAATTGAGGGAGTTGTAGTAGCTGTTCGGGAGTGAATGTACTTTTGCTATCATAGAGTACCGTTTCGGCACCAGTGGCGATAATACAATCTTCAAACTTGAAACGGTGTGTGCCATATTCGCCTTCAACCCGTACCTCTTGCGCGTTGATGAACCAGCCGATGCCCGTCACTATCTCGACGTGGTTGCCAGTGAGTAGGCGATGTACACCGTTGGAGAGTCGCTCTACAACACTCTGTTTCCAGGTCTGCATCGTGGCCCAATCGAAGGAAACAGCCTCGGCATGAATACCCATTGTTGTGAGATCTGCAGAGCGCATCTGCTGATAGCGTTCGGTTGCGGAAATAAGAGCTTTCAGGGGAATACAGCCGTGATTTAGACACATGCCGCCAATAGGTCCAGGCTCAACGATGGTGACATGCCTTCCTAGCTGCGCGGCACGAATGGCGGCGGCATAACCACCGGGGCCTGCACCTAATATGAGGACATCAACTGCTGTTGTAACGTCTCCAACAACCATGAGTGTTTGCCTTTCTACTGCCTCTTACTTGATGCCGATACGCACACGATAACTCAGGTACCAGGGGATAGGATCGGTGCCTATGACTCTGTGCGCGACTTCTTTCAGTTGGTCGATGCCAAGTTCTTGCTCCGTCACACCTTGCCTGATATAGCGAATGGGCCCCCAGCTAAGTACCAATCCTATGAAGCGGTCTACATTGCCATATTCTACATTGTGCAGCGTAATCTCTTTTGTGAACCGAAAACGATTACTTTCTCGCATCCGTTCAAGGTGCTTTTCTTTTGACCATGACGTTACGTCGTGGTCAAGTCCTCGTGCTTTTCTCAGAGCGCGAAAACGTGTCGCAACTATATTTTCGCTCTGCTCAGCTTCCCAGCGTATTGTGGGCGGCCAATCATAATCATAAGCTGCGAATATACCACCAGGACGAAGGATACGTGCGATTTCTGCGAACGTGGGTTCTGGCTCCATCCAATGTAAGCATTGCGAACAGGTGACGATATCGGCACTGTCCGCTGGCAAATGAGTTTGCGTAGATAGGCCGTCTCGATATGTAATATTCTTAACATGAGGCAGCTTTGCGGTACTGGTCTCCGCTTGATGGCGCATATCAGCATTCGGCTCGATGCCAATAATGTGTTCTGCCCGTTCAGCCCACATCAATGTTGAAAGACCTGTACCACAGCCCAAATCTACGACTCGTTGAGGCCGCTGTACATGAGCCAATTGAGTCAAAATATCCATGATAACAGGCGGGGATTGAGGGCGATAGGCGTTATATGACTCTGCATCGCCTGACCAGATGTTAATTGTTTCGCTCATTTTTACGTCCTATTTTTACAGCATATCGAGTATCAATTGTTGGGGTTGCTCGACCAGTTCTTTGAAACGGTTCAGAAAACGACCAGCCATAGCACCGTCGATGACGCGATGGTCAAAGGACATGGCAAGCGGCATCATGGTACGTACAATCACGTTTCCATTACGGACTATCGCCTTTTCCTGGATACGTCCAACGGCAAGGATTGCCACCTCTGGCGTGTTGATGATGGGGGTACCTGTATTGCCGCCGAAGCTACCGATGTTGTTCAGCGTGAAGGTGCTACCTGCGACCTCTTGCATGCTGAGCGAGCGTTTCTGTGCGCCTGTGATGAGATGCTCCAACTGGTTCGCAATCTGCATGATGGTTAGCTTGTCGGCATCCCGAAGAACGGGAACGAGCAGACCTTCCGCTGAATCAGTGGCGATACCGATATGATAGACATGTTTGTAGACAATTTCACGTGCCTCTTCGTCGAAGTTCGCATTGAAAATAGGAAATGCTTTGAGGGCTGGTAACAATAACTTGATGAGTAGCGGCATATAGGTAAGCCGTATGCCTCGTTGCTCTGCGATTGGCTTTAGCATAGAACGCAACGCGACCAGTTCGGTTGCGTCGATTTCGTCGAACGAGGTTGCATGTGGAATGGTACGCCACGAACGCTCCATACGTTCGGCAATACGGCGGCGTAGACCAACGAGGGGTTTGCGCTCTTCGGTGGCCGAAGGTGCCTGTGCAAGAGTATCAGTTCCTGAAGTATCTTTTGTGGTTTCGAGCAATGCTTCCTGTGGCTCAACCTGCGTCAGGCTGTGCATTGTCGTTGTGCGTCTGGCAGGAGCAGCAGATTGTGGGAGTGCGAGGAGTGGGCTACTCTTTACCGCATCACTTGCATCGCTGTAGGTGTTTGCTACATACTTTTCTACATCCTCTAGCGTAATACGACCATGAGCTTGCGAAGGCGTTATTTGCTCAAGATCAATCGCTAGCTCGAAGGCGCGTTTGCGTACTGCTGGTGCTGCTTGAACGCGACGGTTTGGGATGACGGATTGTGCGCTCGTCGTCATTGGCTCAGTTTGTGGGAATGCTGGCTCGACGCGAACGGGCTTCTCTGTGACTGCAGATGTAACACTAGCACTCGTATTGTTATCTTGTGTTGCTGTCTTGAAGGTGACAAGCACTTCGCCAAGCTTTGCTACGGTGCCTTCTGGCACACGAATAGCGGCGATGGTAGCTGTAACAGGCGCAGATATCTCGACGACAGCTTTGTCGGTCTCGACTTCTACCATCGGTTGGTCTAGCCTGACGGTCTCGCCAGACTTGACGAGCCAGCGTCGTATCTCGGCCTCCTGCATTCCTTCGCCGAGGTCGGGCAGTTTGAACTCTTGCATGCATGCATCCTCTTTCTGTGTTGACGCTACCTATTGCGTTGTTTGCTTTTTCTCACTGAATGCCTCTATGATAGCTGCACGAACAATTGATTTCACAAAAAACTCTTTGGCATCAGTATAGCCAACACGATCAGAGCCATAGTGTGCCGCTAGCTCTCGTTTCAGTGTATCATAGTGTTGCGTCGCTTCTGGATGCAGCCGTAGATATTCGCGGAAGAGCAGCATCATGGCCCACTGGTCGTGTCCCTTCTCTAATACATGCAGATGAAAGGTGTGCGGCTGTGATGTGATATCGGCTGGCTTGCGAAAATAGTGTCGCCCCGGTATGCCGTATTCGCCGAAATAGGCATAATCGAGGGCGGCAAGCGGCTCGACACACTGCGATACTAAAGAAATATCGCGGATAACTGGTAGAATGTCGATGATGGGTTTCGCACTTAGGCCAGGAATAGAGGTGCTGCCGACGTGTTGTATATCTACAAGATATGGACCAATAGCATTCTGAATACGTGCCCGCTCGTCCTCGTACATTTGAGGCCATTGTGGGTTGTAATCGACAATGACAACTTGTCCTGTGTCCAATGGGTGGCCTCCTTTATCTCTATGCCTCCATCACTGCCTCGATAGTATGTAGCACTTTTGCGGGTGTGGGTACATAATAATCCTCTAGTCCAGGGACGGGGTAGGGAGTGTCGTAGCCTGTGACGCGCCCAACTGGTTTGAGTAGCGAATAGAGGCAGGAGTCGTTGATGATGGAGACGACCTCGGCACCGACGCCACCAGCGCGTCCCGCTTCGTGGACGATGATGGCACGTCCCGTTTTCTCGACGGAGGCGATAATGGCGTCTTCGTCGAGCGGCCAGACGGTTCGCAAGTCGATGACTTCGACGCTTGTACCCGTTGTCTGTTGAGCCTGTTTCGCAGCCTCAAGGGAGACCGTCACCATTGCACCATAGGCAAAGATGCTGACATCGTTTCCCTCTTGCACAATGTTGGCTTTGCCGAGTGGTAGCGTGTAATGCTCCTCTGGCGTCTCCTGGCGAAATGAGCGATAGAGTTTGATGTTCTCAAGGAAAAGCACGGGGTCAGGATCGGCAATCGCCGAGGCGAGCAGGCCCTTTGCATCGTAGGGATTTGAGGGGATGACCACCTTGAGACCAGCGGTTTGCATAAAGACTCCTTCGAGGCTATCCGAATGTAGTTCGGGCGTGCGTACACCTCCACCATAGGGGGCGCGTACTACCAGTGGACATGTTAAGGCACCCGCACTGCGAAAACGCATACGAGCGGCCTGCGAAACCAACTGGTTCATGCAGACGAAGAGGAAACCTGCGAATTGAATCTCCGCGATTGGACGTAGGCCATAGACAGCCATACCCACCGAGCTACCGATAATCGCTGACTCGGACAAGGGCGTATCGAATACACGCCGTTCGCCAAATTTTTGTTGCAGTTTTTCAGTGACACGAAACACGCCACCATTGGCACCGATATCCTGTCCCAGCATCACCACACGCGAATCGCGCTCCAATTCTAAGGTGAGGGCGTTGTTAAGTGCCTCGATCATGGTCATTTGCATGTTGTTATCTCTTCTTAGACGAACGGGCGACCACAAGGGTCGCCCCCTACTATAGACAACGTTCGCACCACATTAACAGAGTATGGTAGGGGCGACCCTTGTGGTCGCCCGTTGGGAACTTACACACCATACCAAACTTGCTACAAATGCCGCCGCAAGTCTTCGCGTTGGGCTTGCAAGCGTGGCGAGAGGTTCTCCGACATATAGTCGAAGAAGCTGTCTGGTGCTGGTGTGGGTTGCGATTCGGCGTCGGTGACGGCTTGATTGATCTCGGCTTCGACCTTGTTGACAAGCTGCTGGTTTTGTTCTTCTGAGAGCAAGCCCTGTTTGCTGAGGAAGCGTTGGAAACGGGCAATAGGGTCTTTGAGCCGCCATTCCTCGATCTCGGTAGTCACGCGATAACGTGTGGGGTCGTCGGCGGTCGTGTGCGCTCCAATGCGGTAGGTGATGGCCTCTATGAGCGTTGGTCCGCGACCGGAACGCGCGCGTTCGACGGCTTGCTGCATGACATCATACACGGCAAGGAGATCGTTACCATCGACGAGAACAGCGGGGACGCCAAAACCAGCTCCTCGTGCTGCCAGTGTAGGAGCTGCTGTTTGTTTGGAACGAGGGACGCTGATAGCCCAGCCATTGTTTTGTACAAAGAGGACGACGGGAGCCTGGAAGACACCCGCGAAGTTCAGTGCTTCGTTGAAATCGCCCTCAGAGGTGGCACCATCGCCACAGACGCCAACCGCAACGGAGTCGTCGCCAGCGATCTTCGCCGCCATACCAAGCCCGACCGCGTGCAACATCTGGGTTGCAATCACAATCTGAATTGGCAAGCAATGCGCCTCTTTTGGATATGTTGGTGGGTAGCCTCTGAACGCGTAAACAAGTGTTGATAAGGGGATACCCTTGACCATGAGGGAGGCGATTTCGCGGTACGAGGTCGTCAACCAGTCCTGTGTCTGTAAAGGAGCGGCCAGCCCGACCGATGCCGCCTCCTGTCCTATCAGAGATGCAAATGTTGTGGCGCGTCCCTGTCGTTGCAATGCGACAATTTTGTTGGAGAACGCCCGTCCACGATGCATAAAACGATACAATTCCAGTAAGCGGTCGGTGCTAAGGCTGGGCATTGTGCGTACAAGGTTTCCCTCTACATCAAGAATTTGATAGGCGTCCATGCTCTGATCAATTTGTTGAATTGTCATGTCAGGCTCCTTGTGTATATATTTCTCTTATTTCAGCATAATCCATTATTGCAGAATGCATGCATTCTGCAATAATGGATTATGCTGAAATATTGAATAACCAGGGTGCTTCTTGCTTTCGACGCTGCTCGTAGGCGGCGATTTCGTCGCTATGCGAGAGGGTCCAGCCGATGTTGTCGAGACCTTTGAGCAGTGCTTCTTTACGGAAGGTGTCAATGTCGAAATGTAGCACATGTTGGCGCGGCGTTGTCACTGTTTGTGCGGCGAGATCGACGCTCAAGGTGTAACCTTCTTGCGCCTCCGTCTCGGCAACGAGTTCTTGTACGGTTGTTTCATCGAGGGTTAGTGGTAGGATGCCACTATTGAAGCTGTTGTTGTAGAAGATATCGGCGAAGCTGGGGGCGATGAGACAGCGAAAGCCATACTCGCGAATAGCCCACGGTGCATGTTCGCGAGAGGAGCCACAGCCGAAGTTGTCGCCCGCGATGAGAATGCTGGCATCTTTGTAGCGCGGCTGGTTCAGCACAAAATCAGGGTTCGGAGTGCCATCGGCGGCATAGCGCCAGTTGGCGAAGAGTGCCTCGGCAAAGCCTGTGCGCTTGATGGTCTTGAGATAACGAGCGGGTGTAATCTCGTCGGTGTTGACATTGGTGCGGTCCAGTGGCATCACAAGGCCAGTGTAAAGAGTGAATGGTTCCATGAAATTTTTCCCTCGTATACTACAGGTCGCGAATATCGACGAAGTGTCCAGCGATGGCGGCGGCAGCGGCCATTGCGGGGCTGACAAGGTGGGTGCGTCCACCACGTCCCTGCCGACCCTCGAAGTTTCGGTTACTGGTCGAGGCGCAACGTTCGCCTTCGCTGAGTCGGTCGCCGTTCATCGCAATACACATACTACAGCCAGCCTCGCGCCAGTCGAAGCCCGCCTCACGGAAGATGTCGGCGAGACCCTCTTCCTCGGCTATGCGGCGTATCTGCATCGAGCCGGGGACAACCATCGCACGCACGGACGGTGCAACGTGTTTGCCTTTGACGTATTGAGCCGCCATACGCAGGTCCTCCAGGCGCGAGTTCGTGCATGAACCAATAAAGACGGTATCCAGTTTAATATCCGTGATTTTCTGTCCAGCCTGTAAGCCCATGTACTGTAATGCCCGTTCGTAGCCCTGTCGTTTGAGAGTGTCTTGTTCGGTGGATGGGTCGGGGACAGAGGCGGTGACATCCGCGACCATACCAGGGTTGATACCCCACGTTACCTGTGGTCCGAGATCGTTTGCGTGAATTTCATACACGCTATCAAAGGTTGCATCGGGGTCGCTAGCAAGTTGTTGCCACGCGGCTACGGCCTGCTCGAAGAGTTCGCCCTGTGGTGCATAGCGGCGACCCTTGATATAGGCGAAGGTGACATCATCGGGCGCAACCATACCTGCACGCGCACCCGCCTCAATTGCCATGTTGCACAGCGTCATGCGACCCTCCATCGAGAGGCTACGGATGGTCGAGCCGCTGAACTCGATCACATGGCCTGTGCCAACGCCTGTGCCAAGTTTGCCGATGATGCCGAGTGCCAAGTCTTTAGCGGTCACACCAGGGGCGAGTTTGCCTTCGACACGAATATTCATGGTTTTGGGCTTTTGCTGCAAGAGGCATTGTGTCGCCAGGACATGTTCGACCTCGCTGGTACCGATGCCTATGGCGAAGACGCCCAATGCGCCGTGCGTCGAGGTGTGCGAGTCGCCACAGACAAGCGTCATGCCAGGAAGTGTAATGCCCTGTTCTGGACCGATGATATGCACGATGCCCTGCCGCGCATCGGCCATGTCAAAGAGCGTCAGGTCAAAATCGACAGCGTTCTGTTCCATCGTGGTGATGCAGAGTTCGCTGGCACTGTCTACTACGTCAAGCATCTTGCGCCCACTCACGGTTGGTACGTTGTGATCGAGAACGGCAATAGTAGCATTGGGACGGCGCACAGGGAGATGCGCCTGACGTAGGCCCGCGAACGCCTGTGGTGACGTGACCTCATGCACAAGGTGACGGTCAATATAGAGGATAGAGGACTCTCCTGGCACGTCGCGTACGACGTGGGCATCCCAGATTTTGTCGAACATTGTCTTTGACATACAAATTCTCCCTATAGGTAACGAAGATATTTTGTCTTATCTTATCTTATCACATCAGGTCGTGAGGCATAATGGAGAGGACATGACAGTGATCAAGGGGTGTGACAGGGACAAGGCTATTGGATGAGTTCAACTTTTTGCTTCGTTGAATAGGCTATAACGGCTATCCTTTTACAGAAAGTGCTATTTGTAGTACAGGCTGTAGTATACTATGCTTACCATTATTACTTGACTTATGGAGAGACGCCGCATGAGTAATACAGCAAACATGTTTCATGCCTGGGATACGAGTACGGACACATTGCTGCGAACTTGTTACATACAGGGCGAAGCTCTAGTAGAGATTGCAGAGGCACAGCAAAGAACCGTTGCCGAGGTTAAGGCAAGGATAATACAACTACGTATTTTACCGAATTTTTATGCCTGTACTCCCTCAGCTCAGGCTCGCGATACATACAAAAAGATAGACAACGAAAGAACTGTGTTGGAGCCTGTACAAGTGGGTAATACGCAATCCGAAGTACCGCCTCCTGTGTTAGTAAAGCAGGCAATGCTAGGCAATGCAGGTAAGAAGTGGGATGCCGAACAAGAGCGCATGCTAGCAGAGAGTTTTGCGGCTGGGATGAGCGTAGTAGCACTGGCTCAGCTTTATGAACGCACAGAAGGTGCAATTGCTTCGCGTCTCTTTCGATTAGGCTTAATTGCTGATCCATTTGTACCCAGCGATGGTAAGAAAATAGAGCCGACTGCTACACCAGTTCTCGCCCGTCCACCGGAAATTATTGTTTCTGAATTTCCGTTTTAGGATATGTAGCCTGTTTTATGTCAGAGAGACCCATCATATATGCACGCGCATACGCACAGTTAGCAGGGGTGGTATCTCTTTGAAGTTCGCCCAGCTTAATGGCCTCGGACTGCTTTCGGAGGCGTCAAATGCAGGCTCTTCTAAGCGATCCATCACTAAACCAGCCTGAAAGCAGGTGTTGAGCAATACGTGCAGTGGGCGATGGAAATAATAATGCGGTGTAGGTTGGCCGATGATGCCTAAACCTGTGTGTGGCGTCATGTGCAGATAGTTTGAGACTTTTACCGCGTAAGTTTCTATAAGTTCTCCGTCCCTGTCCTCTTCTTCGAGTGTGAGTTTGCTATCGGCATTGAAGCAGGGATGCATGACAGAGAAGACAAAACGTCCTACATCGGGTTTGAGCGGTTGAGCAATGGCTGTCATAAGGGGGTTAATGGTTGACATATCCATGATGCCCATGTTACACACGATGGCATCGAAGCGATGTTGCCCTAGAGCCAGGAGTTGCTCTAAGTTGGTGGCATCGACCAGACGATACCTGATACGGTCCGCGTGTTGTGTTGTGCGAGATTGTGCGCGTTCGATAAATTTTTCGCTGAGATCTGTGGCGACGATACGCGCCCCTAATTGAGCCATTCTACGAGCAAAAACGCCATTGCCGCATGCAATTTCCAGTACCAGTTCATCGGCCTGTAGATTGAGTAAACGCTCGGTCGCTGGCCCAACCAGGACGAGATGAAACGAGTTGCCTTCACCCATCGCTTCGTCCCAAAACGCGGCGTTCTGATTCCAGATATCGTGCGTCTCTTGCTGTAAGGATTGTTCAGTGGTCATGTGATGTTCTCCTATCATAGGAAGAAAATAACTCTTTATCTTATTTGATTACGGTGTAGGTGACATGAGAAATTTGAATGCGTTCGCCCCGATCTGTACCATGTCGCCATCATGAAGCATGCTACGTTTTGTTGCGCGCCCATTGACATGCGTCCCTGTTGCCGACTTATTATCCACCAGTTCAAACTCTCCACTCGGCAGTTCGTTGATGGTCGCGTGCAGGCGGCTCACGGCCAGGTCTTCTAAGAAAATATCGCAATCACGACTGCGCCCGATTGTCATGGTTGCGAAAAGTTCGATACTGCGTACCGCCGAGCGTCCGCTTACCAGTTCAAGACGTGCCATGACTGGTGGCTGTGCGTCGGAAGCTTGCCCTATGTAGCTTTCGCGCCCACGCGAGACTGGCAATTGGAACGGCCTTGTCCCCTCGCTCGCATGAAACGTGATCTTGCTATTGCCAAACAGAAGTTCATCACCGTTATTTAGCAACACTTCTTGTATAGGGCGTCCATTGACAAAACTATCGTTGCTCCCGTTATCGTCGCGCAACACGTAGCCAGCAATTGTCCATACAATGCTTGCTTGCTTGCGATGAACGGCGATATCGGCTAGGAAAATATCGCAATCGCGGCTACGCCCAATCGTTGTCGCTTCTTTCCATAACTCAATGCGTTTACCGACGGCTCCCGCCTGTACCACAATATACGCACCTGTTGTATTTTCTGCTGTCATATCGTCCACTCTACCTATGCCTGATTGATTATTTTAGCTGTAGGGGCTTGATTCATCACGCCCACACAAACGTATGCGTGTTTATCAAATTACATTAGGGTTTTCCATATGTAACAATGAAAGTATATGCTTTATGCGGCGAGTATAGCGAATGAAGTAAAGTCATGTCAAGTTTCGCTAGCACCTTGCCCATAGCACGTTGTATCATAGGTTCATGGTGTCTTTAGGTCATCACAAATACTACTTCACCTACATCATAAAGAGGAGATACTTTCTATGGTCATGCAAATGGGTCAACAGATCACTGTAGATTTTGACGTTCCTGCGAAGATGAGAGATGGCGTGACGTTGCGTGCTAACGTCTATCGGCCACAAGGCGAAGGTCAATGGCCTGTCCTGCTTACACGTCTCCCGTATGGCAAAGACCTCCCCGGTGGTACCGCCGTGCTGGACCCTGCACAGGTTGCGCGGCGTGGCTACGTGATCATCGTGCAAGACACACGAGGACGTGCGGTTTCGGAAGGCGAGTGGAACCCCATGCGTAACGAGGCTCTCGATGGCGTCGATACGATTGAGTGGGCGGCGAAACTGCCCTACAGCAATGGTAACGTGGGTATGTATGGTGCCTCGTACTATGGTTTCACGCAATGGGCATCAGCGGTGCTACAACCTGCCGCCCTCAAAGCTATGGTGCCGTTCATCACCTGGAATGACCCGCTCAATGGCATCTTGTTTCGTGGGGGCGCACTGGAACTGGGTATCTCGGCAAGTTGGCAGCTCACAATGGGTCTCGATGAACTATTTCGTCGTTTTCGTGGTGACCCGGACCCACGTCACCTTGGCTATGCCATATATGGTCTCGTCAAAGATATCGACGCAATGGGTTCTGAAGGCTACTGGTCGCTACCTCTCAAGGAGTTTGCACCTGTCAAACGCAACAACGTAGGTAAAGCTTTCTTCGAGGGGGTCGAGTATGTGATGGACCGTGAACATGCGGAGCCGCTCACTATTCTCGGCAAACATGAAAATGTGACGGTTCCGACGCTGAATGCAGGCGGCTGGTACGATATCTTCTTGCAAGATACCCTTGGGAATTTCAAGATTATGCGTGAGCATGGTAGCACACCGGAGGCGCGGCAGAGCAAACTATTGATCGGGCCGTGGACACATGGTGGCACAAGTAACCCCATTGGTGAGCTAAACTTTGGCTTTGGTGCGAGTGCTGCTCTGATCGACCTGAAAATCGACTTTGTGAGCTTGCAGGTGCGCTGGTTCGATCAGTTCCTCAAGGGCATTGACACAGGTATATTGAACGAAGCACCTATTCAATTGTTCGTCATGGGTGCGAATGTGTGGCGCGATGAGCAGGAATGGCCGCTCGCGCGTGCCGTGGAGACGCGCTACTATCTGCATAGCGATGGTCATGCTAATTCGTTGCGAGGCGACGGCGTGTTAAGCACAGATACGCCAACAGCTATTCATGCCGATACCTACACCTACGATCCTGCTAAGCCAGTAATTACGCGCGGTGGTGCCCTTCTGATGACACCAGAATTCCCCGGCGGTCCCTATGACCAGCGCGAAACGGAGAGCCGTGCTGATGTACTTGTGTATAGCACGCCCGAACTTACCCAGGATGTCGAGGTGACTGGTCCCATCACGGTGCATCTCTGGGCAACGTCCAGTGCTACCGATACCGACTTTGTGGCACGTCTCGTCGATGTGCATGTCGATGGCTATGCTCAAAACCTGACCGATGGCATTCTTCGCGCACGTTATCGCAACTTCGCGCATGACGAGAAACCATCGTTGATCGAGCCGAGCAAGCCATACGAATACGAAATTAACCTGTGGGCGACTAGCAACGTCTTCAAGCAGGGGCATCGTATTCGCCTGGATGTCACCAGTAGCAACTTCCCGCGCTGGGACCGCAATCCCAACACGGGCCACGACTTCGGTGCCGACAGCGAACTCGTTGTCGCCCAACAAACTATCCTGCACGACGCTGAGCATCCCTCGTATGTTGTGTTGCCGATTGTGTCGATAGTGACGGCGTAGCCTAAAACACGGGCGACCACGAGGGTCGCACCCTACTATACATCGTAAATCAGTACAGTAGGGTGCGACCCTCGTGGTCGCCCGTTGGAATGTCTCGTTTTCTGACGCACCCTCCCCATTTTTGATGCATCTCTCAATAGCTCTGTTTCGTATATGTATAGACACATGCATTGAGATTTGTTATGCCCGTCCAATTCCCGTTACTACTGGTGTGCCGCAATACAGCATTGTCAAAAAAGGAGTTCATCAAACATGGGGAATTTTTTTACTATTGCGCCATACTTTACGCTAATCCTTGGTGTGTTGGCAATTGGTTTTTCCGCTCTCGCATTGAGACGAGCTTCATCTAAGGGGTGGAAAAACTGGTATCATGATGCAGCATTTTTACAGTCAATTGGTTCAATACTACTTATGCTTGGATATATCTTTCTTGCGCTTATTCAAATAACTCATACTACAATAGAACTTATATTAGCGATACTGGTATTAGGAGGTATTTTGTTTGTATTTTTAGGTACATTCTTTATCTTTAGGGCAAATTGGATACGACCGAAAAAAGAAAGTAAATAAGGAACGTATCATCAAAAAGGGGGAACAAGATGGACAAACTATTAACATTTGCGATAATGACTGCAATCACTATCGCATTGTGTATTTTTATGGGTGTGGGCTTCTGGAGTAGGATGAAAACAATGAACCTTCCTATTCAACACGATAGGAAGATTTATGTATTAGGTATTGTCATTAGCTCTTTTCTGGCAATCGAAGTAACGTTTGCCATTTCCCTTTATCATCTATCATGGGTCAACTATGTATTTGTTGCTCTCTTTGTCGTGGCGATGAGCTTTGTTATTAGCTACGTAGCGAGACGTGTCTATAAGCGTGACCACTCCAATGAACTCATCGAAGTCAAGCGAACAGCATTCCGAGAGGCATTTCGAGCGGCAAATGGCAAAACTGATCGTGTCAACTTGATTTTTGGTACAGTATTTGCTCTTATCCTGATTGTCTCACAAGTTTTTCATCAACCGAATATTCTCTCTTTTGCAACGCCTCTAGTGATAGGTCCTTGGGCAATATATAATGGTAGAAAGATGCTTCGACAGGCACAAGAAGAGCAACAGCCTGATGGTATTCATTGGTACACGCAATATAAGATACTCTTTGGGATTGCGACATTTTTTTTGTTACCTTACGACCTTATTATGCGTGGTCCTTTTACGTCCATGCAAGCATATCCGAATGGTAACCAGCTAGAAGATGTATTTACATACATAGCAGTAATTCCTTTTTTTGCCTCCGCATTTTTCTTTTTGAGGAGACAATATCTGAAAAGACGTAACCGTGTTTCGTCGGACGAATCGTAGGGGTCATTATTCATAACGCCCTCGTCGCCGTTGAGAATTGGGACGAGGGCGTTATGAATAATGACCCCTACAGCATTTATTTCAATTTTTTTATCAATTTATACACATTTTTAATTTTCTAATGAACGTGACCTAAGAAGAGTAATACAACCATCAAGCCTATAACGAGCAGTAAGAGTAGGACGATGCCGAGCATGAAGAGACCAAAGCTCGGCGATTCGGAGAAGACGCGAAGGACATTTCCGCGTTCAGGGTGTGCATTGGGTAGCGATAACGTTGGTACGAACGTTGGGTCGGCACGCTCCCGTGTCGGAGGAAGTGGTGAGCGTTTCTGCATGGGTTTCTCTTCTAAGGTAGCGACGTGCGTTGATGCGGTAAAGCTGTGCGTGTATCGTGGTGCGGAGGCTGCAACGGGTACGGGCATAGGAATGGCGACATGGTTCAATGTCTGGCGTGGCAGTGTTGCAACTCCTTCATGTTGCTTGCCACGTGTGGCTAGGACTCTTGTCTGCTTCGAGTATTCGCGCGGAGTCTCGATAGTGCGTCCATGTGCGCGTATCTGTCTCGTTTGTAGCACTCTTTGTAGTGTGGCATCGTAGGCACGCGCGAACGAAATAATATTGGAGTAGCGTTGCTCAGGCTTTTTAGCGAGCGCACGCAGAAATACCTCGTCAATCTCCGATGGTAGCAGGGGATTCGCGACGCTTGGTGGTGTGGGTGGCGTGTGATGATGGTGATGCAAAAGCTGGGCCGCTGTCCCCTCGAAAACGGCGTGACCCGTCATCAGTTGATACATCATGACCGCCAGCGCATACTGATCTGCCGCTGGTCCAACCTGGACTGAGGTGGCAAGCGAAGGGTCGTCGAATTGTTCTGGTGCCATGTATAGTGGTGTGCCAACTGAGCGATGCAGCGAACGACCATTACGATAGAACGCAGCTAACCCGAAGTCTGCGAGAAGTAGATGTGGTCTGCCCTGTGGAAAAATGGTAGACAGATAGGTAGGTTGTCCGCTTTTCAGTGGACCCCGTTCGACACGAATCAAAAAGTTTGTTGGCTTGATATCGCGATGAATGATACCGTTATCATGAGCGTGCTGCAATGCCGCTGCCGCCTGTAGCAAGTAGTAGCCAGCCTCTTCTGCCGAAATAGGCCAGCCAAAGCCGAATTGTTGTGTGCGTTGCTGTAACCAGTTCCAGAGCGATTTTTCGGAGAGATAGGGCATCACAAGATACGTGATAGGGAGTCCATCTCCATCTAAAAGTTCATCGCCAAAATGATAGAGCGGCAAAATGTTTTCATGTTCTAGCTCCGCGACGGCCTGTGCCTCGCGCTCAAAGCGTACCGCCGCCTGTCTTCCTTCTGGCGTGTTCGGTACTGAACGCAGGTCCCCACACACGACCTTAATCGCTACTTTTCGTCCAATTCGCGCATGTTGGGCCAAATAGATGTCACCCATACCACCGCTCTCGATGAGGCGTATCAAGCGATAGCCACCGAGTGTTTTCCCCACCAACATAGTCATCTCGTATCCCTCTATAACGAAATGTGAGAGTATAGCAATGAAAGAAGTATCCCCCGCCACATACCCTCTAAAGCTTCCTTTTTATCTTCTAAAGACAGTATACAGTGCAAAGAAAAATGTATGGGACAAATGGTTATGTAGTGCGCGTTGCATGTCGGCGAAGCCGACATGCAACGCGCAGTTTTTGGTAGAGGATGCAAACAACTACTCCTTGTTGCATCCTCTAGCTGTAGAGTTCAGGGTCGATCTGGTTGATTTTTACCAACATGCCATCAGGCCCTTCAAGTTGAAGCTGATACCCAAATCCTTCGTCACCCGTTGGACGCACTATGGTTACATTGGTGGCACGAAGCTTTTTCTCCAACTCCTCCAAAGAGGCATCATACTCAAAGTTGAGTTCGACTTTGCCTTCGTTCTGCTCCGGGTTAGCTGGATGAGCTAGTAAACCTAGTTCGGTGGTGCCAAAGCGTAGTAAGGCCCAATCACCGTCACGGCTACCGTGAAGGATCGTTGCACCAAGCTTGCTGTAAAAGTCTAATGCCTCGCTCATATTTTCAACATGCAGCATTGGCTGTAAGCTTATAGGAGCCTTTTCCTGCGTCTCTTGTGTGTTTCTTTCTGGGGTATCATTCTCCACAATCTTTGATAAGTGAGCAATAAAAACCTTTTCGACGAGATCAGACAAAGAGAGCTGCTCGTCAACCGAAAGATGCTTCATACGTTTGATGGTATCAGGCGTAAGGTAAACATTGAACTGCTGTTTTTCTTGTTTCATGGCTTCATCCTTTCTGATTAAATTACTAATATGCTAGCATTATAGCTTTTTAAGAATTAGTTGTCAAGAGGCAGATTGACTCCACTGATTTTGGTTTGTTTGATTCATTTGCGACCTTGTATACTTATTAATTATGGTATAGTATATGGTAAAGTTAAAGGCTACTTCTGCCGAGAAAAGAGATGGTATGCCTCCCAAAATCCGTGAACTGAGGTCTCGACTACGTAAAGCAGGTTTTTTCCTCTCACGAACACGAGGGAGCCACACTGTTTGGAGCCATCCCGCTTTGCCTGATACAGTGGTTTTGCTGGCAATGATGGGAAGGATGCAAAACGTACCAAATACACGATGTCGAAAATGCCTTGAGAGTTAGAAGAACTGGAAGGGCGTAAATGAGAAGACACCTTTATGACCACTATTCGATGATTATTCAATGGAGTGAGGAAGATCAAGCCTATCTTGTTGACGTTCCTGAACTTCCAGGGTGTCGAACACATGGTGACACGCATGAAGAGGCCGTCAGGAATGGATTAGAGGCTATTCAGGCTTGGATTGAAGCTAACGAGTTGTTAGGACGACCAATTCCGAAGCCAAAGGTTTTGGTTTGAGGAGAGATTGCTGTTAACTTCATAGTCTGCTTATTATGAAATGAAGCTAGAGCATCAATCGCTGATGCCCTAGTGTTCTATAGAGTTAACTATTTGCCTGATAGTTTGTTGTTTGGTCAGACATATATTGGGCCGTTATTGATACTTCTTGTATTGTTCCACCGTAAGCATTTGTTCCACTAAATTCTCCTTGATCGTTCCCCCACACCTCTAAAATAACATTTTCGTTTAATTGAGATAAATCTGTGCCACTTGTAAATGTGACTTGGATGACAGAAATTGAAGAATAATCTAGAGTAGTAACGTTCGCTCCTACTGTAGTGCCTGTTGAGTCTTTTACAAATTTAAGTATTTTACATGTGAAATGTACATCATTTCCTTGATCGGCACTTCCATCTTTGTCTAGGTTAGCAACTGTCGTAGATGTTGTGCTGTTCTTATAGCCGGCTTCAGTTTGACTTGCCGACTCAGTGGGAGATGGTTTAGGGGTTGGAGTAGCTGTTGGTGCAAGCGTTGGCTTAGGAGTTGGTACTGTAGTTGATTGAACAACCTGTACAACTTTTGTCGCTACGTTAGTAGGTACTGCTGACTGACTAGTTGTTGTATTGCCAGCGTCAGCAGTATAATGCTTTACAATGTAAAGTTTACTCAATAGGAACACCATCCAGTTTTAGATTTAAGTCGAAGAATGCCCCTTGCTTGTTGTGACTCCTCCTATACTAAAGATGAATTGGGGCATCGTACAGTCGGGAGGAGAGACAAACAATGGATATGGAAGCAGCATTACACGCTATTGCACAACGGATTCAGGCTCTGCTGGAATGCTCTAGCGTTACTCTCTCTCTTGCATCTCCACCTTTGCGGCGTCATCCATTATTAGATATGTTCATAGCCGATGACGAAAGCGAGCAGGAAATACCGCTACTGACGCTCGATTGGGTACAAGATTTGATCGCTCTTGCATTACATACAAGATTCATTCAATGTAACAACAACTGTGACGTGCTGTTTTACGATATACAGGCCAGAAGTGTCGCCGTTGTGCCGCTCGAACGGCCAATGGGTTGTCTAGGAGTTCTTGTTTGCCTGGATGTACAAGCAGACAAATTTCTACAGGGCGAGTGTCTATTGTTAGAGCAGGTGAAGCCGATGATTGCACGTGAGATAGAGTTACTGCTCAGTGACGCTAAGATGACCTTTTCATTAGCAGTACGCGAACCGTTTGTAATGGCGGAGCTATCAGAGCAACAAATGTTGGTATCATTAGTCGGACATGATCTACGTCTTCCTTTGACTGCAATCAAAGGCTACGCCAGTCTACTGCAAGCGTATGGGATGCCAGATGCAGCTACATCGACTCCAACGGACTTCCCGCTTGAATTACAACGCCATTATCTCAGTGTGATCGTTGAGCAGACGCAACACATGGAGGTGCTGGTCAACGACCTGCTCGATGTGACACGTATACAACGTGGACAACTCGCACTTCGCAATGCATGGATTGATATTGTCTCTCTCGGCGAAGGCGTGGTGCAAATGCTACAGGATAAGGTCGAGCAACAGGAAAAGGGGCGTTATCACATTCGGTACAGTCCAGATGTACAATCTTTGTTGTTATGGGCTGATCCCAATCGTATGCAGCAGGTTCTGATGAATCTTATCGAGAACGCCATCAAATATTCACCTGACGGAGGACTCATAGAAGTCGTGGTACGTACTCACGCTCTATCCTCTTCGATCACTGTCCGCGATTGGGGTATTGGTATTTCTCATCGGCAGCAATCCTCGCTTTTTCATGTATTCGAGCGTGGCGGCAGACAGTTTGTGCGGCGTGACATTGCTGGCCTGGGTCTGGGTCTCTACATTGCGCGAATGTTGGTCGAGGCGATGAATGGTTCTATCACCTTGAGCAGTAGTGAGGGGCAAGGTACGAGCGTCTCATTCACGCTGCCAAGAAGATATGTGGCTGAAGTTGGGTTACAAGAAACAAAAAATACCTATAATGTAATGCTTAACCCTTGCGAAAAAATTTCTGGTTTGTTATAGTGAATTGTACAGATTTTGTAGAATTTGCAGAAATGTAAAGGGTTGAGCTATGCAAGTAGGACTTCTTGAAGACGACGTAGCAATCCAGGAGATGCTTCTTCTTGTACTAAAAGATGAAGGATACGGTGTGACGAACTACCCGAACGCTCAGGAATGTCTACAAGTATTGATACCTCTTACCGACCGAACACAAGCTCCGATTGACCTGCTCATAATCGACTGGCGTCTCGGAAACAACGTGTTTGGAACAGAGGTAATTCAGCAAATTCGTCTTAATCCAGTTCTCGATACACTCCCAATTATTCTGACGACCGCAGCAACATTCAGCGATATAGAAGCGTTACGTCACCTCCAAGTAAGCCTCCTCGAAAAACCTTTTTCGGTCGATGATATGATTCTGCTTGTCAAAAATTTGGCGGAGACAAAGAGCGTCAATCGCCCTAAGTAATGCTTCGTAGCGATGTATAAGAGAATATGCTTACTTTTTTACGACTTTTCCTTTTTATTCCACCTCATCATTTTCTTAGAAAACGATAAGGCTATTGATACTTTCTAAAGAGAAACTGAGCCTAAAAATGGTAATTAGCTCATCATTTTCCTTAGAAATGGTTGAGGCTTCCTTAGAAAAAGCTTATACTTTCAATGGATGACTTGAACTAAGACAAGTCACCTGTTATGCTTTGAGTGGTGGGAGTCACCGATACCCGTTTCTCCAAACAGGTATAGCAAGAAAAGCATTTCGCAGATATGCGCTCGAAACAGTGTGGACAACTATTTCAGTTAACGAAGCGTTTTCTCAATGGGTAGAGATGGCGTATCTGCCAGTGAAACAGGAGAAGAATAATGCAGACACAAAAAGGTCGCGGACGTGGTTTTGCTTCGATGACAGCCGATAAGAAGCGTGAGATCGCTAGCAAAGGTGGCAAAGCCGCCCATGCACTGGGAACCGCGCACAAGTGGACAAGCGAAGAGGCACAGGCTGCTGGCCGCAAAGGTGGCTCAATCAGTCGTCGTCGTTCAAAAATCACTGCTCAGGCATAGTAAGATTGTTGATAAAAAGGCTGACTCCCCCGTCAGCCTTTTTATGTGTTTCTGCTTCTCATGACTTGGCAGCCGTTCTACCTCATTTATAGTGGTACTTTCTTCAGCTTTTGCTAGTCACATAATGGTGTGATTGGTATAATGACTACAGAAGTATCTCTGCTATATGCAGGAGGAGGACCTGATCATCTCACACGAAGTGCCTGAGTCAGAACCGACGATTCCAATTGCGCCTGATAATACCAATCTGCAATCCCTGGCAACTGAAACGCCCTGTGTCCCGTTACAAGCAAAAGCGTTTGTGCCTCGACGAAAAGTGTGGGGTGGGAGGACATTTCGTTTCAATCCTAAAAACTTTCTTCCTGGTGGGAATTTCTCGCTACGTCGCTTCAGTATTGTAGAAGCAGCCCTCTTGCTCATGTTTGCGCTACTGGCGTCGCGTGGTCTAGGTGTCGTGCGTCAGATGCTCTTCAATGCATTATTCGGTACTGGTGCCGCCGCGAATGCCTACTATGCCGCAGCGCGTTTGCCTGATACTCTCTTCAATCTTATTGCAGGTGGTGCATTGATACATGCCTTTATTCCTGTATTTCTCTCTCATGAGAAAGATCACGGTAAGCGAGAAGCATGGCGACTCGCCAGTCTCGTCTTCAATGTCATGCTCGTCGCCCTTACAGCCTTCACCTTGCTATGTGAATTTTTGACGCCTACATTTGTGAACACTCTCATCGTTCCTGGCTATTCACACTCTGAGCAGGAACTCACTACTGTTCTTACGCGTATCATTCTGCTTCAACCGCTGCTCCTGGGCCTGGGAACCGTCCTTACCGCTATCCTCAACGGTAAACGGCAATTCTTGTTGCCCGCGCTCTCTATCGCTGTCTACAATATCGGCATGATTGGTGGTCTGCTTGCATCGCTTGTCTTCCCTGGTATAGGCATTTACGGCGCGACGTATGGCATTCTTGTCGCCGCTTTTTTGCAAGGTATTGTGCAGGTGCCAGCACTTATCAAGCAAGGTTTTCGCTACTCGTTTGTCTGGGATATTCGCGACCCTGGTTTGCGCGATGTCATGAAACTTTTGGGGCCAAATGCGCTTACCGTTGTTATTGCGTCGATTGCTGCTATTGTAGATACTGCGTTCGCATCGTACTTACCTGATTCGTCGAGCCTTGCTGCCATTCATAATGCTCAGATGCTGTACTCACTGCCCGATGCATTGATGGCGCAGGCGATTGGACTCTCTCTACTTCCTCACTTAGCCGCACAAGCTGCCGCAAAGAGCTATTTTCGTATGCGGCAGACGGCACTCAAAGTTATGGGAGCAGGTATTGGACTTGCTATTCCAGCTACGTTACTGCTCTGGGCATTGGGAAAACCAACTATTCGCCTCCTCTTCCAACATGGCGCATTTACCGCTCATTCGTCAGAACTGACCTATCTGGCTCTTACGGCTTACTCTATCGGTTTACCTGGAATCATTGCAGGTGAACTGCTCGCGGATGGATTCTTCGCGTTGAAAGACACAAATACACCGCTTATTACCGGTACGATCTCACTAACCATGCATTGTATTCTAATTTTCCTATTTCTCCGCGTGTTTTCGGGTATCTTTGTCATTCTGGCGATTCCACTTGCCCTATCATGTGCCGCCACGACAGAAGCTGTGCTGATGTGTATCATCCTACTGGTGCGCTTGAACAAAAAAGTTACCCTGGATCGGGGTATAATGCGTTTACAACGGCGTCGTGCCTATCAGGTGCAACAGGAACTGGCTCTGGCAGCTCCTGTTGCAGCGGACGCACTAGCGAATAAGACAGAGGAAGAGAAACAATATGAAGCTACGCATTAACGGAACAGAACTCTATTTTGATGTGGTGGGTAGTGGACTGAACGCCTCGGCAGCGTTTCAAAAGAAGCCAACGATGATTATACTGCATGGTGGGCCTGGCTTCGATCATAGCTATCTACGACCCTGGCTCGATCCTGTCAGTGATGTCGCGCAACTCGTGTATGTTGATCAGCGCGGCTGTGGGCGTTCGCAACGTCACACGCACGAATATTATCAACTGGGCATTATGGCTGATGATATCGTGTTACTCTGTCAGCAGTTGCAGATTGAGCATCCCATCGTGCTTGGTCAGTCATTCGGTGGTTTTGTTGCCTTGAGCATTGCCCAGCGTCACCCCGATTTTGCCTCCGGTATCGTGCTTTTCGATACTTCGCCCGCTTGGACTGGTGGCTATGACCTTGATGCGTTGGAGCAGCTTGTCGGGGGCGAATACGGCAAAGAACTGCGCGAGATTGCCTATCGTGAATCGGCTGGACAGGCCAACGAAGCTGAGCTGAAACGCTTCGAGGAAGAGATTATGCCGCTCTACTGGCATCAAGGTTTCAAGCAGGAATACCTTACCGACCTGTACAACAGTACGCCTGTAAACATGGATATCGCGACGTATATGATGGGCACGCTCAGCAAGGAGTACGATTTGCGCCCTTCCTTGAAAGATATTCATGTACCTGCGCTTGTGCTACAGGGCCGCTACGATTGGGTGACACCGATGGCTGGTGCGGAGGAGATGGCGCGTTCCATCCCGAATGCTCAATTGCATGTATTTGAGCATTCGGGACATATGGTGTTCATCGAGGAGCAAGAGGAGTTGGTAGGTGTACTCAAAACATGGATACAGGCTTTAGAGTAAGCATTTTTCTATTGCATTTGCATCGTCTGTCTTTTCGCTCGGATAATTTGCAAAATCTGGTAGCCATCGCTGGGATAACCCGCGTAGAGCGGCCACCAGGAGGGATAGCGGATGGGAATGATGGTGCAGATGAATTGGAGGTATGCGGCAATCGCGGCCACCTGATTGATATAGTACCAGATGGAAAAGGCGTGTGTATGTGAGCGTGCGAAGTACGTTGTGACGCTGAAGATGATGCCGAGCAACAACGATGCAAGCGGACCTGCAAGATAGGTCCATAATTCATGCTCGTCCACAGGGTTCCAATGTGCGAAACCAACGGGACCACTGAATGGCTTGAGGTGGAAGGTAATGCCCGCGAGTGTGAATACTAGCGTGCGTGGTCGCTTCATCGTTGGATCATACACCTCATCATCCTGTGGAATGATGCCCAGATACACCTGTGTTGGTTGCTTGGTGAGGATACGGTTTAAGAGTGCGTGTGCTAACTCGTGAATGAGCGTCTCCAATGGTCCTGTAATGCAAATGTAGACCGCTGGCAGGACAAGATAGAAGGTAAAATAGTAGAGCAAATCAGTTAGCATAGTCGTATACACACTCCAAATCATAGCATCATAAACAAGGAAAAATTTTGGAATCTTTGCCCGTATTATAGCACGTTCTGTAGGAGATGCGACATGCTATCGTTCAGATATGAAAATATGTACGGGCCTGATGTATCACGCCCTCGTCCCAAGCGTGTATGGCGACGAGGGCGTGATATATCAGGCCCGTACAGATATCATTTTTGGGTGATTAATTAATAGCTCCAATTCAGGCCGCACTGTGAGCAATGTTTGGCGGGCTGGTCGCTCTCGAAGGCGCGGCGGAACGCTTCGTAGGTTTCGCCGCGCCAGATTTCCTGCATGGATTGCTCGAAGACGTTGCCCAGTACGCGCTCCTCTTTATATTCCCGTGCGCTCTTGTGGCCGAAGGGCGCGAAGCAGCAGGAGAGAACGTTACCGCTCGACGTGATGTAGGTCAACGTATAGGGACGATTGCATCCTGACCACGGACGATTCCCGAAGTCACGCACAAGGCTCTCAACCGGAGTAGCCGAACCAGCCGCATTGAAGCTGATGCCCAGTTCTTTACATCGTGCCTCACATGAGCGCACAAGCTCTAACTCCTCTTTTGACGAGCGGCGGAAGAGAGCCTGTTTTGATGCTGCTAGACCTTCTTCAAAGTAGACCAGTCGTTGCATATAGACCTCTTTGACACCCGCATCAGCCGCTAGCTCGACAAGGCCAGGGAGTTCGTGCAAGTTTTCGCGCATCGCCGTGAACCAGACCGAGAGGGCGGGTTTGGTAGCATCTTGCGCTGTCTGCATCTGGGTGAAGGCACGTACATTGCGCCAGATTTTATCGAACGCATCGACCCCACGCACATGCGCGTACATTTCGCGTGTCGAGCCATCCATCGAGAGGCGGTACTCGTCGAGGCCAGCATCTATCAATGCCTGACCGCACTTCTCGGTCAGCGCAATGCCATTCGAGTTGAAGAGGACGTAGGTTCCGCGATCCTTGAGGTAGCGAATCATGCGTGGCAAGTCTTTGTTGAGTAGCGGTTCGCCCAATCCATGCAACACGACGCGATCTAGCACCGGAAACTGCTCTACAATGCGAAGGAAGTTATCGTAGCTCAGGTCACGGTCATCTTCACGTGAAAGTAGTGTGCGTGGGCATTGCTGGCAAAACTCATTACAGCGGCTGGTTGGCTCGATGTAGATTGAGCGTGGTAGCGTCATCACTGGTGTTGTCGATATGGTTGTCATGAAAGCTCCTCATAGTTTCCAGGTAGGCGGCGGTAATGGGTGCGAGTGCTGCATCTTGTGTGAGCAATGCCGCAAGTCGTATCAGGTCAGGAAGTTCATCTACATCGAAGAGTTTGTCGATCAGACGAGTGGTTAGACCTTGACGTTGTGCCGCTTCAAGTGTCATTTGTGCTACAACATCGGTACTCATCGGAATACCGCTAAAGACATCATGCGCTTTTCGCATGCCAAGCAGGTAATATCCACCATCGTCAGAAGGTCCAAGCACCACCTCAACCTCGCCGAGTGCTTGCCGCGCCATAGCGATGGTTTCTCGACTGATTTGTGGCGAATCAGAACCAATAAGAATGGTGTATGTAAAGCCTTGCGCCTGTGTCCAATGGAATGCATTGTGGATACGTGCGCCAAGCTCTAGTCCCTGCTGTGGGAAGCAGCGCATAGTCGGGGCGTATGCTGGTGCGAGGGTCGAAACCAACCCTACATAATCGACTTCGGCAGGCGTATAGGCCCAACAAAGTGTATATGCTTGCCCTGTGTGACGTTGTGCAATGTCGCTGAGAAATGCGCGATAGAGGCCGAGCGTTTCTTTATCGCCAAGAGTACGCGCTAACCGTGTTTTGGTTTTACCCAATTCGGGATAGCGAGCCATGACGACGAGGGCGGTATCAGTGCCACGATCAGGCATGCGTCTTCTGCGCCTCCTGTATCACTGCAATACGCGTATTATTCTTTATGCCAGCATATTTCAGCGTCGTACTCAGCATATAGTATGCTGCCTTGATGCTGCCTATGATTGTGCCTGCCACCTTCGATTGCCCATGACTACGTTTCCGGTAGTGAATGGGGACTTCAAGGATGCGATAGCCAGCACGAGCAGCCTTGACGACCATCTCGACAGGCCAGCCATAGGTCATTTCGCGCATATCCAGGTCCTCTAAGGAAGAGCAGCGTATGGCGCGAAATGAGCCAATATCATAAATATGCGCTCGATAGAAGAGCCGAATCATGCGACTGACCAGCCAGTTACCTAGCCGCGCCTGTGCGAGAATTGCCCCACGTTCGGCTCGCTTGCTTATGCGTGAACCGATCACAAAATCTGCGCGTCTTTCGAGTAGTGGCGCAAGCATAAGTGCAAGATCGGCGGGGTCGTCGCTACCGTCGCCGTCCATAAATACAAGGACATCGGCTCCTGCTTGCTGTGCCGATTGAAAGCCATGCAAACAGGCGCGACCATATCCCCGTTGTGGTTCGCTGACAACGGTAGCTCTAGCTTCTTTTGCGACAGTAGCAGTTGCGTCGGTACTGCCGTTATCAACGACAAATATCCACTGTACACTAGCAGGGGGAATCTCCGCCAGCAACGGTGGCAGGGCAAGCTCCTCATTCAATGCAGGGATGATAATAGCAACCTTCTCGGTTGTCATCGGTCTACAACTCCTCAGCTACAGAGAACAATAGATAAAATTCTCTCTAAGCATACCACGCTTTACAATGAGAATTATTTCTAGGTAGGACCTATAGTTCAAATTTATATGGATTCGCAAAGAAGCGCATCACCGCTTCGGTATACTCGTGTTCGCGCTGTAGGTGGGCGGCATGGCCTGCATCGAAGATCAACAAATGCGATTGTGGGATACATTCATGGAGTATATGAGCGTATGCGACGCGCACCACGCGATCCCGTTTGCCATGCATTATCAGTGTCGGGCACGAGATAGCCGCTAACTCATCATCCGTGACCAGCACGCCACCCAAATGTACCAGGTCTTCCTGCACCTTGACGAATATGGGCAAGAGCGAACGCCAGTAAGGGTCGCCATGTAGTTGTGTCAGTTCGCGTTGCCACGTCTCTGAAAGCGGTTTTTCGAGCAGCCATTGATGAAGGGCCTCGGCGTCCTGACTATCGACGCTGGCTTGTCCACCAAGTATAGCGAGTGCGCTAACCCGTTGCGGATGCAGGGCGGCAAGTAATAATGCAACGATACTACCATCGCTGAACGCCAGCACGTTGACTTGCTCAAGGTGTAGCTCGTCCAGGAGCGCAATCAGGTCCGCGACATCTTCACGGTAATATGCTGTGCTGTAAGATGTGCGATGGGACGAAAGTCCATAACCATGAAGATGTGGTGCGAGGACAGTATACTGGGAACCTAAGCGTGGTAGCTGTGCTGCAAAGTCGCTCGTAGGAGTGCCAGCGAAGCCATGAAGGAGCAGCACCGTGCGAGATGAAACTTCTAGCATGCTTCCTGTGATATCTGGCGAGAAAACATCGTAATACAAAGTAGCATTGGGTGTGGCAAAGAATGGCATAGTATACCTATCGAAACAACTCTTTCTTTTTTATGTGAGGATAGTGTACCATATTCTGTATAAACGGTTACACGTGTTTGTCTATGTGCTTGACAGCATATCCATGAATCCATATACTTATTCCAACATCTATAGCTGCGTTTACCGACGATGCTTTGTGCTTGGTATCGTTGTATGACGCCTTACTGCGAATATAAGGAGCGTGTATGAACTCCGAAGAGAACAGAACGTTTAATACTGTTATACCCACGCCTTTTGTCGAAAGTGGCCCTCTTTCAATCAAGCCTGTTGAGGGCGATTTTATTATTGAAGCCAGGAAGCTGAATAAGTTTTTTGGTGATAAGCACGTTCTCAAAGATATTGATTTTGAAGTACGCAGGCGCGAAGTCGTCGCCCTGATCGGACCAAGTGGTTCTGGCAAAAGCACACTTATTCGCTGCCTCAATGCGCTGGAGAAGGCGACAAGCGGCGAGATTTACATCGAGGGCGAACTATTGGACTCCTCGCTTCCTGTGAAGAAGCTTAGCCCGATTCGCCGTGAGGTTGGCATGGTGTTCCAGAACTTCAATCTTTTTCCACATATGACGGTGCTACAAAACGTGATCCAAGCTCCACTACTGGTACGCAAACTTCCAAAAGACCAGGCGGTAGCTTTAGGTGAAACGTTGCTGGCGAAGGTGGGTCTTTCGGAGAAGCGTGATGTGTACCCCAGCCGTCTTTCTGGTGGGCAGAAGCAGCGCGTCGCCATTGCTCGCGCACTGGCGATGCAACCGCGTGCCCTGCTCTTTGACGAGCCGACCTCTGCACTCGATCCTGAACTGGTGGGCGAGGTACTCAGGGTTATGAAAGACCTTGCGTATGAAGGCAGTACGATGGTCGTGGTGACACACGAAATGCAATTCGCACGCGATGTATCTGATCGGGTTGTTTTTATGTCCGATGGTTCCATTGTTGAGCAGGGTGATCCTGAAGAGCTATTCAGGAAGCCAAAAGAGAAACGCACGCAGCTATTCCTGGAGCGCGTGCTGTCTGTCTTGCCGTAGTTGTGATTTATTTCCCAGGATGGATAACAGAAAGGCATTGTATTCTTATGTCATATGAACTTAATCGTAGAACCTTGTTGAAACGTGCAGGGCAGGCTGGTGGTCTCCTCACCGTTGGGGGCGGACTAGAAGCATTGCTCGCGGCCTGTGGTGGCAACGTTTCGACCACTACTGGTGGTACAGCCGCTACTCCTGGCGTCACTCCTATTGGTAAAGCAGGCTTGAAAACTCCTACGCTACTCCAATGGGGGTCGGATTATGTGAGTGGTGCGCCCTATGTCTTCCAGGACCCAAGCAACCCTAATGGCCCATTGATTGGCTTTGAGGTCGAGATTGCGGTTGCGATGGCCGGACTGATGGGTGTGACGCAGAAGCAGGTCGAGGTTACATATGGCAACCTGGAGCAAGCTCTTGCCGCCAATCAGGTTGACATGGTAATGAACGGTTGGGAAAAAACAGCCGACCGTGAGAAGGCAGAGCTATTTTCTGACCCCTACTATCGTTATGGTCAGCAGGTGATCGTGCGTAAGGACGACTCGCGCTTTACCGGAAAAACTATTTCCACTGTGAAAGACCTGGAGGGGTACACCGTTGGTACAGGTTCCGGCTATCTTGCTGAAACGCTGATGAAGGCGGACCCCAAGGTCAACGTCAAGTCCTACGATGGCAACATCGCTTTCAGTGATCTTGTGCAGAAGAAACTTGACGCCTTCTTTCTGGATTTTCCGATTGCCGCGTACTATATATTGGGGTCTGGTCCTGGCGCGACAGCAATTCCACAATTAATCTTACTTGGCAAGCCGATCTATCCTGACAACTATTATGTTGGCTTCAACATGAAAAATCCGAATGCCAAGTTGCTCCTGCCAGAGATCAACGCAGCGTTTACCAGACTCAAGAAGGATGGCACGCTGAAAAAGATTTACACTAAGTGGCAGCTTATGAACGATCAACAGGCTGAAGTGGGCGTGATGTAATTGCAGATGTATGGCGACCCCTTCTCACATGGTGGGAGGGGGTCGTGTCGGTAGGAGTGTATTTTCGGCATATACAGAATAATCGAGAAGGACAAACGCGATGAATCTTATCCTACAGGCTCTACCCGATTTCTTAGATGGCTTCAAAAACACGATCATTTATTGTGTCGTCTCTTTTGCTTTCGCCCTGATTCTGGGCTTCGTGCTAGCCTTCATGAGCAATTCCCCTATTCTCTGGTTGAATAAGCCTGCGCGAATCTATATCGAGATTGTGCGTAGCACGCCAATGATCGCGCAACTCTTTCTCATTTATTTTGGTTTGAGTATCCTACTCGCCCTTTATGGCCTTGCATCATATGATAATGCCTGGACCGCTGGCATTGTGACGCTTTCGTTGAACTACTCAGCCTATGAAGCCGAGGTCTTTCGTGCGGGTTTTGCTTCTGTTGAGAGAGGGCAGACCGAAGCAGCCTTATCGCTTGGTCTGTCACCATCGCAAAGTTTTTTTCGCGTCGTGTTCCCGCAAGCCATTCCATTGATGATTCCACCATTCGCGAACGATCTCATTTATATGCTGAAAGACTCAGCCGTTGTCAGCGTCATTGGCGGTTTTGAACTTACCTCGAAACTCGATTTTTGGCGAGACCGTAACGGGAGTAACTTACTACCCCTCTATTTTCTCGCAATTGTGCTGTATCTGATATTAAGTTTGCCTACTTCATACTTCGCACGAACGTTTGAACGTCGGTTACGCGCCGCATTGTAAGATGAGAGGTTGTTAGTCGATGCAAAAAGCAGTTTTCGCTGAGCGGCGTGGCCTCTATGGTTCGCGTCTCGGCTTTGCCGCACTGAACTATGGTTTCTATATTCTCTTAGTAGTGGCTATCGGTGCTTTCCTGTACTATCTTTACAATTTCCGTGCTTTTTTGCTGCTGGACTTGCCAGTATTGCTAGAGGGCGCGGGTTTAACAATTGTTCTTTCGCTCATTAGTATGGTGCTAGCGACAATCTTCGGCTTTATTGGTGCGCTTGGTCGCCTGTCACGGTTTGCCCCCATTCGCTGGCTTGCCTTTGTCTATGTCGAGGTGATACGCGGCTCTCCTATTCTTGTGCAGTTGCTCCTGTGGGGCTTTGGCGTAAGTACAGCGTTATCGACTATTGGTTTTGACCCATACAATATCGCCTATCAGATTGCAACCTTGCTGCAAAGTAATAGCCTGTTGCCAGACCCCCAGCCATTCGATGCCGCGTTTTACGGCATTATCGGCCTGAGTTTTAACTATGGAGCCTATCTAACTGAGGTATTCCGTACAGGTATCGAGTCGGTGGATAAAGGGCAAGGAGAGGCGGCGTTGAGCCTCGGCATGAACTCACAGCAGACAATGCGCCACATTATTCTGCCACAGGCGATACGCATTACCATTCCGCCGTTCACAAACTACTTTATTACGCTTGTGCAAGATACTGCCCTGCTCTCAGCTGTTGGCGGTGTCATCGAACTACAGACAACGATAACTGCATTGGCGAGTACGCAGTCATCAAGCCCAAACAGGCAACTCTTTGTCTATGTGTTTGGTTCGCTCATCTTCCTGTTTATCTGCTATCCACTAGCCATACTGTCGGGCTTTTTGGAACACAGGTTAGCACGGATGGATTAACAAATGCTCGTACAATGAAAAGTCAGGTCACTACATCGGTTCGTTCTTATCGTTTTTCTGGAAAAACGAGACGCCACCTGATGCAAGCACAATCAATGTCAGTGCTATCAGTGCGCGTACACTTACCACTTCGCGCAGCACCACAAAGCCGACAAGCGTTGCCATTGCTGGCTCCAGGCTCATGAGTACGCCGAAGACATGGGCGGGCAATCGTCTCAATGCCTCCAATTCGAGTGTGAAGGGGATAACGGTAGAGAGAATAGCTACTCCTATTCCTAGCAACAGAATTTTGGGATTGAGTAACATCGCACCCCCACTCCATACGCCGAGGGGGAGCAGAACGAGGGCAGCGACAGCCATGCTGAGTGCAAGGCCAGTGCCACCAACGAAGGTACGCCCGACGCGCACGTTCAGCAGAATGTACGCACCCCAACAAGCACCTGCTAAAAGCGCAAGCCCGACGCCTAACGGATCAATTGTGCTGTTACCGAATGGTGCAAGCAATACCACGCCGACAGCGGCTAGCGCAGCCCATACAAAGTCGCGGCGTTTACGCGAAGCGAACACGCTTACAGTGAGTGGTCCCACAAATTCTAATGTCACGGCAATACCAAGCGGAATGCGTGCGATAGCTGCGTAAAATGCGGCGTTCATGACTGCGATAGACAGCCCGAACAGGACAATAAGTAGGTAATCGGAGCGTGTATAGCCGCGTACACGTGGGCGCGCGACGAGCAAAAAGATGATCGCGCCAAAGCTGACCCGCAGGAAGACCGTTCCGCTCGACCCTATTGCCTGAAACAGACCCTTCGCAAAGGCCGCGCCCACCTGCACCGAGATGATCGCTAGTAGCACGACGATTGGTGGTGGCACCGCTCTCAGCATGCCTTGTTGTTGACCTGTTGTTTTATTATGTGTGATACGTTCCCATACGCGTGTCAGTCCTAACGAAGAGAAACCCGACGCTTGCCGAATAGATTTGCCCATTATGTCCCTTTTTGCTTTATGTGATAAAGATATTATTGTATTCTCTACATGATACCACCATCTTATCCGGAATCATCCTGAAACCTTCAAAAACAGGGCTTGCTTTCTTACCATAACATAAGCTATACTACAAGAAAGCCCGAACCACTAGCCAGCATGATAGCGCATGGTGTTTTATGAGATTACTTGCAGACATTCCAGGAAAAAGAAGAGGCCGCTACATACCGAAATTCTATGTGTTTCGGGGCTTTCACCTGTCCACATGTTACCCCTGATGCTTCTTCCCTCGTTTCCCCATTCTCAGCACTCTTTGTGAGGATGAGGCTTTTTGTATGCTTACAACATCCTTTTTTGTTGCGAAAGTATGTTTGCTGTAGGGTACATTTCGCATTATAGCAAGCTTCCTTCGTTTTTATTCAGCACTGCTTATCTATAAGGATAAGCGAATGTGTAGCACCATAGCCACAAGTTAGACGTGTAGGTCATCGACCGACCGATAGTTGCTAGTACGGAGCGCAACCCGTCGTGGCGTGGTCAACAATGTGTTGCGTTACCGGAAAGGTTTTTTATGAGTACCGATGGATTACTCAAGGCTCTCAACGACTCCCAGCGTTATCTCGATATTGTGCATAAACCACAGTTGACCAAAAGCGAGTCAGAGTGGTTGATTGAGACAACAGTCAGCAATTTTGCGAAATATTATAATAGTGGTTTTATCGAGTATCGTAAGTCGGTTGCCGAAGCAAACGACTTTGCAGCAGTTGAATGGACCGGACGTGGCGCAACATTCAAGGACGTGCTGGGCCGCGAATACATCGACTGTCTCGGTGGCTTTGGTGTCTTCAACCTCGGTTGGTCACATCCAAAGGTCGTTGGAGCCGTGCAAGCACAGCTAGAGAAGAGTCCATTGCCGACGCAAGAACTCCTTGACCCTTTGCGTGGTATGCTCTCTCACCTGCTCGCAGAGATTACTCCCGGTGATATTCAATATAGTTTCTTCGTAGGTAGTGGAACCGAAGCCGTCGAAGGTGCTATGAAGCTTGCGAAACTCTACACACGTAAGAGCGGCTTCATCGCCTCTGTACGTGGTTTTCATGGCAAGACAACGGGTTCGCTCGCCCTCACGGGTAAGGCCATTTTCCGCAAACCCGCTATGCCTTTGCACAACAACGTCTTTCACGTCCCCTATGGCGACGCCGATGCGGTTGAGCAGCAGTTGCGTATCGCACGCGAAGTTGGCAACGACATCGCCGCCGTCGTAATGGAGCCAGTGCAGGGCGAAGCTGGCGCGATTGTGCCACCCGATGATTTCTGGCCGCGCCTACGCCAAATCTGTGACGAATACGAAGTCCTTCTTATAGCCGATGAAGTCCAGACCGGCATGGGACGCACGGGCAAGTTGTGGGGCGTGGATCACTGGGATGTTGCACCTGATATCATCTGCTCTGCTAAAGCACTTGGTGGTGGTGTTATGCCGATTGGTGCCTTCATGTCCACGCCAAAAATTTGGAGTGTGATGAATAGCAATCCCTTTATCCACACCTCTACGACGGGTGGTAATCCACTTGCATGCGCTGCCGCTATTGCCGCCATCAACGTTACACTTGAAGAGGGCATTTCGGAGCAAGCTGCTGAGAAGGGCGACTACTTCATCAAGCAGTTGAAGGATATCGCCGCACGTCATAGCGACATTTACACCAACATCACGGGTAAAGGCTTGCTGATCGGCCAACACTTCATCAATGATGATATTGGCTATGCGGTCGCCTCTGGTCTGTTCAAACGCGGCGTTCTCATCTCTGGTACTCTCAACAATTCACGCGTCATTCGTGTAGAGCCTCCTCTGGTCATCACACGCGAAGAGATCGACACGATCTTGAATCGCCTCGAAGACACGCTTCAGGAACTGCATGCGACCGTCTCAACACCCAGTCTGCCAGCGACAAGTACGCTTAGCGTTGTTCCAACCGACGAATCGGGTACGGCTGTGGCGTAAAAGATAATGCAGCATGCTGACGACCAAATGCCTGGCATTTGGTCGTCAGCATGCTGCATATCTCTTTCATCTATACAACGGAGTTTTCATATGCATATTATTGTTCTGGGTGGTGCAGGTGCGATGGGACGTGTAACCGTTCGCACCCTGACCGAATACGACGACGTAGACCAGATTACTCTAGCGGACTATAGCGAGGCACGCGCTCACGAGGTAGCTTCTACCCTCAATAACAGCAAGCTACAGGTGCGACAGATCGACGTGACTGATGCGGAACGGCTGGATGCTTTGTTGCAGGGTGCCGACGTGGTGTTGAGTGCTGTAGAATACGTCTTCAACCAACCTATTTTGAAGGCGTGCATTCGTAACGAGGTGCATTACGCCGATCTGGGCGGCTTATTTCATATGTCGCGTACCCTACTGGCGATGCATGATGAGGTTGCGGCAGCAGGTATCACCGCTATTTTGGGTATGGGTGGCACACCTGGCATTACAAACTTGTTGGCACGGATGGCGGTTGACAAACTTGAACGCGTGGAGAGTATCAAGGTTCAGCTTGGGTGTGGCGACGAAACACCGTCAATGGCACCCCTTGTCGCACCTTATTCCATTCGTACCATTCTCGATGAATTTACAAAACAGCCACAGGTCTTCGAGAACGGCACATGGCATGCACAACAGCCGCTGACAGGACAGGAAGAGCTGGAGTTCCCCGCGCCAGTCGGATACGCGACTGCGGTGTATTCGTTGCACTCCGAATGCGCTACCTTCCCCGTTTCGTTTCAAGACAAGGGCATCCGCTACGTCTCGTTCAAGATCGCCTTTCCGAACGACTTTCTCACCAAACTCAAATTCCTGGTCGATCTAGGTTTTGGTAGCAACGAGCCTATCAGCGTACAGGGCGTCAACGTGTCGCCACGCGAAGTGTTGGCACGCCTGCTTGAAATGGCTCCCATTGAAGAGGTTGAGCCACGTGATTGCGATGTGTTGCGTATCGTCGCAACGGGAGCGGCGAACGGGCAGCAGCTCGAAATCACCAATCAGGTTGTCGTCAAACCTTATACACGCTGGGGTATTGGTGCTGGGGCATTAGACACAGGTACACCGCTCGCCATTGCTGGCAGAATGTTGGGGCGCGGCGAGATTACGCGGCGTGGCGCGTTCGGCCCCGAACTGTGTGTCCCCACTGATATCTTTTTCCGTGAGGCTGCACGCTACGACATGAATGTAGAAAGCGCTATGCATGTGTTGCACTAATTATGGTGAAATATAGGTGGACGGGCCTGATGTATTGCGCCCTGTGAGCAATGAACATCGGTGGCAAGGATTGAGCAACGTGTTCAATGGAGGGAAACATGGTCGATGGGGACGTGGGCGTTATAGAATAAGGCCCCTACAGGGTTCAACACTATAAACGTTCCAGATATTGACGAATTGTAGGGGCCTTATTCTATAACGCCCTGTGAACGATCAATTATGTGAGCGAGGATTGAGGAATGTATCCAGCCGATGTGATAGAATACGTGTAACATAGAGCGTGAAATATGCTTGATATTCGCATTTTTATATTTTTAGGATACGAATATCGCAAGAAAAATACGATTTGAACACGAAGTAGTGTATTGCAGTTCTCTGAAAGGAACAATGGTGATGAGCGAATTTAAACTCTTAATTGATGGCAAGCTCGTTGGTAGTAGCACTGGCAAAACCATTGAAGATATCAATCCCGCCACAGGAGGGACGATTGCCGAGGTGCCCGAAAGTACGCTGGACGATATGAACCGCGCCGTTGCAGCGGCTCGTGCTGCGTACGACGATGGACGTTGGTCTGGTTTGACACACGGTGCGCGTGCCACGATCTTAGAGAAACTTGCGACACTGGTTGAAGAGAACTTGAGCGAGTTGGCGGACCTGGAATCGCAGGATACGGGCAAACCAATCAAGCTGGCTCGCGATAGTGACATTCCCTTCGCGGCTGACAACCTGCACTTCTTCGCGGGTGCCGCCCGTCACCTAGCTGGAACAGCGGCCAGCGAATACACTGGTGGGCACACCAGCATCATTCGTCGCGAACCAATCGGTGTCGTAGCCTCGGTCGCTCCATGGAACTATCCCTTTATGATGGCTGCCTGGAAACTTGGTCCTGCCCTTGCTGCTGGCAACACCGTGATCTTCAAGCCCTCGCCCGAAACACCATTGACCGCACTCAAACTTGGTGCGCTTGCGCTTGAGGCAGGTATCCCTGCTGGTGTCCTCAATATCATTGCTGACGGACCAGAGGTTGCGCCAAGCCTTGCCACTCACAAGAACGTTAATATGGTTTCAATCACTGGTAGCACACGTAGCGGCAAATATGTGATGCGGGAGGCGGCCAATACCATCAAGCGTGTACACCTCGAACTGGGCGGTAAGGCTCCCTTCATCGTCTATGATGACGCCGATATCGAGGCCGCGACGAGTGGTGCCGTTGTTGGTGGTTACGTCAACTGTGGACAGGACTGTACCGCCGCGACACGTATCTATGTACAGGACGGAGTGTACGACGCTTTCATGCAGTCATTCATGAGCAAGGTCAAGCAGATACGTGTTGGCGATCCTTCAAAAGAGACTACAGACATGGGTCCATTAATCTCGGCGCGCCAGCGCGATAATGTTGAAGGCTATGTAGAGCGTGCATTACGTGCGGGTGCCAATATCTTGACTGGTGGCAAACGTGCATCAATTGCAGGCTTTGAAAAAGGTTTCTTCTTCGAGCCAACCGTGATCGCCGAGGACCGCAATGATGCCGAGATTATCCAGAACGAGGTTTTTGGTCCCGTGCTTGTTGTGAGTCGCTTCAAGACCGAGGAAGAGGTACTCAAGAAAGCCAACGATGTGGTCTATGGTCTTGCCGCCTCCGTCTGGACAAGGGACATTTATAAGGCTATGCGTGCTAGCCGCGTTCTCCAATTCGGTACCGTGTGGGTCAACGATCACCTGCCGTTAGCCTCTGAAACTCCTCACGGTGGATATAAAGAAAGTGGCATTGGCAAGGATATGTCGATGTACTCTTTCGACGAGTACACGCAAATCAAGCATGTGCTAATTGAGCTAGAGGGTGAGCCGAACAAGAGTTGGCACTACACCATCTTCGGTGACGCACAATAAGATAGCAGTGTATGTGCAACACGTATGCGGCAGCACGACGGTCGTCGTGCTACCGCATACGTGTTGCACATATTTATTTTTGTGTATAAAAACCATTATCGGCGTAATCTGCCCGCGCTAAGCGTTGACATTGCCCATACAACACTTTATACTGAAACTGCCAAAAACAGTCACGACGAACTACGTGTTCACAAGTTTTTTGCTGGCAAGTCAAGAGGAGGATTCCAGTTTCATGACATATGTAATTACTCAACCCTGTATCGGCGTGAAGGACGCATCCTGTGTAGACGTTTGCCCCGTTGATTGTATTCACCCATCACAAGGTGAGCCGGGTTTTGAGGAGGCTGAGCAGCTTTTCATCAATCCCGATGAGTGCATCGACTGTGGCGCGTGCGAACCTGCATGTCCGGTGACAGCCATTTTTGAAGAGTCGGCAGTTCCTAAAGAATGGAAGCATTTTACTCAGATAAATGCGGACTTCTTTAACAAATAAAGTCAGACGTTTTGCGGAACAGCTATACTGTTTCCAGGTATCCATTGTGGCGTGAGCCTGTCTTTTTATAAAGGATAGGCATTCACCACAGGGGCTATATTTCTTTTCCATCGCTTCATTCTGTGATATACTACATGTGCTACGCGGCACCATATCCATTCCTGCACATGCGTATATTTGTCGTATGGATCGTAACACAACTTCTCATGGAGCAAACCCCTATGCCAATAACGCGAAGAAAACGCGCCAACCCGCCTGAACAGCCAGAAAACAACAATCATAGTGCTGAAGCGACCGAAAATGTAGGTGAAACACCTGTAACCGCTCTGCCTGTGAACAATGAGGCGAAGCCGGACGCGCAATTACCAGAGAATTCTGAACGTATTGCTCAACCATCGTCTCCGGTCGAGACGCAAGCCGCCATTTCCACGCCTTCATCGGCTCCATCACAGACAACCAATGGTGAGCGGCCAGAGCATGTAACCTCCATTGAAAGTGGTCGTCGTACTGCTCGTGGCGAACTATTCCGACGTCCACCACAGGCACCTGCACCACAGATTGTGAATGCGGCACCAGTATCACCAGTGCAGCAACCAACACATGAGATCAGCCTGCCGCTGGGTAACTTGTTACACCTCGCGTACAACCCAGGCTATACAGGTGCAGAGGATGCACGAAGCCAATTACTCCAAAAACTTGCTCAGGAAAGTAAAGATGGTGGTCGTGCACGCTGCTGGAATTGCGGTTCGCTTGCCATCAAATATGACCGCTGGAATACGCGTAGCAAAACATTCGGTGAGGTTGGTGTTGCCTTTTGTGAGGTATGCAACGTGTGGAGCGTTATGTAAGACAAGCAAGATGGATGACCTCGATTCACTCTTCCCCTGGAATAAAACAGCGATGCAAAAGCTTGTCATAGAGGCACAGACTATGCAACTTCCCATAATTCTCTGACGTAATTACTGATAGGGAAGGCTACGCTATTCCCTGCACGATTCGATGAGTGGAAGCTACCTAATGTAAGCTTCTCCATCGGTAGTTTCGTAATCGAGGTTCACTATGTACAATTATAATCAGCGTAATAACGGTGCCTTCGGCGGCCGTAATACATTCGGTTCTAACTATCAATACCAGACGCTCCCGTATGGCTATGAAGGAGCACAATCGAGTAGCTTAATTGGAAAAGTCATGGGCTTGCTGGCCTTTTCGTTTCTCTTTGCTACCGTCGGAGCGGTTGCAGGCTTTTTTGTTTTTGCCCATGCCGCACCTTCAACCTTCTTTGTAGTGGCTATCGCGGGTCTCGTGGTCTTGTTCGCCTTGAACTTCCTTATTCAGAAGCCAGGCATCAACCTGTTTTTGCTCTACCTGTTTACGTTTCTCGAAGGTATGTCGCTTGCCCCGTTGCTCAGTTATTACCTCGTCAATGGTGGTAGTATTCTTGCAGAGGCGTTTATAATCACGACGCTCACCGCTTTTGGATTAGCCGCATACTCCTGGACCACCAAACGCGATTTTACACGTCTGGGTGACTACCTGTTTTTCGGAGTAATACTCCTGTTAATCGCGGGTATTGTGGGTATCTTCATTCCTGGACTCAACGGGGGACCGCTCGGCCTGATCATCTCGGTGATTGGTGTTGCCATCTTCTCTGGCTACGTGTTGTACTATGTACAACGTGCCAAGTACATGGCTGACACACTGCCGAACGCGATTGGTCTGACCGTCTCGCTCTTTATCACATTGATTAACCTGTTTCTTTACATCCTACGTATCCTCTCTATTCTGCAAGGTGGAAGTGGTCGCCGCCGCTAATGCGTTTTCGACGTAAAAATTATACTGGGTTATGGAATATATAGGGATACGATAGTGTTTTCTCTGGTGAAAGAAATTTATTCCGGCACGAACGAGTAGCAGGAAAATAGATAAACTCCTTAAATTTGGAAAGTGAGAGAAAAAAATATGGATACCACGCACGCAAATCTGTTTCATGTCGGCGACCAGGACTTCGAGACAAAGGTTCTCAAATCTGAGACTCCGGTCATTGTTGACTTCTGGGCTGCATGGTGTGGGCCGTGTCGCGCAATTGCACCAGTATACGAGCGCCTGAGCGACGAGTATCAGGGCAAACTTGGCTTTGCTAAGATGAACATCGACGAAGAGCCTGAGGCAGCAGGAAGCCTGGGTATTCAGGCCATTCCGACACTGATGATTTTCCAGAATGGAAATGTTATCGGTCGCTTAGTTGGTCCTCACCCAACACGCCTCAAGAGCGAGATTGACCGCGTACTTGCTCAGAGCAGTGCCGCGAAGTAACCTTTTCGCATAACATAACACTTCATCGCCGAACGTTATATGACGTTCGGCGATTGTTTTTTGTGCTCTGCAAGAAGATGTATCATTCCCTTTCATCTCTTTATTTGCATGCTAAAGTTGGGGTACCGAACAAGTATAGTATTTTTCCCTCTCGACGCCTCAGTACTTTTATGATATATTCTTTGCATATCCTGACCCACCCGCGTATGATTCACGCTCACCATAAATATAACTGTTGTCAGGACATAAGGGAAACCGTATATGCCAATATTAGAGCGCTCAAATCCTCTTCCTCTCTATTATCAGCTTAAAGAGGTGCTGAAACAGCAAATTCGTGCGGGTCATCTTGCACCCCACACTGCTATACCCTCTGAACCAGAACTCGTTGCACAGTATCATGTCAGCCGCGCCACTGTGCGGCAGGCTCTCACCGAACTTGTACATGAAGGACTGTTATATCGGCAACATGGACGCGGCACGTTTGTTTGTGAGCCGCGTATCCAGCAAAACGTTAGCGAGCTAACCAGCTTTAGCGACGAATTGCGGCGGCGTGGCAAGCGTCCCGGCGGAGTGTTGCTGGTGAGTGAGTTAGTACGAGGTTCGCAAATCGTGCGTGAGCGATTACGCTTGAACGACGCGGAACAAGTTGTGCGCCTGGAACGCCTACGCCTTGCCGACGATGTACCTGTTGCACTCGAATTGGATTATCTGCCCCATCCGCGTGCCGCAAATATCTATCAACGTGCGAAAGAAACCGCAGATGGTTCATTGTATACTCTGATGACATCTGAGGGCATGCACCCTTACATTAACGAGCAGACCTTCAAAGGCGATATGCCATCGCCACGTGAGGCCGAGCTATTGCGTATCCCAGACGGCGAACCAGGGTTACGCCTTGTGTGTACTACCTTCGATGACACAGGGGCACCCATTGAATATACCGAGGCGTTTTATCCCGGCACGCATTATGATGTACAGCTCACGTTGCGTGTGAAATCGTAGGGGACTGTTATTCATAACGTCCTGTGAGCCATCGACAATGACGGCAGGAATTGAGGGAATGCGGCTCAACGCTTGCTCACATTGTGGGCAGGAACGAGGGCGTTATGAATAACGCCCTCTACAGGTCACATGTCGCATCTGCACAAACAGTATGTTATACTACGCAAGGATTATTTACCATCAATTCTCACAATACATTACCTATGTAGGAGTTACCATTTCATGGATAATAAAGAAAATACAGAGCCAGAAAACGACACTGCGCCCGAAACGCAAAATAGCGCACCGGTGCATTTTGTGAGTCGCCAGGATATGCAGGCGGCGAATCAGGAACTAACGGAGCAAGAGTTGACAGATCGTGGCAACAAAGCTGCTGAGCAAGGTGACTATGAAACGGCTGCTGAGTCGTTCGAGCAAGCCGTAGCACGTGATCCTGAGAATGCACGCGCACGCTATAATCTGGCACTCGCGCAGCAATATCTTGGTGAGACAGAGTTCGCGGTTGCGGGCTATCGTCGCGCGATTGATCTCGATCCACAATTACTGGATGCGTATATCAATCTCGGTAATCTCTATGGCGAATTGGGGCTGTCCGAAGAGTCGTTGGAGACATTCCAACTGGCGCAGGAGATCGACCCTGAGAACGACGAACTATACATGAGTATCGGTGATGCCTATCGCACACAAAACCTGTACCAGGACGCTATTCAAGCCTATCGTCAAACTCTCATCCTCAATCCAGACAACAACACTGCCGCCGATAGCTTACGTGATGTGCGCGAGCGTGTAAACGATCAATTGCGACGTTTGATGGATCAGGAGCGACGTGTAGATGCCGATCCCGGCGATCCAGCACGCTACGCCGAACTTGCAAGCATCTATCTGGATATGCGCCAGTACGATGAGGCACTTTCGACCGCGAACCAGATGCTTACACTTGATCCTGAAGGGCGTGCGGGCTACGACATGCTGGCCTCGGTGTATGAGCAAATGGGTGAGCGTGACCAGGCGGTCGAGGTGTATACACGCATTGTAACCATTGACCCGAATGATGCCGAAGCGTGGGAACATCTTGGCACCTGGCGTTCTATTCAGGGCAACACTGCTGAGACAATTGAAGCCTACGTGCATGCCATTCAGATCGATCCACAACGCATTACAGCACGTTTTAGTCTCGCCGAATCCTATCTTGAAGCCGAGCGCTACAATGATGCATTAACCGCGTATCAGGGGTTAATTGATCGCGTGGACGAGCTACAGGCAGACGATATTGCCGCCGCTTACGCAGGACTAGCTGATACCTACAATGCGTTGGGGCAGCACGACAAAGCTATCGAAACGGCGCAGACATTGCTTGAACGCTCTGAGGATGATCCCGAAGGCTACTACCAGCTTGCGAGTGCCTATGATGCGCTCGGTCGCTATGACGAGGCTATTGAGAACTATCAGAACGCCATCGACAGCGATCCGCTCAATGTCGATTACTATAACGACCTCGCCGATACGTTACGCGAAGCGAAACGCTATGATGAGGCACTCGACGCAGCACAGCAGGCAATCTCTATGGACCCTTCGTTGCTACTGGCCTACGAAACCTTAGAGCAAATCTACCGTGAAACGGGTCGCACTGCGGAGGCTGATGAGGCTAAGCAACAGGCGGATGCCCTCCGTGAGCGCGAAGGTGTTGTAGTATAACGCTTACCCAATAAAAATATGCAGCCATCGAACGATGGCTGCATATTTTTATTGGGTAAGCGTTAATGCGTTTTTTCATCTATCGCGTCCGCGAACGCATCGAGATCATCGACACGATGTTGCACATGTTCGTAAATGACCTCGTGGCTTAATGTGTCTGGCTCGGACAACAGGGCATCGCGCAGGTTTGTCAGCACCTCTAAGCGATAAGCTAATGGGCGTGGAATGAGCTGCTGAGATGCGAGCGTGCTGAGTAATTCATGATAGCCTTCTGGTTTACGGAGACCCAGCGTAGCCACAATCAGGCTACATATGTGGAGAACCGCCTCGATTGCGAGTTGCAGGTGACGTTCCGCAATACTGTAGACGTGATAATCGGTGGTGAACTCTTCAAGCGTCGTGGTGGCTAGCTCATGAAGTATAGCGGAGGACGTGCGTATCTGAGCGATTTTGTGCTGTAACAACTCTTTGTCGAGTGGCATTGTTGGATTTACCTGTCCATAGAGGCGGCGGCTCAACGCTTGATTCTGAATTTCGTCGAACTTTTTGAAGTCTAGGTAGTCCATAACGGCCTTCGACTCGAACGAGACACGCTGTTTTTCGTTGCGGCTGAACAAGATTTGTCCATACTTAATGACTTGGAGCTTGAGGAGTAGCGATGATTGATTGAGGATAACCACGTCGATGGTGTCGGATTCCAGGCGTTTCGCCAGTTCACTGAAAAAGTAGAGTTGATAATCCAGGAACTGATCGGCTTTGATCTGGTCCATCAGGAGAATAGCAATATCCACATCGCTGAGATGCCCGAACGAGGTCCTATTGCTAAGAGAACCTGCGAGGTAGGCTGCATTGACGGGACTCTGTGTGAAGAGTTGGTTGAGTCGAGCTTGTTTTTCAAATAAGTTCATCAACACCTCCAAGGAAAGGGAAAAGCGACAAGTCCTTGAAGGCAAGTATACCATAAGAAAAAATAAAATGCGTTGGAGTCGGCAATTCCATCGGAATTGCCGACTCCAACGCATTTTATTTTTATCCTTCAACCCATTCTTCGCCGTTGGTGGCAACCTCTTTTTTCCAGATGGGAACGGTCTTTTTCAGGATATCAATGATGTAACGGCACGCCTCGAACGCCTCGCCACGATGAGGGCTGGCGACAACAATAAGCACGCTAGCCTCGCCGATCTCTAAGCGTCCAAAGCGGTGTGCTACTGCGACTCGTTCGACGCCCCAACGTTGTTGCGCCTCGACGATGATGGCGTGTATCTGTTGCTCCGCCATCTCTTCGTAAGCCTCGTATTCGAGGTAGCGCACCTGCTTACCACGTGCATTGTCGCGCACCACGCCCTCAAACACCACGATGCCACCCACGCTAGGATGACTGACTTCGGCAATCAATGCATCGCGGTTCAGTGGTTCGTGTGTCAGTATAATCAACGGTTCCATCGCGGCACCTCCGCCCATCGGGGGAATAAACACAAGCTCATCACCGTCATGTAGCACCGTCTCGGCAGGTACATAGCCGCGATTGATGGCGTACACCGAACGCTCTACTACCGCTTGCAGGCGTGGGTAGCGTGCGATCAGTTGTGTACGCATAGCCGCGACACGCGTACCTTCATCGACGGTAAGCGTCTCCTCGTCGCGCCCAACAATTTCGCGCAACGATGCAAAATAACGAATATGGATGTTCATAGTATGTTTCTCTATCTCAAGCGGCAACTTGCGGACGGTGCATCCCTTTTGAGTTGTCTAATCTTTGGGGCATTACTTTTCTTGTTTATTATAGCATCATCCTGACCCTGATAGTGAAATTCCTACTTGTATCTAAGCATCTTTATATTAGTTCGCATCGTCTCCTAAGTGCTATACTGTCATTCGTAGCCCTCTTAAAAGAGCTTATGAACTAGTGTCGTTTACATATGCACGTCTTCGTGGAAAGAAGGGAGAACTATACACATGAATGTAGTCGAGCAAGTCGAGGATGCTCATTTACTGGTCATTCAAACCGTCAATGACCTGCCGGAGTTGGAATGGGATATTCCCACCGTCACTGATGGTTGGTCAGTGAAGGATGTTATCGCGCACCTAGCTTCGTTTGAGCATATCCTGGTGGATGTGTGCAAGACGTTCCTGGAAGAGTCGCCTGACACCCCCTATTTGTCGCAGTACATTAAGCAGCATGACGACTTCAATAATATACAAGTGGGAGAACGAAGTAATCATACGGCACAGCAGGTATTCGACGAGTACGAAGAGGCGCAGGTAGACGCAACGGGACTGCTGGCGCGTATTCCTGTTGAGACCATTGAGGAAAAAGGTACACTCCCCTGGTATGGTAAAGATCGTAGCCTGCACGATTTAATCACTAGATTAACTTCGCATGTAGCGCATCATTGTGATAGCATTACGGCGTTTCGTACACGTGAGAAGCAATAGTAGCACTGGAGGAGACGATCATGAAAGCTGTATTGTGCAGAGCTTACGGACCACCGGAGCAGCTTGAGCTTGCGGAGGTGGTGCCATTGATGCCAGACAAGGGGCAGGTGGTGCTGACAGTAAAGGCGTGTGGTGTCAATTTTCCTGATACGCTGATCATTCAGGGTAAATATCAATTCAAGCCGGATATGCCCTTCTCACCAGGAGGGGAGGTCGCAGGAGTTGTGAAAGCTGTTGGCGATGGCGTCGAAGGCGTGCGCGTGGGTAGTCGCGTGATTGCCTTCACGGGTTGGGGCGGTTTCGCGGAAGAGGTCGCTACTGATGCCTCCAAGCTCATTCCGATACCCGATGACATGAATTTTACTACGGCATCGGCGTTTGTTATGACCTACGGCACCTCATATCACGCACTCAAAGACCGCGCACACCTAAAAGCTGGTGAAACCGTACTTGTGCTGGGCGCGGCTGGTGGCGTTGGTCTTGCTGCCGTCGAGATTGCAAAGGTCATGGGGGCGCGTGTCATCGCCGCCGCTTCTAGCGATGAAAAGCTGGCGGTCTGTAAAGAGCATGGAACCGACGAGGGTATCAACTATAGCAGCGAGGACCTCAAGGAGCGTTTGAAGACACTGACAAAAGGGAATGGGGTCGATGTAGTGTATGATCCCGTTGGTGGACAATACTCCGAAATTGCCCTACGCAATACCGCGTGGGAGGGTCGCTATCTCGTGGTTGGCTTTGCGGCGGGTGACATTCCCCGTATTCCGCTTAATTTGACGCTGCTCAAAGGTTGCTCTATTGTCGGCGTCTTCTGGGGCACGTTCGCGGCACGCGAGCCGAGGCATAACCAGCAAAACCTGCAAGAATTGCTCTCGTGGTTTCAGACGGGCAAGATTCATCCATTGATCTCCGCGACATATCAGTTGAAGGATGCGGCACACGCCCTCAACGATATGATGCAGCGCAAGGTGAAGGGTAAAGTTGTTCTACTGACAGAAGAAAATTAATATGAGAAGACAAAAACGAAGCGGTCCATGGACCGCTTCGTTTTTGTCTTCTCATATTGTGTTGTACTCTATTGGTAGAGATTTGTCTAAAAACATGAGAAAGGGTATATCTATTATGGCGCGTAACGTGTTGATTGTTGCCCCGATTGGGCAAGACCAGATAGAGCGAGTGCGGCATGTTTCACCAGAACTGATCATCAAGGAGGCTTCTTCACCAGTCGCGGATACTGAATGGCGCGAGGCCGAAATTGTGTTTACCGTGCCCTGGAAACTGCCTGAGCCGAAGCAGGTGCCGCATATCCGCTGGATGCAACTGTATTCGGCTGGTGCGGATAGACTCTTCTCCTCGCCTTTGTTAGAGACCGATATGATGGTGACGACGACCAGTGGGTTGCATGTCATCAATATCGCGGAATATGTGCTGGCTATGACGCAGGCATGGTATCGCAAGATACCGCAGTTGCTTGCCTGGAAGCAAGGGAAGAACTGGGGCACAAATGCCGAGCGCTCCGCCTTGTTTGCCGACGAACTCTATGGCAAAACGATAGGTATTGTCGGCTACGGTAGCATTGGACGACAGGTAGCACGTCTTGCACACACATATAATATACGAGTGTTGGCGATGCAGCGTGGTACCAATCACAAGGATACGGGCTTTCAGTTTCCTGAAGTGGGCGACCCAGAGGGCACACTACCAGAACGCTACTATACGTTCGATCAACTGCACGATATGCTGAAAGAGTGCGATATCATCGTTGCGGCAGTCCCGTTGACGACAGAGACGCGAGCAATGTTCAACGCAGCGGCATTTCAGTCCATGAAGGAGAATGCGTTCTTCGTCAATATTGCGCGAGGTGAGATATGTGACGAAAACGCTATGATTTCCGCACTTGAGCAAAAACAGATCGCGGGTGCAGCCCTCGATGTATTCACGCAAGAGCCGCTATCATCAACATCGCCCTTATGGGACTTACCCAACGTCTTGATGAGTCCTCATAATTCTGGTCCGACGCCACATTATAACGAGCGAGCGACCGATATCTTCATGGCGAACCTGCGACGCTACCTTGCGGATGAGCCGATGTACAATCTCGTCGATAAAAAACGTGGGTACTAGGAGATAAAAGAAATGGGATAATGACATTTGGCGGAGCCAAATGTCATTATCCCATTTCTTTTATTATTCAGGGATGATGCACACAACGGCAGTGCAGTTGTGGAAGCCACTGAACTGACCTTCCGCGCGTGCGATCTGCCCGTGTGAATTACAGCCTACATAGGGGGTTGATGCTAATTGCTTGTTTACAGCATCTAGCTCGAAGCCAAATTCCTTGCCCATCCTTAAACGTGTAGCGACACAATCGAAGAACAGCGTCACGGCGGGTTTGCCTCCGTAGAGTTTTTGTAATGCGGCGTTGGTTGCGCTCACAGCAGCAGAGACCGCTGACTCATTAGAGGTTCGCATGATATACACGCTTGAGCGCTCAGGTACTTCTGCCGCGCAGAGAATAGAACCGTCAGCGTCAACTGAAAGTGGCACACGCAATTTGTGGCCTGCTCCGACATCTATGCCGATGAGATTGTGCAGGAAGAAGGGCAGAGGGTTGTTCACGTCGAACGCTTGTCCTGTGGCCTCTGCATGCTCTTGGAAGGCTTGTACCGCTGGTTTGCCATTAATACTATTGATGTGCATGCCGTTGGTTTCTGTCACCAGCATGGCCTCGCTCGCAGGACGCCAACCGTGCTGCACACCAATACCGACAGGGCTATTAGAAAGAATTTCAAGCGTGACCACAGCATCGGAGATAACCTGGGTATCATAAAAGACGGGGGTGTGGCTAAATTGCGCGTTATCGCCTGCCCCGCCGCCGAAGAACTGGTATGATCCCTCGGTCAATAATGTCAACTGCTCTACAAGATCATCGGTGAGTCCGGCGAGTGCATCGGTCAGTACAATTGCCGAACGATAGCGGTAATCGTTAGAGTCCATACCCCGAAATGAGGAGACAACCGCCTCGGCAGCACCTTTGCGGTCTTTGCTCAATCCCCGACCAACTCCAAGCGAAAACTTTATGCTGGCAGAACGAAGTGCAACCGCGCTTGCCAAGCCTTCGCCACGTACATTGTTTGTAAACTCGCCTGCCGAGGAACACCCTATAAGTATAGCTGGATGACAGGTCTTCTTGAGAACCTTTAGAAGATTTGCCTGGTCGTAAGTTGGTGCAGCAAAAAGGATCACTACATCAGGAGTGCCACGCATCGCTTCCGCGATTTGCATACCAAGTACTCTTCCAGCGTCATTGCTATCGGGATGGTCCGTGTACACAACAGCAGATTCAGTCACGTATGTTTCCCTTCTTTTTATCGTCGAACGATATAAAGATGTGTGTCCCTTCTACACGCAAAGAAGTATTGCATAGCCTCCTTGCGGTAAAAAAAGCACATCGCACTACGTACTATGGTTAGAAACATATAATACCATAGTATTTAATAAATGAGAAGGGTTTTAGTATACTTTATATTGTGTAACAACCGTGTATACTTTTAAAGTATAATACCGGTCGCTTGAATAACACCGTGTTTGTTCTCCTTGCCCTCGACAACAATGACCACACCGCTTTGTAGAGCTGCAAGAGTTGTTGCTTGCACCGATTCGCCCGTGCGCTTGTATAAGCGTGTTTCAGCGTTTACGCGTAACGCGACAGGCTTGATATCGCCTGTACTCTCTTTACGTGTGGTGCCCGCGATGATGTATCCATTGCGCTTTTCTGGATTGGGTGTTGTCCCTTGTACCGTTATCTGTTTACCTTGCCCAAGTGCTGCGTTCACTTGCTCCTGTGAGATAGACTGAGCAGGCTCTTGGGAATCGGAGGCCGTAGGGACTTGCTCCTGGCCTTTCTGCGGTGCATGTGAAAAAAGGGTGTTGTCGTAGGTACGCGGAATCGCGACACTGAGAACTTCCTGCAAGACATCAAAACGATAGGTAATTATGACCTTTGCCGCATCTTCTATCTGCTTTAATGCTTCGCGGTCCTCATCATTGAGACAGTCGGAAAGGTCTACAGCACTACCATCTAACTGTAAACCGATATTTGCGGGTAGAGTGATAGTCACGTGAGTCCCCTGTACATAGGTCGTGGTCGTGTCATCTGGTTTGTGATGTAGCACTAATGAGGTCATCTGCTGAAGCTTGGTAAGCGGGCTATTCGCGGTGATGATGCAGATATCTAGCTTGCCATCGTCAATATAAGCATCCGGCGTCAGAACTATCGCGTCACTATACATGCGTGTATTGCCGAGAATAAGCTGTTGTGTCTCACCTTGCCATAGTAATTTAGGATTGTGTTCATCGCTGATATCGTGGATCTCAACCTGAAAAGGATGTTGTGTTGGTAGTTCTTTCGCGGCAGCAACGTCGAAGGCGAGATTGCCAACGTGTTCTTTGAGCGTTTTAGAGGTATGGCTGATAACTGAGGCGTCGATGCCGAAGCCAGCGGTGAGCAGAAAGTAGTTCTCGATCTGGTCTGATTTTTTCTGCTTTTTACCTTTTTCCTGTTTCTCAACTGCCTGTTCGCTTTGAGGGGTAGCAGGAAAGGTGACGTTTTGTACGACAAGACGTCCGACATCGACCATACGTGCATCGCTGTTAATGAGAGCGAGTGCTGCCTGCACCGAGTCAATTGGCATGGCGATCTCATGCGGCCATTGGTTTGCGGTACCACCAGGTAGTACGCCAACAGTAGCCTTGCGGTTTTTGCTCTGCATGACCGCATTGACAAGCTCGTTGGTCGTGCCATCACCGCCATGTCCTATGAGCAGATCATACTCGTTTTTGATCGCTTTCGTGGCTAATGTCTGAGCATGCCCTCCATACTCCACGAGGGAATTATCGACATCCCAGCCTGCCGCCGATAAAATAGTAAAGACATCGGTCAACTTCGTCATGTCTTGTCCCGCTCTGGGGTTAATTACCAAATATGCTTTCTCGCAATCCATTTCGTTTCTCCTTGAATTTTTTGTCTCTTTCAGGTACGCAGAATGGTGAGGTAGAGTTTCAGGAAGGGTAGGGAGAGCCTTGCGGCATTGATGCCAACACATTCGCGAACGACCTCTGTAGGGGCCTTCTTCAGAACGCCCTCGTTTTCATCAACCATGCAATCTGGGATTGAAGGACGGAAGCAACGGATGGAAAACGTGGTCAATGGCGACGAGGGCGTTCTGAAGAAGGCCCCTACATTATCAATTGATATATACAACCGTTTTACTCACTCAAAAAACGCTGAATACGAGCGCGAATATGGTGAGGTGTAAGTCCAATAGCTTCGTCATGTTGACTGGAGCTGCCATAATTTGTCAACAATTCATGAGGCACACCGATAGCTTCGATACGTGTTGGAATGTGCCGCATCGCCACACTAATGTCGGGCACAAGTGTCCCTGTGTAGTATGGCTCGACCACTATAATGTTGTTGCTTTGAGAAGAAAGGCGTAGCGTTTCCGCATCGAACGGCGCAACGGTTGTGCAATAAAGTATCGTCACATCCATATCTGCTACTGCGGAAAGTACAGGGGTAAGCATTGGACCGATTGCGATAATCGTTGCCAATCCTCCCTGTTTTAGCATCGAGAGCTTGCCGAATTGCACTGAGGTATCAGATGCGTTGCTTTTGGTACTCAGGCGATAGTAGGTAGGCGAGCCATTGGCGTATGCCTCACGAAAGAGGCCGTCAAATTCTTTCGGCGTTCCGGGCACGACAATCTGTATGCCAGGTAAACTTTTGAGTATCTGCACATCGCCGGACCCCTGATGTGTCATGCCTTCTGTGCTATAGTCGTAAGAGGCACCAATGCTGATGAAATTTCCGCCCAGACGTTGATAGCAGAAATCATCTTTGATCTGCTCAAAGGGCCGTTCGACGAGAAATGGGGCGATAGTGTGCAGGACAGGGATGAACCCCTCTAAAGCCATCCCCGCGGCAACGCTTGTCATGGTTTGCTCAAGAATGCCAAGGTCAAGTGCGCGTTGAGGATGAGTACGAAATGCATTTTCAAAGAGACTGCTACTCACATTTGCGAGCAAGAGGACAAGACGCTCGTCTTGAGTCAGAAGGTCTTCTACTGTTTTTACCATTTGATCGCGCATGATTTAAACCTCCTTTGCTATCTCGGCGATAACCGCTGTTGGGCGTGTTGTATCCGTATGGCTAAGCGCGTGATAGATGGCGTCGTGCGAGCGTCCATCAATTGTTTTTGCATCCCAGTTGAAGGCTGTGAATTTTGTTGCGAGGTCGCCGAGATCAAGCGAGCTTGAGTGATTATTCACGACGATGCAGGTGAGATGCGAAAGGTGCAGATTGCCAGCCAGTAGAATCGATTCCCAGATACTGCCTTCGTTGCACTCACCATCGCCAATAAGCACAAAAACTCTGCTATCACTTCCCTTTATGCGTAATACCATTGATGTGCCTATAGCTATAGGTAAGCCATGTCCAAGTGAACCCGTCGATGCTTCCACTCCAGGCACCTTGTTACGGTCAGGGTGTGAGCCAAGCATGCTGTCCCAGGTAGCAAATGTATGCAGGGTTTCAGTTGGGAAAAAGCCTTTTGCGGCAAGGATTGCATAGAATGCTATTGGCCCATGTCCTTTGCTCAGTATGAAGCGGTCTCGGTCCTCGCTTTTGGGATGCTGAGGATCGTAACGCAAGATGCGGTCATACAATACCCACAACACATCGAGCGTTGAATGGGCGCTACTATCATGTTTCTCATCACCTGTCGCATAGGTCATCAGTTGTTGTATGCGTGTAAGGTCGGCGTTCATGGTTATGCTCCTTTGTTTGTTCTATACGATTAAGCATACACGTTGAGCCGACCGAATGTCCTGATACGAGGGCCAGTCTTTTCCTGTACGTTGGGACAGCAAGTTGTAGTATTCCTCGTTGTAGAGGTACAATATCGCTATCTTGACTGTGTACACATTATGAGATATTTCGAGGAGAATACTATGCCTTTGTTAGATTTGACGCCTGATGAATTGTTAGCAACAACGCGTTCCGTTCGCAAACGCCTGGACTTGACGCGACCTGTGGAGCCAGAACTAATTCGTGAGTGCCTGGAACTTGCGTTACAAGCTCCTACGGGCAGCAATAGTCAACGTTGGCACTTCGTGGTCGTGACCAATGCCGAGAAGCGTTTTGCGATTGCCGAACTCTACCGTAAATCGTTCGCCGCCTATCGCAACATACCTTCACCCGCCAGCAAGCTACCAGCAGATTCGCCACGTGTGCAAACGATGAAACGTGTAGTGGACTCATCTGATTATCTCGCGGAACATTTTCATGAGGTGCCCATCTTTGTCATCCCCTGTATCGCGGGTCGGCTTGACAAGCTTCCCTTAGAGGGACAGGCTGGAGCGTGGGGATCAATTCTTCCTGCAGCATGGAGCTTCATGCTTGCTGCTCGCGCTCGTAGTCTCGGCTCAGCCTGGACAACTCTGCATCTAACCTACGAAAGGGAAGTGGCTGAAATTTTAGGTATTCCCTATGAGAAGATTACGCAGACTTCGTTGTTGCCAGTTGCTTATACCATCGGCACGGATTTTAAACCTGCCAAACGTGAGCCGTTGGAGACGGTGACGCATTGGGATACATGGTAGTCTGTAAATGTTTTGTGACATCCTCCCTGTTTTTTAAAACTAAGAGGATGTCATGAGGTAAATATCTTATGATTGATCTTGCCAAACTTGGATGCCATACCGATTGTTGTGTAACGACGAATTGTGAAACCAAGTTCAGGTGAGTGAAAATGACAGGCAGGGAACGTCCCTTTGACGCTCTTGGTTCAGTTCCCAAAAGGAGGATGCTATGCCTGTTCATCGTCAAAAGAAGGATACCCCAACACCCTCGTCTGGCTCAATGCAGGAGCAAACAGTCCCACCACTGCCTGACCAACAGGCTTTCCACCAGTATCTGCGCGAACTCGCCCGCAGTAGCATTCGCGTGGTGTTAGAGGACGTGATGCACGAGGAGCTTGATGCACTGATCGGAGTGGGCTGGGGAGAATGCAGCCCCAAGCGCAAAGGCTCCTACACCCGCGATCTGGTGACATCTTCAGGTCGAATCGAGGATGTGAAGGTTCCCAGAGATCGTGAAGGCCGGTTCCACACGCAGGTTTTTGATCGATACAGTCGCTATGAACCACACATCGCAGAAGGGCTGACACAGATGTTCGTAGCTGGGACGAGCACATATAAGGTGGGAGAAGTGGCCCAAACTCTGATGGGAGTCGCTCCCAGTGCCAGCGCGATCAGCCGTCTTAACCAAACGCTCATCCAACAATTTGAAACGTGGCGTGAGCGTTCTCTGCAAACGCACTACCGTATCGTGTACCTGGATGGGGTGCATTTCAGCATTCGTCATGGAGAGAAAACCGATTCCACGATCATCTTGACCGCATTAGGTGTGGATCTGGATGGCTACAAAGAGGTGTTGGCTCTGCGGGCTTGCACAGAGGAGAGCAAGGAGGGATGGATCAGCCTTCTGCAAGATCTGCGAACACGAGGGGCAACTCAGATTGATCTGATTGTCACCGATGGTCATGACGGATTGCTTGCCTCCACGAAGGAACTGTTTTCCGCCACCCCTCGTCAACGCTGCCTCGTGCATAAGCAACGCAATGTCTTGAATGCTGTCCCAAGACGAGAGCGCGGCGACGTTCAAGCGGAACTCGTGGGCATCTGGGATCAACCGACTCAACAGGAAGCATTGATTCAACTGACAGCTTTCAAAGCCAAGTACGCTGTGCGCTATCCAGAAGCGGTGCGAAGCCTGGCAGAGGACGAAGAGCTTCTGTTGACGTTTTATGCGTTTCCTCAGACGATGCATCGCCATATTCAGACGACCAATGCCATCGAAAGTCTGTTCAGCAATGTGAGGCAGCGCACCGATCAGATTGATGTCTTCACGACGGAGACCAGTTGTCTGACCATTGTTTGGGCAACCATGCAGGATATCCGCTTGCACAAACTCTCGCTGGAATGAGGCTCGAGAACTGATCACTGCTCGGAAGAAAGCAACCAGCCGGAATGGCTGGGTCGGGAAGGGGTGTTTTTTTCCTGTTCCCGCAGTACCGTAGAGGCTCTCTTTTCCTGATAGTACTGTCTTTTCTGGAGACGACTGTTGGAATCCTGGGTGCGTCTAGAGGCTCTGTCAGATCATGGGAGCACGGTACGCACACCTCGACACGGATGGATTACACATTCCAGCAGTCAGGATGACGGATCGTTTCCGGCTCTTTCCGGGTGGTTTTTTGCTAAGTTCATCTAAGCCTGATTGGCCTGTGGCTCTTCAAGAAGGCGAGGAGAGACGTTGGTACTTCACGCATCCCTTTGAGAAGGTGTGCGAGATACCATCTGGCCCAACCTGTGCAAAATGAGAATCGTTGCCCCAGCCCTTACTCGACTGGCAAAGACGGTCCCAGCAACTCCATGCCATGGGCACGCCATACCCCCGGATCTTGGGGGGGCATCGCGTTGGCCTTAGTCACTTCGCGGAAGAAGGCTTCCATTTTCCCAGCAGGGAAAAACGCGACCAGAATCCGGCCATGTGCCTCACCGACAAAGGCCCAGACGTGAGGAACCTGGCGGGGCGCCAACAGTGAGTCACCCGGCTGGAGGCGGAAACGTTCTGTTCCCACCTCGAACTGGAACTCGCCTTCGAGGATATAGAACCATTCGTCTTGGTCGTAATGCAGGTGACGTGCCGGGCCACCTTTCGCCAGGAAGGTGTTCTCAAGGATGAAGAGACCACTTGGGTTCGGCATAGTCACCTTGAAGGCAATGGTGCTAATGCCCAGTCCGCGCTGTTCGCCAAAGCGATCAGCACCGGCTGCGACTCGCAATGCCGCTGGCATGTCAGCTGATATCGATTCGCTCATCTTTCTCTCCTCTCGATAACGGACAAGCAATGGAAAGGCTCATGGGAACGGCGCAACCTGCCCTTCAGCATGCAAATCTTATCGAGCACAACTCCATAGGATATGGACCCCATTATAGCGAACATTGTTCTGGTGATCAAGAGGATTGTGGTAAAAAGGGCGGAGGTGGTCCGTCACGCTGGCTGCTAGGATGTATAATCCATCCGTGGCGAGGTGTGGTGCGCACGTCTTGTGTTCTTCCTTCTTGCTTCATGCACACCTTAAAAAGAGTACAAGTGATTGAAGTAGTAGCGAGTGATAGCTTGAATAATCAAGTTGCGTATGAGTTAATACAACAACTGCGAGAACTACCAACCGGGGATGGTAAGGCGTATGAAGGAATAGTTAAAGATATTTTAGAATATTGCTTTCGTGGCGAATTTGATTTTAGTCCCTTTGAGGTACAAGAGCAGGTAGTAACGTACAATGGCAAAAGGATAAGAGATTTCATTATAGATAACAGATATCCAAAGATGGGTTTTTGGAGGGACTTGAAATATGTTAGAAAGGTGGAAAAAATTCTTTTTGATGCTAAGAACTATAAAGACCCTATTACATATAGCGAAATCGCTAGTACGATTAGATACTTACATAGGAACAAAGCATTCGGTAATTTCATCATCATTATTTCACGCTGAGGCGTTAGGGAACTTGAGGAATTTATTGAGGCTTATTCTGATAGTGATGAGATTGCTTTGTCTTTAAGTGACGAAGATTTAATTAACATGATAAATCTAAAAAAAGAAGGCAAAAGTCCAAGTTCTTTAGTAGATCAAAAATATCATGAGTTTCTTGGTAAAAAATAAAAGCGACTTCTTTCTTTGCTCATCCTACGCCGTGAATAGTTATTCTCTACATTCAATCAAGCAGTTCAACCGCCGTTGACTTTCTGCGTCGCTCATAGGGTGTGATGAAATCAGACTCGTACAAAGGTTCAATGCTTATGACTATGTAGTGACGAACATGTGGCGGCAGTCCCAATGTATAGTTCTTTCGCATGGCGATTGGCAGAAAAGTAGGCATTGAGCCATGTCAGCAGTGTACAGGTATAGTGAGTTGCTCATTCTTGAATGAGAAAATCAACATACCCTTGTATGGACACTGGTTGTAAATGTAGACAACAACCTGTTGTTGGTGGTCTGCTTTTATCTTGCCGCTAGCTGGGCTGAACTTTGTGTTGAGGACATCGCTGGACCCTTTCCAGTGAATGGTATCTTCTACATCCTGTAAGGCAAAGAGCGTCACAGTACACCGATAGCCGTTATCGACCTGACAATCCGATTGTACTGAGAAGTGGCCGGGGCTAACCATTAGCCCACCAATTGTGGTAGTTCCTTGCACGATGGGTGTTTGCGTAGGCGTAGGCGTAGAAGTGTGTGTTGGGGTAGGTGCAGTTGTTGCCTGCGTTACTCCATGTGTTGGTTGTGCTGTTTTAGGGATTGTCGCTATTGGCTTTTGTGTGGTCGTAGTTGGGCTGGTATGCTTTGGTTGGGCAAGCAGTGGTACGGCAGCGAATAGCACGCCGAGAACAAGCGCGGTAACTGCCACCAGTGAGAGCAAGACTAATGCCTGCGAAAACCGTACCTTTGGCTTGCCTGCGAGAGGAGTACCGTTGCGGTGTACTGGTGTGCCAGCAACGGTACTATTTGTGCCTGATGTTGCAGCACCTGGCAAATAGATCTGTGGCTTCTCTCGTTGAGGTCGAGCAGTTTTAGATGGATCGTCAAGCATCTCTATGGCCTTTTCTACTACAAAAAACTTATTCGGCGGTCCCAAAATATGAGGTAAGAATACGGTCAGAGAGCAGCCCCAGACAACTCAAATTGGGAAAACCAGGACCTTGCGAGACGCCCGCGAGCATGGGCAAATGTAAGCGTGGTGCAAAATTGCGGATCGCCAGGTCTTCACCGATGGAACTTTCAATGATACGCCTATCCATTGACTCCGACATCGTGGCGAGACGTTCATGTGTATGCGTATCAAAGAGCGTCGTGAACCACAATGGGTCGAAGCCGCGTGCTACAATCACATAATCGTATTCGTCGCGCTGTAAGGTATCCCCATATTTAATATCTACCGAGACGCCACTGTCTGCCGCCTCTATCTTCTGCGCTGTTCCACCGACAGAACGCACGTTTTCGGCGCGGTTGATCTCTTCCATCGCATGCAGCGAGAACACGCCGCGATCTGTACGGCGCACAAATTCGCGTCGGTCCTCCTCACTCAGCAGAAGCCAATTTGCCGCGTGGTGATGATTTCCATAAAGGCTCGCCGAGCGTCCATCAGGGTCGGAGAAGAGTTTGTTTTCCTCGAAGCCCTCATCACGCGAGTATAGCACACCGTATGGGCTGATAACCTCGATAAACGCCTTATCTTTCAATGCTTCGAGTAGTGCTAGGATAATCGCGGCGGAGGTTTCACCGATGCCGATAATCCCAATGTTTAACGGCTTTTTGAGCGTTGGCCGTAGCAACTCGAACTCTTCGACGTGAGTCCAGAAAGAACCGCCATCCATGATACGTGGATGCTGCTCTGGTTGACCTGGAATAGTGAGCGCGACGCCGGGACCTGTGATAACCAAGCCATCGCCTTCCAGTGTGAACGGTGTTGTGCTGCCGGTTGGCATACAGGAGAGTTGCCAGCGATGATGTTTGGTACTGGTAATGCCACGCACCTCGGCGATGTGTACCTCCGGCTCTATTTTGGACGCAACCCATTGTATATAGCGTGACCATTCGCCATGTGTGGGGCGTGCGCGGCCACGATCAATCCAATCGGAGTACCTGCTACCATTGTCGATCAAATAGCTATGCCAGGACAGGAGTAGCATTTCTTTGTTGACCTTCCTGTTGAGTTCACCCGTATCCCAGCAGGTCGAGGCGTAGGGGAAACCAATATCTTTTTCTGGCCGTGTGCCGAGAACTTGCCGCCCATCGGTAAAGCCAAACGCACCTGTCCAATGCGCTGCTACACCTTGTCGATCAACGATGACCACACGCGGCACATCGTAACCCATCTTAGCAAGCATAGCGCGTTTAGCCACGATTGCAAGAGCTTTAGGACCCGCACCAAGCACAAGCAAGGTTTGTTGATGTGTATGAGGAGCAGACACCTTTTGGCTCAATAGAGTATCCTCGTTTCGTACTATTTAGCGTTATCGGTGTATATCATACCATTGTTTTGTAGGATTATCTTTTGTCTCATACTTTGTTCTTATATCGTGTATAGTAAGTAATGATAGCGTTTATATTGTATCTTCATCAAAGGAATTGTGCGTGACCGAGGAATATCCAACTGACCGCGAATCGCTAGAGCGGGACAGTGACATAGAATTTTTTATTGCGGGTGGCCCAGGGGGACAGCATCGTAACAAGGTGGAAACGGGAGTACGTCTGTATCATCGTCCGAGCGGTGTTACTGTGACGGCGGTTGAGCGACGTTCGCAACACGCCAACCGTGAAGCTGCCTTTGAGCGTATGGCGGAGCGTCTTGACGATATGCAACGTGTCGAGACGCCTCGTAAACCGACGCGCCCGACAGCGGCGAGTCGTATACGCCGACTCGATATGAAGAAGCGTGCAGGGGTGCGTAAGAAATTGCGCTCCGTTAGTCCTGAATAGGGACGTTTTTAAGACACACGGACAGCAGACGGGCGACCACAAGGGTCACTACTGTTCACATAAAAATTCTCTGCGGAAATGGGGAACCGACGGGCGACCACAAGGGTCGCACCCTACTATAGGAGACGGGTATGGATTGCTGTGCATATATAGTAGGGCGCGACCCTTGTGGTCGCCCGTTGAGATTGCTTGTGGTCGTCTGCTGGTGGCTTTTCCCTATACAGGTCCCGACTGGGCCTCATACTCGTATATCCTGCGGCGTAACGCTCGCCTGTACAATACAGCGAGTATCACAATGCCAATGATACTCAATATTACGGTCACTACTGAAACAGGGATGCCTGGGGGAATGATGATAGAGAGCGTGAGGACGAGCGGCAAGCCATCCCACAGGCCGTGCAGGAGCGAGACAAAGAGATAGGTGAGAAACACTAGCCCCGTGATGCGAAAACGTCGCGGCCCACTCTGTCGAAACAAGATAGCACCGAGAATTCCAGACCATACGCCATGACCGAATGGTGCGAAGAGGCCACGTAGCACGGTTGAGGCAATCGAGGCACCGAAATGACCATGACTTGTGAGAAACGCGGTGAATGCATAACCCGTACTCTCTAATGCCGCAAAGCCCATGCCGACAGCCGCGCCCAACAACAGGCCATCTATCGGCTCTGTGTGACGCATTCGTCGTGCGACAAACATCACTGCGGCAATCTTACATCCCTCCTCGATCAGTCCAACTCCTATGGCACTACCAAGAGAAAGACCCTGGTTAGGACCTGACGGAGTGGGGAGCAGCAACGTTTCGAGTATTGAAGCACCAAGAACGCCGAGAATACCGCCGAAAGCAAAGCAGCGCCCAATCATCTCTGGTGTGAGAAGGCTTAAATGCTGATGGTCATAGAGGAAGGCTACAAAGACTACTGGTACCAAAAAGTTACCGATGAGAATAACGGTAGGATACAAATTGATGTTGCCTGTAAAGAAAAAGATGAGTATTGAAATCACAAAGAGAACGATGCCAACCCATAAGACATGTAACCAACTACTGCCGCCACGCTGTGGGTTACGCGCAGGCGGTACCTCAATGTTTTGAAACACGTTGTTCCTCCGTTCATAGTATGGCGCATACATTCGTCGAAGTTCTACACGAAATTGACCTCTTTTTCGTGTACAGAAGAATGTGATGGACTTGCTAGAGTTTCGGTACAATTAGCGCGTTCCATAGAACTCTAAATAAACGCAAAAAAGCCCACGCAGGACGGTGAGCAACACACGCCTTACGAGAGCTAATAACACTTCTGCTTAAAGGTCGGGAGACGTTTCGGCTAACCCTTGAGCCTCGTTAATCCAGGAACGGACCTGCGCTCGTGATGGGGCATGGTATGCAATGCGCTGGCCGATATGTAATTCGCCGAGTCGCTTGTGGAGACGCTCCACGCTCTGCTCACTCAATGCTTTACAACTAAGTACGCCCGCCTCTTTTAGGAGTAGGGATAGATCACCTCCAATGCCACGCAAGCGCATCATGTCCGCACGCCCCACTAATTCTGCTAATGCTCGGCGGGAAATACCCAGATGTTGTGCCAGTTCCTCGCGCTGGAATGCGGTCTTGCCGCGTTCGAGCAGTTGCTGCGTATATTTCACGCCGATGTCGGCGAATTTTTCTTGCAATTCAGGACTCACGTCCTTCATCATACTTACTGGATTATACATCGCATATTTCTTCTTGTACGACATCATTGTAACCATATCTAGTAGTTATTCTCCTCTTATCTTGAAATGAGATAGAAGTTTTTGTTCCTTATCGACCTCTATATTGCACTGAGTCGATTTGCTTTGAACGGTTAGACGACGGCTACACATAAAAGTCACACCGTGACTTTTTCTTGTCATTGCCCTCTTGTACACAAGTTATCCACAAGTTATCCACCAATCGGCGAAAAATTGGTGGATAACCCCCTTCCCTAAAACCTAAAACTAATGGTACAATGAAGTGGGGAGAAGTGGGGAGAAATGGTGGATAGGGAAAGGGCATGTACAGGGTACGTGCAACGAGTGTGCGATGGGTGGGGAAGTCGGGAAGGATTTCAGGGTACGGGAGAATCCTGAGAAGCTTTCCAAATGGGCCATCGTATGACACTCAATAACGCATCAGGGAAGAAAACACGATGATGTTTCTTGGCGAATACGAGCATACAATCGACACAAAAGCGCGTATGGCGGTGCCTGCGAAGTTTCGCACGCAAATCCAGGCGAGCCGAGGTGCCGTTTTGAGCAAAGGCATGGGTACATGCCTTGCTGTCTACTTGCTTGATCGCTGGGAAGAGAAGTCGAACGAACTGGTAGTGGGCCGGTCGAGCGAAGAACTGCGTGACTTTGAGCGGCGCATTTATCCCAGCGCGAGCGAGATAGATTTAGACGCACAGGGACGTATGGTCATACCGGCAAAATTACGCGCTTATGCAAAGTTGGAAAGTGAAGCAACGATTGTTGGGGTACGCGACCATTTTGAAATCTGGGACCGTGCAACGTGGCAAGCTTACCAGGAACGCCTTGATGCTGAGGGGAATAGCGTTCCCTTTTAAGTATGGGTGTGATACATCAGACCCGTACAGAGTGATGTATCACATCCCAGGATGAACCAATGGAACATTCACAACATATACCTGTAATGCTTGACGAAGTGCTGAAGTTTCTGCAACCGAGGTCTGGTGGTCTCTATATAGATGGCACACTCGGCGGAGGTGGGCATACAGCGGCAATCTTAGAGCGGTCGGCACCGGATGGGCGTGTACTGGGAATTGATACCGATGAACATGCCTTACAACGGGTACTGGCGCGTCTCCCAGAGTTTGTAGACAGTGGAAGATTAGTGTTGGTACATGGCAACTTCGCAGATATGGGCCGTATCGCAAATGAGAACGGATTTGCGGCAGTGCAGGGAGTTTTACTTGATCTAGGATTTTCCTCGGATCAGATGGATGACCCACAGCGCGGGTTCTCGTTTGGTGCCGATGGACCTCTGGATATGCGGCTCGATCAATCGCTTGCAACATCCGCCGCTGATCTGGTGAATGATGCAAGTGAGCAAGAACTGGCCGATATATTCTGGAAGTATGGCGAAGAGAGACGTTCACGACAGATTGCCCGACGCATTGTTCATGCACGTGAGCAGGGAGCTATAACAAGAACAGCACAACTCGCGAAGATTGCGACGGCGGGAGTTCCCTTTAAGCAAGGTACGATCCATCCTGCGACCCGCGTCTTTCAAGCATTACGTATTGCTGTTAATCAAGAATTGGAGCGACTGGAAACGGTCCTCCCGCAAATAGAAGACCTGTTAGATACACAAAGCGGAGATGGAATCCAGGAAGGCGAAGAGCCAGGAGGTGATGGTGGCAGAATGGCGATCATCGCCTTTCACTCATTGGAAGACCGTATTGTAAAAGAGTTCATGCGGCGTGAGGCAACTGATTGTATCTGCCCACCACGCATTCCCGTCTGCGTCTGTGGACATAAAGCGGGGCTTCACATTCTTACATCGAAGCCTTTGACGCCAGCGATACAGGAAACTGAACAGAACCCACGCGCTCGTAGTGCTAAACTACGAGTCGCAGCAGCGATAAAAGTAGCTCGTAGTGCAGATGGCGCGGGTATATAGGGTGGAAGGTTCGCTGTGTTAGAGCGTATATGGATGGAAGTCCCAATAGCTTGAAGGAACGCAACATATGTACAGCCTGAAAGAGAGAATGAGTGCGCCGGTTGGTGCAGTATCACAACCTATTCTGGCGGCAAAACGACGACGACAACTGTATCCGTTTTTCTTCCACATGGGGCCAGTTGCGTTGTGTATAACCAGTGTATTGCTGATTGGGCTAATGGCGGTCCTGTACCTCAGTCAAGTGGGACAGGCGGTTGCAGCCAACCAGCAAATCCAGACGATACAGACACAGCAAGACAAGTTGCAACGCCAGAACCAAGACCTTGTGAATACCATCGCGCAAGAGCAATCGCCTGAGTATATCGCGGATAAAGCGAAACATATGGGGTTGATACCATCCGACCCCAAAAATGTGCGAGTTATCACGGTAAAGAATCTACAAACCGTTCAAAAAGACGACCAGAACATACAACCGTAATGCAAGAGAGGTGGTAGCAGGGAGACCGCAAGGGTCTCCCCTACATCTCGTTATGACGGTCCCTTACGTGTAGGGGAGACCCTTGCGGTCTCCCTGTTGATGGGATCAACATTAGTACAGAGGCAAGGAGGCTAGACATGGACATAGAACTGCGACGTGCACGAAGACGGCAGATGCTTGTCTTTGTGCTTGTTTGCGGTGGCATGTTGCTCCTCATGGGTCGCCTGTACTACTGGCAAGTCTTGAATGGGCCACGTCTGTCACGCTTAGCGACCGACGAACATACACATAATTTACCTTTGAAAGCACCACGTGGTCTCATCTTTGATGCACAAGGCCATCTCTTAGCAACGAATGTTGTGCGTGACGATGTGTACATCGAGCCACATCAGTTTCGCATAGACTTCGAGCACGACGACAATGCACATGCCAAGTGGATTGCGATGGTTCAGACGCTGCGTCAAGTGCTACCTAATTTATCAGAAGATGCATTGATCAATGACTATGACTTGGATGCGTGGACGCTGCGTGTCAATCGCCAACCTATTACGCCAGAGCAGAGCCAACAGTTGCAGGCGTTGTCGTTGCGTCTACCGGACGTTTTCTTACAGGCAAGTCCGTTGCGCTCTTATCCAGGTGGTGATCTTGCTGCACAGGTGTTGGGGTATGTGGACTCAAACGCTACAGGTCAATATGGTATCGAAGGCCAATATAATACCTTGCTTACAGGTAAAGATGGCAGCCTTACAGCAGAAACAGACCTGAACGGTCATCCACTGACGGTAGGGGCTAGCTCTGGACAGGTACCTGTGCCAGGAGCGAACATCACGCTGACGATTGATAGCACCATTCAGTACGTGGCACAGACAGCACTGGTGGATGCGGTAAAGAAGTTGCAGGCAAAGAGCGGCTCGGTTGTCGTTCTCAATGTTCGCACAGGTGCGGTCGTTGCGATGGCCGGGGCACCGAACTTCGACCCAAATCATTACGGCGACTATGCGACACAAAACGGGTGCGTCGATGGTGCCTCGGTTTTCTTCAACCCGACACTGTATTGCACCTATGAGCCGGGTTCGACGATGAAAGCTGTGACAATGGCGGCAGGGCTTGACCAGGGATTGATTACGCCAGATACATCGTTTACCGATAACGGCACTATTTCTTTTCCCGATGCAGACCCAGTAGCAAATTGGAATCACGCGCAATATGGAGTAGAGACTATGACGCAGGTGCTGGAGCATTCTGCGAACGTGGGTACGGCATATGTGGCGCATGATATTATTGGCGCGAACCGCTACTACCCTTACGTACAGCGTTTTGGTTTTGGGCAAACGTACAATATTGATGGACCGGAGCAGGCAGGAACGTATCGCACAAATGCATCGAAAGACTGGTATCCAACGGACTTGACACGTCAGGCATTTGGACAGAGCATCTCGACCTCACCATTTCAAATGGCGATGGTCTACGAAGCAATTGCCAATGGCGGTGTGATGATGCAACCCTATCTTGTGCAGTCGATAAACAACAATGGGCATGTGACAACTACACATCCGCAGGTACAGCGTCGTGTGATTAGCGCGAACACCGCGAAGATGCTGAACGGCATGTTAGTGAGTGCCGCAAACTATAATCAACAGGCAACGTTTCCAGGCTATAGTGTGGCGGTGAAAACGGGTACGGCGACAACACAAGGATTAGATGATACTCAGACCGAGGCGTCGATGGCGGGTTTTCTGCCAGCGTCGAATCCGCAATATGTCATTCTGGTCAAGATAGATCGCCCGTCCGCGACAATCGCAGGTGGTACAGCAATCTTTGGTGGTACGGCAGCCGCACCGTTATGGAAGACTATCGCGGAGCAATTGATGTGGCACTTTAACGTGCCGTCAGATATGCCTGTAGGAAATTGAGATCGTGTAGGGGCCGTTGTTCATAACGCCCTGATGCCGTATACGTTTGGGGGCGAAGGTGTTATGAATAACGCCCCTACAGATCGTAGGTCGTATCCGAGTGTAGTTGATAACATTCGTTATCACACCACTGATAAAGAAGGTTTTTATGCAAGAGGATAGAGGCGCAGTATGCGCCCAGTCGAAATTAAGCAAGACATGGCTCGAACTGCTAGGTCAGTATCGCAAAGATGCACCAGCCACAAATGACGGCGCGTTGCCCTCATTGGAGAGTGACCCATGGAATTCATTGCTTCACTCGAATGGTGTTGAGAGCGTTGATCTGCAAAAAATTCACTTGCCGCTGAGCGATTCAGATGTAGAGCAGTTGTTGCAATATATACAAGAACTGGAAGCTTGACATCCTGAACTCTTAGCGAACTCTCTACAAAGAACTATACTAGAAAAAATGTTCTATGTCAAGTCTTTTACGGACGAATGTTCTATAGAATCATAATAAAGCGGTGATTAAGAGAAACAGGGACTGAATTATGCTACGTGATAAGCAAAAAAACAGCGAGATACAGGCTAGAGGAGCGAGACGCGACGATCAGTCGCCCCCGGTCCTACGTTCTCCTGCGCTGGATTCTGCTCAGCAGGGACGTGCGAAACGCCAGGAAGAGCAAGCGTCAAGAGCGAAGCATGCTGCACGTAGTCCATATAATGTGAAGCGTATGAGTTTTGCCGCCCAGGACACGTTGGTACGACCAAACCTTGCACTGAAAAAGAAATTACCAAAGCAGGTGCGAACATTCTCGAAGGTGGGTGCGGTAAAAGAGCCACTGCAACGTACAGGTATGACCGCTAGCTGGCGCTCACGTATGGCAGAAGTAGCTGATCGTCCAGATGCACGGGAGAGTCTCGTCGCTCCTGTGAAGGCGATCAGTACAGATGAGCAGAAGAAACTGGCCGCACTGGAGATGAGCCTACCGCGTGTGGCGGGAAAAATCGATTCATGGTTACTTATTATTGTTCTTGTGCTGGTCTGTTTTGGGCTAGTGATGGTCTATAGTGCTGGTTCGTTCATAGGTGCGCGTTATTACGAAGGTGATGCATCCTACTTTTTTCAGAGGCAATTCATCTGGGCGATGCTCGGAGTGGTTGTATTGTTCGTGACCATGCGTATCGACTATCGCTTCTGGCGACGTGTCTCGCTCATCGGGCTGATACTTACCTTCCCAATGCTGGTTTTTGTCCTGCGTTTCGGCACAAGTGCTTATGGTGCATCACGCTGGATTGGCTTTGGCACGTTCTTCTCGTTTCAGCCGAGTGAGCTTATCAAGCTGGTCCTTGCATTCTATATCGCGGATTGGCTGGCTCGCAAGGGAAGTCAAGTAGGCACATTCCTGTATGGATTGGCTCCATTTGTTATTCTTGTTGGTATTGTTCTTGGTCTGGTTTTGTTGGAAAACGATATGGGAACGGCAATTATTATTGCTGGTCTCACCACTGTTATGTTCTTTTCAGCAGGTGCCAATATTGTGCAATTCTTGTTAGCGATGGGCTGTGGTGGTCTCATCTTCGCAACCCAGGCATTTAGAGGTTATCGTTTGTTGCGTCTGACCGGATTTATGAACCCATTCAAAGACGTAACGGGAACAAATTTGCAATTATATCAATCACTCTTAGCACTTGGTTCTGGGAGTTGGCTCGGCGTTGGCTTAGGGGCGAGTCGTCAAAAAACTGGCTATTTGCCACTGCCACAGATCGACTCGATCTTCGCCATCATAGGGGAAGAATTGGGGTTTATCGCCTGTGCCGCCATTGTTATATTGTTTCTCTTTCTCGCATTTCGTGGTTTCCGCGTGGCACGACGCACGCAAGATATGTATGGCTCGCTGTTAGCGGCAGGCATCACGACATGGCTGGTGCTACAGGCAATGATCAATATTGGGTCAACAACTGGTTCTATTCCCTATACAGGCGTTCCTCTACCGTTTATTAGCTATGGCGGCTCTTCGTTTGTTATCGCAATGGCAGCGGTTGGGGTGTTGCTGAATATCTCGCGCTATACGCAGAAGCCAGAAACCTCGGCGTTGAAGCGCACCGTGACTATGACTATTAAAAAACAGAACACACAGCAGGCACAATAATGCGTGCCACTATAGGATTTTTATGCGCGTTCTTATTTCCGGCGGCGGCACCGGAGGGCATGTGTATCCTGCCCTCGCGGTGGCAATGCAGTTACAACAACACTATAATGCAGACATTCTCTATCTCGGTAGCGATGATGGCTTAGAGACACGCCTTGTTCCTGCGGCGGGTCTGCGTTTCAAGACAATTCAAGCGGGTAAACTTCAACGCTACGTGTCATGGCGTACCGTGACAGGGATCGCGCGTGTCCCGGTTGGTATGACGCAAGCGGTCGGCATTGTACGCAATTTTCGACCGGATGTTGTCTTCACCAGTGGTGGTTACGTGGCGGTGCCTGCGGGTCTGGCGGCACGCATCAATGGTGTCCCACTGTTGATGCATCAACAGGACGTACCGCCCAATCTGTCGAACAAACTACTTGCGCCACTGGCAACCCGTATCTCGGTGGCGTTTGCCGACTCACAACGCTACTTTCCAGCGCACAAGACGCTGCATCTTGGTAATCCAATACGGCAAGCCATTCTGGATGTACGCAGTGTTTCACCTCAACAGGCACGAATAAGCCTGGGATTTGACCCGAATCTTCCACTTGTGCTGGTGACTGGTGGTAGCCAGGGGGCGCGACACCTGAATCAGACAGTTTGTCATACGCTACCAGAACTCTTGCAACGATGCCAGGTATTACAAATCAGTGGCAGTAATCTTTTTAATGAGACGCGTGAGCTTTCAACGCAAACCCTGACCGATGTTGATGACGAGATACGCCAACGCTATCGCCTGGAAGCATATATGGATGCTGAGATGCCGCTGGCGTTACAGGCGGCAGATCTTGTGTTGTGCCGCTCTGGTGCATCAGTCCTGAGCGAACTCGCTGTGCTAGGCAAACCGAGCATTCTGGTTCCATTGCCACCCGCAATAGGGAGTTCGCCACAAGAGGCGAATGCGGCAATGTTCAAAAGTGAAGGGGCCGCAGAAGTAATCGTAAACAATTTATTGAAACCTGAATTATTGCTGAATCGTATAACATCTATACTATCAGAGCCTGCTTGCTTGCTACAGATGTCCGAGGCGTCTAAGCAGCTTGCAAAGCCCGATGCGACGCGGGATATCGTAGAAACTATCGCCACTCTTATCAGGGGCACTGTAGCGAAGACATATGAGGTAACAAGCATTTGAGTCAGTCACGTTTACATTTCATGGGTATAGGCGGTCAAGGTATCTCGGCTGTAGCGCAAATGGCACTACAGGCGGGAGAAATCGTGACGGGCTGTGATCAAAACGTGTCTGCAACAACACAGGCTCTGGAGAAGGCAGGTATTACAGTCCAGATTGGACATAGTGCGGAGCATCTGAACAATGCCGATACGTTGGTAATCAGTCCAGCGGTTCCTGCGCTTAATCCGAATAATCCAGAGTTACTGGTGGCACGTGAGCGTGGCTTACGGGTCATGACATGGCAAGAGTTATTGGGGGAGTTGTTTCAGGAAAAATTATTGCTCTCGGTCTGTGGTGTGCATGGCAAGGGAACGACAACCGCACTATTATCGCTGATGTTGACCGATGCTGGCTTTGACCCGACCTGCGAGATTGGTGCTGTTGTGCCACGCTTTGGTGCGAACTACCGACTTGGCAAGAGCGAATACGGAGTAAACGAGGCCGACGAATTTAACCATAATTTCTGGTACTATCGTCCGCGTCTTGTGGTAGTAAAGGCTTTGGAGTTTGAGCATCCAGAGTTCTTCGCGAACTACGAAGCATTCTTAGCCGCATTTGAACATTTTGTGCGCGGTATGGACATGCAAAGTACCTGGTCCTTGCCGCCGACATTGATTGTGAACATCGACAGTCCAGGTTGCCTTGACCTGCTAGCGCGTCTAAGCGACTGGACTGGGCGCATTATTCCCTACTCGGTCGAAGGCTTACAACCCATTGCAGGATCACTTGAAAGCAATCTGCTCCCGGATGCGGCTTCTGCTGGTTATGTAGCGGTGCCAGTTGCAGAGCAGAAAACGGCGACGTTCGAGGCTTACGAGGTGCGGCTGGATGGTGAGACGAGCTTCAAGGTGAGAAGCGGCGATGGCAATGTAGTAGACGAGCCAATTCATATGCAGCTACCAGGAGTACACAACGTCGAGAACGCGCTGGCAGCATTTGTCGCGGCGCGAACGGTGGGTGCTGATGTGCGAACCATAGTCAAGACGATTGAAAGCTTCGGCGGTATTCGTCGCCGTTTCGAGATACGCCATCAGGGACCGCTGCAGGTCAATGGGCAGATGCTCGACGTGATGATTGTCGATGACTATGCACATCATCCTACGGCGATTGCGGCAACGTTAGAGGCAACGAAGCGACGCTATCCAAATAGACGTATTGTCGCCGTCTATCAACCGCATATGTATAGCAGAACAAAAACCTTTTTCGAGCAGTTTTTGCACGCGTTCAACGCTGCGGACGTGGCGATTCTTGCCGATATCTTTCCGGCACGTGAGCGCGATACAGGCATCGTGCATGCACGCGAGCTTGTGCAAGCAATGGAGCGAGAGCCACACTTCAAAGTTGATGCAGTCGTGCAACATGGTGGAAGTGTGCAAGAAACATTACAGAGAGTGCAAATGACACTGTGCTCAGGCGACATTTTGTTGATAATGGGAGCAGGAGATATCTATACCCTGACTGAACGGTTATTGGAACAAAGCGTATAGTTTCCAGCGAGAGCCTAGAGGAAGACGAAGCATGACATTCGAGATCGAGACAGCATATACCGAACTACATTCTCTCATAGGAGAGCGAGTTCGTCGCAATGAGCCACTTGCACGTCATTGTACCTTTGGCGTGGGTGGTCCTGCGGATATATGGGTCTCGCTCACCACGCGCGAAGAGGTGCAGAACGTGGTAACGCTGTGTGCCGAGCGACGCTGGCCGCTTCTGATTATGGGTAACGGCACGAATGTCCTGTATGCTGATGCGGGTGTACGCGGCATAGTAGTGCGGATAGCCTTAAATAACTATACTATTGAAGATCATGGCGATGATACCGCTTTATTAGTAGCAGGAGCGGGTGTAAGCTGGCCGCGTTTATTGAACGAACTTGCGTTATTAGGCTGGGGTGGCCTGGAATTTGGTCCGGGTATCCCTGGTACGCTGGGTGGTGGTGTGATTAGTAACGCAGGGGCGCATCGGGGCGAGCTTGGTGAAGTGCTTGCGTGGATCGAGGTGCTTGATGTAAACGCGGCAGAGCAGCAGGCGGCAATACCAGCGATGGTGCGCTACACACACGATGAAATTGGTCTTAGCTATCGTCATAGCCGCTTTCGCGCCCAACGTCGTGTGCAGTTCGATGAGCAAGGCTATCCAGTAGCAGCACCACGAAAATTGATCGAGCCTGCTGAGATTATCGTTCAACTGGGAGTGAATTTGCATCGTGCGGAGCCAACAATACTTCGCGCGACCATTGATGAATATAAACAACATCGGAAGAGGACGCAACCGCCGCAGCAAAGTGCGGGTTCGGTCTTCAAAAATCCAGAGGGGGACTCTGCTGGTCGTCTCATCGAAGCGGCTGGCATGAAGGGGCTGACCTATGGTGGGGCGCAAATTTCTGAGCGTCACGCTAACTTTATTGTCAACGTAGGAGGTGCGAGTGCAGCGGATATCGCGGCACTGATTCGGACGGCCCATACTCGCGTGCGCGAACAGTTCGGTGTGGATATGGAGTTGGAGGTTGAATTGCGTGGCGAATGGAAGAAGGTGACGACATGACAGAGAAGAAACCATTACGAGAGCAGCGAGCGAATCACTCTTATAGTCAACCGCTCATTACTCAACGTCAGTATGGTAGTACTGCGCGGAAAGTCCACAGAACGGCACGACCGGAGCCTGTGCTAGAGTCGGTCAAGTTGCAACGCGTTGTTACCATTCCAGAGGACGACCCTTCGATGGCGTGGAACAGCTTTGCACAGAGACAGCAGCAGATGCGGCGTACACGTTCGCGTCCGCATAGTTACGTGGACGAAGTACATCCTATCGCTGCTCGTACTTATGCACAAACAGGGGTACATGCATCGAGTGGACGTATTCGAGCAGTGCGACGAGAGCAGCAGGCGGAAGCTTCACCTATCCCAACACGGAGTGGACGCAAAGAACTACGCAAAGGCTTGCTCTGGCGTATCCTGAGCTTCTTTGCTGTTACTGTCGTCGTTGTGTTAGCGATAAACTTTGCTTTAACTAGCAATGCGTTTCGTATCGAGCAGGTCAACGTTGTGGGGACGCGCAATAGTGCGCTCATCAAGGCGATTCAGGGGATGGGCATGCAGGGACAGAATATCTTTACCGTGAACGTTACAAGTTTGACGGCAAAGGTCGATGCATCTCCATTAGTATCTTCTACAAGTCTGAGTAAAGATTGGCCTAACCGCCTGACGGTAACGGTTGTAGAACGCGTCCCGGTTCTGCTCTGGCAGACGCACCATGGTACCTACAGTGTCGATAATCAAGGCGTAGTCATCGCGCCTTTGAGCGAAACCGCTGGGGCCAATCATTTGATGACGGTAGTAGATACACGTAGTGGCAAAGGTCAGGTGTTGGACCCTGGTGTACGCTTGAATAAGGATGATATCGCGTTCGCGGCAGAAGTATTCAATCGTTTGCCTAATGTTGCAGGCATCACAACGTTTATGTTGCGTTACGATGTCACTACGTCCGGTGGATCATATGTCGTAGAGAGTCCCAGCGGCTGGCTTGCCTATTTGGGGAGCGCACACGATACGAATCCGTTGGACAACAGGCTGACCGAGCTACAACAAATCGTCTCGTTGGCGCAACAGCAGCAACTTCCACTTGCTACCGTCGATGTACGCTATGGATTACATCCTGTCTATACGTTGAAAAATGCGTAACGGCGGGATATATCCTGCCATGTGACACTAGCTGAGTTGTCACATTTACATTGCGAGAGTAGGTCTCGCAAGATTATGTAGTGTGTCTCACAACAGAACCGCCCAAAGGAGCGTCAAGGTGCAAGAGCGGGTGATCGTCGGAATCGACGTTGGAACAACAAAAATCTGTGCCCTTGTTGGCGAGTTGGACCGCGACGGGAAACTGAACATTGTTGGCGTTGGCACCTGTCCTTCACAGGGTCTGCGCCGAGGTGTGGTGGTGAACATTGAAGAGACCGTCACTTCCATCGCTGCCGCGCTAGACCGTGCTGAACGGCTATCAGGGAAAAAGCTTACTACCGCATACGTTGGTATCGCGGGAAGCCACATCGAGTCCGAAAACAGTAAGGGCTTTGTGGCAATCTCGCCGAGCCATCGTGACATTATTCAAAACGACATTAGTCGGGCCATTGAGGTTGCGCGTGCCATCCCGTTGACCGCGAACCGCGAGGTGATTCATGTGATTCCGCGCGGCTACGTTGTCGATGGGCAAGAGGGCATCAAGAACCCCATTGGTATGTCTGGTTTTCGCCTTGAGGTGGAGACGCATATCATTACCGGCTCTGTGTCTTCCATTCATAATTTAATCAAGTGTGTGCATAAGTCGCAAGTGGAGATCGAGGACCTTGTGTTGGAGCCACTGGCCTCAAGCGAGGCCGTGCTGGACGACGGTGAAACCGATTTAGGTGTTGCCCTTATCGACATTGGTGGTGGCACGACCGATGTTGCCGTCTTCTCCGACGGAGCTATCTGGCATACCGTCGTTTTGCCCATAGGAGGCAATTTGATTACAAGCGATATCGCAATTGGGCTACGTCTACCTTTTGCCGTCGCGGAAGAATTAAAAATTACCTATGGACATTGCGATCCCACGACTATTGCAGAGGATGACATGATAGACCTGGCGCAATTCATGCCGGACTGCAATGATCTGGTGCCACGCAAACTTTTAGCGGAAATTATTCAGGCGCGTGTTGAGGAACTCTTCAATATGGTGCATGAAGAACTGAAAAAATCCGGCTATGACGGGATGTTGCCTGCTGGTCTAGTGATTACGGGTGGTACTGCTGAACTGCCCGGCATTCTCGACGTAGCAGGGCAAACGCTCGATCTACCCGCTCGCATTGGCACTCCATTAGGATTGCTAGGGCTGGCAGATTCGATTAGCCGACCCGCTTATGCTACCTCTGTTGGTCTACTCTTGTGGGGCCTGCGCCACACCTCGCTCTTTAGCGACGAGGAGGAGCCAGAAGAGGAAGGGGCAACAAGCGATGTTATGTCTCGCGTGGGCCGTTGGCTGCGAGCATTTATTCCGTAGGACACGTCTCATCATATGGGCGCGGTAGACGCGCCCGAAAGGGGCCACGAATATGTTACCACTGGGAAATCATCAACTGGAAGGCTTCGCCCAAATCCGCGTGATCGGCGTCGGAGGCGGCGGCAGTAATGCTGTGAACCGCATGATTCAGGCCAACATGACGGGTATTGAGTTCATCGCCATCAACACTGATGCTCAAGCCTTACTGCTGAACGAGGCACCACGTCACATTCGCATCGGCGATAAGCTGACGCGTGGTCTCGGAGCAGGCGGCAACCCCGGCGTTGGCGGCAAAGCGGCTGAGGAGAACGCAGAAGAAATCTATGAGGCACTCAAAGGCTCTGACATGGTGTTCATCACCGCTGGTATGGGCGGTGGTACAGGTACTGGAGCCAGTCCTATCGTTGCACAGATTGCACGCGAGGTGGGCGCACTAACCGTTGGCGTTGTAACCAAGCCATTCGCCTTTGAAGGCAAGAAACGCTTACTCTCTGCCGAAGAGGGTATCGCGAACCTGAAGCAGCATGTTGATACGCTTATCACGGTGCCAAATGACCGCCTCTTACAGGTTGCCGACAAGCGCACCCCCTTGTCTGAGGCGTTCCGACTAGCTGATGATGTGCTACGTCAAGGTATTCAAGGCATCAGCGATTTGATTACCGTCCCTGGTCTTATCAACCTGGACTTTGCCGACGTGAAGACAATCATGTCTGCCGCTGGCTCGGCACTGATGGCAATTGGTGAGGCCGATGGTGATAATCGCGCCACTGATGCAGCACAGATTGCAATTGCAAGTCCGCTCCTGGATATCGACATCAGTGGGGCCCGCGGCGTACTCTTCAATATTACAGGTGGTACCGACCTGACACTATTCGAGGTGAACGAGGCCGCCGATGTCATCTATCATGCAGCGCATCCAGAGGCGAATATCATCTTTGGCGCGGTGCAAGATCCGAACTTTGACGGTAAGGTCAAGATCACCGTGATTGCTACGGGCTTTGATAATGTTACAGGCAATGCGCGACCACAGGTTGCGACGCCACAGTATGTGCAGCAGGCACGCCACGAGTATGATCGTAGTAAAATCTATCAAGCATCGCAAGCGTCGGCGAGCAACAACAATGGAAGCAATGGCAACAACGGTAACATACCGCAGCGTTCGCCACAATCACAGGGATACGGAGCGTTACCTATTACCCCGCCACCTGTGAATGTCTCGAACCATCCAACTGGCCCATTGCAGGCTGATCGTCAGGCGGTGCAACAGCAACGTATACACCCCGCACAAGGCATGTCTGACACTGGACGCCAACAGGCTGTACGGCCACAGATGCAGATGCCACAGGATACTGGACGACAGCGTGCAGTTACACCGCCATCACCTATGATGCAGCAGGGGGATATTGGACGCCAACGCGTGGCTATGTCACGTGATGCAATGCCAATGCCGCTTGCCTCCGACGATTTGCAAGACATCGACAACGATGCCTTTGAGTTGGACGATGCCTCGCTAGATGCGGAGCCGACGGGTGAGCCAATGGGTACGCATGATCGCTTGCCCGTGCCAGAGCCAGAGGCACAACCATCACAGCGACCCCCGACAACGCAGCGTCCCATACGTCGCCTTGATCGTGATGTCTCGCGTGGTGGACGTAACGCACCCTCCGGTGACGTGATTGACATTCCTGCTTTCTTACGCAAAAGGTAATTACTGTATAGGAACGATGTACTGCAACAATTTCCGCTTGGAGCAGTACATCATTCCTATACACAATGTTACTGACAAGAAAATACAGGGTGCATGATATGCACCCTGTATTTTCTTGTCAATCTGCTAAATCTTGTTGCGGGTTTTACCGAGGTTGCCAGGAATCTCCTCGTTGAGGCCGATGTGGTTGACAACAACCCTGACACCACTCACGCCAATTAGCTCGCGCTCAAGCATAACCTTCATATCATTGGTTGGTACATTGCCATAAAGATTGAGAATGTAGTTCTCAATAAAAACCGAGATATTGCTCGCGCCATTGAGCTTACCTTTTGCACGCAGATCATCGAGCCGCGTATTCGCCGCTCGCAGGATAGAGTCCTCAGCGACAATGAAGTTGAGCACGTTGATAACCTTTGGTAGTTCCCAGAGTGCAGCTTCTACCGCATCACGCTGTGCTTCTAGCTCAACCTTACCATAGAGTGCCAGGACAATACCCTCACCCTTGATATCGTCGATCTCGACGCGCACTGGATGTGTGCTATACGCGGTGCTACTAACCGTAACAACGTTCTCGACGATGCCACGTGCTATATCGAGGATCGCCTCTGGTCTCATAGTAGCATACCGTTCGGAAAGCTCTGCTGATGTTGTGTCAGCACCACCCATTGGGTCTTCCAGTGCCCAGCCGAGAATACCGATGATGACAAGTGGTGCAGCAACAACGGTGAGCCAGGGGTTTTCAGGGAAAAATAGAATGCCTATTACTGCGAGCAAGATTGCAGCACTGAGTAGAAGCGGCCACAGACTTGGATTGGGCAGATGTATATGATGCTCCTCCTCGGCAGGCTCTTCATGATGAGCCGCAAGGGATGTGTTGACCTCTTCCGCAGTGAGATTAGCGCGTTGAAGAGAAGTATCCATAAGTTCTCCTCCGAGAGTGATAAAAAATTTGTGAGAACGCTCAATAGTAGTATAATATACCTCGCTACTAAGCATACCAAAATTGCGGCTTCGATGCAAGCCGTTACACGTTTGCTCCTGTCAGTTACCCCATGCGTCGAACGCAAGGGCTTGTCCCTAGACCCGAAGGTCTGAGACGAGAGGCTCACTGACAGAAAGCCCACTAGCTGCACACATGGCATGGCTCGCAAGATGTTTGGTGCGGATATTGAGGGCGGCGTTGAAATCTGCATTGTTTTGATAGCCGCACTGTTGGCAGGAGAACTCACTTTGACACGTTCGATTAGCACGGCTTACAAAGCCACACTTGCTACACCCTTGCGAGGTGTAACGTGGGTCTACGAATGCAACGGGTCACCCCCTTCCATGCGGCTTTATACGCCACGAAGGATTGCAGTTGAGCAAAGGACCAGTTGGCGTGTTCTCGTCTCCGTTGACGCTTGTCACGCCTCTGCTTGGTGCGTTCTCGAATGTCGGTCAAGTTCTCCATCACAAGGGTATCACCAGGACTCACAGAGCAAACTAGGTGTTTTGCGACCACGTGATTGCTATTCGACTGAAACCGTGCTATTCGGCCCGACACCTTTTTCAAATGCCGTTTAGCTGTAGCAATGCCTCTCAAGGCAAACTCATTCCTCAATCATCAAAAGTTCGCGAGACCCATACTCATGTGAGTTGGTGTCGAATGAGGGCTTGAAACGTCTCTCCTGGTAGTACGCCCAGTTCCTTTTGTAAGAAAGAGCGATAGTGGTTGTAGTGATGTAGAGCCAGATAGCGTTTTCCTTGCTGCATGTAACAACGAATTAACCCTTCATGTGCGGCTTCAATCATCGTATCCATAGCAATCATATGCCGCCAATGAGAGATACTTTTGTCCAGATGCTGCTGTTGCCAGGCTATCAAGGCAAGCTGATGATGAGCATCGATACATGCCTGACGCAGTTCGTCGCGTCGGAAAATGCACCAATCGCAGTAAAACGAAGCTACAAAGTCGCCCTTGTAGAGATCTATCATTTTTTCAAAGGCCAAGCTAGCAGTTTCGTGGTCACCTGCACGTTGAGCGGCATGTGCCTGAACAGAGAAATTCTGAAAGCTTGCCACATCATATCTGACTGTGTACATCGTTTCCAGTTGAAGGCTATAGACGCTGTTACGCGAATGAATACAGTTTGCCCCTAGAACCTTACGTAGATAGTGGAGTGTAGAACGCCAAGTTTGATCTGTTAGCTCTTCTTTGTCTGGCCAGAGATAGGTAATGATCCGTTCTTTATGCAAAGGATGCGGTGCATTCAGGAGGAGAAAAAAGAGTTCCATCGATTTAGCCATGCGCCAGTGTTTGAGTAGTGATTCATCTCTGTAGACAGTAGGGATACCTAGAGCCTGGATAGAGAGCACAGGAAGATTATGCTGAACAGTGTCCGCCAGGACCACCTGTGTATCGGCATCATCGCTTTTTTGTGTCACTCTCTTGACCGTGTTTACCCCCTTTAGCCCCTGTAGCAATGCTGGCGCATTGGCTTTCACATAGCTCAGCAAACGTGGACAGCGCCTCAACTCTCTCTGTACCAGTTCTTCATAACTACACTCCCTGGCAAGCTGACAGGCGTCTTCGGTCAGTTGCAGTGCTGCCTGCATATCGCTTAAATCAAGCAAACAGGCTGCTTTATGGATCAAAGCCTGAATATATTCATATTTTGTCGTCGTAAAAGCAGACTCGGAGGCCGTGAGGTAGCGGTAGGCTTTGTTTGCGTGTCCTGTTTGCAGAAGCAGCGTGCCAAATGTGAACGCATATAACGCCTGTTCATAGCTAGCAATTGATTCCAATGGCGGCATATCTTGATCAAGTTGCGCGGTAATGCTCTGCGCGCCGTGAGGATCTCCCATCAACAGATACGTTCTGGCGAGTTGGCAGATAATATAATGCACCAGGTAAACCTCGTCTAGTTGGCGGCTCAGAGTCAGGCTATCCGTGTAAGCGATCAGGGCCTGCTCAAATTTGTCCTGATCCTGGTAAAGATCACCTAGATTAGCCAGGGCATACGCTTCACCGCATTCATAGTGGATGGCCCCCCGCGAGAGATGAAGGGCCTGCCTGAAAAGTTGCATCGCCTCTTCAGTGGCTCCCTGGCGTCCTTTAATCGCTCCCAGACCGAGTAAATCGTCGATTCTGCCCCATTCGTCGTTAAGATTTGCCCAGCATTGAATAGCTCGCATGCGATGATGCTCTGACAGTGAATTATGACCGATCATGCCATAAAAGTTTGCGAGCATGGTGTGGAGCTTTGCAACCGGGCGCGTTTGTATATCGCGCCCGAAGAGTTGGAGTGCCTGCTGCATTTCAGCGATACTGGAGGTAAAATTATTCAGATACGCAGCGCAACTTCCCAGGACCTGGTGCGCGGTCGCTCGTAGCTCAACCTCGTCTATCTCTACCAATGCCAGTGCCTGTCTACTTAGTTCCTGGGCCTGGGCGTAATTTCCCTGTTGCATCAGTAATTTTGCCTGCGTGAGAAAAATCTCAGCCCGCAAGGACTGTGTGTCCTGTTCTACTGACAAAGCTGCAATTGCCTGATCCAGAAGACCTTGAACATTGGGAAGGAGGCTTTCCTCCAGGAAAAGAGTGGCGCGACTTAACAGGAGGCGAGGATATTCCTTGATAATCTCACCAGGAAGGGCGTCGAGCCACTGTGCAAGCAGCACTTGTTCACCAGAGGTGAATAAATGCGAGGCAATCGTTTCAATAAACTGAGCAGCAGTTTTAAAATCTTTTGCCGCAAGCGCGTGTGCAATGGCTTCAGTATCCTGCTGGCCGCGAAAAAGTTCCACGGCCTTGAGATGAAGGCTGGTGAGATGCAGGGGTGCCTGACGCTGCAATTCATCGTAGAGCAATTTGCGCAAAATCGGCAGACAGACATAAATATCTTCCTGTCCATTCTGATAATGCGTCACAAACAACCCCTGTTCCTCCAAATAGGTTAAATGGGAGGCCGCGTCGGAGATAGACAGCAGTGCGTTACAGAGCGCAGGTGTCATATAACGAAGCATGGCCGTCTCGCGCAAGAAATGATACGCTTCAGCGTGATGTGCAAAGACGTATTTAACAAGATAGGCAAAAAGATGCTCTCGTCCAAGTGGCAGTACCGACCTATTTTTATCAGGGCCAATAGCGATGGGGAGCAGGGCGTTTCCCAGGCGTGTCCCCAGGAGAATGCCTGTGATCCAACCCTCAAAGGATTGTTCCAGATAGGTTGCTTCCTGCTCGGTTAAATCTATATGCTGTAAGCGGGCGAGTTCTTGAATTTCCTGCAAAGAGAAACGGAGCCTGTCACTTCCAAGCGCCAGAATAAATTGGTGCGCCAGTAAGAAAACAAAATCCAGGTTTGGTGTGGCCCGGCTTTCCAAAATCAGTGTGCATTGAGAGGGCATATGCTGGATAAAGTGGTTGACCAGGGTATTGGTAATCCCTCGCGGGTCGAGTTCGTGATAGTCACAAAGAAGAAAAGTAAAACGTGTGGGGATCTCAGTAGCGATCTTTTTTGTTAAAGTCTCTATAAATACCTTGAGAGAGTGAAGCTTTTGCTCGCTTTCGAGTTCAGTGATGTTTCCTAATAATGCGTCGAGTGAGGCACCGAAGCCAGGAAAACGCTGGCGAATACTTGCGATGAGTAGTTGTAGGAACGCCACTGGGTTTTCGTCACTGGCGTCCAGGAAGTACCAGCAACACGGTAGAGGGCTATGGCTGGCAAAGTCGGCCAGTAGAGTTGTTTTGCCATAGCCAGCGGGTGCATAAAGTAAAATGACTTTGTACCCCTCGTTTCCGGTGTTGTCTTCTGTCTGCTCGTTTTGCCTGGTTACTGCTCGCAGAAGTTCTGCAACTAGAGCCCACCGATGAAGAATAGCAGGCGCAACAGTAGGATACATGAGTTTGCTTAGTGAGGATATATTCATTTCTTTTCTCAGTCACGAGATGCAAGTCTTCACTCGTCGCTTTTATCGTCTGATGCCATTTCGGATCTTCCTGCTCTGTGAACACATACAGCAGATGTCTCTGTACCTTCCTCATCCTCCCCCACGTCCTGGTGCAGTGTACCATTTTTTCCTTTCCATGGCAATTTAATTGCCATTTGAACTATAATCACTCTATAGTTGAATTCAAGAAGATGAAGTAGCAATTCGCCGTTTCCATAGTAATACTGCTATATAAATAAGAAAAGAACGTATTACTTGAATTGCCATCGTATCATCAGTAGTTACATTTGCTCTATTGATTTAGAGGAAAATTAGGCCAAGCTGCGAACACTTTGTAAACAGTTGCCAGTATACTTTTATCATACTATTACTATGCAGTTGGGAACGCCGCTGGCTTGCAGCTAGTGCAAGCCCCTGGTCGAGCTTGCATCATGGTTCAGGGAATACGCAGAATTCTCAATCATGCGATCGTGTACTCAAGCACTTGCACTCACCCGGCTGAATGGCATGAGATTGTCCCGAACAGAGATAAAGAGTGAAAATATGAAAAGAGTTATTCGCCCTGATAAAATTGCGGCTCCTTCCTCTCATTCTATCATTCTTCAACGCACATCCTTGATAAAATCGCTAACTGAAGCTCTGTCGTCCACCCCATCAGGCCAGCAATCGATATACAAACTGGCGCTGATCTGTGCTCCAGCCGGGTACGGAAAAACAACCCTCCTGACTGATGTCGTGCAGCAGACCTCTATTCCTTGTTGTTGGTGCTTTCTTGAGAAAGAGGATGCCACCCCTGCGCTTTTCTTACAGATATTGCTAGCCAGCGTGCAACGCTGTTTTCCTGCCCTGACTCATCTTCTCGATGCGCTCTCCCAGGAATATGGTGTTGAAACGTCTGGTGATGAGTTGGTAGAACTGGCCCACTGGGAGGGACTGATTGATGCACTGCTCAAACTCCTCAAAGCGAAGATTGCACAACGGTTTGTCTTCGCATTTTGTCATTACCAGGAGGTAAATCAGAGCACTGATGTCAACCACCTCCTGAACTATTTGCTCAAGAATTTGCCTGCACAATGCATGATCATTATTGAGAGCCGCTCCATACCACACCTGGAGATAGCCTTGTTCATCGTGCGCCGCCAGATATTTGGTCTGAGTGAGCAGCAGTTGCGTTTTACTGCACAGGAAATTTATGAGCTGGCGCACTTACAAGGAAATACCAACCTTACCAATCAGGATGCTGAGGATATTGAACGCTTCTTTCAGGGGTGGATCGCAGGTATTTTGCTGGGTTCCTCCCTGGGGCGTAGCCATCTGCCAATTCTCCTAGCTTCTCGCGCCAGGGATCAGTCTGTACGCTTCTTACCCACCAGTTTCAGACAACTCTCTGCGTATCTCGATAACGAGGTTTTTGCACAGGAGAAGGCTATTTATGAATTCTTATACGAGACCTCTGTTCTCACCCAACTGACCCCTGTGTACTGCAACGCCTTGCTGGAAAGCACTGATGCAGAACAAAAATTGCTTTATGCTTACCAGCAAGGAATTTTTCTGGTCTCCATTGAAAGGGCTGATCCACAAATACCAGCCTTCACCTGCCATTCCGTAGTGCGAGAGATTTTTAGAGCCAAACTACGCGCCACATCCTTTGAACGTTATCTGGCCCTCGAACACCGCGCAACTCATCTTTTCCTGAACCGTCAAGAATATGAACAGGCGCTGAATCATGCGTTACTAGCAGAGGAGTACTCTCTAGCCATCGATATCTTACTTGATATCGCGCCTCTCCTGTTAGCACAGAAACAGGTGACGAAAGTGATGCACTGGCTCGAATTGCTTCCAGCAGAGCACATCAAGCAAAATCCACATCTCCTGCTGATCCAGGCACATATGTACTGGTTAAACGGCGAATATCAACAAATTGCTTCCTTGCTTGATGCAGCGGAACTCCTGCTGACCACAATGCAGGGACAGGATCTCTCATCTGCTCTGGCCGATCTGGCCATTACCCGCAGTAATCTGCTTTTCAGTCGAGGCGCATATCAGCAAGTTCAGGAACTTTGCCAGCGGGCACTGGCTCTGTTATCCGCTGATCAGCATTACTTGCTCATCAGAGCATACCAATGTCTGGGTCTTTGCCTAGTTGCCGGAACCGGCCAGATCGCAGATGGTATTGTACAGCTTCAGCAGGCACTCCATCTGAGCAATTCCCAGAAAGAGAAGGAGCAAACAGCCGTTTTACACCGGCAACTTGGCACTGCATATAGCTGGATAGGCAACTATATTCTGGCAGAATACCATCAGAAACGCGCTCAGTTGCTCTGGGAAGAACTGGACAACCCTCGGGGTATTATTAATAGTTTGACCAGTATAGGACATCTGAAACGTCGCCAGGGTTTTATGCAGGAGGCGGAGGATGCATTAACAACCGCGCTGGATATGGCACGCAATATTCATCATTTTGAAAGTGGCGAGGCATACGCATTGCTCGGATTGGGCGAACTTTCTTGTGATACAGCCCAGTATGCTCAGGCTCTGGTCTTCCTTGAAGATAGCTTGAAACTGGGCTTGAAATTGAGTGATATGTATTTAACGAATTGTAGTCTCTGTGTCCTGGCAGCAGTTTATATATTGCTGGAAGATACTCAGACTGCTCAATTCTTTCTTAATCTGGTTGTCCTTAAAGAGGAGAAAAAGCAGAGTTTTGAAAGCGTGTTTCATTGTCTGACTCAGGGAAGTATTTTACTGGCCCAACAAGCAGACGAGCAGGCGCAAATTGTTCTGGAGAACGCGGTTGACCAGGCCAGAATAGCCAATATTCAATTTTTTCTGCTCAGTGCGTATCTTCGACTCGCGGTGTGCCACTTTAGACAAGGAGATGAACGCAAAGCTCGACTGATAGGGGAACAGGCACTTGAGTTGAACAGACAAAATAATCATGAACACAGACTCCAGATGGAAATAGAGCACCATCCCGAATTACAAAAACTGCTTGGGCTGTCCCCGTATGAAGCCCCTCCTCAAGAAGAGTCATCCGCATCTGTTGAACACCCGCCACAGGTACAATTGCTATCGGAAACTCAAGCACTCACTCGTTTGCATATCAGCGCGTTGGGGGAACCTGCCGTATTTGTGGATGATTCTCCTATCACCCATTGGCGTATGGCCAGGGCGATGGAACTCTATTTCTTTTTGTTACAAAGCGAACAACCCGTGCGTAAGGAGCAGATACAGATCGCTTTATGGCCCGATGCCGACCCCGAACGGATTGAACAAACGTTTCGTTCTACTATTTATTACCTGCGCCTGGCTATCGGCAAAGACCAGATTGTGAGTTCTTCGGGCCTCTACTCTCTGAATCTCACGCCCTATGGTCAGCACGTCTGGTATGATGTCGCGCTTTTTGAGAAGTGCCACAATGAAGCTAGACTTGCATTGGATAATGCAGATGATGCACACGCGTCTACGGCTTTTACTGAGATGATCGAACTCTATAAAGGAGACTATCTCCAGCCTTTCTATGGTGACTGGTGCATTTTGCAGAGAGATAAACTTCGTCAAGCTTATGTTGAGGCACGCCAGGGACTAGCCATTCTTGCCTGGCGTGCCGAAGATTTTGAAGCAAGCTTCCAACATTGGCAACATCTGCTGGCTCTGGATACCTGCTTTGAAAAAGCCCATGCAGGTATCATGCGTTACTATCTACGCATAGGCCAGAGAGAACAGGCTTTGAGGCAATATCAGCGTTGTTGTCTGTACCTTCGGGAAGAACTTCAGACAACTCCAGGCCCTTCACTCCAGAAACTGTATCAACGTGCCTTGCTGAGCAGTCAGGAAGCCCAGGTCTAAAGAAGCAAGAGAGGATGGCAAGCGTGGGGTGACCGCCATCCTCTCTTGCTTCTTTAGACCTGGGACCTCAATTGGGGACAGTTACTCCTGACAATCCCATTTGGCAAGCCAGTTGAGAACACGAGACTATGCAGCTTTCTGCAAGCGTTTTAAAATCAGAGAATGATAGTTCCCGGCTCCTGTTACCGTGTAGCTCGAAACGAGCGCGTGGCTGATCGCTACCGGGCGTGCGGAACCAGTGACTATATCAAGCCCGATTGCCTCCTCAGGAGTTTGCAGATTGGCTGTAGGGGCAATATACCCATCGCGCAAGGCTGCAATGGCCGCAAGGATATTCAACCCTGAAGACGAACTGAGTGCCTCACCAAAGATGGATTTGGGAGCTGTCACGGGCACGCGATCACCAATCACTGCTGAAAGTGCTCGTGCCTCCGTTTTATCAACCAGAGGAAGACCATTGGCGGCTGCGATAACAACTCCCAGTTGTTCTGGCACAAGGCCAGCATCTTTCAGACTTTCCTCAAACGAGTGTTGCCAGGCAGTGCCCATTTCATCAATACGCCCCACTCGATAGGTATCGGCAGTCATGCCCATACCAGCGATTTCAGCATACGGTTCGCATCCGGCAGCACGCGCAGCTTCTTCACTTTGCACAACGAAAGCTACGCTGGCCGCGCCCATAAGTGTTCCCGCATGTCGCTGGTCAAACGGACGCAGCACATCCCTGCTCAAGAAATTGGGAATACGCCCAAAACCTGCCAGTACAGCTTCGTGGCATTCATCAGAGGTCACAATCAAAACCGTGTCAATGACCCCACGCTGGATCAGGCTCTGAGCGTAGAAGATGGCACTGATCGTAGAAACGCCTCCAGCCGTAATCGTTGAAGTCGGTCCCTTGATTTTAAAATGCAGGGAAATGTGCCCCGCAGCAGCATTCATGACGGTGTTTGGAAAGAGGCGTGGGTTTGCATTTCCAGTTCCCTGCTCGATCACCACGCGATAAAACGCCTCAACAGTCTCTAGGGGACCCGTGGAACTGGCAAAGATTATGCCTACACGCTCGCTATTTTGCCGGTCAATCTTGAGTTTGCTATCAGCCAGGGCAAATCTGGCAGCAGTAACAGCCTGTTTGCTGATGGTATCCATTTTGCGAATCAGGGCCGGGTTGATCAACTTCTCATAGGGAACATTGCGAATCATACCAGCGTTCAAGCAGCCGTATGGGCTGGAGTCGAATTCGGTAATACGGCCAATTTGCGATGTCCCCTCGTAGAGTCGGGCAAAGACTTCTTCGGTATTACTGGCTCCCGCAGCAATAGCCCCGATGCCACTGATAACAACTTTTTTGTCTTGCCAGGCGTGGCCAGTGCCCTGGCGAGGATACTTGCCAAAGACCACACTGGCATTATTGCCTCCAAACCCGAACGAATTTGAAAGAACGATGTCCAGATTGCTTGCCCTGGCCTGGTTCGGTACAAAATCCAGATCATAGGTCTGTTTGCTCACGTCAAAATTGATCGTCGGTGGCAGGATATTCGTCTGCAACGCCAGTACACTTGTGACGCCTTCAATCGCGCCTGCCGCCCCCAGAGTATGCCCAATCATCGATTTTGTCGAACTGATAGGTATCTGTTTCTGGTCTTTTAAAAAGGAGCGAATGGCCTTTGGCTCAATCATATCATTGGTAGGTGTTCCAGTGCCATGCCCATTAATATAGGAAAGACTTTCAACCTTAATCTCCGCCATCTCTATGGCCGCCTGCATTGAACGGATCGCGCCCGAACCACCAGGATCAGGAGCAGTCTGGTGATATGAATCTGAAGAAAGACCATACCCTAACACCTCGGCAAGAATGATTGCCCCCCGTGCCTCGGCAGTTGAAAGACGTTCCAGCACAAACACCGCGGACCCTTCTCCCAGGTTGAGTCCGTTACTCTTACTGTAAGGTGCACAAGCCTCTGTACACAACGCCGACAGACTGTTAAAACCCGAAAATGAGAGATGAGACAGGGGATCGACCCCACCGGTCAACATTATATCCGCCTTGCCGCTAATCAGGAATTCTGTGGCAAAACCTATAGCGTTTGTCCCAGCAGCACAGGCATTGGAGATAACGCTGCGTGGCCCTTTCAGTCCCAGGTCGATACTGACCAGATCTACTGGATAGTGGAGTGTGTAAGTCTGCAACAAGCGCGGATGGGCTTTGCGAATGCCCTGCCGAATCCACTGTTCGTGGAACGTTTGTCCGCTGACCATACCGCCCAATGAGGTACCCAGTACAATACCAGCGCGATAAGGGTCAACTGTATCCATGTCAATATGCGCCTGGGTCATAGCCTCGCGTGCGGCCACAATTGCCATTTGCCCACAACGGTCCATCAAGCGTTGCTCACGCGGACTAAAATGTTCGGATAGATTAAACGCTGCTAATTCGCCTCCAACGCTGGTTTTTATACCGGTCATGTCCACTGTGCCGATCTTACGGATACCACTTCGGGCATGGGTGACATTGTCCCAGAATGCTTGCTGCCCAACACCATTGGCACAAATAACTCCGATACCTGTCACTACAATACGTTCTAGTTGCCTTGTCATGTCTTTTCCTCCCACCTGGTCAGAGAACCAGGTACCATGTTGAACGTTACTTTTTTTCACAAACAGATGCCTAGATAGAGAGCAACTCCTATGACGCACTCAGATAACGCTCTAGCTGCTCAAGCATCGGTTCGGGCAAATGTACCAGCATCTGGCCGTCACATCTCATCAGTACATGCGAGGTCGTAGCCTCCGTAAGGAGTTGTCGTCCTTGCTGGCGAAACACACGATACGTAAAATCAAATTTTGCTCTGGATGGGCGAGCCATTGCCGTTTCGACTTCGACCGTATCCCCATAACGAGCAGAAGCTTTGAAACGACTTTGACATTCAACCACAGGCAGTTGCAAGGGGCTACCGTCAGGCAACTTATCAAAGGTAATGCCGACCTGTTTAGCCAGGGCAATCCGTCCGATCTCAAACCAGACAAAGTAGTGAGAATGATGGACTACGCCCATAGGGTCGCACTCAGCGTAGCGCACGGGGATGCTTGTTCGTATTTTTAGTTGCACAGCAACGCTCCTCTCTTTTTTCCTGTCATTGTATCCAGACTTTTAAAGGTCGTAGTGGCAAGAGACGGGTGTTTGCCCTTTGCGCTCAACAATCAGCGTCCCCACATAGTCTTCACCTGGCAAGATATCCTTGATAGACCAGCGTTGACATTCAAATGGGTCAAGATGATTGACAAGTAAAACGGCTGGTTCTCCTGGTTTGAGCGAGACTTCAAACGAGCGCAGACCATAGGCCATGCCCTCCCCACGTGCCTTAAGATACGCTTCTTTCCTGGTCCAGCAGGTAAAAAACGCCTGTTGCTGCTCAGCGGGAGAAAGCCGCTGGAGTGTCTCATATTCGCCAGGTGCAAATTTTTGCTGCGCCAAGCGCATATGCCTCACAGAAGCGCGCACACGCTCGATATCCAGGCCAATTTGCCGTCTACGAACGAAGGCATACAACGCAAGCCCAGTTGAATGAGAAAGGTTGAAACGGATATGCTCCTGTTGCCACTCGTCGCCCAGGTCGGGTTTACCGTGCGCGTTGTAGCAAAAGGTGAGTTGAGCTGGATAGGTCCTCAGATACATACCAAGCAGAAAGCGGAGTGTACCTCGGGCTGCAACCCAATGCCAACGCTTCTCAATAGAGAAGAAACTTTGTGCATGGGCGAGTTCATTTTCATCCAGAAACGTTTGTAGTTGTCTATATTCCCCAGCAGTTCTCAGCAGGGAGGTCCGCCAGATATGGACTTCGTTCTCACCCAGGGCAACTCTATCTGGAGCATTCTCCCAGTTTTGCATCAAAGACGCCACTTGCATACGTTTCTCTCCTCAAGGGCTTGTTCAGGCTGTAGATAGCGAGTAACATACCTTAACAGGGCAATTGCTGTCCTAGATCATGGGCGAGAGCAATCTCATACACTTTCCCGGCCAGAGCCACGTCCTCAATCGCCAGTCCGAAGGGATTGATCAGAATAATATCATCGCTATGGTTACGTGCCTGTTTGTGCCCAATGACCAGTTCGCCTAACTGAGCATCGATGCGACGACAATGTGCAGAGGATGGTGAAAGCTCATCATCAGGTCCAACGATCTGGCCCTGGCGATACATACGTCCAAGCAAGCGACGAGCATCATTCTTGACCAGCATCCAGTCATCAACTATCACTGAGGTAGCGTTCATAACGACATCTGGTAGCACGTCATCGAGCGATACATTCAGGACAATTGCGCCTGCTCTTAGCCAATGATATGGAATATAGCCTTCTGTAGTGGTTGTTGCCGCAATGACCAGTTGTGCTGGTTGTACCGCCTCTCTGGCCCGGGCCATGCCGCGCACCTGGATGTGCCGTTCCAGTAGCGTGGGTTCCAGTTCCTTTTGCAAACGCTCTATATTTGCTGGAATAAGATCAAAAATGTACAGACTACGCATTTCCGGTAAATAGCGGAGCAGTAAAGCAATATGCATACGTGCGATAACGCCTGTGCCAATCACAGCGACAGCTTCAATAGGTTCGCCCATAGCCAGTTCGGTTGCCAGCAAGCTGACACTTGCAGTACGCAAACTGGAGATATAACCAGCTTCCATCACACATCTGACGCGGGTGCTAAGTGCATCATAGAGCATGGTCAATCCGCTGGCTCGCGGCAAACCTCGGGTTGGATTGGCAATATTTGCATTGATGATTTTTGTGCCAGCCTGGTGCGTCTCCCCGCCCACATAGGCTGGCATATTTAAATTTCTCACCTGTTCCCCCCGGCTATTCTCCCATCCGAGGTACGCCTCGTCAGGAAGAATAGTCTGTCCGGTCGCGTGCAAACGAAACACGTCACGCATGACAGCAACGCTATCGATATGTGTGCAGGCGGCCAGTACATCCCGATATGGAAGATACAGGAAGGTGTCCTCTGATACATTGATCATATTTTCTTACCTCAGTCGTGTTGCCAGGATAGTTCCTGGGGCGAGGGCGCATTGTTCTCCCAGGAACACCTGGCGTTTTTTTTTCAGGCCGCGCTAACCAATAGCACTCGCTCCAGGCTTTCGACAGGCCCTAAAGCATCGCTGGTAATGGCAAGCTGGTTGGCTTGTAGCCAGGAATCGTTGAAGATGGAAGCCTCATAGTGCTTTCCATCGTCAGGGCAAAGACATACGACATGTTCGATAGACGGATGCCTGGCTAGGTAGTCTACACAGGCCGAGAGCACTGCCCCGCTGGACCCCCCGACGTGGATATCAAGATGCTCGGCCAGAACCCGGCAAAAAGTGAATGCCTGGGTATCTGTGACAAGTGTGTATTCGTCGTAGTGCTCCTGGCGCAGAAACTTCGAGGGCTGCGAGGCTCCAATACCAGTAAGTTTTCTTGGAGCGGGCTGTGTATTGAAGATGACTGATCCATGTGCGTCAACAGCGATCACGCGGGTAGCAGGACTGACTTTACGCAGATATTCGCTAATTCCAGCCAGCGTGCCTCCTGTTGAGACAGCCACAAAGACTGCGTGGACCTGGCCGTGCATCTGACGATAGATTTCAGGTCCGGTGGTTTCCTTGTGAATAGCTGGATTGGCCGGGTTGCCATATTGATTGGACCAGATGTAGCGTGGAGACTGCTGGCATAGCTCGCGCACCCGCTCCAGGCGGGAGAGCAGATAGCCGCCATACCTGTCTGGTTCCGTTACCAGCTCGATTTGCGCTCCGAAGGCTTGCATACGCGCGATATTCTCGTTCGTCGTTTTGGGATCAACAACCGCGATAAAATCATTGCCACGTTGCTGGCTCAGAAAAGCCAGGGAAACACCCATATTCCCGGAGGTCGATTCAATCAGGCAGGAACCCTTTTGAAGACGCCCCTCTTTTTCCAGTGCCTGGAGCAGGCCCCAGGCCGTTCGATCTTTCACCGAACCGGTGGGATTATATCCCTCCAACTTCAGATGAATAGTGCGGGGTCGTTCGTGGATAACGACCCGAATAGGCTGTAAAGGCGTATTTCCCAGTGTGCGCACCATTTCGTCAGGCGCGAGACTGACTCCATTACTCAGGTACATAGAACACATCCTTTCTTTGGTTTGACAGCTTTTCTTCCCCCTATACCAGGAGAGGCGAACAGAGGTCGAGTTCTATCCTGCGAGCGATAGACGTTCAAGCTACATCCGTCAACTTTTCTGCAAACTCTGCCGATGTTCGTTCGTTCAGCCTGGCCTTCTGCCGATCTAAGCGCAGCAATCTGCGACCCTGCTGTATCTCTTCATGCAGAGCAATATACAGGTAAATTCCCAGGTAACTGGTTGCCGTAAAAAAGGTTGTGACCAGTATAGAAGCAACAAATGCTGCCACGGTTGAGAATTTAAACATGATTGTTCTCCTTTGCTTTCTGATGTCGTTTCATGCTGACATAAGGCCAACATGACTATGGTCCCCGAGCAGTAGCTTATGCGCCTTCAGCTGAGCGGGCGAGGGAGCAATTTGTGCGTACCGCCCGATCAAACTGTCCTCGATACGCCCCTCAACGTCGCGAATATTACAGCCTTCAAGGATGATACTATGCTCAATTTCGCTATTTGAGATTGAATTATTACGATCAATAGAGGTAAAGGGTCCGATATATGTATTGGTCAGGGTCACATGGCTCCCAATTATCGAAGGGCCACGAACCACGCTATTAATCAGGCACACATGCTCGCCCAGAGTTACTTCGCCATCAATGCGTGATGTTGCGTCGATACTGACCGGGGAAGCAATAGAGCCGTGCAACTGGCTTAAAACGGCGCGGTTCGCGTTCAACATATCCTGAGCTTTCCCGGTATCGATCCAGTATCCTTGCAAAAGATGGGGACGTACATGGCAACCCATATCCAGCAAGGCTTGAATGGCATCGGTGATTTCTAATTCCCCTCTGCTCGATGGAACAATCCGATCAATCGCAGCAAAAATATGCCGGTCAAAGAGATAGAGGCCGACGATAGCCAGGTTACTTGGAGGTAGAGTGGGCTTTTCTACTACCCGCACCAGCCTGACAGTATCGTTCTGCCAATCTTCTGGCACCGCCAGTGCGTCACCGTTTGCCAGTTCAAACTCTGCTACGCCAAACTGCTGCGGGTTTTCTACGGGCATTAAAAAGAGTTGTGCCTGGTAAAGGCATGTGTCAGTGGCAAAGCGTGCCACGCTCTCCGTAAGGTCCTCCTCGATAAAATTATCGCCCAGAAACATCAGAAACCGGTCATCGCCCAGAAATGGGCGCGCTATTTTCACTGCATGGGCCAATCCTAGAGGCCGATCCTGCTGAATACAGGTGATAGAGACGCCTGTGCCAAAGCGTGATCCATCTCCCACTGCCTCTCTCACTTCAGAGCCAGTATCTCCAACGATTACACCAATCTCGGTAATACCAGCGGCAACGATAGCTTCCAGTGCATAGAAAAGCACGGGCTTATTTGCAATGGGAAGCAACTGCTTCGCGTGTGTATGGGTCAGAGGCTGAAGGCGCGTACCCTTGCCGCCACTTAAAACAAGCGCTTTCATTCGATTGCTCCTTCGGTTTTGCGGACAGAAGCTGTCTTACCTTTGACCAGACCTTTTCGCTGTATAGTGAACATGTTTGTTTGTTTCTCTCTTATGCCATGCGTAGCACTTCAGAACCTGGCTTGCCAGGCGGGGTTGTCAGGGGCGGCTGCCCTTTGCAACCCCGCCTGACAAGCGGTTCTGGGCCAAAAGACTAGAGCATCTTTATTTTCCAGGACCGTGGTACGATGTAGGGAGATGAAACAGAGCGCGCTCGGCTCAGCTTGCCTTGCTCGTCCTGAATATACCAAGTCAGGTCAGGCACAGTGAACGGTTCGACATTGTATGCCAGACCCAGTTGCGTCTTCAGCGTCGGACTATAGGTGATCGCAAGCACACTGCCGATAATTTGATCTTCCAGGACAATGCTTGCGCCAATCTTGATCTGCGCCTGCACATCCACAATAAACCCAACTGTTCGGTGAGAGAGAGGTGCGGAGCATTGCTCCAGAACTGCCTCTTTACCGATATAGTCTTCAGCCTTATTAAAATCGATCAGCCAGCCCAGTCCAGCCGAGATCACTGACCATGCCCCGGTTTCTAGGCCACCAATGGGCTGACGTACTTCCAGCATGGTCGTACTCAGAACTTCAGTGCCGCACTGCTGTCCTCCCAGTTTCTGAACCTGTCCGTGGAGTTCGTTCCAGAGTTGCGGGGCAATGCTGGCAGGTGCGATCAGTTTGTAGCCGTATTCACCTGTATAGCCTGTACGAGCAAGTAACAGCATCTCTCCCTGGTATTCCACTTCCACAAAACCCTGAAAGGCAATGCTACTCACTTCATAATCTAACAATGTCTGGACCACTTTGAAGGCGGCTGGCCCCTCCAGACCGAGCAGGAGCGATTGTTCACCGACATCTTCTATCTCAATACCCTCCTCGCGGTGTTGGGTAAACCAGGCTATCAGGAGCTCGCGCTCGGCTGGCTCCGTTTCGATCAGAATAGCGTCGTCGAATTTGTACAGTGTGATAATGCCCAGTACATCGGCCTGTTCGTTCAAACACAGTGCAAATGTCGCCGTTTCACTATTGAGAAACTCCAGGTCCCGGCTCACCAGCTTGGAGGTCCAGGCAACGTGATCGTCGCCGCTAATTTTCAACTGACCATGGGTGGAGAAGTCGAAGATGGCAACGTTGCCACGAATGGCAGCGTACTCCGAGGAAGCGACTCCATCGTATGCGCCTTCTGCGCGGATCTGTCCCTGAGCAAAAGCCTCTTTATCGGTCAATAATTCAATGTTCATGCGTATATTCCTTTCTTAGCTGCCTGTGGAATCCAAGTTGCAAACGTATCCAGTGCTGACGGGAGGGCGAGTACTTGCTCGATATACACCTGCTGACGGGCGCGGAGATTGGCTTTGATTGTGTCATCGCACAGCAGATCAGTAAAGTTCCGCGCTGTTTCCTCGACATCGTACATTTCCGCGTTGACAATGGCGTCAGTATAGGGATTGTTGTCAAACAAAGGTTTTAACTCATCAACCCAACCAGTGGGATAGAGACGGAACGGATAGATGCCCCCTGGGAGCAGGCGATTCCATTTCTGTACCAGTTCAAGCGCGTCTCCGCGCAGATTCCAGTTCTCAGGCACAGTGAGCGGACTTCCATCTTGCGTTCCCTCGAAGCCTGTATTTTGCAGTGCCAGGGCTGGTACGCCACAGAACACCGCTTTCGCCATGGCACTTGACGGGAGATTATCTGAAACAAACAGATCACAGGAGAAAACCAGTTCAAGAAACGCATCCATTTCCAGAAAGGGCATATTGACAAAGCGGATGTTTTTCTGGGTACGCGTGACGCCGCCATCCTGGATGTGAGGAAGCACTCCTACAACTGTCACAGGCTCTTCGACACCCACCAGATACTGTGTCAGAATATCCTGGAGAAAAGCCTCGTAGGTATAGGTCACTTTGGCTGAGTGACCTGCCTGAGCAATCTGGCGATACTTTAAGATTTGCGTGCCCCAGGTGGCTTTGGCAAACATAATGAGTTTCTCGTGCCTGTCTTTCAGACCGAAACGCTGTCGTACCTCCTTTTTCTGTTGCTCAGGGAGAGCAAAAGGTTTCTCAAAAAGTTTGACTGGGAAGGTGCGCCCGTTCGTCTGGTGCGGACTATTCACCGGACAGGGACGCAGGATATGAATATCTTCGGGGAGCGCGCGAATAGACTGGAGACGTTTGTATCTCCTTCCTAAACGTCGCTCGTCCTCAGGACGGATCAAGCTGTTTACCAGTACTCTTGGCTCAGGTGCCAGTCCCAACGAATCGAACGTAGCGCACGCGACCGGAAGTTCTGTCAATATCTGTAAATCCAGGCTATTCTGCTCCATGTCCAGCAGATGGTAATCGGCCAGGACCAGGGCATCGGGGCGATAATCTGCGACAACTTCGCGTAAGATTTCCCGCTGTTTCAGCGCGGGTGGCATAACTCGTACAGTCATCCCTGCTGACTGCGTATATGCTCGTAGTCCCTCGGAGGTGAGGAACAGAACCTCTACCCCCTGGCTTTTCAACTGGCTGGCCACGCAGATAGCATTATGGAGTTCTCCATAGCTGTGGCTGCTCAAGGCGACCATAACGACACGCATAGTGCTTTTCTCCTCAAACCAGTATATGACTGACTCGCTCTTGCAAGCTGCTCTGCCCGGTGTTACCGGAGGTAAAACCAGCAACGGACAGGAGTTGTGCCAATGAATCCGTCACCAGAAGGTGACAATGTGCTCGCTGTACTTCCCCTGGAGCAACCTGGAAAGGCAGCATAAGTATGTGCTGAAAACCATCTCGCGGCCATTCATAGGTAGCTATTTCCAGATGCGTCTCCGGTTCAGCCCACAGCGCAAGTGCCATATCTTTTCCTGATGCAATGATGCTCCAGTCGTTGACATACACTCTGCGGGTCTTGTGCTCTTCAATAAGGCAGGACTTTGTGCCGTGAAGCTCGTAATAGACCTTCTCTGGTATCTGGTGCTGCATTGAACGAAAGAAAAGATGAAAGAGCAGATAGAACGTCTGGGTAACGGACCCGGCATTGTAGTATTCAACGGCCAGGCGCAAGGCAGGCTTCCAGGGCTGCATCTCATATCTGACACATAGGGTGTCCTGGGTCAGCGCTATACCCTGCCAGTTTTGCTCATCCGTTGTCAGGATGGGTTCAACCTGCCAAGATAACAGGTTGCTCGGGTCACAGAGCAAGCTTCCTGGCAGGTCAGGCGGCTGGTGGGTGCGGGCAGGATGAATTCCCCCCAACCAAATACTATTGTCCCCAAAGGGTTTAGGGCGGGATCCAGCCGTTTGCAGAAGGTTGCAACCCTTATACGTCAGTGCCGTAATCACACCTGACTTATCAGGCGCGATACGCAAACCGAGTGTGCCATTCTCGATGCGATAACCTTGCCCTGGCGCAGGGAGCCGAATGCTCCCACCCGGCTCGGCTGCATGGTGGGCGGCTGAACGGTTGCTCAGCTCGCGCAAAAGTGAGATCATTTGACTCGTATCAGTCACCAGGGAACGTTGTGGTACGTTTCGCTCTTCTCTATCGCTCTGCGCGCCTAGTGCGGAAAACTGCCTCCAGTGCTCAGCCACGCGTTCAGCTCCTCCGTGGCCGACGACGTAAGCATAGCGCGGCAGCGAAATCGGTTGGGTACCTTCGCCCAGTGCAAAGAGGAGAGAAGGCATCCAGTGTCCACCAAAGCAAACCTCCACGGCATCCTGCCAGAGCATACCTGCGGTTAGACCATGTTCCTCAAAGGCTGACCAATTCTCCGCATAATCGCTGCATCGTCGCGGCAAATCTGCGCTGGGAATTGCTTCATATTCATGTAACCGATAAGGATATGCTCCATAAACAACTGCTCGGGTGTGCCAACCCTGTGGCAAGGGGACCGTCAGGGTGTCCTGGCGGAAAGCACATTCCCCAAAGGTTTTCAGCTTCAGGTATGGCTTTGCTCCGCTTGCTCCAGGCGTCCAGGTGTGGTTGACCTCTAGCCGCCCGCTGCTCAGCAAACGCAGGGAGCGCTGAAGAAATCCACCGTCCCCTATGGACTCTCCCAGTGTCAACACATTTTCCGTGGCTGGAAGTCGAGTGAGCACGCGCCTGGGACTACGCTTCAAACCACCGGGTAGTGGAGGACCTACATTGGGCCATGCTTCGTAAAGCACCAGGCGCGCACTGCCTTTTTCCCAGATACGCATATATCCGGTTTCCCTGTCCAGGCACGCACGCAGTCCTACAGACTCAAGGACATACTCGTTGCCCTCCTGGTAGACGACCTCCTGGTGCGCCCCCAGAACTGGTTGGATGAGCGTCGGAGTCTGCAAATGCTCTCCAGTGGTCGTCTGCACCTCGATCGTGATTGGATGAAGACCGGCATCTATCTCCTCGCAGAAAAGAGTCAATTCGGTCGCGCCTCTGGCGGGGAGATCCACGCGGTCAGGTGAGACCAGGAGGTGTGTAAGCGTAGGAGCAAGGACCTGCAACACTCCAGGCAGTGGCTGATCCGTCTCATTTACCAGATGTACTGAAATCCACGCCGGTCTCCCTGGTTCGAGCGTCTGGAGAGGCCGGACACGGGTACAACTGATGCGCCCGCTGACAACAACTCCCAGACGAAAGCCTTGCGTCTGCTGACCCATATGCAGGGTACTTTCGAGAACATGGAATCCCTCGCGCTCAAAGATGAAGGGGATTTCCTGTCGCCAGGTCTCCTGGGCTTGGAACGTCCGCAACGACAGCAAAGGATCATCGTGTCCATCGGCTAGGGAAATCCCGTAGATGCGCGGTTCAGGTGCTGTATTGGTCAATTCACAGACCAGGTGCCCTTCCTCGCCAACCAGCACCCGCGCTGCTGGATCGGGATACATACAGAAATGGACCGCGTTCGCCTGCAGCTCGACCAGACCGCCACTCTCTACATCGATGCGAAAAAAGAAATGGAGTTGTTCCGCGTTTATTTCATAGGTCACAACCTCCAGACCATGCCAGTATTCCGAGTCAGGGCTATTTGTGCGTAACGTTCTGGTTGGTGCCAGGAAACGCCAGGGACTTTCCCTGTGTGGCATCTCTGGTGAATCAGCTGGATACAGACATTGAATTGCACGCATAATCAGTGGCTGGTACCCCCGCAACTCGATCTGCCCGTCATAATCCGGTTGGCTCGACTGGAGACGGTACAGGCCAATCCGCTTATACAGGGCCAGCGCGACCATATTTGCCGGGCTAACGGTGGCACTAATGGCGGTGTAACCATCCTGCAAGAGCAACCACAGTGCGTGCATAAAAAGCCGACTGGGTAGTAATCCGTTACGATATTCAGGCTCGATAAAGAAAGAACTTGCGTAGACTTCGCCGGGCCTTGCTACACGCTGTTCTGATACAAGAAACAGTCCGAGTGTTCCCACAATGGTCTTTTCCTCCTGATCCTCAGCAATGAGAAACAGATAGGTTCCCTTTTCGATGAGCAATGCCTGCAAATCGTGCGCGGTCAATGCCTGATCGCCAACTATCGGGCCGAAACCACCAGCGTTATGGAGCCTAGCAATCTGCTCCAAATCGTTCTCCTGGAAAGGGCGGATTTCAATTGAACTCGGCATATACTTCCCTCTTGTCTTCCTCGTGCTCCGTAGCAGGTGCCTGGGTCACTCCCAGCATTCCTTCTACAACCACACGTGAACCAACAGAAGCGGAAACTCTGACCTGCGAGAAGATTCCATGACCGCCGCTCACTGTCGAGCGTAGGATAAGCTGATCGCCAGGTTCAACTGGATAGGCGAATTTCATATTCTTGATCAGCACAAGATATCCTACGTGCTCAGCCACATCTTCTATTGAGGAGCCACTGTTCCCTGCCTCGGCGCGAGCCAGGTGTCCGCTACAATAAACGATAGCAGTTAATTGCGCCAGTGCTTCCACAATCAAGACACCCGGCATAATAGCCCGTTGGGGAAAGTGCCCTTCAAAGAAAGGCTCGCTGATAGTCACATTTTTCAGACCCACTGCATATTTGTCAGGCACCAGTTCAGTTACTCGATCCAGCAGTAGAAACGGCCAGCGATGTGGCAACATGTTTTTGATTTCATCAGCGGTGAGGGTTGTTTTCATCAGAAATACCTTCGCTTTCTTGTCTCAAGATGAGATCTCTGTTATCTGGTGCCTGTGGGGTGAAAAATTGCGACAGGCTCAAGCTCCCGACCTGCTTGAACCGCCAGGATATAATCTGCCATCTTATTGACAGTGCTTAGTGAACTCACATCATCGTCGCTGATCGAGACCTCAAACTCTTCTTCAATCCCTACCACCAGTTCCAGGGCATCCAGCGAGTCCAGCCCAAGTCCTCGTCCAAAAAGCGGTTGGTCATCCGAAATCTGCGCTGGCTCACCACTGAGTCCCAGTGCGTTGAAAATCAACCTTTTGATACGCTCATTGAGTTCACGACGCTGTTGCGCTTTCTCGTGCATTGCCTGAAAATGAATGGACATGACAAAACTCCTTCTCGTTTGAAAATCAAGTGTGTGTTCCTACATTTAGATAGCTGTCAAACCGCCATCGATCACAAAAACTTTTCCTGTGATATAAGCTGCTCTGGGTGAGGCTAAAAATGTTACCATATAGGCAATTTCCTCAGGCTGGCCTATGCGTCCAAGAGGCACCATCTCCAGGTATTTCTTGAGTACGGCTGGTTCCATTTGTCGGGTCATATCCGTTTCGGTAAAGCCTGGCGCGACCACGTTAGCACGAATGCCCTGCGGTGCTACCTCACGGGCCAGACCTTTTGTAAAGGCGATCAGTCCACCTTTGGAAGCTGAGTAATTGAGCTGGCCTGGTTGACCAATCAGACCACTCGTAGAGGCAACATTGATGATACTCCCGCATTTCTGACGATGCATGATTTTAATAGCTTCGCGAGTACAAAGAAAGGACCCCTTGAGATTGGTATCGATTACCTCCTGCCATTTGTTCTCGCTCATCATCGCGACAAAACCGTCTCTGGTGATACCAGCATTGTTGACCAGAATATCCAGGCGTCCAAATTGCTTCTTAATCTCGCGGCACATCCGCTGAACCTCGTCTTCCTGCGCGATATTGGCCTGGACCAGCATGGCCTTCCCGCCAGACTGCTGAATATGTTCCACAACGCCCGCTGCCTCCTCGGCCTGCTGATTGTAGTGGACAACCACTTTGATGCGCTGGGCGGCAAGGTCCAGAGCAATGGCTTTTCCGATGCCACGCGAGGCTCCGGTCACCAGAGCGACTTCTTCTCCGCTAAACATTGTGCGGTACTCCTTCTCTGCTCATGCTAAGCAACTGATGAGACAATGCGCTCTTTTTGTAGAGGTTGCAAGAGTCTACGCAAAGCTTCGACGCTTTCGGTTTCCTGAACCACAGGTTTGGTAGGCCACGCGCGGGCCAGACCAGTAAGTGTGCGCCCCATACCAACTTCCAGCAAGGTCTCAACAGGCTGGTCAAGTAGATATTGAAAGAGTTTGCACCACTGAACGGGTGAGGTAAATTGCTCGATCAGGTCTGCACGAATAAGATCAGGCCGGGTTGTATACTCACCGGTGACATTCAGTCCCACTGGAACCCGAGCGGGCGCGAGCGTATAACTGGCCAGAGCATCGGCCCAGGCCGCTTTCTGTTCTCCCATCAGACGCGAATGGAAAGCGTGGCTGACAGCAAAGGGTCGGGCCTGTACACCACTGAGCACGGCAAGAGCCGCTCGAAACTGTTGAATGTCCTCCATCGGTCCCGAGAATACTGTTTGATGCGGGCTGTTGTAGCTCGCGACATCCAGAGCCGAATGCTGAGCTGCTAACGCTTCAACCTCCAGCAGTCGGGCGTGATTCGCCGAGATTACTGCCAGCATACTTCCATGCTGACGTACTGCCGCCATCAACTGGCCTCGCCTTTGGACAATGTGCAGAGCATCGGCCAGGGAAAGACACTCGGCAGCGACCAGGGCGGCAAAAGAACCGACACTATGCCCGACTACGATGTCAGGTCTCATGCCCTGAGTTTGCAAAACCCGCAGAATGGCAACGCTGGTCGTCAAAATAGCCGGTTGTGCATATTCGGTCGCGGTAAGTTGGGTCTGGGGTCCATTAAAACAGAGTTTTGTCAAATCACATTTCAGGACTTCGTCAGCTTCTGTGAAAACCTGGGCCGCTATTTCCCAGGATTTCGCGATATGTTTGCCCATCCCGACGATCTGAGATCCCTGTCCGGGGAAAAGAAATGCACGTTGCATGTTGATCCTCTCTTTTCTGTCTACCTTGCGAAGCGCGTTTGTTCCAGGTTAGAAACGCATAGCTCTCAAGCGTGCTTTTTGGTGCGTAGATACAAGGCGGCTAGAGCAGGCGTTCCTCCGGCGGTCAAGGCCAGGAGGGCCAGCGGAATGATAGTAAACCAGAGTCCACTGCCTATAAAGGAGATTACATCATTGACTACAAAGCAGCTTCCCCATACAATAGTCAGAAAGCGATTGGTCTCATGGAATAATGGGTCTTGCTGAACTTCAAGCGAAACGGATCGTTTTGCGTACTGCTCCGTCCAGGGCTCACCTTTCAGCCAGGTGTACACTACCTGCCAGAGCAACAGCGTATAGATCACACATCCTAATCTTGTTAAGAGGAAGAGATTGTGAAAACCAAAGTAGAGAACCGCATTCGTCAAGCCAAAGATAAGCGTGAGAATCTCAAGCCTGTCAATCGTTTTAGTTTTTCGCCAGTTCCAGACAAGTAAAAGAGATGAACCGACTATCGCCATAGCGATGTAGATGACCCAGAACTGAAGAACGAGAAGCGGAACCAGCACAAAGATGAGAAATAAGCCTGCAAAACTGGCTAGCCAATTTGTTCTCTGCTGTTTTTTTGGAGATGTGCTCAACGTAGTACCTGTTTCCATCGTTTTGCTCCTTCCTTTCGGAGTGAGAACAAGCAGCGGCGTTTTCAGAGTCAACGCCTATTACCGATTGTTTTCAAACTGTGTGAGCAAATTAGTGCTCAAATCGACAATATTTTCGGCTTTTATCTTTAAAAAAACATCTAATTCTTCTGCAGTAAGATCAAAACCTCCTTCCCGCACTGCATGCGCTGGGTCCATCAGTAACATTTTCGCAAAACGTTGATCGAGTAGTGCTTTACCGAGAATGTCATTAATTGCTTGCCAGGACATTGCTACCTCCCAATATCATCTCTAGTTTCCCCCCAGAGGATCAGAAGCCAACAAAATGGGGCCTGTCCCATGGAGATGAGTCTGAAATACTGGAAAGAACGGACCGATGCTCAACGGAAGATGGCCCGTGGGTCGCAACGTAATGCGCGTGACCCTGCTGAACGATATTACATGCAGAGCATGCATAATTGAATGGTAATGGGCAAAGAAATAATGGCTGAATATTTGGTGCATCAGTAACTCCTTCTGACGTATTCTTACATTTCATTTGTCTCTGTGGTAAGCATACTGGTCTACCGTCAAAAACGTGTTCGCAAGTTTCCAGTGCTCATGTTCGCAGCGTTCGCAAGGTCATATCTTCCCGCGTTCGCGAACGCATTTTTGACAGCAGGGCGAGAGGCGATTCTTGAGCGTTTGATGTGCTAAAAGGAACTAAATGAGGTAGCTCTCAAATAGCACGTATTTTAGTAATTAGAACAATTCGCAATGTTGGGGGCTGCTGACCATAGAAAATGAGAGCCGCAGCAACGTGAGGAAGAGACGCTTTGAGGGATGGCATCTTGCCGAGGCGGATGTAGAGCTACAGGTTGCGCTTGCTGCCAAAACCGATGTTTAGCCAATAACGTCTTCCACTTTTTTTATATAATGTTGGGTCGGTAACGCAGACCCAGCACTATATAATGGCTTGTATCTATTCTCACAATCCTGTTGTATACTGGCGGCAACAGAAAATGCTTTTAGGAGAATGCTACGTGTCAACTGTAGGGACGAAAAAGAATAGAACGGCTGTATTTGATCGTAAAGAATGGTTTTTTATTGGGAGTTCGCTTGTTGCGAGCACCATCGCTTTTCTGCTCACCCTGCTTCAAGCAAATGCTGTCTTGACCTTTGTGGTATCGGGTATCGCCCTTGCCTTGCTTGCGGAACTTGTCGGGCTAGCAACGGATCAACTTGGCTCAAAGCTAGGTTCAGGGCCGACGGGTGTGTTGCAATCCGCGCTAGGTAACTTGCCAGAACTCTTTGTTGGCATCTTCGCGCTACGTGCTGGCTTGATCGAGGTCGTACAGGCGGCACTCGTCGGCTCTATTTTAGGTAATAGTTTGTTTGTGCTAGGTATCGCCTTCTTTGTTGGAGGTGTGCGTCACGGTACGCAGCGTTTCTCGACGAATGCCCCAAAAGTAATTGTAACGTTAACAATGCTCGCGGTCGCCGCTCTTGCTGTGCCAACACTTGTGCATGGACTACACACGCCAGCCGCTGGACACGAAGCAGGGCTAAGTATTGCGGCAGCTATCGTTCTGCTGCTCATCTTTGTTGCAAGCATCCCCGTTTCGCTACAAAGCGGCGGCCCAAATCTTGAAAAAGATGAGTCAGAGTCGGCTCATGAATGGCCCCTTGTCCTTACGATAATCGTTCTGATAGCCGCAGGCGTGGGTGCCGCTTTTGTCTCAGACTGGTTCGTTGCATCATTGACGCCAGCCATTACCACTTTACACATCTCGCAGGCATTCACGGGTCTTGTCATCGTCGCACTTGCAGGTAACGCTGTAGAAAACGTGGTAGGCGTTCAACTGGCGGCGCGTAACCAACAAGACTACGCCATCAGTGTTATCCTCAATAGCTCGTTGCAAATTGCGCTGGGTCTCATCCCTGTATTAGTGCTGCTGAGTTTCGTGCTGGGAGGAGCGCATCTTACACTGGTATTGCCGCCATTGCTTGTTGCTGCATTAGGGCTAACTGCTATTTTGACTACTGTCATTATTTATGATGGCGAGTCAACATGGCTCGAAGGGCTGGCTCTGATAGGGCTGTACTGTATTATCGCTGTCTCATTCTGGTGGGGATAAAAATAATATGTTGTGGATACAGCGAGAGAATTGCTAGCAGTTCTCTCGCTGTATCCACAACATATTTACTACTTCTCGTCTGCTCCGGTTATATAGGCGATGACTTCGCTGCGTTGAATCTCAACCGAGTCCACGTCGGCACGTCTGATGGTGACGGTCCCGTTGGCAAGCTCGTTTTCACCGAGAATGATGGCGTACTCGGCATTCGAGGAACTGGCACGCTTCATCTGCGCTTTGAAGCTACGATTCCCATAACCCATTTCGGCTTTAATACCTGCGTGACGTAGTTCCGCGACAAGTTGCACTGTTGCATCCTTGAGTTCTTGCGTGCGTGCGAGATAGGCAACAAACACCTGCGTCGTTGGTTCAGCAGGTGGTGCAATATTCTGGCGTTTAAGTTCGAGAATGATACGCTCCATGCCCGCGCCAAAACCTATACCCGGCGTTGGTTCGCCACCAAGAATTTCAGCGAGACCGTCGTAACGTCCGCCACCGTTAAGAGCTGTTTTGTCGCGCTCGTTCGTGAACTCAAAGACGGTACGTGTATAATAGTCGAGTCCACGCACCAGCAGAGGGTCGAGGGCGTAGGGCACACCATAGATATCCAGGTAGCGTTTAACCGCCGCGAAGTGTTCTTGTGATGCCTCGTCAAGATGATCGGCAATCTTGGGAGCGTTCGCAATTTTAGGCTGATCTTGTGGCTGCTTACAATCGAGCAGGCGCAACGGATTCTTATAGAAACGTACCTTGCAATCATCGCAACAGCTATCAAGTAACGGCTCATAATACGCCTTGAGCAATTCGACGTAGGCGAGACGCGAGGCATTATCGCCAATACTGTTGATATTGACGCGGATATGCTTGAGACCAAGCTGCGTGTATACCTGGTAGAGCAGTGCGATCATTTCGGCATCGACTGCTGGATCGCTCTCGCCGAGTGCCTCACAACCGAACTGGTGATGTTCGCGGTAGCGTCCCGCCTGTGGCCTATCATGGCGAAACATGGGCGCACTTATATAATAGAGTTTGACGGGGAGTTGCTGTCGAAACATACCATGTTCCAGGTAGGCACGCACGACACCCGCTGTACCCTCTGGCCGCATCGTAAGGCTCAGGCTGTTACCATCTTTATCCGGTTTGTCACTAAAGCTGTACATCTCTTTATCGACGATATCGGTCCCCTCGCCCACCGTCTTACGAAAGACCGCCGTCTCTTCTATCAAAGGGGTCTCGATGCGTCGGTAGCCGTACAGTTGTGCTACATAGCTCGCCGTCTCTTCTATGAAGTGCCAGTAGGGTTGCTCCTCTGGCAAAATATCTCTAAAACCCTGCAACGCGCGAATCGGTTCTGCCATAATGTTGTAATCTCCTCCACCATCTTGAAGTGCGAGACTATTATATCAGAATGTTATAAAGATGCATACGCCTTGCTTGTCGCCTTTGGAGATTTCACGGAAAGACGACTCTCTACAGGCCAGAAATAGGGCAGGTCGTCAGGCACATGCCAGTCAAATGTTTTGTAATATTCTGGATATTTGCGAAGCAGATTTGATTTGTGAGAGTCATGAATACGCGAGTCATTAAGCCACCATGGAAGCGAAATGATACCGCATATATCATAATACCGCATTGTGTTTTGGAAGCCTCTACGCTCCCATTCCACGATCATACAATTTGTGTATATCTTTAAGGCACCTTCATAGCCGCGCCACATATTCACTGCTGGATGGTTGACCCAGCCGCCTACAGACTCACCTCGCCCAATAACATTGAGAATTTGTCGTGCCTCTACTCGTTGCTTACCCAGTCGCTGATTATCAAGTGTACGTGCAGTATCATAAAACGATGGATAGGGAAAAAACGTTTGCATCACCATAGCCTCCTTGTAAGAAAGACACGTATAGTTGTGCTGTGAAGTTGCAAGCAAGACAAAGAAGTTGCCCGTTGCATTGATAACCGCTCGCTATAGATACTTTGTCTATAAAACTGCTTGCAATTACCCTTGACTTTTATTTCCTTCGTTGGGTATAATTTTGGAAGTATACATTTGAAGGCTACTTTACAACTGAATAATACATGCAGTGATAACTGCTCTCATCAAGAGAGGTGGAGGGAAACGGCCCGATGAAACCCGGCAACCCGTATGCAGCGTAGCATACAGGGTGCAAATTCCGGCGGAATACAGAGATATTCCGCAAGATGAGGGGAATGAGCAACGTAGCCACCCCCTAATCATAGGGGTTTTTTTATTGGTTCAGAACTTCACAAAACTGCATATATTGTGGCACATCTCCGTACATTACAATTTGAGCAAACAAGACGTTGACGAGGACGAGTAAACGCAACGGGTGGGTCCAGAGAGTCGATGATGATGAGATATCGACCCCATACCAGTGTTGAATATGACCTCCGAGTTGCAGGTTGAACCCCGTATAGGTAAGTAAACCATGCCGTGTAGCTTCGTTACAGCTACGAGTACCTATGTAGGGGCCTGATTTATCACGCCCTGATATGGACGATAGCGTACTCACAAAGGTTGATGTCGTGAGACGTTGACAAAATCAGGGTGGTACCGCGAAGACGTTTACCCCTCGCCCCTGTCAGGGTGAGGGTTTTTTTGTACCTTTTGCAGCTAGAAAGGAGTAATGTATGACGGTATTCAATAGCAGTCGTCAAGTCAATAGTCCATGCCCAACTCCTGCTCTTCCTGTTCACGAGGCATATAACGTCTCTTCGTATACGTTTGATCGCTTACCTCTGCAACGAGGTGGCGAGTTTGGTCCTGTCACGCTTGCATATGAGACGTGGGGTACCCTCAATGCCGAGGGCGATAACGCGATTTTGATCACTCATGCACTTACAGGGGATGCACACGCTCATGACGTGGAGCAACCTGACGATCCGAAAGTTGCATGGTGGAATCCGTTGATTGGCCCTGGTCGGACATTCGATACCTCACGCTACTTTGTGATCTGCTCGAATGTGCTGGGGAGTTGCTATGGTAGCACTGGTCCCGCATCGCTCGATCCCCGCACTGGTAAGCCCTATGGCATGCGCTTTCCAGTGATTACTATTCGCGATATGGTGAATGCCCAACGACGATTGTTGGAGCATCTGGGTGTGTGTCAACTGGCGATGGTCGCGGGCGGTTCTATCGGCGGGTTGCAGGCATTGGAATGGGCCGTGACCTATCCCGATGTGGTAAAAGACGTGTTTGTCGTCGCCGCAACACCAGCACTTACCGCGCAAGCAATCGCGTTTAGCGAGGTCGAGCGACAGGTAATCATGGCGGACTCGCTCTGGCAAGGAGGCGACTATCTACCAGGGCAGGGGCCAACGACCGGCCTTGCGATTGCGCGAATGCTGGCGATGATTACGTATCAGAGCGAAGAGTCGATGGAGCTACGCTTTGCACGTCAACCCGCACGTCGGCCCGATATCGCTTCACCAAGCCATACTCCAGATATTGGTGGCCGCTTCGACGTTGAAGGCTACCTGTACTATCAAGGGGCATCACTCGCGCACCGTTTCGATGCCAATAGTTACTTATACATCAGTCGTGCGATGGACCTGTATGATGTCAGCGAGGGATATTCCTCGTTAGAGTCCGCATTGAGCCGCATTCAAGGTAGGGCACTCTTTGTGGGCATTCGTTCGGATTTCTTGTTTCCGGCGGCACAGGTGCGCTGGCTCGCCGAAAAGTGTCAAGCACTCTGTGGCAACTCGACCTACGTTGAACTGGACTCACCACACGGTCACGATGCCTTTCTCAAAGAGTGGGGGCAAATGGCCGATGCGTTTGCCAGAGTATTCTAAGCAAGATTTCTTATAGATAGAGGAGAAGATATCCATGGCTCTTAATAGCAATCGTAGCTACGGTTTTGAAACGCTTTCTTTACATGCTGGTCAGGAGACTCCAGACAGCGCAACAGGAGCGCGTGCAGTTCCGATTTATCAGACGACTTCATATGTCTTTGATAGCCCGGAACATGCGGCCAACCTCTTTGCTCTAAAGCAATTTGGCAATATCTACACGCGTATCATGAATCCTACACAGGATGCTTTTGAGCGTCGTATCGCTGCGCTTGAGGGTGGCGTTGGTGCGCTGGCAACCGCATCCGGTCAGGCGGCGGAGACGCTGGCAATTCTGAATATTGCCGAGGCAGGCGACGAAATCATTTCATCAGCCAGTCTCTATGGTGGCACCTACAACCTGTTCCACTATACACTTCCCAAGCTTGGCGTGAGGGTTCACTTTGTGGATAGCCGTAATCCTGAAAACATCCGTCCGCTTGTCAACGAAAAGACCAGAGCAGTATACGCGGAAACGCTCGGCAATCCACGCCTCGATACACTCGATATCCAGGCTGTCGCCGATGTTGCCCATGAATATGGTCTACCGCTTATTGTTGACAATACGCTCCCATCGCCATATCTCATACAGCCATTGAAGCATGGTGCCGATATTGTGGTGCATTCCGCGACGAAGTTTATTGGTGGACATGGCACTTCAATCGGCGGCGTGATCGTCGATGGTGGTAAGTTCGATTGGGGTGCAAGTGGTCGCTTCAAATCACTCACCGAGCCAGACCCATCGTATCATGGCCTTCGCTATGTCGATGCCCTCGGTCCTATCGCTTATATTATCAAAGCGCGTGTACAACTTTTGCGCGACCTCGGTGCCGCGATCACACCCTTCAACTCGTGGCTTTTCCTGCAAGGCTTAGAGACATTGCCTCTACGTATGGAGCGTCACAGCCAGAACGCCCAGAAGGTCGCAGAGTTCCTTGAAGGTCATCCGTCCGTCGCGTGGGTGCAGTATCCCGGTCTCAAGAGTCATCCGCAGCATGAGATTGCAACGAAATACTTCACACATGGGTACTATGGAGCCATCATCGGTTTTGGTATCAAGGGCGGTTTGGAAGCTGGTAAGCAGTTGATTCGCCATATCGAACTCTTCTCGCACCTCGCGAATGTCGGCGATGCCAAGTCGCTCATCATCCATCCGGCCAGCACAACGCATTCACAGTTGGTGCCGGAAGAGCAGTTCGAGACAGGCGTCACGCCCGACTTCATCCGTCTCTCCGTCGGTCTCGAAACGGTTGAGGACCTGATCGACGACCTTGATCAAGCGTTGAAGGCAGCGGTTGCAGACGCGAGCGAGCCAGCGAACGCATAGTTTACGAACGTAATTAATTCTGTAGGGACCGATTTATCGCGTCCTCTCGGTGGTTAAAATGCCACCAGGAGCGATAGATTGGTCCCTGTAAATCAAACATATCGGTGGGTGCATCATGGACAAGAAAGTCAGCGTTTTGAAGTTCGGGGGAACATCGGTTGGTAGCGGTGAGCGTATTCGTCAGGTTGCGAAGATTATCAGCAAAACGCTGCATAATTCCGAGGAGGCGTTTCCCGTTGTAGTGGTGTCTGCGATGTCGGGTATTACTGATCAACTCTTGCGTATTGCACGTCACATTTGTCTAGGTGCATACGAAGAGGGCGAAAACGAACTCGTGGCATTGCGACAAAAGCATTTCGAGGCAACCGAAAAGGTTGTGCGTCACATCGAGCATTTGCCACAACTACAGCACGACCTCGAAGAGGCGTTGACAGCACTGACCCATGATATAGCTTTCTTGCGCGAAGCTGTTGCATTAAACCAGGAAACATTCTTACGCACGGCAGCCATTGCCTCATGGGGCGAACGTCTTTCGATCTTGCTCGTTGCTGCTGCTGTGAATGACTATGGTGTGGCCGCTGAACCTGTGCGCCACGAAGTCATCATCACCAGCCACCCGAGAGCTGATAGTTCACAACCCTTTGGCTTTGTCGTTGGTGCCGATCCCCTACCGCAAGAGACTCGTGTCAATGCACACAACTTGGTTTATCCTTTAGTTGAACGTAGTGTTGTACCAATCGTGGCAGGTTTCGTGGGTCGCACCATCACGGGTTTTGTGACCACGCTTGGGCGTAATGGCTCTGACTATTCTGCAACGGTGATAGGAGCGGCACTCGACTGTGTGGAGGTCACAATCTATACCGATGTGGATGGTGTCTTGACAGCAGATCCACGCCTAGTCGCCAATGCACGCCTGCTTCCACAACTCTCTTACGCTGAGGCCGCACGTCTCTCCTGGTTTGGTGCGAAAGTGCTACATCCACGTACTCTTATTCCTATAGCCGCACGCAATATTCCCGTTCGTGTACGCAATACCTTCCGTCCCCATATAAAGGGTACAGTGGTTGGACCTGTGGGTAACGCGCAAAGTGGGGCTTCAGCAATTACTATTCGCAGAAACCTTGCGCTGGTTACGGTTGAGAGTACCGACCTGTTTGGTGCGCCTGAGAACGCGGGCCAAGTCTTTGCCCTTGCCGCGCGTGCTGATGCAGCCCCTGTTGCCATTTGTTCATCGTCAGGGCATCATCTCTCCTTTATGGTTGAGGAAAAAGCGGTTGAGTCGGTTGTCGCGCTGTTACAGCATGACATGAAAACAGGTGATTGGCGTGTACGCAGTCGTCGAGGTCTAGCGGCGTGCGCCTGTATCGGTTCTGGCTTTACTGTTGACCCCATGAGTCCGGCACGAGCTATTACCGCTCTTGCTCGTGAGCATATTCCCGTTATCACACAGGGTGCCTCCGAACTTGGTATCACTCTAATTGTAGAGGACAAAGATAGCCAGAGTGCATTACGCTGCCTGCACCGTGACCTCATTGCCCCTGTAATACCGTTAGTGAGACACGCGACAACGCAGGAAAAACATCGTGAGAGCGTGCGCTCTTAATTTTATGACGATAAATCAGGCCCCACATTGGGAGGAGAAACGATATGAGTACACAACCGCGTATACCTGTTGCTGTGCTTGGAGCTACGGGAATGGTTGGGCAACGCTTTATAGAGTTGTTACAGGGGCATCCGTGGTTTGAACTGGTTGCTGTGGCGGCCTCAGAGCAGCATGGAGGCCGTATCTATGCCGAGTCAACGCGCTGGCGACTTCCCGGCAGCGAAATGCCTGCATCCGTTGCCTCTCTTCCTGTGCTTTCCTGTAAGCCCGATGTGTTGCCAGGAGTCAAGATTGTGTTTTCTGCATTGCCAGGAGGCGATGTTGCAGGGCAGGTAGAGCTGACCTTTGCACAGGCTGGTGTAGCGGTTTTTAGTAACGCGAAAAATTATCGTATGGCACCCGATGTGCCACTGCTCATTCCAGAGGTGAACGCCGACCATATCGCCGTCATTCAACAGCAGCGCAAACAGCGTGGCTGGTCTGGCTGTATCGTCACCAACGCCAATTGTTCGGCAACACCGCTAGTGATGGCACTCAAGCCGTTACAGATAAAGTTTGGTGTGAGCAAGGTGCTTGTGACGACGATGCAAGCCATTTCTGGCGCGGGCTATCCTGGCCTTTCTGCCTATGACATGCTCGATAACGTCGTGCCCTATATTGGTGGCGAGGAGGAGAAGATGGAGAGCGAGACACTCAAGATGCTAGGGACGTGGCAAGAGGGTCAGGGCTTCCACGATGCACCAATAGTGGTAAGTGCCCATTGTAACCGTGTCCCGACCCGCGAAGGCCATCTTGAATGTGCCAGCATCGAGCTAGAACGGAATGTCGCACCAGAAGAGATTATCGAAGCGTGGAACACCTACGAGCCAGAGCCGCAACGCCTCAAACTACCCTCGGCACCGGAACATGCGTTATTGTACCGGACCGAGATCGACAGGCCACAGACGCTACGTGACCGTGACGCTGGTAACGGCATGACGACAACGCTTGGTAGATTGAGACGTTGCCCAATATTGGGCTATAAATTCGTGATGCTTGTCCACAATACTATTCGAGGTGCGGCTGGCGGCTCTATACTCAACGCCGAATTGTGTGTCGAGAAAGGGCTTGTGTAGCAAATATGGATGTAGCAAATACGGATGGGCGACCACAAGGGTCGCCCCTACTATAGGCCATTGCACGTGTGCAGTATATGGTAGGGGCGACCCTTGTGGGCGCCCGTTGGTTTACGGGTTTTATACCTGTCATGCTTCTAACATGATTGCTACAAAAAAGAGGTTGGTTGACGTACTTCTCATACGCCAACCAACCTCTTTCACGGCTTGTTTCCTTGCTCTACCTTATTCCTGGATGTTGAGTGTGTAGGTGTCCTACTTAGCGAGGGTTGACGCCAATCCCTTCACAATTGGTGTGCCGACGCCAGTAACGGGGTCCCAACCTGTATCTGCAATGTAACCAATGATAGTAGTAGGATTACCGTTCATATCGAAGCTAGTCACTGTGTTGTTGCCGAACAGGATGTCGTGGAAGGCTCTGCCATATGCTGCGCTTGTGCTAAGTGCGTAAATTGCAGGATTGAGGAAGCCCAGGCGATGACCAACCTTCTGATTGAGCAGTACAACGATAGCCGCCCATGCTGGGGAACCAACGCTTGTGCCGCCGACAGGTGCAATGATAGTGGATGCACCTTGAGTCACTACGACAGGTACACCTGTGTTCGGATCTGAGTCGAATGCAACATCAGGAACACCACGATTTGGGAGTCCAATAACGTTTTTCTGGTAGTCTGGTAAAGGGAAGAGAGTGCTGAAGCCGCCGCCAGTTGCGCCAACACCATTGTTGTCTTCGTTCCATACAGTTTCACCGGCATACTGGCCTGTCTTCAATGTCGCGTTCAGCGTCGTACCACCAACCGCAGTTACCTGCGGATCAGCAGCAGGAACATTGACGCCCAGTTGAAGAGAAATGTTTGCGCCAGAGCAGGTGATGACTGCTGCCCCATAGTCGCCCGATGAGGCGAGAACGGTAATGTTCTTTGCGCGGGCTGCCGTGAACACTTGCTGCTCTGCCTGCACGTATGCAGGCGTGACACAACTTTCTCCAACGCCGAAGCTTTGAGAAATCACATCGCCCAGATTGTTCTGAACGGCGTACTGCGTTGACTGTAGCGCAATCGACAAGACTTGGTCGTAACTGGTAGCTGTATCGACGTTCGCGAGAACGAGATCAATAGTAGCGTCGGGCGCAATTGAATGGACCGTTTCTATGTCCAATGCCGCCTCCACATAAGAACCCGCGTCAACGGAAGGTGTGCTGAATGGTGAGATGACATTGATCTTAGGGTCTTTCAAACCGTAAAGCTGATCGTACAGGTGTACATCACTCTTCAAGGACGGGCTGGTCGCAAAGTCAATGAGAACCACCGTGTGTCCTTTGCCTGTGATACCAGCATTGAGTAATGGTTGAATATTATAAGCGTTGCGAATTTGTTGTGGACTATAGCAACGAGGAGGTACAGCACTTGTTAAACATGGTGGGATTGTTGCTGCCGCACTCGCTGCAATCGTCCCATTTGCAGTTACGTTTAGCTTACGTGCGTACTGCGAAAGAAGGCGAATTGGAAGAACGTCGTGTTTGTCGAATTTGTGTTTGGCACTTGCCTGTGTGCTACTTTGAGCGTGTGCGCTCGCAGTGCCTACGAGACTGGTAATGAGTGTAAGAGCGACGATAACCCCTACAAGGCTCTTACGGAGGATGGACCGATACATCATTATAAACATCTCCCGATTGTTCTCTTCTCCTGCTCTATGAAAGGCAGAAGGGGTATAGAATAGTAGAGAGCCAGAGACATACCGACGTGGCCGTTGTCGGTCGGAAATACTACGCAATTCGTCGCGAACGTATGCTAGTGAGGAAAAATTTCGCAATTGCTTGGTAGTACAAAGCTGAATAGCAGGAAACAATACGTTTTGTAATCCAGGAACCCCCTTGGAAGACTTGTGTGATGGCTCCCATACAAGGAAGAGTACATAAGAGATTATTGTTTGTCAAGCAAGCTAGTAAAGATGTATGAACGATAAAAACGTCTTTCACGCTCAAGTTGGAGGAAATTGTGAAGTAGCTCACAATAATTTTGTGAGGTAATCCCGAACTTTTAGGTGTCGGGCCGTTCAACCCCTGATGATTTTTTCAATTTCAACGGGTTATTGCGGATGTAAGTTCGTTTTTGTTCTAATTCTCCGATACGAATTATGTGGTCGTTGAAACTTCGTTGCCAAATCTTTCCTGAGCGGTTCAAGTTATTCTGTTTGATGTGGTTGAGCCATGCAACAGCAATTAACGATTTATAGGCACTAACGTATCAATGCAATAAATACCTGTTTTTGATGACAATATGCAGAGATATCTCAGGGAGACCGCAAGGGTCTCCCCTACATTTTGGTATTTAACATGCATTAGATGTTTTACATGTAAGAAAGACCCTTGCGGTCTCCCCGCATGATAGGGTAATCACCTCTCACATTTCAACTGTCCCCAATTTGGGGACGTTTGACAACAAATAGTGTAATCACTCTCTCGCTATCATAAATATTACAGAACGCATAAAAAGTATAACAATTTTCTGAGCAATTATCAAGATAAGAAAGGCTATATTGATATGTAAATGGTGGCGCAGAATTAGTTCTGCGCCACCATTTACATATCAATATATTCTCTATTTCAATGCTGCAATCAGATCAGGCAACAGATTTGCGGCATTCGGTGAGCCGAGGCCGGAGGCGGCGTCCCAACCTTGTGCTGCCTGATAGCCCTGTACGCTACCAAATGAGTTATTGCCAATGGTGATGTCGTGGAAGTCTTGACTATATTTGTTGGACATAGCAACTTTGTACAGGCCGGGATTGATGAAGCCGAGGGGATGACCCGCCATCTGGTTCGCATCGGCCATAATACCTGCCCATAAGGGTGTGCTGGCACTGGTGCCGCCAATAAGCTGCCATTGGTCGGAGACGTAGAAAGCGAGTGCTGTACGCGGATCCGCTGCCGCCGAGACATCGGGTATACCACGTCGATTGTTGAACTGGCTTTGTGTGGAGGAGGGCAGTGTTTGTTGATATGTTGGCTCCTTGAAGAACTTGCTGAAGCCACCACCGCCAGCACCATCACCGCTCCATACGCGTTCGTTGAGATATGAACCCGCACGTGTCAACGTTGTGCCACCAACACTCGTTACCCACGGATTGTCGTTGGCAAAGCTCGATGTTGGTGTTGTCGCGTACACTTTACCGGCAGGGTCCGTCGCATCGGTGGCACCATGATCACCAGAGGCAGCTAAGAAGGTGAAACCTTGCTGCGTCGTTGCCTTCTGGTAAAGCGCGTCCCACTTCTGTATCTCTTGCTGTCCCGCTTGATCTTGTAGTGTGGCTTCGGAGGCACCCCAGCTTTGCGAAACAATGGTGCCGAGATGATGGTCAATGGCGTATTGCGTCAACTGGCGAAACTCTGGCAGTCCAACGGTACCCTCAGTCTCGGCAACGGGGCTGACCAGAACTACGATGCCAGCATCAGGGGCCATTGCGTGGATCATCTCTACATCGAGCGTCGTTTCACCAACCCAGCCGGACTTATCGCCATTCGGATCGTACTCTTTTTCGTTTAATGGAGCGATAACCTGGATATTGACATGCGGTAGCCCGAATTGTCGGCTGAATGCGTCAACGTCCGTTTGTAGTGTCGGGCTACCGAAGGACACGATATCAATAACCGTTTGCCCCTTGCCTGTAAAGCCCTTTTGGATGAGCGGCTCAACACCATAGGCAACACGCATGGCATGAGGCGTGAAGCAGCCAGGATTATTATTCAGTGGTGCAGGACATGTATCTGCAACCGTACTGGACGGTGTTCCTGTACTCGACCTTGCGGGCGATGTCGCAACCGATGTGGGTGTTGTGTTTCCAGTGCCGCCTGCTCCCCCTGTAGAGACACAGGCGGTAAGTAGTAACAGGCATAAAGCCAATAAAGAAAAGATACGACCTGATGAGATGTATTTCGTCATGAACACTCCTATAGTTGAGGTAAGCTTGCTGTATCTATTGTGTATGAAAGTAAGATGTTGGTATGATGGCACTCCATGTTGATGATTATAACATTCTTTATTATGCTATGGTATACTAGCGACTGGCTTGAAAGTGGAGAAAAATCATGAAATGTGTTATCTGTAAACACGGAGAAATGCAACCAGGAACGACGACGATGACGCTGGAACGTGATGCAACAATAGTTGTTTTTAAGAACGTTCCTGCTGAAGTGTGTGATACATGTGGTGAAGCGTATCTGGATGCTGCAACCACAAGACAACTACTTCATACTGTTGAAGAGGCGGCACGGCTAGGTGTACAGGTTGACGTTCGCTCATATAGGCGCGTAGACCGTAAATATCAGATATGAACGCAAACATAGAGAGGTACAATTAATGCACCACTCCATGTTTGCGTTCATATCAGAAACACTATCATGAGTTTGTTACGTTCTAGCAGCAAAAACTCTGCTACCATAGTTACACGAATATAATGGCAGATATGTTTCTGATACTGAGGAAACTCGTTTGTAAGGAGCGATAACAAATACGAGGTAAGAACTCGCGATGGCTCATAAGCTGATTGTCCCCTCTTGTGCTTTCTCCCTAGATAATGTACCTTACTCAACGGCACCTCCTGTACAACTAATCTATTTCTTATAGACAAAGAGCATACTAAAAGTATCGAAAGGTGAGACGCTATGCAGTTCCCAATGTCCCAGACTGAGTACGACCCCCTCGTTTCTATACAGCAACATGATGTGTTTGAGCAGTTCGGAGAGGATGCATTCCTGGGCAAGTGGTTTGTGTTTCTCAAGGCTACAAACTCTTCTCAGGTGCAGCAGAGAACACAACCACAAATCTTGTTTCGAGGCAAAGAGAAGCTTACGTTGCCAGGGGCAGAGATTCAACCGACACCCTTGCCTAGCTGTACACTTGTCTCGCTGACGAGCGACAAAACGTTGTATCGTGCCAATCGAGATGTTGTGCGTCTCCTGATTGCATCTCCCACAGAGGCATATCATGAAAAGCTGCTTAACGTCTCACTGAACGATACCGTTTATGCTGAATACTCCCTGACGCTTGACGAATTTGGCCTCTATCTCTATCTCTTGCAAGACTTGCCGGAGGGTCAGTACGTGGTGACACTTGTCGATAATCCCATTAACGAGTGTCGTTTTGAGGTCGCGGAATATCGTTTAGCGGCTCTGAACGCCGAGCTTGTAGAGCAGGAACTAAACGGCGATACATTACGCTATACGCTTGCGCTAGCTACCTTCAATCAACCTTATTCTGGTAAGGCTGAGATTGAGCTACAAGAGCGTGGGTTGCGCGTTGGTAAACGCTCGAAGCTACAATGTAACGACGATGGACAGTGTAGCGGCACGGTCAAGCTTTCCGGCTCTGGACCATATACCCTGAATATTATCGTGGGAGAGCGAACCGCGACGGTTGCCCTCAAAGGTTCCGAGCAGGAGCGTCGTGAGCAATTGACGATAAGTGAGCTTGGTGAACTGCACACATTGAGCCTGCTACCCTCTCCACAGGCGAGTGCATGCCGAGGTATGTATGTTGCGAAGAGCGGTGTAAATACTGAGCCATTTGTGGTGCGGCACTTGATAGGCAACGCGATAGAGATTACGCCGCGCGTCGCTGTAGAGGTGATTCGGGTTGTCACGGTCAATCCGACGCGTGGCACAAGCGGCGAGAAATACTATGAGCAACTCAATCCAGAGCAAAGTGTACAGGTTCCAGTGCCACCAGCATATGGTATTATCCTGCTCGGTGCCTTCATAGATGGGAGAGCGTGGGAAGGTTGGTGCGCTGTGCTACGTCCTTCTGAACTCCAACTACGGTGTGAGGCACCGAAAGAGGCAAGGCCGGGCAGTCGTGTCAAGGTAACGCTAAAAACAGGTATTGCAGACCGCGTGATCCCCGTACAGTTGATTGTAAAAGACCAACGTCTGATTGATCAGAGCGATCCACAGGTGGAATTTGCAGCGTGCATTAAAGCTAACTGTGGCGAATGGCAACAGCAATCGGCAACGGGCGTTGTCGAAAAGCAGCTATCGCAGGTAAACAAGCCGCATCCTATGTTCAGACGTGCAATGATGCATAGTTCCATATCGGCTGGACCTATGCCGATGATGGCTGGTTCAGCAGGTGTGCCACAAGTGCTTGCCTCACCAATGCCTGCGCCTACAGGTACTATGAATATGTCTGAAATGCAAAAAGCTGTGGCACCTGCACAATTGACGCCTGTTCGTCTCTCATTTCCAGAGGTTGTCCATAACAGTATTGTGAAGGTGCAGGGTGAGGCTAGCGTGGAGGTGAAATTGGGCGATAGCATGACGCAATATAGTATCGAGGTGTTCGCGCTTTCACCTGAAAACTTGGATTGGCAACGTGTGGAAACAACGCTTGTAGCAACGCAGAAGGTCTTTGGAGAGCTAACCGTCTCACCTTTTGTTTTTTCGGGCGACGCCGTGCTGGGTCGCTTAGATGTAGGTGCTGGTTCAGGACGTGCTATTGTCGAAGTACAACATAATGGCGTAGCTCTACCATTGTTCAGGGATGGCGGCACTGTAATTCCTGCTGATGAGCCGATTTCTGCTGGTACAATAGTACGTTTTCCAGTACGTCCTGGTACCATTACCTCACTAGTACGCGACGCACAGACTGGCGAGAGCGACGTAAGCGAGCGCTATGTCATGGAACCAGGGCAATTGCGTCATATTGTGCGTCGGCTACGCTTGCTTACGCAAGGCGAAGTGGTGACGTTGGCCGACACACATGCGCTTGAACTACGTCCGATGCCGGGTTTGGAGCGACCTTTTCAAGTGTTGGTCGAGGGAGCATCTCTGTATCCTTATGGCTGTGTCGAGCAGACATCTACAAAATTGTTTGCTATGTATGTTGGTTATCTTACCAACCAACACGACGAGCAGCAGGCGAGCGAGTACGAAGCGGCGGTACAGGCGTGGTATAAGCGTCTAGTGAGTATGTATCTGCCACAACATGGTTTTTGTCTCTATCCACCACAGGAAGGATTCGAGAGCAAGCCCGATACGCACTATGCACCACTTGCGGTCAAACGCTTGCTTGATCTACCGGAAGCGGAACAATCGAATGTGAAATCAGCGGCACTACTTGATATATTGCGTGAAATACGGATAATGGCAGGCGATGCCGCCAATTACTATACCATCGAAAATCCACAACACACGCTCAATAATTGTCATGATGCATACCGTGTCATTACCTCATCGGTAACGACCCAGAACGCAAAAGATGAAGCGACAACCTTTGTGCGTTCACATCTACGCGAACGCAATGGAGAAGTCTCTGTGCCTGTGGAAGAGCAAGATTCATTGTATGGCTTCCTTGGACGTGGTGTTGCGACGCGCAAGGAGACCGCCTATGCCGCCGCCGTCTTGTTGAGTGCAGGGGAGATATCAGACTTGCCGCTTGCTCTCGCCGCGACGAATACTATTACGAGCCAGTTAAACGAGTCGGGTTGTCTGTATAGCACGGTGGATACAGCGGCATGTCTTGCCTTAATGATGGCACTAAGGAATGCAGGCGTTGTCGCGGACGATGGCAATGGGCGTGTTGCTGTGAATGGTCAGGAAATATCGCTAGCCGAGGCCCTACGCTTTCATGAAAAGGTAGAGTCTATTCGATGCGTACAGGGTGTTGTTGCTGCACAAATCACCTCAGAGGTACTCGAAGATTGGCACGCATTTAAGAGCCAATTAGCGGTTGAGGTGTGTTTAGAAAAACGAGGACATACGCAAGATCAATTTGCGGTTGGCGACGAGCTTGACCTTGTGATCAAAGTACGTCAGTACGAGCCGGGGCTGCTTGCTCATGTCTGTTTGCCTGATGCGTTAGCGCGTATCGTCGGTGGTGGTCAAGTCAAGCGGTTTAGTCTCGACTTCTGCGAAAAGAACGAGTTACGAGTACCACTGGCGGCTGTGAGTACAACAGGACAGGGAAAGAGCGTTCAGCATTGGGCCGTGATTGTGCGTAACATGTTCAAGGAGGAGCAGGTAGGTAATCCGGGCTTGTTGGAGGTTGTGGTTTTGTAAAGACAGATACGGACGACCACAAGGGTCGCCCCTACTATACACGTTGATGTGTGATGAAGAGGCATATAGTAGGGGCGACCCTTGTGGTCGTCCGTTGGGAAATGCACTACGGATTCTTTTGTCGAACCGCATCATCGGTTCCTATAGCATTTGTTGGTAGGTTGAGAAATGTTAACGTCGATGTTGCGATAGTCCTATAGTCCTACGTATAGCCTCATATACTTGACCTATTGGACGATGCAAAGTAAAGTTCATAGCGAGAGTTGTGTGTGCTTACGTCGAGGTGCTTGTGTTGTAACGTCGTAGAACAAAATTGAAGGAAACACGTATGTCGTTTATGGATAAGCGTAAGGGTAACGCGCTCAAGGATCCCCCTAAGAGCGATGCATTACCAGAAGTTCCTGGGTTAGTAAATGAGCTATCACCTATCGAGCAGTTGCCTTTCCCAGGCTCTACACCTACACCTGATACTATTTCTGAGGCTTCTCCAATTAAGCAACCGTTGATGTCAAATATTTTCGAGGCATCGCCGCTTACAACACGTCAACTGCCCGGTATTACTACGTCACTCCCTTCATCTGCCGCAACGCGATTGTTGCCAGAAGTTACACGGATGCTGCCTGAGACTCGGATCAACACGTCGCCTTTACCGCGAGGCACAACTTCAGCACTACGGCAGACAACGGTTATTCGTGCCACTGGTAAAAAAAGTACAGGTACGATGCGCCCGCCACAGGGTCGTCGTATGGTGGTGCATGTTGCCGTGACTGTTCTATTAGCCTTTATTGTGATTGGTAGTCTACTCACGGTTATCCCGATAGGCAGTGAGGGCAAAGGGTATAATCCATTCTCCCCTCTTGTAAAATATTTCGCCAATAAAAGCAGCAATACAGTATTACTAGCACAGCAGGCCGCGACAGCAACAGCGGTGACGCAAGATGGTTACGATCCAGGCGCAAATAAAGTATTTGCTGGCGTGCCAACGGCACCACCAGTTTATAAGAACAGCGGTGGCGGTGGTGGTACCAGCGGAGGTACTAATGGTGGTGGTGGTGTGACCAGTGGTGGTAGTGGTGGTGCCAGTGATGGTGTTGGCAACCACTTCTTTTGGGGCCAATGCACCTGGTGGGCTGCGTTCCGTTATCACCAATTGACTGGGCACTATCCACCCTGGTTGGGCAATGCAGGTGATTGGGCTTACAACGCAGTTCCATTTGGCTGGGTCGTATCAGGTACTCCACACCTACACAGTATTATTGTTCTCGCACCCGGTGTGCAAGGTGCTGGTGGCTATGGTCACGTTGCTATCGTCGAGAGCATCAATGCTGATGGTAGCCTGACGACCTCTAACTTTAACTGGGCTGGTAACTTTGGCATTGTGACCTATGTTACATTTCACCCCGGCCCCGGTGTTGTGTTTGTATACTACCCAGGTATGTAAATTTATGAGAATGAATGAGAATGCCCGAACGGAAACATTCTCATTCATTCTCATAATTTCCATTGTTTTAGCAAGAAGCGATAATGCTCAATCATCCTTTGATGTTTCTCCTGCTCTTCGCTTGTTCCTTCTCTACGATATTCGATGTGATATGCCAGCAACGTCTGCGCCCCTGCAACTGCTCTAGGAGAGACGTGCATGGAACGGACGTATGTGTGTGGGCCAGGTTGCCATGTTGGATTGTTGCGCCAGTCGAGGTACGGACAGTTGCGGCACTGATTCGCGCAACAGTAGCCGCGTCTTATCAGAAAACCTCGTGTTGCCATATAGAGACCATCGGCTGTGATCTCCCAATCTGCCTCGTTCTCGATTGAATCGTTATCCATTGTTGCTCCAGGTAATTTGTATTGCTATACCATTGGCAGATGCTCGCTATGCGTTTCTTCGTCGCGTACTGAGCGGCGAGCTTGAATACGGTGCATAGCGTCTCCAATACGGCGAATGCCTTCTACGATATGCGCTTCTTCGGGTGAGGCAAAACTGAGACGAATATGCTGATGACCCCCACCATCGACGTGGAACGGCTCGCCAATCACAAATGCGACATGTTCAGAGGCCGCTTCTCGTAGTAGTGTACGCGCCCGCATATCTTTTGGAAGACGACACCAGAGGTGAAAGCCACCGTTGGGATGATTGACGCGTACATCCGTAGGCCAGTACGTTGCAATCGCCTGTAACATACAATCTCTTTTCTGCTGATAGTGTTGGCGTAGCATCTGCACATGTGCATCCATCAAGCCGCGCCGCAATATTTCTGACACTGCCCATTGTCCAAGCGCGTTGGTGTTGAGGTCAAAGACCTGCTTGTGCAGTGAAAGACGCTCAATCATTGTTGATGGTGCTACAAGCCATGCAACACGTAGACCAGGTGCCAGCACTTTAGAGTAGGTACTGAGATACAACACCTGCTCATGTTTGTCCATCGCTTTGAGTGGCTGTGTCTCTTTACCATCAAAAAAGATTTCTCCGTATGCATCATCCTCAAGAATAGGTATTTGATAGCGGCGAGCAAGCGCAAGGAGACGCTTTCTACGTTCGTAGGACATGACCACACCTGTTGGATTGTGAAACGTGGGAGAGGTGTAGATAAAGCGCGGCTGTCGTCGTGCAAGAATAGATTCGAGGAGATCAACGCGCATGCCTTCGTTATCCATCGGTACACCAATCGCACGCGCACCTAGAGCTCGAAATGTATTGATCGCTCCCAGGTACGATGGTACTTCTACCACCACTTCGTCGCCAGGTCTGAGGAGAAAGCGACTGATAAGACCAATACCCTGTGTCGAACCCGATAGAATCAGGACGTGTTGCAGATCAATTGCTACGCCGCGTTGACGCATGCGAACCGCAATCTCGCGCCGGAGACTCTGTAATCCCTCGACAGGGCAATAGCCAAGCGCGCTCTGACGCGCATCGAACAGGCCATCAGCAAAGACCATATTCAGTAGTGTGGTAGGTAACATATCCAGTGCAGGTGTACCCGCCGCCAACGAGATAATCTCTTTGCGTTCACCCATTGAAGCGATCTCACTGAGTACACGCGCATCCGGTCCCAGCAGGGCGTCTTCACCTTCCGCGAGACCAAAGAGCCAGGATGGAACATCGCTTGCAAATGGCTCTTCCGAGTCAACGCTATAGCTTCGTCGTACAACTGTGCCACGTCCTACGTGTCCTTCAATCAGTCCTTCGCTGGCAAGTTCATTGTATGCGTTCATAACTGTAGTGCGGTTGACACCCAACTCGCGAGCGAATGCTCGTTCGGTTGGTAGGCGTGTGCCCTCCGCTAACTCGCCCGAAAGAATGGCCTCGCGCAACCCCTGACATATTTGCTGATACAATGGAGTACCGTTTGTGCGCTCTAGTGTAACGAGCGAATGAATAGGAGTCGTGAATACTGGTAGCGATGGTTTAGCATTGGCTGCATTCTGTGACATGGTTTCCTCCTGATTGGCTCATGCCAATCAGTGTACGTGATATGTAACTCAAGGGGCAAGTGCCAATGACGTATCATGATATAGGCCAATGCTATGTAGCAAGGAGAGCAATATTGTATGTCAACTGTAGAAGAGCGTATCGAACAGGTACGGAACGACCGCGAACATGGCTCACGCTGGCTCGTGCGGGAAACAATGATGATTCTGCGTGACCTTGCTCATGATACACATGGTTCGCAAGAAGAGCAGAGACAACGTCTATACGCCGCTGGACGAAACCTTGCACAGGCGCGACCTTCGATGGCGGCTTTAGCAAGTGCTGTTGGGCGTATCCTTACCGCGCAGGGTGGCCCCGATGCAATTGCACAAAAGGCCGAACAACTGTTGCAAGAGTATGACACGGCAACCGCGAAGATTACTGAACATGCAAAACCCCTTTTGCACGGCACTATCTTGACCTGCAGCATCTCTGGTACCGTCTTAGATGTTATCAGTGGGTGCCGTCAGTCGATCAAGCAGGTGATTGTTACCGAGGGGCGTCCACGCTATGAAGGCCGCGATACGGCGCGAATCTTGAGCCAGCAGGGGATAGCCGTTACTCTGATAACCGACGCACAGGCCGATATCTTTATGCCACAGTGTGACAGCGTTGTTGTCGGTGCTGATAGCGTTCTGGCCGATGGCGATGTGCTGAACAAAGCAGGCACTGCTCTGTTCGGTTGGTCGGCACGGGGGTATCACGTTCCTTTTTACGTCCTCTGTGAAACTCCGAAAATATCTTCACAACGCTGGCAGGATGGGGCGGAACACTGGCAGGGGAATCTTGCGTTGTTGGAGGAAAAAGAGGGTACAGAGGTACTCGACTTCCCTATGAACGGAGTGACAGTACGCAACTTCTATTTTGACCGCACTCCGCATCAACTTATCGCGAAGGTGATTACAGAGCAAGGCGTGCTGGGCGAACAGGAGGTTGCGGAGATTGCGCGGCAGGTGGAAAAGAATAGACAGGTGTTGGAGTCTAAATGAAAAGAAACCAACGGGCGACCACAAGGGTCGCCCGTTCCTAGATGAAAAATTTAAAGAGCATTATTACGCCCTCGTTGGTGTTGACAATTGGGACGAGAGCGTAATGAATTATGGCCCCTACGGGTGATTTGTTACGGATTGGCCTGTAAGAATTTCTGGATATCGTCAAGTTCGCTCTGCCTGAGACGAAACTCGGCGGCGGGCAGGTTCTCGTCAACCTGATGTGTGCTTCGCCCACCAACGATAGCAGCGGTTACGGCTGGATTGCTCAGTGTCCAGGCAATGGCGACAACACCTGCTGAAACGTTGTGTGGAAAGCCAATGTCGCTCAACATATTGGCTAACCTGAGGTTACGTTCCAAACGTTCCCCCTGAAAATCAGGACTCTTCTTACGCCAGTCGTTGTCGGGCATCGCCTCAACACGCTTCTTCGTCATCGTACCCGTCAGGAGGCCAGACTGCATCGGAGAGTACACGATGACGCCAATATTATTCTGCTCACAAAACGGCAATATCTCGTTTTGTACATCTGGATGAACAAGCGAGTACGGTGGTTGCAGTGAGTCAATGGGCGCAACCTTCTGGGCGCGTTTCATCTGCTCCACGTTAAAATTCGAGACACCGATGGCGCGAACCTTACCCTGCTTCTTCAAATCAGCCATTTTTCCCCAGCCCTCTTCGATATCTTGTTCAGGATTGGGCCAGTGAATCTGGTACAGGTCGATGTAGTCAACACCGAGACGTTTCAGGCTGGCTTCACACTCACGCTGTATCGAATCGGCTTTGAGACTGTTGCCTTGCTTGCGGTTCTCATCCCACACCTGCGAGCATTTGGTAAAGATATAAGGACGTTCACGTCCCTTGATGGCCTCTCCAACAACCTCTTCGGAATGACCCAGGCCATAGACGGCGGCTGTATCAATCCAGTTAATGCCAAGATTGAGCGCATGCTTGATGGCAGCGATTGAGTCCTTGTCTTCCTGGTTGCCCCAACCAAAGCTCCAGTCGCCGCCACCTATCGCCCAGGCTCCAAAGCCAATCGGCGTGATCTGTATATCTGTTTTTCCAAGTTGGCGTGTTTGCATTATTTTGTCTATCCTTTTTCTACGTAACTACAGTAGCCCCATAATTGTAACACGTATAAGCATATGCCTGAGTGGACAAGTACGCTTATCTAAGAATGATACAATATAGTTTGCGAATATGTTCATCTTACAACACAACTTCCGTAGAGGCTATGATTTATTACGCCCTTATCCCAAATGTACACAACAATAAGGGTGTATAAATCATAGCCTCTACGGAAGATAAGGACACATTTATTATGCAACAGCAACACAGTACACAGGCTACGTTCAATGTAGACGAAGTGCGTAGCCATTTTCCCGCGTTGGCCTCAGACGATATCTACTTCGATAATCCGGGTGGTACACAGGTCGCACGCGAGGCGATGACGCGCATGCAGCACTATTTCGAGCAGAGCAACGCCAATCACGGTGGCGCGTTTCGTACTAGCCTCGCTTCTGATGCGGTCGTTGCCGAGGCGCGACAGGCGGTTGCGGCATTCTTGAACGCGGCACGGCCAGAGGAGATTGTGTTCGGACAGAATATGACGAGCTTGACGTTGCACATCAGCCGTAGTATTGCACGTACACTCAATGCTGGTGATGAGATCGTTGTAACGCGCCTGGACCATGACGCTAATATTGCCCCTTGGCTGCTCATTGCTGAAGATAGAGGGTGTGTTGTGCGTTGGGTCGATATTCATCCCGACGATTGCACGCTGAATATGGAAGACATGCAGCGACAGATCACGCCACGAACTAAACTTGTGGCTATTGGCTACGCTTCAAATGCAGTTGGCACTATCAATGATGTAAAACGAGCGATTGAGTTAGCACATAGCGTGGGTGCCCTTTGCTTCATCGACGCAGTGCAGTACGCACCGCACAAACTGATCGACGTGCAAGCACTCGATTGTGACTTCCTGGCATGCTCTGCCTATAAATTCTTCGGTCCACATACAGGTATACTGTACGGTAAATATCATCTGCTCGACACGCTTACCGCCTATAAAGTGCGACCCTCTGGCAATTTGCCACCCGATAAGTTTGAGACAGGCACGCAGAGCTTCGAGTCGATTGCGGCAGTGCTGGGTGCAATGGAATACTTCGCGTGGGTTGGTAAGCAGTATGGCGGCGACACGGGACCGTTGCATCATGCATTGCGAAAAGGTATCGAGATCATTGATGCATATGAACTGCAACTCAATCATGCAGTCCTCGAAGGGTTAAGCTCGATACCAGGAATACATATCTATGGTATTACCAATCCGCAGAAAATGAGTCAGCGCGTCCCCACATTTTCGTTTACGCTTGACGGTTTAGATCCACTCGCGGTTGCTGAGAAACTCGCGCAAGAGCACATCAACGTCTGGGACGGCAACTACTATGCGCTTGCCGTTATGGAACGGCTCGGTCTGGAAGAGCAAGGCGGTATGGTGCGTGTAGGTTTGACGCACTATAACACGTTTGGAGAGATTGAGAAACTGGTGCAGATGTTACATACAATGAAAAAATAACACATTCAGGCCGAACGCATGTATACGTTCGGCCTGAATGTGTTATTTTTTCATTGATCCAAAGCTTCCAGCAACATGTTTCCCTCGTCAGGAGAGATGCGACCTTGTTCGACCATTTTCAAAATCGCTTCACGTCTCTGAGCTGCATCGGCTGGCCCATCAAATGGTATAACTCTATCGGGATGTTCCGAAGCGGAGGCCCAATCGAGTTTGACGCTCCCACCAGCCGTTATGGAAAGGGAAGCAGAGCCGTTACCATACGTAAGCGTTGCCATGTTGTTGCGTTTTTGCTGGACTGCTTCACCACTAATGGAGCCACCGGCCATGATACGTATTGTCAGGTCAGCATTCCTTGGGAGTCCTAATGTGGCACTACCACCGATAGTGAGATGAGTATTGCTATCGGATAGAAGACTGGCAAGCTTTGCGCTCAAGCTACCACCGACTGTACACGAAGGCAAACGAGCTACACCGCTTATGTGCAGGCTACCCCCGACGTTACTGAGCGAAACTTCAGCATTCGGGCTATCATAGACCTCACAACTACCGCCCGTTGTGCCACAATGAAACAATGCGCTAATGCGTTTGGCCTGCGTTGCACCTCCTACAGTGCCAACTTTGACCGTTTCAGCGTTGGAAATTTGTAATGCTGCTCCTATCACGCCGATCTCTATCAGCGAGATGTTTTCGAGCAGTGCGCTGCCGCCGATACCTTTGTTTTCGCGTAATGCAGGAACGTCTGTAGCGCGAAGAGTTCCGTCAACCCCTGTGAGTGTAACCGATCCGCTAATAGTAGCTAGATCGACGTTACCAACATTTTCCATCGCCACCGCACCATTCAAATCGGTCACGCTGATATCTGTGGTAACTCTGGTATGACCTAAAAATGTTTTATCATAGGGAACGTAGAGTTCGATATCGCCTTTACAATCATTGAGGTAGACGGTTTCACCTTCATTATAAGGTTGTGCGGTCGAACCGTCTTCATTCTCACCTATGATACGAACGTCAATACTATGCTTATCCCAGGAGTGTACTATCAAGTTGCCTTCAACATGACGCACTACGACGCGTGGTTTGTTGCCTACAGAAAATGTGTGTTGTTTCACGTTCTATTTTCTCCATCTCTGTATATGTTCAATGATGACGCTTAAATTTTTGCTTTGTAACGGGCGACCACATCCGCTTACACAACGGGCGACCACAAGGGATCGCCGTTCGTGTTCTTAACTACCCAACGCTTCTAGCAACAGGTCGCCTTCGTCGGGGGTGATACGACCCTCGGCGATCATGCGAAGAATGGCGATACGTTCCTGTGCAGGGTCAACGGGCGTAGCAGATGTTTCGTCTGCTGTGCTGCTTTGCTGTGCTACAACCTCATTGCTGTCTGTGTTTTCTTCGCTATGTTCGATAGGCTCAACAGGTTGAACAGGTTCAACTGGCTGCACAGGTTGCACAGGCTCAACAGGTTGCACGGGTTTCATTGATGGTGTTGACATGCGTATGTTCCTCAACGCTTGCTCGACGGCTTCGAGTGCCCCTTGCACACCTTCAGCGGCGGCTCGTTGGGCCTGCTCTACGATGCGTTCGATGCGTTCTGGGTCCAGGCGCCACTCGCGGTCGTTGATACGAACATTGATACGTGCTGCCTGCTCTGCCGCTTTTCGAGCTTGCTCCGCTGCCTTTCGACCTTGATTTCCGGCCTTGCGTGCCTCTTTGGAGAATGTTTTAGAGAAATCGCGTCCACCCATGTCCCAATCAATGTCAAAATCAACCGGCACGTCCAGATCGAAGCCGAACGCGTCACGGTTAGAACTGCTGTTACTACTACGTGGACTCTCGTTACCCTGTAGTATAAGGTCGCCACCGACATGCAATTCGAGGTATGCGGCACCCTCGCCATAGGTCAAGTTAACTCTCTTGTTGCGTGAACCTTGTGTGGTCGAGGCCACCGAGCGGCCCATGATGTTGCCGTTCACTGTCGCGGCAAGCGTGAGGTTTGCGTTATCGGGGATTGTCACCGTTGCATCACCACCGACGTTGAAACGGGCGCGACTTGGAATGAGGTCGGCCAATAATTGCAGATCGCCGCTGATATCGCGAGCGTCAATGGTGCCACGTAGTCCGGCAAATTGCGCGTCGTCGCCAACGTCCGATACTTGTATTGTGCCAGCTATATTGGTAAGTGAGAGGTCGTTGCCAATATCGTGCAATGTGACATTCCCTCTGATTTCTTTTCCCGTCAGATCGTTGCCAATGTCGTTCACCTGAACACTGCCGTCGATGTTTTCCACGTAGAGATCATTGCCGATATCTTGCATCGTCAAACTGCCACTGACACCGATAACCGACGCATCCTCGCCAATGTCGGCGAGTGTCACATTGCCACCGATGCTTTTGAGCGTTGCATTACTGCCAATATCTTTTATTGTGACAGGTCCGTTAATCTCGCTCAAACTGATGTCTGCCCCAACGTCAATCAGACTAACTCCGCCCTGTACGTTGTTGAATGTTCCTTCACTGCCAATATCCTGTGCCTGTACAGAGCCGGCGATATTGCTTACGCGCACCGAGTCGCCGATGTCTCCCAGCGTCACGCTACCATTGACGTTCTCAATTTCTAGCTCTGCCCCAATATCTCTGACGCTTACCGGCCCCTCGATTCCGCTTAACCGCAACCCAGCACTCACGTCGTTTATCGCAATATTACCCTCAATACTTGCACATGTTGCCGCGCCACTCACGTCCTTCATAGAGACGTTGCCCTTTATCTCATCGAGCGTCACGTCACCGCTGATGTCTGCAATGTTCACGTCGCCATGTATTATATGAATTGTGCTATCACCATCGACATCTTTCAGGTCAACGCGTAGCACGTTTTCAAGCATGACGTTGCCGCTAATATCTTTTGCGACAATAATTGTTTCGTGTGGCACAGACAATCGGATGGAACCTTCTGCACCGCTTACGATGAGCGAGTCTCCCTGTGGGCGTGTGCGGTCGATGTGTCCATCTGTCTCAAGTTGGATCGTTGGTTGTTCCCAGCCAGAGATGGTCAGGTTGCCATCAATATCTGCAATAACTATTCTTTGTGATGCAGGAAATGTAGTCATGTTCTTATCCTTTCAGGGTGTGATAATGCTCTTTAACTTTCGTCCGTTTATACACGCTAGCGTTCTTCGGCGAAGATTTCGAGTCGCTCGCCTTTTTCCATATCTTGTAGGTCTAGTAGCCGTCCGGTGGCACCGCTTTCGATGGTTTGTATCAGTTCTTCGAGTGCTGCACTATCGATCTGTGGCATAAAGTGTAGACCAAGCCGCATTCCGACCTTGACGAGACGTACTGGAATGGTCGCAGTGACGAAGACCTTTTGCGTTCTGTCATTGACACTGGTAGCGCGAATACGCAGAAGTCGATTTCGTCCGCGCTCGGTCATGCGCTCTATGGTAGAGGCACCGTCAACTTCCAGTGTGTCGAGGATTTGCGATGCCTCGGTTGCTGTAACCTGTCCCGACTCGACCATGTGCAGAATGCGGTTCCGTTCTTCTTTCGATGTTGCCATAATAGTTTACCTAGCTTTTCAGGAGGCGCATGGCTTCCTCTACGCTGATCTCTTTGGAGGCAAGGCGATCCAGCACAACGCGACGATCCTGCCGTCCATCGTTTTCGGGTGCGCCTCCAAGCGCGGTGACGATTTCGTCCAGGCGACTACGTGCCGTGTTGTATGCGACATTCATCTCGACCGCGAGTTTTTGGATGTTGCCGCGATACTTGACGAGCAGCTCGACAAAATCAAGCTGCTCCCGCGTCAGGCGGCCAATCCAACCAAAGCTGAATTGACCCTCGATAACAATACCGCTGTCTGGACATTCCAGGCGCGTCGCGATCATTTCGCCCCCGCTTACCGGGTCTCTGGTAATCAATTGATGCATGCGCGTAATTCTCCTCTATAATGAGATTTCAAAAAGGATTTTTATCGTAAGTGTCCAGACAAAGAAGCACGAGTGGCTTGCGTTGTCAAGGACACATTGCGCCGCTCGACACGTTCCAGAAACTTGCCCAGCATGACAAGCAACGTACCTGATTGTCCTATCATATGCCGGATGCCGCCAGAGTCGCCCGTTGCCTGAGCAATAAGATGGACGCGTTCGATCTCGCGTATACGTGTGCGTTGTTGTTCATCAAAATCCTTTTCCTGCATATACAAGTTGTTATACATGTTCGTGGTCCCCTTTCGTCTGTTTGCTATTTTACTACTAATATTTGGTGATTATTACCATTGATTTGGTATTTTTTTCTTCTATGTGCCAATAATACCATAAGGATATGAAAAATGTCAATGACTTTGGCGATAAATTTCAATCCAATGGTAATATTCGTCAAAAATTATCTTTAGGGATGTAGAGAATAAGTGTAGGGCTATTATTCATAACGCCCTCGTAGCCATGTACAATGTGAGCAGGGATTGAGGAACGTTTTCACAAACCCCAAAGCGTCTCTATTGCTCACAGGGCGTTATGAATAATAGCCCCTACATATTTCTTCTCTTTCCCACGATGCTTTGTGAGGGCATAGATAGGGGAGCGAAACGTTAGTGTAACCTTCAACGTGTTAGTGACATCAAATAGCTATTACTAGCAAAAGAGAAAGAGGAAAATCTATGGCATCAGCACAATCGGCAATAAAAAGTTTTCAGAATACGTATGCACAGAGCGACCAAAATATTGTTACACGTAACATTGGGCAGAGAGAGCGTTGGATTTCTGGGGTTGTAGGAGGAACGTTGACAGCATATGGCATCTTCCGCCGTGACTGGCTCGGCTCTGGCCTTGCCGTAATTGGTAGTGCGCTATTCTATCGAGGGGCGAGCGGTCATTCTTTCCTTTATCAAACGATGAATATTAGCACTGCAGAGCAGCAGCCAAACTTTGCTCCTGGCATTCCAAAGACGGTATCGAGCATTCCAGGCAAGCGAGGTGTGCGTGTACAACGCTCGATGACGGTCAATCGCTCGGCGGAGGACCTGTTCAACTACTGGTACGACATCGAGAAGGCACCATTGTATATGGATTATATCCAGTCGGTGTTGAAGACAGGTGAGCGCACATCACACTGGATTGCTCAGCGACCGATGAACAAAACGATTGAGTGGAACTCCGAACTGCTAGCGGTTGTGCCGAACAAGTCAATTTCCTGGCATGTGCATGGCAAGCCAACGACCGCGAACGCAGGCAAGGTCAGCTTTGATGCAACACCTGATGGACATGGCACGGTAGTCACGCTCGAACTAGACTTTTTGCAATTCAAGGGGACGCTTGGTACTGGTCTCGGCGTCGTCGTTGGACATATTCCCGAAAAGCAGGTGTTGGAGACGTTACGCCACTTCAAAGAATTGATGGAAGCTGGCGAAGTACCAACTATTAAGGGACAGCCGACAGGCGAAGGCATAAAATAGAGCGAGCATAGAAAGAAGAGAGCGATGAAAGCATTATGTTGGTATGGTACGCATAAAGTACGGGTAGAAAACGTACCAGACCCGAAAATCATCAATGCACAGGATGCAATTGTGAAGATTACATCTACAGCTATCTGTGGTTCTGATTTACACCTTTACGATGGCTACATTCCTTCAATGGAGAAGGGCGACATTATGGGGCATGAGTTCATGGGCGAGGTGGTCGAGGTTGGCAAGGGCGTCGAAAATTTGAAGAAGGGCGACCGTGTGGTGGTTCCCTTCACGATTGCCTGTGGACGCTGCTTTTTCTGTCAGAAGGGGCTAGTTTCACTCTGTGATAACTCTAATCCTAATGCATGGCTTGCGGAATCGATGTACGGCTACTCGGCAGCAGGTCTCTTTGGCTATTCGCACCTCTACGGTGGTTATGCAGGTGGACAGGCTGAATATGCGCGAGTGCCGTTCGCGGATGTTGGCCCCATCAAGGTGCCTGATGGCTTGACCGACGAGCAGGTACTTTTCCTCTCCGACATTTTCCCAACGGGCTACATGGCGGCGGAAAATTGTAATATTCAGCGTGGCGATACCGTTGCTGTCTGGGGCTGTGGTCCCGTCGGGCAATTTGCCATTCAAAGCGCATACATGCTAGGGGCAGAACGTGTCATCGCCCTTGACCGCTTTCCTGAACGGCTTCGTATGGCGGCGGAGCAGAGCAAGGCCGAGGTCTTCAATTACGAAGGCGTTGATGTCGTCGAGGTACTCAAACAGATGACGGGTGGGCGTGGCCCCGATGCCTGTATCGACGCGGTGGGCTTAGAGTCACATGGTACCAGCATTGATGCCATCAACGATACCGCGAAGCAGAAGACACGCTTAGGCACCGACCGACCGCATGTACTACGTCAGGCAATTCAGGCGTGTGGTAAGGGAGGCACCGTCTCAATTCCGGGTGTTTATGGTGGTTTTCTGGATAAGATACCCTTCGGTGCGGCTTTCGCAAAGGCTCTCACCTTCAAAATGGGTCAGACGAATGTACATAAGTACCTGCATCCTCTCATGGAGCGTATTCAAAAGGGTGACATTGATCCTTCGTTTGTGATTACGCATACGATGAAGCTGGACGATGCGCCACACGGGTATGATATCTTCAAACATAAAGAAGATAACTGTATCAAGGTTGTGCTAAAACCGTAAAGGATATTCCAGAAGAGAACACAGAAAGCACGGTTGGGATCGCAATTGCAACCCCAACCGTGCTTTCTGTGTTCTCTTTTGTGAGATATATTCTTGTACTGTCGTATATAAAGTAAAACAGTGGCGCAACGCATGACAGGGGCAAGCCCTGTCACTACTATACTATGCGCCACTGCGTGGCTTGTCACGCGTCTGCGTCTATAGTAGTGACAGGGCTTGCCCCTGTCATGCCCACTTATATTCTTTTTATTTTTTCATCATGCCAATAGGTTCTTTTGCAGCTATTTCATCAAATTTGAAAAGAGGTTTCTATGGCTCGTTCAACTCCTGTACGCGATGAACGTGGCATGCCCCCTTCGACGCGTAAAACTTCTCCGACACCTCCTCTTGCTTCTACCGTTGTGCTGGCTCGTTGGCGTTTACGCAACACATGGGGTATGTTGCTTGTGACAGGGCTGGGCATGATCGCTGCTGTGATGCTGGTATGCGCCGTGCCACTCTATTCGCAAATAGCAACAACGGCGGGTCTGCACAACGTATTTACGGCAACGCCTGACAGCCCCATTCTAAGTGTTCATGCGACGATGGCGGCTATCTCTGCTCCGGTTGTACAGGAGGTACGTAAACGTATCGAGCCGATTCCACAAGAGCCACTCGCAGCATATCTTGCCAAAGGCAGCCAATTCTCAATACAATCGCAGGGCTTTCAGATGATATCGCCAAAGCCAAAGAACGCTACTGACCCATTTACTCTGTTGGGTTATGAGATGAATCAAGCTGCTTCCCATACACGCTTGCTTGTAGGACGCTTGCCACAGGCACAGAGCAATGAGCTTGAGGCGGCAATTACGCAACAGACTGCTAGTGACCTGAAACTGCATGTCGGCTCTACGCTGTTACTCAAATTCCAGGCATATACTACTGTAAAGACCGATAACACCACACAAATCATCATCGACACACAAATGCCACTGCACATCGTCGGTATTTATGCTCCCACCATCGCGAACGACGTTTTCTGGCATGGAGCGGCATTGAGTCCTGTCGTACAGCAACAACAAAAGCCTGCCGATCTGCTTGGCTATAGTGGTCTTGTCTCCAATGAGGCATTGATAGCTGCCGCCGTAAATACAATTCCTACCGCGCAGAAGAACACCTCCAGCGGTGTTGTCTTCTCTTCGCTGATCACCGATTTTTTCTGGTATTATCGCCTCGACGCCAAAAATCTTACTATCACGAATCAGAATGATTTGCAGAATAGTCTGCAAGTGGCGCAGGGACGCCTCGCCGATAACTACGGCAAGATACAAAATAACCCCGACTATCCTTACATCGAAAATGCGGATATAAGCGGTCCCATTCTTAGTACCTATGAAGGACCGGGGACGTTAGAGCGTTTTAGTAACCGCGTCGATGTCGCGCTCATCCCCGTTACCATTTTGATGATAGAGGTGGTTGCGCTCATTCTCTTCTTTATCAGCATGATGGCGGAGTTGCTGGTCGAGCGTCAGTCGGAGGCGATTGCGGTCTTGCGAAGTCGTGGGGCCAGTCGTCGTCAGGTCTTCGGCTCGTTTGTGACACAGAGCCTGGGACTAGGCATAATTGCCTTCATCCTCGGTCCTCTGTTGGCATTGCTCGCGGTCTCTTTGCTTGTTCTTCGTATTCTTGGTACCACAGGTCAATCCGCCCTCAGTACCATCACAGGGAATCCAGGGAGAACATTGTTGCTATTGATTACATATGCCGCTATCGCTGTCGTTATCGCTATTCTGGCGATGAGCTTATCAACGTATCGCGCCGTAGGTTTTGATGTGCTGGCATTACGTCGTGAATCCGCACGTTCTCATTCGCGTTCGTTATGGCAACGCTTCAATCTGGATATTGTCGCGGTTGTCGTGGCATTGGCCGGATATGGTATTTCGCTCTACCTGCATAACTTGCCGGGACTCGATGCCCAGACGCTTGTGTTGGTGCAATCCCCTCTCGCCTTGATTGCGCCGACATTCTTGTTGCTTGCAGGAATACTCATTCTGCTACGTATCTTTCCACAACTCTTGCGTCTTGGAGCGACGCTGGCGACGTGCGGACGTGGTGCCTCTGCTGTGCTTGCGCTGGGGCAAATGTCACGCGCACCACGTCAATCGGTGCGTATGGCTCTCCTGCTCGCGCTTGCCAGTGCGTTCGCCATTTTCTCACTGATCTTCACCGCCTCACAAGCACAACGTATTCTCGATGTAGCCGCATACCAGGTTGGGGCAGACTTTAGTGGTAGCATTCCCAATGCTGTGACCGCGCAAGACGTGGCACATGACAACATCGCGTTGAAAAGTATTCACGGTGTTACCTCGGTCACGCTTGGCTATACACGGCATGCTAACACAGTAGGACAGGATGTTCTGCCCGTCGAAATCCGTGCCGTTGATGCCGATACTTTCGCGCAGAGTGCGACATGGAGCGATTCATCAGCACCGCTGGCACCGCTGATGCGGCAACTTTCAGCGCAACGTTTTCGGGCGCAGTTAAGTGGTATTCTACCAGCCGTCGTTGACGCGCTTACGTGGAAGCGTCTGGGCCTCTCAGTTGGCACACAATTTAGCCTGGATGCAAGTCCTGCAACTGATACCAGTGATGGCACCATTCCTTTTATTGCAATGGCAGAGGTGCAGCACATTCCAACAATCAATGATAGCACTGAGGCGGGAGACAGCAATGGTTCACCACTGCCGGGCGGTGTTATTGTTGACTACAGGAGCTACGAAGTTGCCTACAAACAGGCGAGCAAACAGCCGTTGCCCATCAATTATGTCTGGTTGCGTACCAGTGATGACGCGGCATCCGTTGCCAACGTGCGTAACGCGTTGACAAGAGCCACACCCCAGGTTAGTCCATTGCTTGACCGCCGCGCCATTGTTGATGGTCTGAGTAGTGATCCACTGACACTCGATTTGATTGGCGAACTGGCACTGGGAGCCTCGACTGCTCTGCTGCTTGCGCTACTCGGCAATCTGCTTGCGTCATGGTTGAGTGCTCGTAACCGTGTGACCAACTTCGCCGTGTTGCGAGCATTGGGCACCAGTCCACGTCAGGTTGCCAGCGTACTCATGTGGGAGCAAGGTATTACGTATGTAACCGCTCTTGTACTGGGGGTGCTATTCGGAGCTTTGCTTGCGCTTACCGTCATTCCTTCGCTCGTCTTTACCAGTGTACCTGCGAGTGGTCCAACCAGCGGCACAAACAATGGTGAGTTTTATGCTCTGCAACATATCCTACCTGTACAGCTTATCGTTCCGCCTTCGCTGATTATTGCTCTCGTTATACTGATTGTAATTTGTATCGTAACACTTGGTATGATGGTGCGCGTCGTGACACAACCAGCTTTGAGCCAGGCGTTAAGATTGAACGAGGATTAGGGATATAGTTATGATTGGTAACTACGTATGTAGCACGGTTGAATATATTGGAGATAGAACGGGCGACCACAAGGGATCGCCCCTACTATACTTTGTAGGCTCAATGCGACACCGTTATATGGTAGGGGCGATCCCTTGTGGTCGCCCGTTGGTATCCAGTATAGAGGATTAAGAAGAGGTCGATATGGCACGTTCAAAATTTGCACGCACTACTAGAAGGCGAGGTGCAATACTGACCTCAACCGCGACGCTCGCCATGTGGCGTTTGCGGCGTATGTGGGGCATGCTCTTCATCACGGGCTTAGGCACGGTTGCCGCCGTGATGCTGGTGTGCGCTGTGCCACTCTACTCTCAAGTCGCGCTTACTACTGGGCTACGTGGCGTGTTGACCGCTAATCGCGATAGTGCCACACTTAATGCGAGTGTAAACGTTAGTTCTGTGTCAACGGCATCTATTGCAACTATCGGCAGTGACCTGGATCAATCTATACAAGATGTTGGACTACAAAACTATATTCACGGCAGTCAGCAGTTTACACTTCAGACGCAAGGACTATTTATTACTAAACCAAGAATGCTTAATCAAGCGGATACGCTGGCTATTCGCGGCTATGATATGAAAGATGCAGCGAAACATACAAAAGTTTTACGAGGTCGCTTACCCGGTGTGCAAAGTGATGGTCTCGAAGTTGCTTTGACGCCGAATACAGCATCAGGTTTTCATGCCACTATCGGTTCTACCATTGTTGTGCAACTTAATATACAGACTATGCAAGACCAGGGAATCCAGCAAAAAGCCTATCCTTTGCCGCTGTATGTGGTAGGGCTTTATACGGCAGATGTGACAAACGATGTATTCTGGCATGGGAACGATGTCGATATTTCCGCTGACCCAGGTATGCCACCAACATTGCATGGTGCAGCGTTAGTTTCAAATGATACTTTTCTCTCGCTGCTTGCAACGCTTGATAAAGGGTCTGTTTACTCACCCGATCTGACAGGTCTCTCCTGGTACTACCAGCTTAACACCTCGCACCTTGCTATAAGTCAACTAGATGATCTCATTGCTCGCCTAGGAGCATGGCAAGATGACATCAATTTGGTGTATAGGGGACCTCAGTATGGTGCCGTTGATTTTCCTTACATCCAGAATATTACGCTACAGGGAGATGCATTGAGTAATCCGCCTGTTCAAAGCACGCTTGATCGGTATCATGACCGTATCGGGGTACTGCAAATCCCCAATGGGCTGGTGTTGTTCCAGATTCTGGCTCTTGTGCTGTTCTTTGTGGGGATGATGTCGGAGTTGCTGGTTGAGCGGCAAACGGAGACCATCGCGATTCTACGCAGTCGTGGCGCGAATCGACTACAAATCTTTGGTTCATTCATGACACAAAGTATCGGGTTAGGGATTATCGCGTTATTTGTGGGGCCATTGCTGGCAATACTCGCGGTCTATCTGATGGCACAGCACACACTTTCAGCGCAAGAGCAGGGTGCCCTCAATATCATCTCGCGTGATCCCACTGGTACCCTGTATAGTTTACGCAGCTATGCGCTGGCGGCGGTGCTGCTCACGATTGCGACGATGGGCTTCTCGATTTATCGTACAGTGGGAATGGATGTGCTGGCGATACGTCGTGAGTCGGCACGTGCAACGGTAAAACCGCTCTGGCAACGGCTCAACCTGGATATCGTCGCTATTATTATTGCCATTACGGGCTATTTCATCTCGCAATATGTCTCAGGCATACAAGAGTTGAACCTGCGGGCAAATACATTGATTGCCTCACCGCTCGCTCTCATCACGCCCTTATTTCTTGTAATTGCAGGGGTGTTGCTGGTGTTGCGCGTCTTCCCACTGCTCTTACGGCTTGGTTCATCATTTGCGCTACGAGGACGCGGTGCCTCGGCTATGCTCGCATTAGGTCAGATGGCGCGTGCGCCGCGTCAAGCCATGCGAATGACGCTGCTGCTCGCGTTGGCAAGCGCGTTCACTATCTTCGCGCTCGTCTTCACCTCGTCGCAAGAGCAGCGTGTCTATGACCTCGCGGCCTATCAAGTGGGAGCGGATTTCAGTGGTCCTATCTCCTATGACTCGCCGCAGAGCATCAAGAACCAGACGAGTGATTTTGTGCAGCGAACACATGGCGTCCTCTCGGCAACACTTGGGTATGCAGCGAATGCGACAACCAGTGGAACCGTTGGTGGCTACTCTTTCGAGTTACGCGGGGTCGATGCCGATACCTTCGCGCAGACCGCGACCTGGACATCAGCCAATTCGACGCAATCGCTGACCTCTCTGATGCAGATGTTGGTGGCACGTCGAGGAGATGTAGCAAGGAGCCACCTGTTACCAGCCCTGGTCGATGCGGCCACGTGGCAGCAACTCAAGTTATCTGTGGGTGAACATTTTTCGTTGCATACAAATGATGCGAGTGGGATACAGGCAGGCACGATTACCTATGTCGCTGTGGCCGAGATCGAGCGTATCCCTACCGTTCAGAGTAGTGGTCTGCTCTTCGATTATCAAAGTGGTGATATCCTCTACCACTCTGTCTCAGGTGGCTTCTTGTCGCGCAACTATCTCTGGGTCAAGACGAGCGACAATCCTGCTCTGATTGCGAGGGTACGGAACGCTTTAACAACGGCCCAGCCGCGTATTGTGCAGCTTGCAGATAGACGCGTCTTGGTCAACACACTTAGTACCGACCCACTGTATCTGGATTTGATCGGTGTCCTGGCGTTGGGAGCGATAACGGCTCTCTTGCTGGCTCTGGTTGGCAATTTGCTCGCCTCGTGGTTGAGCGCACGCAATCGCGTGACCAATTTCGCGGTGCTACGAGCATTAGGAACCAGTTCTGAGCAGGTTGCAGGGGTGCTGACGTGGGAGCAAGGAATTACCTATATTACCTCGATTGTGCTGGGCATTGTCTTTGGTGCTGTATTATCGGTCACGGCTATTCCATCGTTAGTGTTTAGTAGCGTACCCAATACTGGCATAACGAGCGCAAGTAGTAGCGAGCAATTTTATGCATTGCAACATGTTATCCCGATACAGATAACGGTTCCAGCAAGTCTGCTTGGTGCTCTTCTGCTCTTGATCATTATCTGCAGCATTGCATTATGGATGATGGTGCGAGTAGTAACACAACCAACGTTAGGCCAGATGTTACGCTTAAATGAGGATTAACGATATGACACATAATAATTATCGAAACGTCGGTGGTTCTCCATTTTCGTCGGTGGTGACGCTGGCCTCGTGGCGCTTACGTCGCACCTGGTTTTTGCTGCTCATTACGACGCTCGGCATGATTACCGCCGTTGTCGTCACCTGTGCTGTGCCGCTCTTCTCGACCATTACAACGACAGAGAGTGTACGAAGCACATTGCGAGCGCAAGCGTATAGCTCTCAGTTCGAGTTTGATACAAGCCCGATAGGTCTATCTTCACGCCTTGTGCATGACGTTCAGCAGCAGGTCGATGCTCCATTTCAACAAAACCTGAGCAAATACATGTCCGGCTCGACGCAGGTAGGTCTTGCGGCAGACAACGTAAATATCGTTTCACCAAAGCCGCAACTAGGGTCTGCTGGTTATGCGCTGCATGTGCAGGCGGCACCAATGACGCAACTGGCGTCACATATACAACTGGTACAGGGACGCATGCCACGTGTCACCTCTGACCCTGCTCACGAAATCGAGATACTGGTAACTGCTGATAACGCGAAACCATTGCATGTGCATGTTGGTAGTGTGATGAACCTGAGCCTACCCTACTTTACTCAATTGCCTGATGTCACGCAAGATGGTTTTATGCAGAATGCGAACAGTATAGTATTTAAGGCGCATGTTGTTGGCTTATTCAAAGTGAACACAGAAGAAATCGATTATTGGCATGGTAAAGACTTTACCTTCTATGCTACAGGGAGTGGCCCAAGTGTAGTCCTACAATACTCAATGCTAGTCCCTTCCGAAGGTTTTCTTGGCATCTATGATGGCCTGGGAGCAAAATATCACATAGCGGCTCCCTTTTCTATCTTTGGCGATGCACTTTCCTTTTACTATAATCTGGACCCTCGGCGCGTTTCAGTGACACAACTCAACGATTTGATTACGCATGTTGCAAATACCAAGTCGTTCATTGACACTCACTATGCCGATACCGCGGGCTTCTATGGCTATTACTACGACCCGTATAATCCACCATCCTATCCCTATGTTACGCATGTCTATCTGATTAGTCCCCTGCTAAGCAACCCTGGCGAGCCGAGCAACCTGGAGCAGGCGCGTACCAGCATCAACGTGTCGAGCGTTCCTACATTCGTGCTTTCGCTGCAAATACTCGCCCTTATCCTCTTCTTCGTCAGCTTGATGACCGACCTGCTGGTAGATCGTCAATCCGATGCAATTGCTATTCTGCGGAGTCGTGGGGCGAGTCGTGGTCAAATCTTCGGGGCATTATTGACCCAGTGTGCTGGCCTGGGTCTAGTTGCTATTGTTATCGGTCTGCCACTCACTCTGGTTGTCGTTCTCGCGGTCTCTCAGCACATCTTGCCGCTGAACGCGCAGGATGCCATTAACATGGTGACAAATAACCCTTTGCAATCCATCATCAGTATACTTGGCTATGGGACTGCTGTGGTGCTGGTGGTGCTGGCAACCATGAGCATCTCGTTGGCGCGTGCCGCACGTATGGATGTCCTTTCGGTACGCCGCGACGCCTCGCGCAGTAGCCGTCTTCCTTTGTGGCAACGGCTCAACCTGGATGTCTTTGCAGGTGTCATCGCCCTCGCTGGCTATGGAGTATCGCTCTATCTGACCTCGGTTGGCACTACTCTAAGTGGCACCGCAAAGGCGGTGATTGCGGTCCCATTATCATTGATAGCTCCGTTCTTTCTGGTTCTTGGCTGTCTCTTACTCTTCCTGCGCTTCTTTCCGCTTTTCCTGCGAGCTGGAGCCTCGTTCGCCGTGAAGAGTCGCAGCGCGGTCTCGATGCTGGCTCTAGCACAAATGGCACGCGCACCACGTCAGGCGGTACGTATGACGCTCTTGCTGGCTCTTGCCACTGCCTTTGCCCTGTTCAGCCTTGTCTACACCGCCTCGCAGGAGCAGCATGTCAACGATGTGGCAATCAATCAGGTTGGAGCCGACTTCGGGGGAACTATTTCAACACAACTGTTGAGCTATCAGCTTTCACCACAGGAAGAATCTGCCCAGTATCAGCGTATTGCAGGTGTCACCTTGGCGAGTGCAGGGTTTATCGCGACTGCCAATGTCGCCGAGGGTAATGTGCCCTTGAACATCCAGATGCGAGCGGTGGACACGCAGACCTTCGGCAAAACGGCTCTCTGGCCTTCGGGAGCATCGACACAACCACTGAACACATTACTCTCGTTGCTCGATACCAAACGTGCTTACGGGATAAGCCATACGGTTGTGCCTGTGGTTGTCGATGAGACCGTGAAGAACAAATTGGCATTACATGTCGGCTCGACCTTTGCCGTGACGGTCAATGCTCAGGCGTCCAGTGATCCCTTACTGGTGAGCGACATGCCATGTGTCGTTGTTGCTACGGTGCAGAGTATTCCGGCAACGAACACTACTACGGCAGACGCTAATTCTCGTTATTACACACCAACCGGGGGCATGTTGCTTGACTATCGCACATATAGCGCGGTCTATGGACAGGAGGCGCAGGTTCTTGGGGGAAAAGGCAAGTCCATTCCTCTAAATTATATCTGGTTGCGTACCACGAATGATGCCGCACAGCTAACGCGTATTCGCGCGATTCTTGCTAATGGGAATTCGTTAATTCTGATAAATCTCGTTGATCGACGCGCGATTCTTGATATGCTACACTCCGACCCGCTGACTATTACGTTGATTGGTATTCTCAGCATCGGCACGGTAGCGACATTGCTGCTGGCCATCGTGGGCGACCTGCTGGCCTCGTGGTTAAGTGCGAGAACGCGTCTGACCAACTTTGCTGTGTTACGTGCACTTGGTACCTCGCCGCGTCAGGTTGCCAGTGTGTTGACGTGGGAACAGGCACTCGTCTATATCATTGGTGTGCTGCTCGGTATCGCCTTCGGGTCACTGCTCGCTACTACGGTAAGTCCCACCTTGATTGCCAATAGTAGTAGTTTACAAAGTGGCCTGCCAACGCATCTGGTTATTCCACTCTCGCTCATTCTGGCGTTTCTTGCTGTTGTGGTCATTTTTGTGTTCGCACTGGGAATGATGGTACGTATCGTCTCGCAACCATCCATGAGCCAGACGCTGCGGTTGAATGAAGATTAGCAAAAGGAAAGGGATATATGGCTCGCTCTGATACGTTCTCATCGGTGGTGACGCTGGCCTCGTGGCGGCTGCGTCGCACCTGGTTTTTATTGTGTGTGACGACGTTAGGTATGATTACGGCGGTGGTAATCACCTGTGCCGTGCCATTATTTATTACTGTGACGACAACTGCTGGACTACGCAATGCGTTAGCCGCGCAGCCTGTTAATTCTGAAATTCGACTCGATACCAGGACATTAGGGGCGTCAACACAGCTTGTTGCCGATGTACACAATCAGTTCGAGCCGCTTATACAGCACAATCTCGGCAACGTACTCAAACAACCTACACAGTTTATGGTACAAGCGGACAACTTGACGGTTGTCTCACCACAACCGCCAGTAAAATCATATGGCTTGGTTACATACGCAACTCCGATAGCACAGGCGGCTCCTCATCTTAGGGTTGTGCAGGGTCGTCTACCACGCATGACAAACGATGCAAACGGGATTGAGATTGTACTTACTTCAAATACGGCGCAAGTATTTGGTGTACACGTTGGCTCTATAATGAAGTTACGCCTGAACTATTTTCTCAACGTGCCAGACTTCTCACAGGCAGACTATGCCAAGAATGAGAAGGCGACTTCGGTTAACGCACATGTCGTGGGTCTAATCAGCGTCGATGGGTCGAATCTCGCCTATTGGCATGGTGTAGACTTCACCCCTACCAAAGAGGGTGGTGGTCTCGTAGGTTCTAGTATAGAAGTCTATGCTCTACTCTCATCTGATACCGCACTGCTGCATCTCTTCGATAATGTTAGCACTCAACAACATGTCAGTACGCTTATCATGGATGGGGGTGTTGGACTCACATGGTATTATCATCTGGACCCGTCACGTATCTCAATCAAACAACTAGATGACCTTATCGCTCGTGTTACAGCTATCAAAACGACGATTGACACACGCTACTCGTCGCTGGAGGGCTATGACGGCTATTCTGCCGATGGGCCACCACCTTATCCCTATCTGACAAATGTGAACCCGTTTAGCCCTCTGTTCCCTGATGTTGGTGCCCCTGGCAGCCTTGAGCAATTTCGCGAGCGTACAACGGTGGCTCGCATTCCTGCAACTGTTATTGCGGCACAAATCCTGGTACTTGTTCTGTTTTTTGTCAGTCTGATGACTGATCTCCTGGTAGACCGTCAAGCCGATGCTATTATGGTATTACGTAGTCGTGGAGCCAGTCGAAGGCAGATTTTTGGTGCGCTTATGACACAAAGCGTTGGCCTCGGCCTGCTGGCAATTGTGATAGGTTTACCACTGACGCTCTTTGTAGTTATACTTGTCGCGCAACGTATTTTGCCATCACAGGTGCAAGATTCATTGAATGTCATAACCGCGGAGCCGTTGCAGTCATTGCAGGGCGTAGCTGGCTATGCGATAGTTGTGGTAATCGTCGTTCTCGCGACCATGAGTTTTTCGTTGCTCCGTGTAGTGCGAATGGATGTACTGGCAGCGCGACGCGAGGCGGCACGCTCGACACGGCGTCCTGTATGGCAACGTCTGCATCTGGATATTATGGCTGGTGTCGTTGCGCTGCTTGGCTATGGTATCACGCTGTACCTGACAACAATTGGGTCGCTCCTGAGTGATCAGATCAAGGCCATCTCTTCGGCATTGTTCTCGTTGATATCGCCGTATTTCCTGATTGTGGTGCTGTTGCTGCTGTTCTTACGCTTCTTTCCACTACTGCTACGCCTGGGTGCGTGGTTCACAGTTCGTGGGCGTAGCGCGGCTTCAATGCTCGCACTAGCGCAGATGGCGCGTTCGCCACGTCAATCGCTACGCATGACAACGCTGCTCGCCCTGACCATCGCCTTTGCCCTGTTCAGCCTTGTCTTTTTCGCTTCACAGGAGCAGCGTATCAACGACCTTGCTGCGTATCAGGCAGGGGCCGATTTTAGCGGTATATTGCTCACACGCACCTATACTGTCACGCCGCAACAACAGGAGGCGCAGTATCTGGCTATTCAAGGAGTGACTTTTGCAAGCGCGGGCTTTGCTGGTGATGGAACGCTCAGTAATAACGATGTTGCACTCGCCTTAGACTTGCGCGGCGTTGATAGCGAGACATACCGCCAGACGGCACTCTGGCCTGCACAGTCATCGTCACAATCTCTTGCTACCCTCACATCACTACTCGCCGCAAAACGTGCATACGGCATACAGAACGGTGTGGTGCCTGTGATTGTAGACGAGACGACACATAGTAAGCTCTTTCTTCATCTGGGTTCGACGTTCCCGGTGAGTGTCAACGGTCTCTCACTTGCCCCTGATATGCGTTGCATTGTTGTTGGCTTTGTCGAGCATATTCCGACCGTTTATAATGATGCAACAGGGAGTACCTCTGCTTTCTATGCGCCACATGGAGGCATGCTGTTCGACTACCAGACCTATAACACAATATATTCACAGCAGGTGCAGGTGCTAAACAACGGGCGGGATATACTACCTGTAAACTGGATTTTGTTACGCACGAAAGATGATGCCAGCTCGTTGAATCGTGTGCGTGCCTCCCTCAATACGCTTGAATTGAATATCGCGGGCCTTGCAGACAGGCGAGCGTTAATTGAAAGTTTGCGTGTTGACCCACTCACACTGACGCTCGAAGGCGTTCTCAGCATCGGAACAGTGGCAACGCTGTTCTTAGCAATACTTGGCGATCTCCTGGCATCGTGGTCAAGCGCACACGCGCGCCTGACTAACTTCGCTGTGTTACGCGCGTTAGGCACGTCACCACGTCAGGTCGCTAATGTGCTAACATGGGAGCAGGGACTCATCTATAGTATTGGTATTCTGCTAGGCATCGCCTTCGGCGTGTTGCTGGCGACAACGGTTGTACCTACGCTCATTTATTACGGTTTGAGTGTGCAAATTTCACTACCCGTACAAATTATTGTGCCAATCTCGCTTGTTTTTACGCTGGCTGCTGTCATTGCCGTGTTCGTATTCGCGCTTGGTATGATGGTTCGCACCGTTTCGCAACCATCCATGAGCCAGACATTGCGGTTGAATGAGGATTAACAGAGAAATATGCTAAAAACAAAAAAGGAGTCTTTATGGTGGGACCACTTGTTGTTTGTGATAATCTTGTCAAAATTTATAAGGTTGCTGATCTGGAGGTCGTGGCACTGCAAGGGCTAGACCTGGAAGTGATGCCAGGGGAGATGATTTCGATTGTGGGGGCCTCTGGCTCTGGCAAAAGCACACTGCTCAATATTCTTAGCGGCCTGGATGTCCCAAGTGCGGGTAGTTGTGTTGTCGATGGCAATGATTTGACGCGGCTGGGACAGGGGCAGCGTATCAATTATCGTCGTTTCGTTGTCGGGCAAGTCTGGCAACAGAGTGGGCGCAATCTTTTGCCGGAGCTAAGTGCTGCCGCGAACGTCGAACTGCCACAGATGCTCAGTGGTGTCGGTGTAGGAAAGCGCAGCCAGCGAGCGCAAGAATTGCTCGCTCTGGTAGGACTGGGCGCAATGGGTAAGAAACGCCCCTTTCAACTCTCAGGCGGCGAGCAACAACGCGCCGCCATTGCGGTAGCTCTTGCTAATGAGCCAAAGGTGCTACTTGCCGATGAGCCAACGGGCGAACTAGATTCGGTCACGGCATCCGAAGTGCTGCATCTGTTGCGTGACTTGAACCGACGCCTGGGTCTGACCATTATCACGGTTACGCACGATCCTGCCATCGCTGCGGAAGTAGACCGTACCATTGCTATTCGTGATGGGCGCACCAGTACAGAGACGATCCGACGCGAAAACATACTGGAAGCGGTCAACCCGAACGTACTTGCCACAAGTGCTGTGATTGGTTTATCCAACGAGACGCACCGCGAGTCTATTTTGATTGATCGCGCGGGTCGTCTGCAATTGCCCAAAGAGGCTGTCGAAAACTTGCCTTTCAAAGGTCGCGCCGAGGTGCGTATCGCCGCCGATCATGTAGAATTGTGGCCCATTCTCGACGAAACAAATGGCAATGGCAAATATGAGGAACAGAATGGACAAAAGAAAGCGGGACGCGCATGAAATCAGTCACAGAGATAGAGGTTTCGACAATTGCGGAGATGCAAGAGGTGACGCGCGACTTTCGCTCAGGGGCGGGTATTGTGCAAGCACTGCGCGGTGTCAACCTGCATGTGTTGCCGGGTGAGTTTGTGGCCCTACGTGGTCGCTCTGGTTCTGGTAAGACGACGCTGCTCAATATTCTGGTTGGACTGGATAGTCCGACGCAAGGTACCGTGAGAGTGCTTGAACGGAACCTTATGAAAATGAGTGAAAGCGAACGCGCCCGCCTGCGCCGTGAAAGCATTGGTATCATGTTTCAGAACGCGCACCTGTTCCCATCACTCACGGCACAGGAGAACGTCGAAATTCCCTTGCGTCTCGCTCGTATGCCTTCGCAACAACGTACTCGGCAGGCACGCGAGGCCCTGGAACATGTAGGGTTGAGCAAACGCGCTCATCATCGCGGCCTGGAACTCTCTGGTGGTGAGCAACAACGTGTGGCATTAGCGCGTGCGCTTGTACATCAACCGCGCTTTATTGTCGCCGACGAGCCAACGGGCAACCTCGACTCACTCACAGGGCGTGATATCACAAAGCTGTTGCGTGACATCACGCACAATACTAAAATTGGGATGCTTGTGGCAACACACGACCCCATGTTCGTTGCCACAGCAGACCGTGTACTACAAATTCAGGATGGGCGTATTCTGGAATCATAGGTCAAATGTCATCAGGTCGTGCCCTATCACAATTGTCCCTTTGTACTCTTTCTTTATTGCCTGTTCTTGCAAGTATGTTCCATTCAGGTTGCGATAGAGGTGTGAGCAGACAACGATTTTCGCCTGCGATGCAACGGCCAGCGCGACGATTTCGTCGTCTCCAATATGGCCGGAGTCGATTACCGCAAGATCGACTCCACGCAGAAAATCAATCTCTTGTTGATGAAAATAAGAGTCGCCGGTAAGTGCATACGTCTTGTCATTCAAGGTAAAGCGTATACCGTGATTGCCAGCGGGTGGTAGACTGACGAATGCGAAATTATGAGTGCCGATACTGAAAGAGTTCCTGGTAATTTCATGTACAACTAATGAGTAAGACGGCTGCTCAAAGGCACTACGCCCGAAGACATGTATGTAGCTGTCGATCAATGCATGGATTCCCTTTGGACCGTAAATATGTAAGTCGGTGGTGCGCTGGTCTTTGCGTGACCATGCGCCAGCTTGAAAAAGTGGTATCAGGTCTGAGACGTGATCGGGATGAAAGTGTGAAAGGACAACGTGTTGCAGGATATTTGGATGTACACCCACCTCTAGCAGACGTTGCACGACACCATGCCCGCAGTCGAAAAGAATGTATGTACTATCGAGATTGAGCAGGACGCTTGATGCGCGTCGCTCATGTTCAATTTGACATGTTCCAGTTCCTAACAGGGTCAATGTACTCATAAATAATAATACTCACTTTTTGCTTATAGATAACAAAACAGGCGACCTTTGCGGTCGCCTTTACTATACACGATGAAATCACGTTTTATCAAAATGTGACTCTTGTGGTTGCCTGCTACATATTTTTAACCATTATTTTGCTTGCGTCATTGTCCATTGCCCAGATTCGCCAGTACGTTGTCCAGTTGCAGCAACTGTTACATAAAAATCACCCGCCATGTCGCCACCTGTTTTGACACCGCCTTCAAAGAAATAATTCGTATTGCGGCCAGGAAATTTCACTGCAAAGACAATCTTGCCGCTTGTATCAATCGTCCCATCAAATGGACCACTGAAATCACTGCCATTATAAAAGCCATGTAGTATACTCTTGGTTTGCTTGATATTAGTAAGTGATGGATACGTAGTCTTTCCATTCATAACATCGTTGACCGTCCCTTTATAAGAGGATGCCAATGTTGGATATGGGGCCTGGCTGATCGTTGGTGTCGCTGATGGAACCGTAATTGCTAATCTTGTATGCGTCACATTTGGATGTGAATGAGGCAAGTGTATAAGAAGCTCAGGGAGACCTATGCCAACAAGGACTAAGGCAACAAGCGTACTAACAAGGGCAAATAGAGTTTTACGGTGTCCTTTTTTGCGTGCAAGCTCTCGTTCCTCAGATAATGTTATGCGTGTAATGTTCTTTCCGATGCGTTTTATCTGCTTGTCAGGAATCTCTACAGGCTCAGTTATCACGTTGTCTGCTTTTGCCTGTACGTTCAGTTCTTCCCAGAACTCGTCGATGGTTGCAAAGCGATCATCACGACTAATGCTCAAAGCGCGACTGATCACCTCACTCACACGGACAGGTATATCTGGCACTATTACATGTACAGGCAAGAGTGGATCGGTACCACTTTTGCCTGTAACGCGCAAAAACGCATCAATTGGGATAACGCCCGTGAGGAGCGTGTAAATTGTAGCTCCTAAGCCATAAACATCGGTACGAATATCTGTGCCACTAGCATATTGCTCAAGGGCGGCATACCCTGGTGAACCATGACGAACGACGGTTGTCGTGCCATCGTCAATATACTCTTTCGCGATGCCAAAATCAACAAGCATTGCGTCTCCCCCTTTGACGGGTATTACAATATTCGCAGGTTTGATATCACGATGCACAATAGGTGGTTTGCGATGATGTAAATAGCCAATGGCGGTAACAATGGGTGTGAGAGATGCAAGGACAAACTGCAACGAAAAGCGGTTGTCCGGCTGCTCTTTCCGCAACGCTTCTAAATCACGCCCTTCAATATAATCCATAAGGATGTAGATACGTTTCAGTCGCTCGTTCTCAAAGACACGATAGACGCTTGGCAATGCCTCGTTATCCAAGCGCATAAGTACCTCGGCCTCGAACGCGAAACGCTCCCGCTCAGTTTTATCGGGATCAATCAATTCTTTTAGCGCGAATGTGTTTTCCTTATTGCGTCTATCCCGTACCCGATAGACAGCACTCGATCCCCCCTGTCCCAGTAGTCCCTCAATGGTATAGCCATCTCCATTGACGTTACGTACAATCGCACCTATGGGCAATATTGGTTGCTCTCGCTTGAGCTTTTGAGGCTGTTGTGCCGTTTGAATCTGTTGTACCTTTTGCATTTTAAATCCACTATGAAATGTTTATATAAATCATTTGACGCCGTACTTAATTATACGGATAAACGTACTCCTTGTAAAGATTATGGTACAAATTTCTATGAATTTTTTTTAATTTTTTAGTGGGAAGCTAAAATAGCTCAAACTCGTACTTTTTCGTATCCCAAATGGTTGTCTGCTTCGTTATACAATATAGATACCTATTTCTATAATTTTCATAATGTTCGTGGTGATCTATAATCTATACTGTTACGAGGAGTACAGCAATGAAGTTCACATTTAGTTCAAGAATCATGATGCTTGTGATGACAGTCGGTGCCGTTGCCTCCGCTTTCATCCTCTTCATGAGCATGCCCACACATCATGCTGCTGCGGCCAGCCCATCGTATGTACGGGTGATTCACGCTTCACCTGACATTGGTACTGCTACTGTCTTCGTCGATGGCAATATGCTGCTAAACAACTTTCAGTTTGGCACGGTCACACCTTATGCGTCTATACCTGCAGGACCCCACAAGGTGCAGGTTGGTCTGATTGGAACAGGGCCGGGAGCGGCCACGATTACACAGACCATCGACGTGCAATCGGGTATTGCTTACACAGTTGCTGCACTGGGTACGGCATCAACTGGTTTCTCGCTTCAAGTCTTTATTGATGATAACGTTGTTGCCAGCGGAAGTGCGAAAGTTCGTGTCTATCATCTCTCCCCCGGGACTGGTACCGTGAATGTTGCGACTGGTGGCAATACTCTTATCAATGGACTTGCGTATCAACAGGCAAGCAGTTATCTTTCGGAACCCGCTGGTACCTATACCTTCGATATCGCTGCTACACAGAACAATACAACGTTACCGCTCTCCGCAAACTTGAGCGCAAACACGGTTACGAGCGTTTTCGCTATCGGCCTGCTGAACGGAAACCCCAAGATACAATTCATCTCAACTAAAGTGGACGGTTTGCCAGGCGTGCCTGGTACTGGTTCTGATCCAAACTACCGTGCCGCTCATGATTTTGTGCAACCTGCAATTTCGTGGTTGCCAGAAATAGTAGTATTGCTGCTGACAGGTGGCTTTCTCTTCTACCGCTTACGTCGTGTACGTCGCTCATAGTGTTTTTTAATAATAGAGAAGGTGGAAAACCGCAACGGTTTTCCACCTTCTTTGTTCTTTAATTAAGAACTAGTTAGCCACGTACAACATTGCCGCACAAAATGGGATCGTAGCCAGTTTGTGTCGAAATGTTTTCCAAGAGGTGAACATTCACATCCCAGCCCGAAGCTGGAATGCTGTGAACATGATTGAAGGTTACTGTCTTATTTGCTACACCCTTGGCATTAGCAACAAGTGGTGACAAGTCGAACAGTACCTGCTTGGTATAAAAACAGTTGCCTGCATGAACGTGAGCCATATGCTTGCTATTAGGTGCTAAGCCTGATGCTATAATGTGAACGACCAGCTTACCATCCTGAATGTACAAGCGTGTATAGCCAGTTGCGCTTTGATTCGGGTCAGGTGTGGGACCGAGGAAGGTTAGCACGTCGTGAGCATGCGAGGCATTTGAAATAACACCACATGCGATAGCGTACATCTGCTGAGGAGTTGCGAGCGTTGGCCCATTGTGTACGTTGATATACCAACCAGTCGCGGGAATACCAGCTTTAGACAGATGGACGACGCTAGTAACCGAAGCTTCTCCCCTAGCATTTGCCACTACGTTTTTGAGAGGATAGAGAATGGCACCGTTGCTCGCACAACTATTGCCTGCATGAATATGTGCTGGATGTGTACTATTCGGAGCCAGTCCAGTCAAGGAGATCGTCACGGTAAGCACATGTCCGTGTGCATCGGCATGAAGATTAGCAGTGCCTGTGGGCGTATGCTGTAGGTCTGCGCGGCCTTTCACAACCCCATTTGCTAATGCGTTGCTTATTCCCGCAACAAGCAAGAGTACAGCGAGAATGCCCACGATAGCACTTTGCATGGCTCTTGAAGAGACGAACAACTTTTTAACCATACCTGTTTCTTTCCTTTTCTCTACTATAAATGGTTACATAACTCCATTCGTTATGCGTTTGTATCATAGACCTATAGTAGGAATATACACAAGGTTTTTAGATTGAAATTTACTTATTACCTATATGGGGTTACTAAGCTTACGGTATCGACCGCATAAGAGCATATAAAACAGCAGTTGTGCCGGATTTGAGAATGTTCTCAAATCCGGCACAACTGCTGTTTTATAAAACTACTTACTACTCAAAAAACTTGGTCATCAACACTCTATCGCCGAAGTCACATGAGTTCTCGATACAACCAAGTCCCCAGAGCTTTTCGATGGTTGCGAGGACGGTGTAATGGTTGTATGGTGTGGTGCTATCCACGAAATGGTGTGCATTCTTCGAGGTAATCACCATGAATGGTGCATCACCACCGCCGAGTGTCACGCCGTTGACACCGGTTGGGCTATAGCAGCAGCCATTGAAACTGCCGTAGTCGTTTTCATCCCAGTTGACGATGATCGCCGATTTGGAGTCCCATGCCTTCGATTGCATAATTCTTGACACGGTATCATGAACGAAGGTGTCGCCTAACCCGATTACTTTGTGATCAAGGCCCGTGGCTGGTGTAGCACAATCAGGAATGTTCAGTGCCGCTGCGTTCGCTGCCGAGACGCCATGCATATCGTGGCACTGGTCAGGGCTGATCCAGACGAAGTTCGGTACACGATTGGAAGCAAGGTCTTTGTCGAACTGTGTGAATGGTACAATCTTCTGCATGCGGTGTGTGTTGTTGCGAATGTCGCTGAAGTACATGAATGGGTTGTGCTTCTGTGCATAGAGTTTGCGTGGCACGCTCTGCCCATTGACCTGATCGACTGGATAGTATTCACCTGTGAAGCCCACTGTTGGCGCAGACTGCATGTATGCCTTCCAGCTAAGATCATGTGAGTCGAGTTGATCGATAATGTTCTTGCCTGAAAACCAGTGTGGCTGGTTTGTGGCACTGGTGAGTTGTGCTGGTGTCAACAACTGCCCGTTATAAGGGGGGCCGGACACAAACTCTTGGGGAGCACAGGTCACAGTTGGGCCTGCCGCACAGTCGTCCCAAATGCCCTGATACGAGCCAGAAATAGCTGCGAGATAGTTGGGTAGACTTGGATGTGTCACTCCAAAAAAGTCTGTTGCAGTGGCATACTTGCCCGCCAATTGGTTGATGTACGGTGCATCAGCAGTATTGCCGAAGATTTGATTTGTGGAGTGGTTCTCCATCATAATGTAGAAGATGTGTGAGAATTTGCTATCGTTGTCGTGCTTCGCAGTTGCACCCACAACAGACACATTCCCTACAAGTAGTAGGGAAAGCAGTGCCGCTGCTGCCAGTATCACGCTGAAAACGCGTCTCATGGTACCTCCATAAACAGGTATTCGTGTAACAATACAATACTAATAATGGAGCAACATGCCCCAAAGAGACCATACCTGCTTTATATTATCATATTATTAAATACATGTTAAAGTTATGTAACTGGCGTTATTTCTCCTTATTAGAAAAAGGATTATGGACACTCAGGCGCAGATGGTGCCATCATCGCCTGAGTGTCCATAATCCTTTTTTCAGTATTTTATGACGCGCCCAGCAGGATTTGAACCTGCGACACCCGCTTTAGAAGAGCGATGCTCTATCCACTGAGCTATGGGCGCATATTGCTGTCAGGGGATATGATTCACCCCTTGATGCTGCTCCCAATAATAACAAGTCATGTGCTACTCGTCAAGCCCCATGCATCTTTAGCATAACAGGCTTGCCCCTGTCATGCCGCCGTTTTCAAATGTTCTCTCAGCACACCGGTCCCAAAAGACCTTTCACAGAGATATCTTCGTCAATCTCTTCCCAGCGAAGTCCAACGCCGTTCTGTACAATCTTCCACTTGTTGCGCTCTTCAGGAGTGGTATGTAGAAGAATAGGAAACCATATAAGCGGTACGCTAATTTCACGCTCATCAGTTAAGGTGACGTACATTCTCGCATTATCAAAATGCACATCTTTGGCAGTAGTTGTGAGCTTGATAGTTCCGAAGGGACTACCACCATATCTCATAATGTTCTGTTGTAACTTTATGAAAATTATATCCCCAAAAGATATCTTGTGAAGTGGTGAATGATGCAAGGAGAGCGGGACCGCTCTCCTTGCATCATTCACCACTTCACCCCCTCCCCCACCTTGACAGGAGCCGCCAAAAAACATATAATACTATCAAATCCGAGTAAGTAAGTAAGGATTAACAGAAGCCTTGTAGCTTCTGCTAAAGTCTTTCTCTAATACATGTTATTAGCAAACAGATGGAGTACACGATGAGTCAGGCATATGAGGTGGAAAAGGGCGATTATACCGCCGGATTCCACGTAGCCGAAAACTACGCATTTAAGTCCGAGCGCGGACTTAGCAAGAAGGTTGTCGAGCAAATTTCGGAGATGAAGGGCGAGCCAGACTGGATGCGTCAATTCCGCCTCAAAAGCTTTGACCTCTTCGAGAAGCGGCCAATGCCAACGTGGGGCGCGGACCTCTCCGGCATCGACTTCGATAATATCTACTATTATATCAAGCCAGTTGCTCAGCAGGGCAAGAACTGGGATGAGGTACCATCTGAGATCAAGGATACTTTTGACCGTCTTGGTATCCCACAAGCTGAGCAGAAGTATCTCGCAGGCGTTACCGCACAGTACGAGAGTGAAGCCGTCTACCACAAGGTGCGTGAAGACCTTGAGAAGCTCGGTGTCATCTTCACCGATATGGATACTGCATTACGTGAGTATCCTGATATCATCAAGGAACACTTTGGTACCGTCATTCCACCCTCGGACAACAAGTTCGCCTCGCTGAATAGCGCGGTATGGAGTGGTGGTAGCTTTGTCTACGTGCCAGAGAATGTGCGCGTCGAAATTCCACTACAGGCGTACTTCCGCATCAATGCACAGAACATGGGTCAGTTCGAGCGCACGCTGATCGTCGCTGCTCCTGGTTCCTATGTCCACTATGTCGAAGGGTGTACCGCCCCAACCTATGCCAGCGATAGCTTGCATAGCGCGGTTGTCGAGATCAAGGTAATGGAGGGTGCGCGTGTACGCTACACCACTATTCAGAACTGGTCGAAGAACGTGTACAACCTTGTGACCAAGCGTGCCGCTGCATATCGCGACGCCACAATGGAATGGGTCGATGGCAACCTCGGCTCGAAGGTGACGATGAAGTATCCAGCCGTTCTGCTGATGGAGCCAGGGGCACGCGGTGACGTTCTCTCGGTTGCTTTTGCCAGCGATGGTATGCACCAGGACGCGGGCGCGAAGATTACGCACCTGGCACCACATACAACATCACAGATTTTGTCGAAGTCTGTCTCGAAAGGTACTGGTCGTGCCTCGTATCGCGGGCTGGTTCGCATCAATCCGGGAGCGCACCACACTAAGTCAAGTGTACGCTGCGACGCACTCTTGCTCGACGAGAATGCTCGTACCGACACTTACCCAACCATTCGTGTTGAGGAGAACCAGACCGAGATCGGCCACGAAGCGACCGTCTCGAAGGTCGGCGAGGACCAGCTTTTTTACCTGATGAGCCGAGGTCTCGACGAGTCTGAAGCCTATTCATTGATTGTGAATGGCTTTATCGAGCCAATCACGAAGGAACTCCCGATGGAGTATGCGGTTGAACTGAACCGCCTTATCCAATTGGAGATGTCCGGTAGCGTGGGTTAAGTCGAATTGAATAAGTAACACAAAAGGGGCTTGCCAGATGGCAAGCCCCTTTTGTGTTACTTATTCAATAGGATTTGCCAACTTATGTATTCTTGCTCACAAAAAAATAGTGACACGCGCTATTGTATACTCAACAAAATTACTGTACTCTTACTAAGTAGGAAGTGAAAAAATGGGACAATTGACATGCTCCACTACCCGACAGTTATTTATACTAAGGACATGTGCAAAAACATTTTGAGGGACTGTATAGTATTTCGTCTAAACCGACAGAGCTAATCAACGAGAGAATAGACGCGTGTCGTATTCCTCACATGCTACGCTTCAGCATCTGCTGAAGGAGAGGTAGGGAAAGTATTATGGGTATCAGTATGGACAAGCCGCCCGGAACCATGACCCTGATCGAGTTAGCGCAACGTTGCGAGGAAGAAATGCACAAGTTCCGTCGCAAAGAGCCAACCGACGACCGCTACTGCCTGGAAGTCTTTTACCGTGCTATTCAAAGGGATGATCAAGGAGCATGGGCACTCCTTTATCAACAATATGCCGAGACCGTGCGTGTCTGGTTTCGCCGCCATAACAGTCGCGATACGGCCTCGCACTACATGAAGGAAGAGGACTACGCCGACAAGACGTTTGAGCGATTCTGGCAGGCGGTTCGTAAGTCAAAGCCAGCGTTCGAGTCGCTTGCAGGGGCACTCAGCTACTTGAAGTTGTGCCTGACAAGCTCGATCATGGACGAACTGCGCGACCATGCACGCTCAAACCTGACGCCGCTCCCGGAATATGGACAGGCCGATGACCCGAAATTCGAGGTAGAGGACCTCTATCATGAGGGCGAGTTGTGGGAGGTTCTCAAAACCATCCTACCTTCTCAGAAGGAGCAACGCGTAGCCTACCTGCTTTTCTATTGTAACCTCAAGCCGCGTGAAATTATTCGCAACTGTCCTGGAGAGTTCGTGGACGATCAAGAGGTCTACAGTATCCGTCGTAACGTCTGGGAACGTATTATGCGTAATAAGGACAAAATTCGCTGGCGACTCAGCGACGACGATAAGTAGGTGGGATATCCTTCCTGCCTACCCTCTTTCCTGAGCTATCTAAAAACCATGTACTAAAAATAAGAGAACCATCGTTTATACAGCGATGGTAGCCGTGAAAGAAGAATAGCGAAAAGTACAGTAATACGAGTTATGTGTCACACAGTGCTACAACAAATACTAGATATGAGGAACCTGCTATGACAGACTGTTTGAACCCAATGGCCTCCAATGATGAGGAACTTATGCGCTATGCGCTCGATGGGGAGGTTCTGTCTGAGGAAGCAAAGAAACACCTGGACGCTTGTCCCATTTGCCAGCAACGTGTGGCCCTGTATACAGGGGCGAACACATTTCTCACGTCGAAACTCTATCGTAGCGAATGTCCTTCTCCCAGCAGCCTTACCGATTACTGCGCTCCCGTTGCCCTGAATCTTTTGTCGAGCAACGAGCGAATGTCCATTGCCGACCATGCCACCACCTGCCCGCTATGCAGTGCTGAGATTACCAGTATTCGTCGCGACCTCGCTACAAGCGATCTCTTTCCAGAGCTAGATCATAAAGGTATTGCCGCCGTCCTCTCGTTCTCGCCCAAGTCAACAATACGCCGCCTCGTCGCTACGCTGCAAACACAACGCCCACAACTCGTCACGCGTAGCAGCGAGTTGCCCAATAGCGCGAATGGTGGTACGGCAAGCGATGCAAACTGGCCCAAACACTACAAAGCCGACACGCTCGATATCTCGCTACATCTCTCACGGAGTAGCAACGGCGAAATTATGCTGCTCGGCCTCTTCACTAGCACCGACCCCAGCCAGAATACCGAAGCCTTCGAGGGATGTGTCGTTGATCTCTACACCCATCCACTAGCGGAGCAAGCAATGAAGAACGGACACGTCGCAACGCCTTTGCTCACTACAAAAGTAGACGACCTCGGCAACATCGTCTTCAAATCCGTCCCCGTAGGCAACTACTCTCTGCTTGCGCATCTTCCCGAAACCGAGATAGACATTGAAGGGATCAACGTGGAACAGGCATAATAGATAGGCTAGGTTTTTATCTGCGGAGACTCACATGTTGAGCATCGACCAACAACAAACATTTCTACAAACCCTGCACGACCTGCCTCTGGAAGAGGGCAAGGCATACCTGCAAACATCGCTTTCCGAGGGACATGATGCCATCACAATCGGTGCATCGCTAGAGCGTGAGGCCCTCGACAAACTCTACACCCCCTTCATCTCGCTTAAAATAGCCGGACTGCTCATTTTCCTGGGCGAATATGTCAATAATCCCTCCTTGTACGCCCTCGGCCTCAAAGCAAAGGGTGATGCACTTGTCCAAATCCAGCACTTTCAAGCCGCCATGCAATGCCTGGACGAAGCTGGCGATCAATTTCTCGCGCTTGGTGACGAGGGCAACTGGGCACGTAGCCGTATTAGTTGGATCACGGCCTGTGCATGGCTAGGGCGTGTTGAAGAGGCTTTAGCAGAAGCGGCACGTGCACGTGACACATTTATGCGCTTGAACGAGCCTTATTGGGCGTGTGTCATCGACCATAATGTTGCAAGAGTTTATGAGTATCTTGGAAATTATAAAGAAGCAGTAACTTTATACCAAATTATTCTTGATATTTACTCTACTTTGCCTAATCATGATAGTGACGAGATTAAACGCTCTATTGCGATTACAAAAATGAACCTTGCACTTCATCTAGCTTGGGTAGGAGATTATAGACAGTCTGCGAATATTCAGCAACAAGCATATGCTGACTTTATAGAGTTAGAAGAGATTGATCTTGCCGTTAATGCAGAGATTGATCTTGCAGACCTTGATTATAGTCAAGGCTATTATGGTTCGGCACTGAGACGCTATTATCAAGCCCGTGATGTTTTAAGCCAATCTGCTGTTGATGATCCTGTTTTGATGGCTGAACTCAAGACGTGGATAGCCAACTGTCTGATGAAACTAAATAGACTGGAGGAGGCGTGCATTCTATCGCTAGAAGCAGTCGAGGCATATCGTCAATTTGATACGTCACTAAGTACAAGATATATACTGCGTCAGTATGCTGCTATCTTGGCTGCCTCGAACAAACCAGCAGCAGCTTTGACTATTCTCGACGAAGCTTTACAACTTAGTCAAAACCAACGATTTGACTACTTCACATTTGCAGTAAAACTTCAACAATCCGAACTATCTCTGAATATTAGAGATGCAAAGAGAGCCTATGAGCAGGCATTGTCCGCCAAAACGTATTTTGAGTCACAGGGGCTTGCCGAAAGTGCGATTTGCGCTGGGCTTATCATAGCTGAAGTATTATTTGTACAAGGTACTGAGGGAAATCAAGAGCAAACTGATAGTGCAATTCTACTTTGTAAACAACTCTTACAAACAGCAAGCCAACATAACTTGCAGGAGGCTGTTTACAAGTGTCATTTTCTGTTAGGGCGTTTAGAAGTTCTTGCAGAAAATGTGGGAAAGGCAGCACAGCATTATCGGGCTGCCATTGCTCAAATCGAGCGTATTTTAGACGATTTAGCTTATGACTTATCTCCATCATTCCTTCGTGCAACATGGGTAGTTTATGAAGAGATGATTGCGTTATGTCTGCGTCAAGGACAGATTGCTTATGCTTTTGATTATCTTGAGCAAGCCCGTTCAATGGCATTACGTCAGTATCTCAACAAAAGAGCGGATACAAGTCAAAGTATCTCTGATATGCCATCACAATTACAAGTAAACAATGCGACAATGTTACGTATGCAGCAGGAGTTGAAAGACTGGCAAGAACGCTACCGTGATGCCTGCACACAACTTGCAAGTGTGGATACATTACTATCTGCCGACATTGATAGTAACATCATTCAGGCAGAAATCAAACATTGCGAAGCAGAGATCAGCGAACGCTTCGAGCGTCTTCATCTCTCTCAGGCCGCTCTAGCGCAACCAACAAAGAAACGACGTGTACGCAAAGACAGGGCAAAAACTATTGGGCAGATCAGTCAGCACCTTGCATCAGACCAGCTTATGTTGACCTACTTCCTCTCGCAAGGGAAAATTCTGATTTTTGTGCTTACAAAAGAGGGTATCATTTCACAAGAGGTTCCTGATGGTGTTGAACGCATGGAACGTCTCTTACCTTTGTTACATGCTCGACTACTTTCAGTGAATACGTTGAATGCTTCATCTATGCAACAGCAGGCGGTGCTAGGTTTGTTGAAGAAGCTATATGATTTGCTTATCGCGCCCGTTGCATCATATCTACCCACATCGTCAGGTATATTGACAATTGTTCCCTATGGACCATTGCATACATTGCCATTTAACGCACTCTATGACGGTTCGCGCTATCTGGTCGAGAATTTCCAGATACAGTATTTGCCTACGAGTAGTATGGTAGCGGGGGTAGGGCGTGATAATATGGATATATTATTGGGAGCATCGGGAAGAGCATCGAGCATAGTGGAGACAGATGATCGCCCATCCACAATCATTCAACAAACATCAGAAAAATCGTTGGTTTTTGGCTATTCGGGCAATGGACATTTACAGCGAACAATCGAAGAAGCCAAAGCGGTTGCAAGCATACTAAATGGTCAGTGTTACCTTGAACATGATGCCACCATTGCTCGGCTAAATATAGAGGCTTCTCATAGTTCAATTATTCATATTGCTACGCATGGGCAGAGCAGGTTGGACGCGCCAAATTTCTCTTCACTGCTGCTGGCAGACGGACACCTTAATGCTATCGACGCCTTCGGTCTTGACCTGCAACATTGCGAACTTGTGATACTGAGCGGTTGTGAAACTGGCCTCTCATTGAGCGGTGGTGGCGACGAGCAGCTAGGTCTAGGACGCGCCTTTCTCGCGGCAGGCGCGAAGTCGCTGGTCATGAGCCTCTGGCCCGTTGAAGACATGGCAACAAACGAACTAATGCAACATTTCTATCGGCATTTCTTACGAGGTGAAGGCAAGGCACAAGCCCTACGTTCGGCCCAACAGCACCTGTTACAGCAACCTGACTATGCCCACCCCTATTTCTGGGCCGCCTTTCGACTTGTTGGTGATATCGAGCCGTTGACGTATAAAGAGTGATTGATATAAAAGGAGCCTGTTGATACTGAGCAAAGGTGCCCCCTTGCGGGTCCTCTTAGTTAAATTGCGCTCTACCCATCCAATAAAATATACAAATTTGATAACACAAAGTCTATGAACCTTCTCTACTTAGGACGTGCATGTCATCATTTTTTGGTACCTCAGAGGCAGGAAGAACTTGCTCCAAGTTCTTCTCTTTATCAGAAAGCCTCTGCCGTTCAAGTTCTATCCATAATACAGCAAGAAGAAAAAACGCATTGCCAATAGGCCCAAATGGAACTGCATGCGAATAAACTGTCACTAATGAGCCTAGCAAGACAAATAGAGGTAAAAGAGGGATACCAGCACCAAATAATGCCCACGCAGTTGCACAAATTGATACAGACCCGGCAATAATCAGTACAAGATAGCTGAAATCAATTGCAGGGCTAGCGAGTAACTGACGTATTGAGTATTGCATAACTGTTTGTTGGGCGATAGGAAGTATTCTTGCATTACTAACAAGAATGCCAGTACTGAGTCCGGCGACGGTATCATAACCGATAGCAAATGAAATATAAATGATTACAGCACAACGACTGAGATTGGCGGCGCGGTTATGTATACCTTGAAGCAAAAGAAAAAATGCACATCCCATTAGCCCAAACAGTGGGATTTGCAAAACGTGTAGAATAATCCACCATGAAGCAATTGGTGCTACTGTTTTAATAGGGTGCATGTGATCAAGGAGCGGATGTCCAATTTCCAGTAGACCAAGCATCAATGGGGTACCAAACAAAATACTTCGGCGTAGTAAGTTCGCACGATGTTCATGAACCATTATGTGCTGCATATCTCCTGCTCCCTTTTCCATTGACAAGTTTCAACTTGCATACTCTGTCAAGAGCATAGTTTGCTCAACACTAAAAGTACCTCCGCACGATTTTGTAATATTTTCGCATGGAGAACTTCCGTGTTGAGCAAAGTCAAGTAAGAGATAGTAACAAACTATGCGTGACAGGTAAATTAGTCGATACATAGAGCAATTGAAATGAGCAAATAGGAAGCGATGAAAAGAAGCATTGCCTTCCTTCTCTGTATCTTCCTACTCAAATTCAATGCTTAACGCCTCTAACATCCGTGGGCGAAGCAGGCAATGATAATTGCATGCCCCGTTGCTAGCCAGGAGCTTACAGAGATAATAGCGAAGGTGAGCAATGGGTAGAAAGCAGCGACGAGGGCCACAATCGTCGCAATGAGTAGCGCAATTTGAGGTCGTTTCAATGTTACGAGTTTCGCCTGCATAATTTTCCTCCGTTGTAACTGTAGGTAAGGATTAAGACTTGTTGTACATAATCGCACTAAGCTACATCAGGCCAACTACAAAAGACAGTGTAGTAAGGAGAGAGCCTACATAGAAGAAATCTATTGTTTTTGCTCGTTACATAGGAGCTTTAGGAAATACCTATTCTCCCCCCGAAGGCAGTTTTTGCTCTCACAGTTATTTTATACCATATTTCATAGCAAATTCCTAGTGGAAGAGAGAGCAAAATAAGTAGAAACGTGTCATAATAGACTTATAAGAAGTATCTATAGTAAGGTGCATATTTTCTATTATCAAAGTGTTACCCAGTCATCTGAATAATATGTTGTTTCTCTTTTCAGAAGATATTGATACTATAGAGCAAGGAGATGTATTCAATGAACCCTATATTACGACGAATTATTGTCCTCGGCACTCCTTTTGTTCTAAGTATTTTACTAATCACTCATCCTGTTTTTTCTGACCATGCAGGATTATTGTCTAGTATCCTGCCGCAGTTAAATTGGTGGCTTACTATACACGTACTTCTACTCCCACTTTTTTGTCTCCTTGCTCTCGCTGCTTATTTACTAACCGATACAATCCATAGAACTGCTGCAACTGTTAGTAGGGTGGCACTTTTTATCTTCTTAATATTTTATCCTACGTTAGATAGTCTAGTTGGTATTGGTGTAGGTACATTAGTCCGGTATGCCTCTACCATACCCTCATCTCAACAAAAGGTCATTGAGAACGTTATTATCGCATTTGTACAAAATCCTATAGGAAGTATACTCGCAGTGCTTGGTTCTCTCGGATGGGAAATAGGATTACTTGCAGCCGCAATAGCGATTTCACGTCCGAACAACTTTCGTCTACCTATAACTATCCTAAGTATCGTAGCAATATTATTTTATTTATGGAGCTTAGTCGGTGGGATTGGTACACCTATTTGGTGGACAATAGTCCTTATCATATCAATTCTGTTTGGACTAGTTTTGAAACCGCGTTTGCCTGTTGGTCTGTTGATATTAGCGTCGTTCTTATTTGGAGCTAGCCATACACCTCCCTTTGGTCCACTTGGTATTGCTTGCTTTTTCCTTGCTGCCCTACAACGCGAATTTGTTTCATGGAAAGCTACCTCTACAAAGCTTACTACACAATCTGATGAAACAAATAGTATTGATGTATTAAGAGTTTATCCGAAAACCGAAGGTTGATCATCATGATCAACCTTCGGTTTTGTCGTTGCCGAATTAGATCATCAATTTGCATTGTCACTCCTTTGTAAAACATCTCGCCCATTATTGATCCACCAAATTTCCCTCCTCACAACGTTTCATAAGCGAATGGTGCAACAGTAGTACACAAGGAGAAAAATACACATGAAAATGCATGATCCCTATATGCACAACTCGTTTTGGAACGAACAGCAGGTTGCGATAACCTTTCAACTCGAACCTGTTGAATCTACTGCACAGGATGCAGCGATGCAGAATCCATTAAGAATTATTAGCAAACCAACATTTATTAACATTCTGAACCTGGACAAATTGAGTGGCTATCTCGCCGAGCAGGGTTTTGTCCTCGATTCGTTCAAACCTGAAAACATGGCTATGCCCACCTCTGCTCGCGACGATGGACGCCGTGATACTTCTGCTAGCATGGGGACGATGCAAGGTATGCAAGACAGGCAACTTTCACCTGAAGATATAGAGCGTGCGCTTACCGACGACACAGGAAAATACCTCTTCTTTCCAAAAGATGGCCGTGGTCGTTATGTACCTACGCTTGTTAGCTTCTTTACATTTACAGAACGTGGCACTATGTCAGTTATGACAATGCCGCCAACGCAACCAACTATGGATGGCATGACAATGACTAGTCAAGAGCGAAGTCCAGATGAGCATGGTAACGGTAACGGAAAAGGTATGTCCTCTATGAAAAGCCCCGTTGCCCGACTTGTCAATCTGATTAATCGCGATCCAGAAAAACTCAAGGCCGCATTCAATTCATCAGCTATTGCTACCGTGACGGCATCACCAACATGGCAGTGTGGCGGAACAACAACTACACCTGATGGTGTAACTAAATCACAAGGTTGCCCCCTTACACCACCAATGCCAGTGACAGAGGTGTGTTCAACCTCTCCGGGATTGTGGCCTATTACGTTGCCAGAGCTACAACCGGACCTACAAGATGCAACGGGTGATGGTGTTACTGTGTTTGTGCTGGACACGCTACCGAAGCTGGGTACGATCAAGCGGGCTGCAGAAGGCGCGGAGAAAGATAATTTGCTGCTGGTCGATGTGATGGAAAATGTTGTGCCACTTGCCAATTACCAGATACTTCCCGATGTGCTTGACATTCCCTCACCGCATATGCCAGAGACAGGGAAAGACTTGTACGGGCGTGTGGTTGGCTTCCATATGGCGGATCATGGCCTGTTTGAGGCTGGTGTGATTCATGATATCGCGCCTGATGCGAATATAGAATGTATTCGTGTTCTCAATGACTTTTGTGTAGGCGATGTATCCGTGCTTATTCAGGCACTTGATGGCATCCATACGCGCCTCATGCCCAACGGTGATTTACACGGTAAGCCAGTTGTGGTCAATATGAGCCTTGTGATTCCAGCCGATAGCGAGGCGATTAACGCTGGCATCGACCCCAATTTACTCTATCAGACACGGCAGGCACTGTATAACGCGATCAAGGCATTGGCGGACCTCGGCGTTGTCTTCGCAGCATCAGCAGGCAACGAGGGCGATCTGCGTTATACACCTATGAATCCTGACGGTGAACGACCCGACGCGCTCTACCCTGCTGCCTATGCATATTATGGCCCGACACCAGTGGAGACGATGATTCCCGTTGGTGCAATCAATAGCACAGGTAAAGTTGCGTCATATAGTTGCTATCCTGGTCCGCGTGGTGTTGCTGCCTACGGTGGCGAAGTGCCCGCGAAGAGCGATATCAAGACGGTTGATCATGTGACGCACGTCACTAAGATTGATGGCATGATCGGTATCTACAGCGCGTTACAGTATCCTGCCCTCTCCGTCGATGATCGCATTGCCAGCTATCCCGTCCCCAACTCTCACGGCTGGGCCTACTGGGTCGGTACATCCTTCGCGACACCAATCATCAGCGCGTTAGCCGCTCGCATCCTTGAGGCAACGGCACGCGAAACGCTCACTCCCAACGTGCCAGTACAACAGACTATCGTTGCACAGGGAGCTACACATCAGGTCAACTGGGACAGGCTCGCACCAGCCACGCATAGCAACGTCGATATGATCGTCGGCTCTACTGTCTGGGCTGAACAAAAATGTAAACCTACAACAGTAAGTCATGCCGAGAACGAGGGCGAAGAAGAGGTGGAGATTTCCCTGACCGAAATTCATATCGACGAGGTAAACGTCGTCTAACGTTCTTCGTAGTACACAGTCAATCTTCATGTTCACTGATGAAACCACTTTTCAGGCCATTTCACCTGGACAGATATCTGCCACATGAAGATTGACTGTGTACTACAGACCTTTCATTTCGTGGAAACCATTCTTTATTAAAAAACCTTGCGGACGCTCTGCTTTCTTTTCCCTCTATCCAACAACGCCATACATAGCTATACTATCTCTAAATAAAAACAAAAAGAGGGAGTAGTCGATATGTGTGTTCTGGTAGAGCCTTCAGTGCGTTATAAAGCCAGTTATCTTGCGGCGGTGCACGAGCTACAGGGTGAGGGAAAACGCCTCGATGAGAATATTCGTTTTTTGTCGGAGAACTTCGACGCCTTTATAAGGCGTACTCTACAGCAAAAAGACCGCGCACATGTCCCTCTGGGTCGGGTACCAAACACTGATTTCTGGCTGATCGACAGCGGTGAGTTCGTGGGACGCCTCAACCTACGCTACGAGCTAGATGCAGACTTGCTCAAGTTCGGTGGACATATCGGCTATGAGGTTCGTCCATCACGCCGTAAACAGGGCTATGGGACGCGCATGTTACATCTTGGCTTAGAAAAGGCGAAGGCGGCGGGTATCTATAGAGTCCTTGTGACCTGCGACGAAAACAATATTGGCTCAAAAAAAATCATTGAGCATAACGGCGGCAAGTTCGAGAACGCAGTCCATGTCGATGGCTCAGCAGTCAAAAAGTTGCGCTATTGGATTGATGTTGCGTAGCGTTACACGCGATGGCGTTCGCTGTGATAGAATAAATCGTAGAAACTATCCAAAAGCGCGAGGAAATATACCATGACTTCTCCCTACGTTATCTCTGTTGGTGTTGCGGATATCCGCCGTGAACCCGATCCGACATCAGAACTTGTGACACAAGCGTTGATGAATGCTCCTGCCATCCCTGGTGAAGACAAGGGTGAATGGACGCACGCGGCACTGGTAGATTATGAAGGTTGGGTAAGTACCAATGCATTGGCCGACCCTATCGCGAAGGGGTTTACGCGCATCGGCGAACGCTGTGGTACGCCGCTCGGTCTGGTTGCGGTTATCAATACGACTCATACACCGCTTTTTGCACAAGAGACTGGTAACGAAACACTCGACACGGTATATCTTTCCACCGTGCTACCACTCCTGGATGCAACTTCCCAGGAACGTGTACAGGTGGCCCTCCCCGACGAACGCACAGGTTGGCTAACACGTAAAGATATTGCGTTACAGCAACGCGAAACAGTCTTTCCACGGCGGCCAGTATCAGTCGCGACTGACTATGCACGTACCTTTCTCGGCGTACCCTATCTTTGGGGTGGCACGAGTTGGCGCGGTATTGATTGTAGCGGTTTTGTGCAGCTCTGTTATCGTATGAGTGGCTATATGTTGCCAAGAGATGCTGATGTGCAGCACGATTCGTTGCCAACAGTGGTGAAGCGAGCAGAGATGCGCGAAGGCGATTTGATCTTCTTTGGTAGCAAACACATTACACACGTTGGCCTTGCCCTCAACGAGAGAGAATACATTCATGCCGAGGGGCAGGTATATAATCGTGTCATTATCAATAGCTTTGATCCTACTGATGCTCATTTCAATCCGCGGCTGCTTGGCCTTGTATATGTACTGAAACGTGTCGTGGTGTAAGTATGCAAAACGAGATTGAACGAGAGTTAATGACGTTAGGTGGTCGCTCTGCCTGCGTTGTGGTGCGGCTCGATATGTCTGCTCCTAGAGAACTCGTTTCGCTCAATGCCGATCAGCGTTTTCCCGCCGCCAGCCTTGCCAAAGTGCCTATTCTGGTGGAAGTTGCGCGACAGGTCGAGTTTGGTATACTCTCCTGGGACACTCGTTACACCGTTGCGAAGAATGCTTATGCCGCAAGTAGTGGCGTACTGGCAGACCTTTCTCCCTCTCTTCAACCGACACTTCGCGATCTCGCTTATTTGATGATTGCAATTAGCGATAACACCGCCTCGAATGTGCTACTCGATATCGTCGGCATGGAAGCGGTTAATAAAACGATGCAGGAGCTAGGTCTACAGGCGACTCGTCTTGAGCGGCGTTTTATGGATTTTGCCGCACGTCAAGCTGGTTATGATAATTGGACAACGGCTGGCGATATAGCCCTGTTGTTATCCTTTTTTTGTGCCGACCTGCTCCCTGGACGTGATGAGATGTTCAAGGTGCTGTTGAAGCAGAACGATAATAGCACTCTTCCTGCATACTGGGGTGAAGAGACTCCGTATGCCCACAAGACGGGCGAGCTAGCAGACGTGGTGCATGATGCAGGTATTCTCTATCCACCATATCTCCTCCCCTCACCGAAGGCTCCGCTCATTATTGTGGTCATGACCGCAGAGCAGGACGACATTCCCTTCACACGCTATGTACTGGCACGCGTTGGACGTATTGTGTTCAACATTGCAAAAAAAGGATAACATATGACCTTGCTTCCCTATAACGGCATCTGGCCGTCTATTGCAGAAGATGTATTTATCGCGCCAGGGGCGGTGATTATTGGTGCTGTGACGATATATGAGGGCGCGAGCATCTGGTACAACACAGTGGTACGCGGCGATGTTGCCCCTATCGTTATCGGACGTCGCACCAATATCCAAGATAATTGCACGCTCCATGTCGATGCCGATGCCCCACTTACAATAGGGCAGGAATGTACTATTGGACATAATGCCGTTGTACATGGTGCCGCACTAGGGGACCGCGTGCTGGTGGGTATCAACGCTGTTGTGCTTTCTCATGCCACCATTGGAGCCGAGACCATTATTGGTGCAAGTGCGTTGGTAAGCGAACAGAAGCAGATGCCAGGAGGAGTGCTGGTGGTCGGAGTACCTGCACAGGTGAAACGTGACCTGAACGAAGCCGAACGCGCACAATTGGTAGAGAGTGCCGAGGGATATTACAACAGGTCGCTGGAACATAAACGCTCAAACGATCAGACACCCACCGTCACCTGAAATGATGCCTTTTGTGCAGCCTGTCCCGGCACCTGGAAACGGATTTCGAGATTCCAGAGACCGGACATAGAGAATGACTCTCCTGGAGCAAAGTTTGCGACATATGTTGTACCCTGTGTCGTTGCTGCTTTAATGGCGGTACCCATATCCATTGTCTGCATATTTGAGATGAGTTGCACCTTCGCGTTCGTCACAGCCTTTCCTTTGGCGTCCGTGATAGAGACGATGACTTTGTTCGCGCTGGTAACACGCGCTGGTGATACTTGCAACCCTACTGTGTAGTTACCAACTTTCTGTTGTTGCGTTACATCGGATGGTGTGGTTGTAGCAGAATTAGGCGGATTAGCACTATTAATCGTAGGAAAGACAATTGGTGGGGCATAGAATGACATCAGGGCAGTACACAGTAACACGCCAGCACCCAGTAACCCTTGCAGGTTGACGACTGTTTTCAGTTGGCTCGTTGTGCGTTCCAGAGCCAACTGACGGCTACGACGTGCTGGCAAGTCGGCGTTGACCACCGCCAACAGGATAACCTGCCGTGTCAGCTTAGGACGTAACGCGAATAGAACGTAAAGACTTGCCAACAAGATGACTATGACCAGGATGAGTCGAACGAAGAGTGAACGTCCATAAGGATCGTCTACTAGCAGGGATGGGGCGTTTATCGTGGTCTCGCTCAAGAATAGTAAGCTTATCATCTGTGCAACCATACCCCCTATGACAAATGGCGTCATACGACGTAGTAACGCCACGATTGTCTCGGTATTGGAGTCCAGGTCAACAATTGCTAGCAATGGCAACACGACATAGCCGAGATAGGCAATGCCACCGAACCAGATACATTGTGCAAGCAGCGAGAGTCCGTTCAGCACCACCGCGCTAATATACGGCTGTATAGCACCTACCGAATTCTCTGTCAGAGCATAGGTGCAGATAATTAAGCCTGCTAGAATAAACCATAGAACTGTATAGCGTTGGAGCGGCTCCGTTGTCGTATGCAGTGAGCCGCTCTCAGTCGCTGTTTTTAGTGTTCCCGTTGGAGTTGCGGCTTGACTAGCCTGTTGTAGACGTAGCGGTCCTGTATGTGTTGCGCTAAAGGTCCCTTGTGAAGGTTTTTCTGGCCCTGCATTATTATGAGGTCGAGACATCCACCACAACAGCAGCAGCGCAAGGATAATCAAGATACAACGTACTAGCCAGAGGTAGCCATAGAGCGTTTGTGTGAGCAGGGCAGGCAACGTGGAAAAATCAAGAACGCCGTTATTGATGGCATCTGTGACATAGATGCCATGTGTGACATGAACACCGCGCAAAACAAGTGTTACAACCTCGCCTACGAGCAGTGCTGCAAGGCAGAGCCATTGTAGTGGTAATGCTAGTCGTCTCGCCCGATCCAGCAAATCGGCGATGCGCTCAACACGAACGAGGATGAGGCGTTCCGTCACAAGAATACCTCCCCAGAAGGTGAGTGCTACGACTACGAGCCATTCCCATGCAACCGCTAAGATACCAATCACATCGAGAGTACGAGTACCTTCTGTATCATTACTGCTTTGTGGCCCCTGTGTGGGTGTCCCTGCTACTCCTGTGGAAGAGTGTCCCACATTAAAGCCGATAGAACCAAATGTGGTATGCCCATCATCATTTGCGACAGCGGTCCAACGTACAAAGTAGCTACCACTCGTAAGATTGACAGGTAGGACTGTATCTAGTTCACGTGCATTCCCTGTTGTAACACTACTCTGTGTTTGTACAGGCACAAAAGCACCATTTTGTACATACGAAACCTGAACAATGCTCATTGCGCTGATGTTTGCATTGAAATAGATGCGTACAACCTTTGGCATTGTTGTAACCGTCGAACCGTCTACCGGATCGGAGCCAATGACGTAGGCATGAGCAAAGGCCGCCTGTGGTTGTAGAATCACAAGTGCGACACAGTAAATCACGATATTCAAAAGCACGGCTGGCAAGAGAACAAGCCGAATGAAGCGTCGATGCCTACTTTTCATGAAACAGTCAATCTTTTCGTTGCTAGCAAAACAGAGCATAATGCATGCACACGAATTGTACACTAGTCGCGCCTTGCTCGCAATATGTTAGACAAACACGGTCTCCGTCCATCAGGGGAAACTGTCGAACCGCAGGGAGACCGCAAGCGCATTATGCCAACAAATTCGCCATCGACCACGTTTTCTCTCCGTTGATGCCGTTCCTCAATCCTTGCTGACAGGTTCATTGCTCACAGGGCGTTATAGAATAAGGCCCCTACAAGGTTCAACATCATCCCTGTTCCAGGTGTCGAAGAATTGTAGGGGCCTTATTCTATAACGCCCTGGTCGCCATCGACCATTTTTCCGACCGTTGGGAACGTTCTTCAATTCCTGTCTACATGCTGGAACGCTCACAGGGCGTTATAAATAAAGGCCCCTACGTGTTTGCCCACAGGAATTTGTTGGAGTTAATGCCGCAAGGGTCTCCCTGTTCCCGTTTGAATACCTACCCATTAGTGATACTGTATTGTCTCTGTATCATAAGGCCATTATAATAGGTGATATACAGAAAAGCTACAAAAAGAGTGAAAAAGCAATGCAAAAACAATTCTGGTGGCAATCGTTGGCGCGTCTCGCGCTCTGGTCGCATGTCGTTGGCGTGGTCGGTTTTTATCTCTATGTGTGGCAACGCACCGCGCCTAGACCACAGGACCGCTTGAAGAAACTGCCTTTACGTGAATATCTTCCTTCGCTGTCCGCTGAGCGCATGCAAGAGCCGACTGTTTCTATCATCGTGCCAGCCCGTAACGAAGAGGGCAATATCAACCGTTGTATTCGTTCGTTGCTTGAGCAGGACTATAGCCAGTTCGAGGTCATCGCCGTTGACGATGGCTCGACCGATAACACAACTCATTTGCTTGATGAGCTGGCACAGACGCATCCTCAGGGGAGCCGTCTGTGGGTATTGCGGCTGCGCGATGAGCTGCCTGCGGGTTGGGCTGGTAAGCCTCGCGCGCTGCATCGAGGTGTGCAGGAGGCACAGGGCGAATGGCTGTTGTTTACCGATGCCGACACATGGCATGCGCCGAACGCCCTCCGTTCCGCAATCACACAGGCGACACAAGAGGGTATGGACCTTTTTACTGTAGGAACACAACAAGAATTGCCGACGTTCTGGGAACGCGTTCTCATGCCAGTGGCCTATCTTGGTATTAGCATGCAGTATCCACCACGACTCGTCAATGACCCTAAGAGCAAGGTCGCTGTTGCCAATGGACAATACCTCATGCTACGCAAGTTGGTGTATGAAATCACGGGTGGCTATGGGCGACCCGATTTACGCGGCACCCTGCTCGATGATCGCGACCTCGCCCATGTTGTGAAATCGAATGGCTTTAAGCTGCACTTTGTCGATGGGCAGGACCTTGTGCATGTACGCATGTACCGAGATTTACGTGATACATGGCGTGGTTGGCGCAAGAACGCCTATCTTGGCAGTCGTGGTGGTCTGCTTTTCGTCTTGCTAGAACTGTTCGGTCTGCCGATTATCACGATTGTCCCATTTCTGCTGCCACTGCTCGCACGTCTGACACGTTTCCGACATGGGAGTGGTATCAGTGCAACAGAGGCAACTGCGGCAAGTATAGTGGAACTTGTGCCACTCTTCTCCTATCGGCTCTGGCTCAATCGCATGTTGCAGGTTCCCTGGTATTACATCTTTACCCATCCACTGGCCGGAGCCATCTTTGAGGGAATTCTCGGCGAGTCCACATGGCGTGTACTCACGCGGCAGGGCGTCGATTGGCGTGGTAGACAATATAGCGATGGTACGGGAAATGCCGCAAGACCGCTTACCGGCAGGAGAAACGTATGAGCGTAGAACCCGTGTGAGCGTAGAACCGTGTGACCGCAGAACCGTGTGACCGCAAAAACGGACGGGCGACCACAAGGGTCGCACCCTACTATACACGGATACATCTGGGTCCTGTGTATAGTAGGGGCGACCCTTGTGGTCGCCCGTGCTTTCCAATGACCCATGCAGGTTTTTCATTATGCATACTACATGTATATATTTTTAATGTGATTGTACATCCGCTGCGCCGTAACGCTGCAATACCTCAGAGGCTTTTTGTGTTCGGTCTGGTGCATTCACTGTAACGATTGTGCGACCATTCTGGAACTCTTGCTCGTAGTGACGTGCCTTTTCTTCAGGAACACCCGCATGGGTGAAAATACCGAGGAAGCCACCTGCTACGCTACCTATTGCTGCCCCACCCAATGTAGTTGCCAGGATACCGCCAGCGAGAACTGGCCCTATGCCAGGAATAAAGAATGCCGCAGCCGCTCCAAGTACACCGCCCACGACTCCTCCTGTAACAACACCCTCAGTCGTGTTCTCATGGGCTGATGGTTGCTGCTCTGCTGCTGTAGATTCCGTGATGGAGGCTGCCACCGTCTCCTGTTGTGGTGTTGTTGTTTCGTGTGGCATCGTCATTGGTGCATCTGGTCGTGTATACGCTACATCGTTCTTTTCAGAACCGGGATAGGGTAGTTTATCGATAGCCTCTTCTGTCACTGGAAGAATCGACTCCAGAATGCTTGTGGCATCGGCTGGCCCCGTAATCGGCACAAGTAGCACATCCGCCGCTCCCAATACGCCACCGACAATACCACGCACAACAGAATTGGGGCCGTGTTCTGTCTTCTGTTCCGTTGTACTCTCGGTATATGCTACGTCATGACGGCTCGCAAAACCCATCTCATTGTCAGAAAAGCCGATGCTGCGGAGTTCTGCTATCGCTTGCGCCGCCTGTGTACGATCTTCAAAAACGCCTACAACTGTCGTATGTTCAGCCATTATTTCTCATCCTTACCATACATTTGCTCTATCTCTACTATAGCACGATTGATGATGTGAGAAAGTTCCATTTGCAGTACAGTGGAGTTGCCCCACAAGTCCCATTCGATTGCTAATCATGGTACAGAATGTTATGCTTTATTGAGAAGACTTCCTGGTATGCGTTGGGGGATGCATTGGTGCTGTAGGTGCAAGAGACGATGGGATGAACAGAAAATTCATATATCTAGTCATCGTGGTAGTGGTGCTGGCTGTGCTGTCAGGAGCCTACGTTATAGGTGGGACGCAAGCCTACTCTCGCGATCAGCAAGCGAATATAGCGAAACAGAAACAATGTGGCGATCAGGCTTCTGTCCACATTTGCGTCCTCATACCCAGAGCAATATTTACGGCCTACTATCCCTCGTATCTCGCCGCGCAACCACAAACTATGCTTTTTACCGTTGAGTATAGCAGTGTGTTGCCTGTAACACTTTTTATTCATGTAACCGTTGATGCGCTGACGGAGACACAGGTGAAGAGCGTAGCGGCAACTCCTGCTATACAAAGCGAACATTTTCTACCACCATTGCTGCAACAAGGGCAGGTACTCGACACGCTTACGCAAGATGAAAACACGTCGCTGCATGTGCAGGTGACAGACGCAAATAAACATCTCTATTATGATAATGATAGTACGCTGACTCTCCACTCGCGCTGGTTGATGCAATGGAAACAAGAAAATCGTCTGCATATAGGCGCGTGGGTTACGCCAAACAATCCTGCTATTGGTGCGTTGGTGCAAAAGGCACAAGACTATCTCCCAAATGAACCCCTTCCTCTGCCTGCTGGTATGGTTGGCTATAAAGTAACATCGCCACAACAGGTGCGCGATGAAATAGATGCGCTCTACGATGCACTCAGACTCTCCTATCACATCAAATATGTGCAGGAAAGCGTGCCTTATGCAGGCGCAAACGACGCGAGCAATGATGTTGAGAATATCAAACTGCCTGCCGAGGTACTCAAGCAGGGGAGCGGTATGTGTATCGAACTTACAACCGTATTGGCGGCGGCGGCTGAACGTATTGGCTTGCACCCCGAAATTGTGATTGTGCCAGGACACGCCTTTCTTGGTGTCGCTGTAACAGAGGACAATACACATATGCAATATTGGGATGCCGTTGATATGAATAACGATGTCGCGGCAGACTCAGCGAATGTCGATGCTGATAGTGCCTACATGCATTATAAAAGCCAAAACACTCTTGTCGATACTATTCTCGTAAGTGATGCTCGCGTCGCTGGCGTGGGTCCAATGCTGTAAACGAGGTGAGAGAGCAATGTGCAGAAAGGAGGGAAGACGACGAATATGATGAATTTTTCGGCATGGTTTAGCAGTGGTTGTTATGGTGGATTGGCATGCTGTATGGTGGCAATTGCTGCGAGTGCGGTCTATACAACGCTGGCTAGGCGTGGTACAACGCGACAATTGACGACTCCTATCATCGTGTGCGTCATCTGCGCGTTATTACTGCTGCCTGTGGTAACGTGGTACAATCTGCGCCTCGCTCCTGCACAGGACGCGCTTTCACTGGCCGAGGTGCAGGTTGCGCTTGCTTATGTTGCGCTCTGTGGGTGGTTGTTACCGTTGAGCGTGACAACTTCGTACTGCCTCTTTGCGCCCGCACGTCTCTCGACAACCTCCGTCGAAATTCCGCGTCAGAAACGCCGTACCAAGCTTAATCCTACTACTGATTTACAGCCGCCAAGACATCAACCGGGAGTGCCTGCGCCCTTTGTTATCAATGAAGAGACACCCTGGGGCTGGTTAGAATATCGTAGTGGTCGTTTCCTGGGACAACGCCTTGCCCTCAAACGCGCTATTATAACATTTGGTCGCGATGAGGATAATGACATCTGGATTGACGACGAGATGGCTTCGCGTCATCACGCCGAACTTGCTTATAACGATGGCTCTATCATCCTGACCGATTGCGATAGTCTGAACGGTGTACTTCTCAACGGCAAGCGCATTCTCCATTCAGTCGAGGTAAAGCCAGAAGAGCAACTAGAGGTTGGAGCGCAACGCTTTTTGTTCCTACTGGCTGAAAAGCAGGAGTCGGTCCTGGATGCGTTCGATCCGTTAAATAATCATACATGGCGCTCCTCGCTCGATCCCCTCTCGGCGAGTAGCAAAGTTCTGTCTGTAACACGGTTACTACCAGATAAACCAGAGATTGAGAAGATACCGACAACCTCTCTCAACAATGGGGTAGAGGGCGTATCCGAGGCAATGCTGAATGAATGGCAAGATACCTCCTCATTGCAAAGGGTTACACCTCCGCCCATGCCAATAGAGCCGCGTGGCGCATTGCTGATACAAGATGGAGAGTTAGCAGGGAAAACCGTGCTGCTTGATCGCCCCGTAATCACAATTGGACGAGGCATCGATTGTAGTATTGTAATGAACGACGCCTCTATTTCGCGCCAACATGCCCAGTTCTCGCGGTTGCCAGGCGGCGATTTTGTGCAAGACCTTGCGAGCCATAATGGAACGACGGTCAACGCGGAACCATTGCTTGAACCTCGTTTGTTACATGTCGGTGATCGTATCTGTCTGGGCACAATTCGTCTCGAATACATCATGGTACAGCATGAGCAAGTGACGCCTCTACCACAAATTATTCCGCCACAATTATTCACGCGTTCGATGAGCGGTCCCGTCCCCTTGAAGTTACCGAGCAAACAGAAGGAGTCCCTCTGACGTTTGTCACCACTCTATACGTATATTAGCGAGTGGTGTCATCCCTATAACCTGCTGTCCATGTCCGGGGTACAGGTAGTGAACGGGCAAGCTGCGTAACACTCGAAGTGTTTCGTGATGCTGACGGCGGTCTCTGCCACGTCGTAGTAGTGGAGTGTGCCCTTCAATTGTAACTATGGTATCGCCCGACAAGAGTTCGTGCGTGAAAGGATTATAGAGGCAGAGGCAGGAAGGCGCATAGCCAGGACTCGCGATGACACGCCAATTCTCATGAAATGGTAGACCCCCAACATCGCGCAGCCAGATGTTCACAAGCTGTGCCTGATACATATATTGTGGTGAAAATGGCTCATGGTAGAACGGTATTCCTGGGGGCACGACTGGTCTTTTAGGGAATACATGCGGCTCTTGTTGTGTAAGTATAGCAGGTGACGCAGCGACAGGAGCATTGCAGATACGCCGTGCTGCCCGAATACCGGCGGCATGGTCTTGATGCAGGTGTGTCAAAACAATCAGGTCGATGTCGGAAGGCGAACGATGCAAAAACTTTTGTATGTACTTAGCGAGCAACCGTACCTGTATTTCAGATACAGGGTCTACAAGGCACATGCGGTCGTCATTGATGAGATAGGCATTGGAGACAGAAAAACGGTCGGTAACAGTATGTACACATCGAGGATGTGATATGTGTTGAGACTCTTGAGATGCATTCGCCGACACTGAAACCATCATTATTGTCTCCGGCAATTTATGGTAAAACTTTGGCTTTATGATATCACCTTTGACAATACAGACGTTTTGATGTTCGCTTTTTATTGCGGATACGGGACCAGGATGTGCAGATGTAATAGGAACGGACGGGAGACCATACCAACGAACGGACGGGCGACCACAAGGGTCGCCCCTACTATACACGTAGTACATCCCCCGTCCGTCTAGTATAGTAGGGGCGACCCTTGTGGTCGCCCGTTGGAGATGTGCTATACTGATGGATATATTTGAGGAAAACCTTCCCAGGAGGGCAGCAGCAATGTCAAGGATTCGCGAGGGCCAGTGGCCTGATTATACATACATCGTACCGCATAGCTATACAAAGGCGAAGGTGCGTCTGGTAGGTCTGGGTAATTATGCTCCTAAGAACACCATTACAAACGAGTTCTTCGCCTATATTTCGACACGTCTGGGCGACCCGCGTAGCGCAAGTGATTTGGAGCGTGTGACTGGCCTGGAGACACGCCATGTTCGCGCCAGTTCGATTGAGCTATGCCGCCGTATCGTAGGTGCTGAGGCTCCTGGTCTCTTTCTCGATCCCGCTTCGCCTTCCGATGAGTCACTGGTAGATATGGCAGTGATCGCGGCACAACGCGCAATCGCGAGTTCTGGTCGTGATATCTCAGAGATTGATACCGTTGTTGGTGCCTCCTCTTCTGATAATGATGCCTTTCCCACGATTGCAGGTATGGTGCAGATGCGTCTCGGTCTGGGTCCGATACGCGCAACAATGCTGAGAGGTGCATGCGCTTGTCAGACTGAGGCGTTCCAAACATCTGCTGAGGTACTCGCGGCTGGTTCCGCAAAGCTGGTGCTGCTTGTTACCTCGGAAGGTCTGCTGCCAAACATCCTCAATATCCTTGACTGGAAGACAAGTTCACTCTTTGGCGAGGGTGCCGCCGCCTTCTTGCTAGAGTGTGGCGATGAAGATACCTATGTTATCAATGGCTCTGACGCTCATCAGGGACCGTCACTGATGTTTCAAACGCCGTTACGGAAAGATGCGGTCGAGATGGCGGAGGTGGACACGAAGATGCAACGCTTGTTTCAAGAGGGCAACGGGAAAGAACTCAATCAGGTGCTTGCAAACTATATGGTTGGTTATACCAAGATGAACGGCAAAGAGGTATACCGCGAGGCACCCCGTGCGATGGCCGAGAGCCTCGATGCATTGCTGCGTCACTCACAGTTAGACTACAACGACATCGCCCATATCGTGCCACATCAGGCCAATTCGCGTATCACACGTCGTCTCGGTGATCTACTGGTGAACGACTACGATTGGCCTGCCTCTACGATGGAAAAGCTGGTCGATAACTTCCGCTATTACGGAAATCTCTCGAACGCCAGTATCGCTACAGCCCTTGTTGAACTCCTGCGACAAGGTCAGTTGCACGATGGTCAATGGCTGGCCTTACCTGCCGTTGGTGGTGGCATGAACTATGGTTGCTGGCTTATGCGCTATCACGCCCTCAAAAACATCGAAGCTGTGACAGACCTCGCGTAATATGTAAATAAGCAGGAGACCGCAAGGGTCTCCCCTACATGTAGGACATAATATGTAGGGGAGACCCTTGCGGTTTCCCTGTTTCCTTCACACCAGACCGCGTTCGTAGGTGTAGAAAACCTTATTATCCCATTCATACTCCATACCACCCAGACCGTCACGTACTAGCATAAGGTCGGGGGCATAGACGTAGGCACTTTCCATGTCCATGAGCGTCAAGCGGCTTCGTAGATCATAGGCCACAAGGCTGATTGCTTCAATCGTCATACCGTCGATGTAGCCTATCGACAGGCGTTTTCCCTGGCGGTCGTCGCGCGGTTCGGCAATCGCCAGACCGTCCAGGCGGTTCCAACGCCGCAATAGATACACGTGTTGTGCGGCAATGTATGTTTCAAGAAAGGTCGCTGTAATTTCGTAGGCCACAAAGCCAACATAATAGAGACCGCCGACGGTCGGAAAGGTGTTCGAGGCATTCAAATAATCAATGATGTCATTGAGGTCCTCCTGCGTCGCCAGTTGGGTACCTTCCGGGTTATAGGTTATCTTCGTGCGGCTCTGCACGTTTGTCACAACAGGAGTAGCGCGAAACGGTGCGAATGCACCCACCCGACGCATATGAACATGCCCCATAATGTGGATTGAACCTGTGTTCGTAGACTCTGTTGCCAGTCGCGCATTCGTTGCTCCACGTCGTATCGCCTCTTCCACCATTGCCACATGGAGCAGTGTTGCGATTCCTTGCTGGCGATAGTTAGGATCGACGCGTAAGCCTTCAAGCCACGCGTCGGTGGTATTAAGCATGCGTAGATGTGCGACTCCTGAGAGTTGCCCATCGGTCACGGCAACGAAAAGTTTGCCCTGGGGATCAACAAGCCATTCGTCCCAGACGTGATCAATGTAATCGCCCCAGTCCCATGTGTTGTGACAAAAGGCTAAAACGGTGTCTTTATCTTCTGCTTGCGCTGAACGTACCTCGGTATGTGCCATAATGCTCTCCTCTCTCTTTACTGTAGCGGGAATTTTGCCTGTCGTCAACTAGTCTCTCCATTGTTATCATAAAACTTTTCGGCTTACGAAAACGTAATACAGATATCCTTCAGGATAACTGTAACCCTATATAAAAGACTGGACGAGACCAACATGAAAGAGCAGATGCAAGAAGCGGCGAATACCAAGATGGATCAGGTGCAGCAAGAGGTTGATCGTGGACGAGAACCCTGGTACCGCTCATCACGGCGTACACGTATTCTCGCTGTAGTGTATTTGATACAGTTCGTGCTTTTTACTGCTTTGGCGTGGTTTGTGCATTTCAATCCGGTGATTCCGGTTGATGTGGCGATTACGCAGGAGTTCCAGGAAAATAAATCACCCTGGTTAGAATCATTTATGGTTGCTGTAAGCTTTATTGGCAACCAGAGTATTCTCTTTGCTGTGTTGATTGCGCTAACTGCACTGGCATTTTGGCTGGTGCGTTTGCGCCTGGAAGCTCTTATCATCATCACCTTGTCTGTGGTAAGTGCGGTGGTCAACTTCCTGGTGAAGGTGATTGTGAGCCGCCCCCGTCCTACGACACATCTTGTAGATGTCTTTCAAAAGGCGAATGGGCAGAGCTTTCCCAGTGGACATGTGATGTCTTATGTGGCTTTCTGGGGATTGCTCTTCTCACTCGGATTGATCTTGTTCAACCGTAAGCAATGGTGGCACTACTTACTCCTAATTATTCCTGCGCTCTTCGTGATACTGGTTGGACCATCACGCATCTATCTGGGCGACCACTGGGCGAGCGACGTACTCGGTGGCTATCTCTTCGGAGGTCTGCTACTGGGCATAACGCTGTGGATATACCTACGCTTGAAGGCAAGAGGTGTCTGGACGCCAAAGGCGAAGTCGAGTAAGATACCGGTCAATCGAGTTGTTCCAACAAAAGTGAGAGAATCGTAAAGACAGCAGCGAGACAGCAGCAAAAATGGATGGGCGACCACAAGGGTCGCCCCCTACTATACACGACACATTGTGAGATGCATCGTCTATAGTAGGGGCGACCCTTGTGGTCGCCCGTTGGGAGCTTTATGACTCTGAATGTGTTGTTCTTCTGGTCCGTCTATGCGTTGTTGTACTATGCACTGGCATATCTTCTGTTGTTGCTTTCGCATCGCTCTCAGCAGTGTTGGGTGAATCCGTATCCTCTTCATGCGCGTTAGAAGCGGCCTCTTCCTGTACTGCCTCGGCCACCTCTTCGCGTATTACTGGTGGGGGCCACGCGTTTTCATCTTGTGTGAGCAGAGGTATACTTACACCATCTGACTCAAGCTGTGTACCTTCACTATCCGCTGTGTTTTCTTGTGATGTAGCGGATGATGTATCAGTTGCCATGTTCTGTTGTTCGTCGGTTGTCGCGGTTGCATTCTGCTCTTGCGTAGTACCGGAAATGTCGGTACGTCCCTCAGCAGGTGGCTGATCTGCTGCCATAGATGTGGTGGCAGGAGTGTTGTCCGATGTTGTGCTATCGGTTGTCTGAGCCGCATCTTCCGTGATGTCAGCACTTTGTATGATGAATGGTGTTTCCAGAGTGAGTAAAGTCTCGTCGCCTGGCACCTGGGCTATCTGTGTTTGCGCTGAAGCGGTCGCTGACTCGCTGGAAGCCGCTACAGAACCATTGTGCGAGGCATCATGAGGGGTACGCAGCGTGGAGAGCCTGTCTTGAATCGTATACTGCTGTGTTTGCGCCTCTTCGAGACCCTTTTGAGCCTTTGCCAGCTTTTGCTCTGCCTTCTGAACGTCCCCTTTGGCCTGCTCCAATTTGAGCATCAGTTTGGCTTCTTGCTTTGCCTGCTCCTTACGCTGTTTTTTCTCAGTATTTTCTTTAGAAGTGGAGTTTTTCTTGTCTTGTGGTTGCTTCTGATTGCTCTTCGTCGTAGCGGCCTTCTTTCCGTTTGCTGTACCTTTTGCTGATTTTTTTGTCGCGGTATCAGTTTTTGCCATGCCAATCCTCTCATTGGGTAAAATAAAGAACATTAAAATTAAGGATGGGTTCTTATTAAGAACACGAAAAACAACATGTTTTCGTCTCAGGATAGAAGATAGCATAAAAGCAGTGGGTGGCTCGCGAGCCACCCACTGCTTTTATGCTATCTCTATATACTTCCTTCGGGAGGCTGTAGCGAGGATATAGGTGTTGTTGGTGGTACTGGTGCAGGTGTAACACGCTGAGGTGGCGCACCTGGAATTGGTGCTGTTTGCGTAGAGGCAATTTGCACACCCACCTCCTCCAGGATGTTACGCATCTGCTTGGCGTCGATGGTCTCATGACGACGTAGCTCTTCCGCGATACGGTCGAGTGCGGGGCGATAGGTTGTCAATAGCTCGACTGACTTCGCATAACTCGAACGTACAATGCGATCTACCTCTTCGTCAATCACCTCCGCTGTCTCCTCACTATAATCGGTGGGGGCACCTGTGTCACCGCCGCCGCCGAAGGGACTCTGACGTTCGCTGAACGAGATGGTGCCGAGGCGTTCGCTCATACCCCAGCGTGTCACCATTTGTCGTGCAATCATCGTCACACGCTGCAAATCGTTTTCCGCACCCGTTGTAACTCTGCCGAAGACCACTTGCTCGGCAGCGCGACCGCCGAGAGCGGTGACGATTTGCGTAAGCAGATAGTCCTTCGAGTAGTTGTAGCGATCGTCGAGCGGCGTGTACATCGTGACGCCAAGTGCCTGACCGCGTGGGACAATCGTGACCTTTGTCACGGGGTCGGAACCTTCTGAAACGAGACCCGTCAAGGCATGTCCACCTTCATGGTATGCGGTGACTGTCAGGTCTTCATCACTCAACACAAGTGGGCGTTCCGCACCGAGTAAGATTTTGTCGAGTGCATCATTGAAACAATTCTGCGTCACGCGGTCAAGGTCGCGTCGTGCCGCTAGCAACGCCGCCTCGTTGACCAGATTGGCAAGGTCTGCGCCAACCATACCCGTTGTCGAGCGGGCAATCGCTACCATGTCTACGTCCGGTGCCAGTGGCACAGTACGCGAGTGAATTTTGAGAATGGCGAGGCGACCATTCCAGTCAGGGCGGTCAACCGTCACACGACGGTCAAAACGTCCTGGGCGGAGTAGTGCCACATCGAGTCCATCAGGGCGGTTTGTCGCAGCGATAACGACTACGGCCTGACGATTGTCGAAACCATCCATCTCAACAAGCAACTGGTTCAACGTCTGTTCGCGTTCATCGTTGGTGTTAATGCTGGAGCCACGCTGACGACCAACGGCGTCGACTTCGTCGATAAAAATGATGCTTGGTGAAGCTTTTTTTGCCTGATCGAACAGGTCACGTACACGGCTTGCACCGACACCGACGAGGACTTCGACGAACTCTGAACCGCTCATCGAGAAGAAGGGGACGCCTGCTTCACCTGCTACGGCACGCGCTAACAATGTTTTACCAGTTCCCGGAGGGCCTACGAGCAAGACACCACGCGGAATTTTACCGCCGAGTCTTTGGAATTTCTGCGGTGTTTTGAGAAACTCGACGACCTCTTGCAGTTCGTATTTCGACTCATCGACACCCGCGACATCAGCGAATGTGGTACTTGGTCGGTCCTCAAGAATCAACTTCGCACGGCTCTTCCCGAAGCTGAAGATGCCTTGTTGTCCCTGTGAGGCTCTACGGCTGAAGAAGACGAATAGACCAACCAGGGCAATCCAGGGCAGGAAGGTTAGCAAGATGTTGAACCAGAACGAGTTGTCTGGTGGCGGTTGATATGTGACCTTCGCCCCACTGTTAATGAGTTTCTGTGGCAGATCGGTGTCGCCGTTTGGCAGTTGTACCGTGTGATAGTTGGTATGTCCACCAACGGGCGTATTCAAATTGCCCTGAATATCGGTTTGCCCGATGATTGTGGCTGATTTGATGTTTTTATTCGCGATCTGCGTGTAGAAATCGCTGTACGAAAGCTCTGTTCGCGCTGGTGCTGTGTTGTTCGCGCCCACGTTGAAGTAGCTATACAGATATACCGAGACCATAACTGCCACCAGTACGAGTAGCCAGCGATTGAGGCCGGAGCCGCGTTTCGGGGGCGTCTGTCCATTTTGTGTTGGGCGATCTGTCGGGTCTGTCTGCCGCCTCGGTCGCTCACTGTTATTATTTTGTAGCCAGTGCATGTTGTCCGGCTGTTTGTCCATTGTTCTACTACCTGCTTTCTGCGCCTCCGACATGCATGATCCCTGAAAAGCACATGCAAAGGGAAAGTGGGGCATACTCTATATTTCTATTATAACTTACGCATATACGATATGGCTAGACTTGTCTTTAGAGTCCTGTCTTGACCATGAGTATGTTCGCTTGTGGCGTGACGTTTGTATCTACTATTACACGCGCTTGTGTACTAACGTTTGCTGTTTCTGCCGTCAAAGAAAAAGAGTTGCTACGCGACCCTTTCGGGTAAGTGAGACTCTTCATGGTTATACTAAGCATACGTTTTTGCATGTACTCTCGTTGCTGTTTTGTGCTGTGACTTTGTACTTTATAGTGCGGAATTAGGAATAGTGCGGACGGGCGACCACAAGGGTCGCCCGTTGGGGATAATACCATGGTCGCCCGTTGGGAAGGAATGATATACCCTAGTGTGTACACCTTATTTTTATTCAGGTAGCTGTAAGGAGTAGCATTCCTCTATTAAACACATCGCAATGTGCGTTGTTTACGCTTTTCACAAGCGAGTGAGAAACCATTGATATGCTACGGAGAAATGCATTCATGCTGCAAGAGAAGAAGCCAATTGTGCTGTTGATAGAAGCTGATACGTCATTACGCCGCCTGATTGTTCTTGGCTTGCAACATCGAGGCATGGAAGTTGTCGCGTTGGAGGAGCCTACCGCTGCTCAAGGAACGCCCGACCTGCTCATTATCGACATAGATAGTGGTATTCGTAGCGATTGGTCGTTGCTTAGCAACATACAGGCTATACCAACGCTGGTTGCAGTTCCTACTATTGTGCTGGCATGGGAACGTCTTCCAATTGTAAACACGTCATCCGTTGCCACCGCCCATGCACAACTTCTCTGCCTGACAAAGCCCTTCGACGCTCGTATCATGCATCAAAGCATCGACCACTTGCTGGCTACACGCCAGTCGAAGGAGGCCGCCTTACTGGCACAGGCCGAGGCGGTACTCTTAGCCACGTACAAGCAGCAAACACCTCCTAGCATCTGGCCTATCGTTACCGCTATCGGCCTGCTGATCGCCTTCGTGGGTATGATGCTCCATGTCGCCCTGATTATCCTCGGCCTGCTCATTGTCCTGTTCGCGCTACTGTGGTGGACGCTGGGCACGAAGCCACAATCGTTCGCCAGAGCGTGAAGACGCTGTACGGGCCTCATTCATGACGCCCGTCCCCGCTCACATTGCCAGCCAGGATTGAGGGACGTTTGCACAAGCCCCTCGACTTCTCCATCGCTCACAGGGCGTTATAGAATAAGGCCTCTACCTTCCTCAATTTCTGAGACGTTGGCGGAATTGAACCGTGTAGGGGCCTTTATTTATAACGCCCTGGTCGCCATCGATGACGTTTAAGAGCATTGAGACCGTCCCTCAATCCCTGCCCACATGGTTTATCGCTCACAGGGCGTTATAAATAAAAGCCCCTACAATTCTCAATTCCTGGAACGTATGTGATGTTGAACCGTGTAGGGGCCTTTATTTATAACGCCCTGGTCGCCATCGATGACGTTTAAGAGCATTTCATCACGCCCCTCTTTCTCTCCGCAACAACTTATGATACAATTCCCCCGTATAAATTATTTATTTATGGTTGTTTAGGAAGTGGGGATTGTTTGACGATGCCAGCAAATTCTACCGATCTTGAGAAGAGGCTGTGGGCCTCTGCCGATGGCTTACGCGCCAACTCGAAGCTCAAAGCCTCGGAATATTCCGCGCCCGTGCTGGGACTTATTTTTCTACGGTTCGCCGACAACAGGTTTACACGCGTGCAACAGGAACTGGCACCGCAGGCGGCGGTACAGGGCTATACGCTCGATAAGACCGATTATCAGGAAAAAGGCGTGATGTTTTTGCCGGAGGAGGCACGCTACTCGAAGCTGCTGGCGCTGCCGGAGAGCGAGGATATCGCGGGTGCCATCAGTGGGGCGATGAAGGCGATTGAGGCCGAGAACGAGGAGCTAACGGGCATGTTGCCCAAGCAGTACAACCAGCTTGACAAAAGCACGCTGATCGACCTGCTCAAAACCTTCTCTGGCATTACCCGTCGATATCGAGGGCGACTTCTTCGGCAAGGTCTACGAATATTTCCTGGGCAAGTTCGCCATGTCCGAGGGGCAGCGCGGCGGCGAGTTCTTCACGCCGACCTCGATAGTCAAGCTGATCGTCGAGATTATCGAGCCGTATCATGGGCGTATCTTCGACCCTGCCTGTGGCTCCGGCGGTATGTTTGTGCAGAGCGCGGGCTTTGTCGGGCGGCACCAGCACAATCCAGGCACCGACATCTCCGTCTATGGGCAGGAGAAGACGCAGGACACCGTGAAGCTGTGCAAGATGAACCTCGCGGTCCACGGCCTCTCCGGTGACATCAAGGCGGGCAATAGCTACTACCAGAACGCGCACAGGAGCGTTGGTCGCTTCGACTTCGTGATGGCAAATCCACCGTTCAACGTCAATGGCGTGGACAAAGAGAAGATTAAGGACGACCCGCGCTACGTCCTCGGCATACCGCGCACCGACAACGCCAACTACCTGTGGATACAGGAGTTCTATACCGCCCTCAGCGAGCGTGGACGCGCAGGCTTCGTCATGGCGAACTCCGCCAGCGATGCGCGTGGCTCCGAACTCGACATCCGCCAGAAGCTGATCGAGGCACAGGTCGTCGATGTCATGGTCTCCGTCGGCTCCAATTTCTTCTACACCGTCACTCTGCCCTGCACGCTCTGGTTCTTCGACAAGGGCAAACGCGAGAGTGAGCGGCGCGACAAGGTGTTATTTCTCGATGCACGGCACATCTACCGCCAGCTAGACCGCGCCCATCGTGACTTCTCGCCCGACCAGATCGAGCTACTCGCCAACATCGTGCGCCTCTATCGCGGCGAAACGCCCGAAAGCGCAAACGGCAGCACCGCCCGTATGCAAGAACTCTTCCCCGACGGACGCTACGCCGATATCGCTGGCCTCTGCCACGTCGCCAATATCCAGGAGATAGCCGCGCAAGGTTGGAGCCTCAATCCGGGTCGCTACGTCGGAGTCGCCGAACGCGCCCTCGACGACTTCGACTTCAAAGAAAAGCTCGAAAGCCTCAACGAAGAACTCGAAGTCCTCAACCTCGAAGCCCACGAACTCGAAGAGCGCATCGCTGTGAACGTGGCGAAGTTGTTGGAGGTGGCGGTATGAAGAGTACTGCATTGAAGCATAACTGGAAGAAAAGCAAGCTTGGTGCGTATTTTCAAATAAAGCATGGTTATGCTTTCAAGGGAGAATTTTTTGCTAATGCTGGACCCTATATCCTTCTAACTCCTGGTAATTTTAAGGCTGAAGGAGGAATAACGCTCAAAGGGGAAAAAGAAAAATATTATATAGGAGACTTTCCTAAAGAGTTTATCTTAAAAAGAAATGACTTCCTTATCGTTTTGACGGACCTCATACAGAACGCACCTATATTGGGTAGTCCAGCTTTTATTTTAGAAGATGGTAAGTTTCTTCACAACCAACGTTTAGGAAAGGTTGTCAACCTTAATACAAAAGAAATGGATATACTGTTTCTTTATTATATCCTTAACTCAAAGAATGTGAGAGACCAAATAAGAGGTAGTGCAACAGGTTCTACTGTTAGACACACTGCACCTGAACGAATTTATGCTGTAGATGTTGAAATTCCCCCACTACCCACGCAGCACAAAATCGCCGCCATCCTCTCGGCCTATGACGACCTGATCGAGAACAACACGCGGCGCATCGCCATCCTTGAGGAGATGGCACAGGCACTGTACTGCGAGTGGTTTGTGCATTTCCGCTTTCCAGGTCACGAAAATATGGCTATGGTAGAGTCTGCATTGGGGATGATACCAGAGGGGTGGGAGGTGGTGAAGTTAGGTGATGTGTGCTTTGTGACTATGGGACAATCTCCAAGCTCAGAGTTTTATAACTCTAATGGAGATGGATTGCCATTTCATCAAGGTGTAACAAATTTTGGAAGTCGCTATCCTGTTGATCGTATGTATTGTACTGCTGAAGGTAGAGTTGCTCAAGCAGGGGATATATTATTTAGCGTTCGTGCGCCGGTAGGCCGCCTTAACATTGCTGATAAAAAGATTATCATAGGGCGTGGTGTTTCCGCTATTAGAAGTAAGTCAGGCAATCAAACGTTTGTATTTCAGCAGTTAAAAGAGCAATTTCAGGAAGAAGACTCCATAGGTAACGGAGCAATTTTTAAGGCTGTTACTAAAGAAGATGTTCATGGTATTAAGCTAATTTATCCATCGCAAGGTATTCTTTCTGCATTTGAAGCATATATAAGTCCTGTGTTTTCAAAGCTAGAAAATCTGATAAAGAAAAACGCCATACTTCGTCATACACGCGATTTACTGTTGCCAAAGCTGATTTCGGGCGAGCTAGATGTGGAGGGGCTGGCGGTTGCGCTGGGCGGCGATGGTGTTGGTGATGATGAGGGAGCGGGTGTGAGGGAGGAAGAGGGTGTGATGTCCTAGAGAGAGGGCAAAAGATGAGGATGAGGGATTGTGGGAACGTGGTCGATGATGGAAAACGTGGTCGATGGGGACGAGGGCGTTATAAATAACGGCCCCTACACAGTTCAATCTCGTCAACGCCTCAGGAATGGAGGAAGGTATTCAATGGATGTGGGCAATCTCGTCAATGTCTCAGGAATTGAGGGATGTAGGGGCCGTTATTTATAACGCCCTGTGTGCCACGCGCCATGTGAACAGGAATTGACAAACGTATTCAAGGGATGTGGGCAATCCCGTCAACGTCCCAGCAATTGAGGGATGTAGGGGCCGTTATTTATAACGCCCTGTTCACCATTGAGAAGCCGAGGGGGCTTATTGATACGTCCCTCAATTCCTGCCACCGTTCCAGGTGGGGGGACAAGGGCGTTATGAATAACGGCCCCTACATTCCCAATGTCCTCAAAGAGCATAGTGGCGGACGCAAGGAAACGGGGTACGGGCCTGCTTTCATCACACGTCCCCCGTTCAGGATGCTCTCCACACATGCACGCTGTTATCCTGGCTCGCTGAAGCAATGCGCTTGCCACCGGGCGACCATGCCAGGGTTTGTACTGTTCCTATGGGGAGTTGGTTGGGGGCGCGTCCATCAGCAATATGACCTTGATAGGTGTAGACCGTCTTGCCTGTGAGACCGTCCCACACCTGCACCGTTTCGTCTTGACTGCCAGAGGCGACGAGTGTGCTTCGAGGCGACCATGCCACTACCCACACGGCCAGTGTATGACCACTGTAGGTCAAAAAGTGTTGTCCCGTCGAGGGATTCCACACCTGCGCTGTCTTGTCAATGCTGCCCGACGCGATACGATTGCTTTGTGGAGACCAGCTTACAGCGTAGACCTCACGGTGATGGCCGCGATAGAGTACGCGGTGTTCTCCTTGCAGGTCGTCCCACACCTGAGCCGTATAGTCATCACTACCTGAAGCGATGCGCTTGCCATCGGGCGACCACGCGACGGAGTAGATGAAACTCTTATAGCCGTCATAGCTGAAGATGCGATGGCCCGTTGCACTCTCCCACACCTGAACAGTCTTATCGCTTCCTGAAACAATACGTGTGCCATCAGGCGACCATGCGACGCTATGCACCTCTTCTGGCGCGTGCCCTTGATAGGTCAAGTATAGTTTTCCTGTCGTGGAATCCCAGATTTGCACCGTGCCATCTCTGCTCCCCGAAGCGATACGCGTCCCATCGGGCGACCATGCCACGGAGTCTACATCGTTCATATGACCTTTATAAGTGAGCAATGTCTTGCCGCTTACAGAGTTCCATATATTCACTATACTTTCTGATGTCTGACTCCCCGAAGCAATGCGCGTCCCATCGGGCGACCATGCCACCGTGTTCACAATCTGATAGTGATTTGTGTAGACAAGTAATGTCGCCCCAACACCTGATGGAGTAGACGGTAATGCGGAATGTGTTGGTGTAACCGTTGGTGCAGGACCAGGAGAGGCGCAACCAGCACTACTAATGCCACTTATTGTCAGCGTCAGTCCAACAAATCCTTTAAGTGCTACGCGACGAGAAAATTTCCCTTTGAGATAGCCTGCTCGTTCGTCCATCGCGGACCCCCTTTTGACGAAGTTGCCATCACTCGATACTACAAAGGTCCGATACGAGATAGTTCTATGTGTATTGTCTTGATATCTGGTACATACTACGCTCTATCGCTGTTAGGCATCACAGAAAAACCCAACGACCACAAGGGTCGCACCCTACCATACACGCGTGTATGGTAGGGTGCGACCCTTGTGGTCGCCCGTCCCCCTCCAACATGCTCGCCCGTTCCCAGGTGTAATTTTTAAAGAGCATTAAAGGAACCATACCATCACACAAAAATATGACAGTATAAAAATAATCATGTATAATCGTGATATGTGCGTTGATGAGGCCAGCATGGAGAAAAGAGGTGTATACATGGCGAACGAGAATTCCGAGAACCTGCTGATAGAGCAGCCAACCATCGCTTTATTCGGCGAGCTGGGGTATAGGACGCTGAATGCGTCGAGTGAGCGCAATCGGTTGGGGCCTAAGAGTATGTTGGGGCGCGAGACGTTGGAAGAGGTGGTGCTGGAGCGTGAGCTGGCGAAGGCATTGCAACGCCTCAATCCCACGTTGTCTCAAGAGGCTTTGCGGCTGGCGAACGATGAGTTGACGCGCTCGCGTGCCATGCTCACGATTGAGTATGCCAGCCGTGAGGTGTATAAGCTGCTCAAGGATGGCGTACCCGTCAAGTATGTCAACGACGAGGGCGATGAGGTGGAAGAGTTGGTGCGCGTCATCGACTGGCAAGAACCCACCAACAACGATTTCCTGCTCGTCTCGCAACTCACAATTCTGGGCGAACTGTACACACGGCGACCCGACCTGATCGGCTTCGTCAATGGGCTGCCACTTGTCTTCTGCGAACTCAAAACGGCGCATCGACCCGTCGAGGATGCCTACAACGACAACCTCACCGATTACAAGAAAACCATTCCGCAACTCTTCTGGTACAACGCCCTCGTCATCCTCTCGAATGGGCGTAAGAGCCTGCTGGGGAGCATCACCGCCGAACTGCCACACTTCTTCGAGTGGAAGCGCATCGAGGAGGAGGATGAGACGCCCACCATTGCCCTCGAAACGATGATACGTGGCACCTGCGACAAACGCCGCCTGCTCGATATCGTCGAGAACTTCACGCTCTTTAGCGAGGCAAGCGGCAAGCTCACCAAGATACTCGCCCGCAACCACCAGTATCTCGGCGTCAACAACGCCATAGAAGCTGTGCATGGCATTCGCAATAATCATGGTCGCCTCGGTGTCTTCTGGCACACACAGGGCAGCGGCAAAAGTTACTCCATGATTTTCTTCTCGCAAAAGGTGCTACGCAAAATCCAGGACAACTGGACCTTCGTCATTGTCACGGACCGTAACGACCTCGACAACCAGATATACAAGAACTTCGCCGATAGTGGGACCATTACCGAGCCGGAGGAGGCCGTTCGTGCCGCCGACGGTGAGCATCTCAAAGAACTGCTCCGCGCCGATCATCGCGTCATCTTCACGCTCATTCAGAAGTTTCGCGTCGAGAAGGGCGAGACCTACCCCGAACTCTCGACGCGCTCCAACATCATAGTTATGACCGACGAGGCGCACCGCAGCCAGTACGATGCTCTTGCGCGTAACATGCGTACTGCTCTACCTCACGCCGCTTTCATTGGCTTCACAGGGACGCCTCTGATGAGTGAGAGCGAAGAGCAGACGCGCGAGGTCTTCGGCGACTACGTAAGCGTCTACAACTTCCGCGACTCCATTGAGGATGGCACCACCGTTCCGCTCTACTACGAGAACCGTATCCCCGAAGTCGAGTTCATCAACACCAGCTTCAACGACGAGATGGAGCGCGTCATCGAAGAGGCCGAACTGGACGAGCAGCAAGAGCAACGCCTACAACGCGAGTTTGTGCGCGAATACCAGATTATCGCCAGCGATGACCGCCTGGAAAAGGTCGCCGAGGATATCGTCAAGCAATTCATGGGGCGCGGAAGACTCACCGAAGACAAGGCAATGGTTGTCTCCATCGACAAGATAACGACGGTGCGTATGTACGACAAGGTGCAAAAATACTGGCAACGCTACCGCGACGACCTGGAAGCGCAGTTAGGACGCAGCAACGACCCGGCTGATCGAGGCGTGCTTGCAGCGAAAATCGCCTACATGAACGACACCGATACGGCGGTCATGATTTCGCCATCGCAGAACGAGGATACAATCTTCGCCAAAAGAGGTCTCGACATTCTCCCACATCGGAGGCGTATCGTCAAAGAGCCGCTGGAAAAGAAATTCAAGGACTCCAAAGACTCACTACGTATCGTGTTTGTCTGTGCCATGTGGATTACGGGCTTCGACGTGCCGAGCCTCTCGACCATCTACCTCGACAAGCCCATGCGGAACCACACGCTCATGCAAGCCATCGCAAGAGCTAATCGCGTCTTTCAGGACAAGCCCAACGGCCTCATCGTCGATTATGTCGGCATCTTCCGCAACCTGCAAAAAGCGTTGGCAATCTATGGCTCCGAGAGCGGTAGTGGTGTAGCCGAGGGCGACCTGCCCGTGCAGGACAAAGAGGAGCTTGTAGGATTGCTCAAGCAGCAGATGACCGACCTCGTTGTCTACTGTCAGCAGCAGGGCTTTGACCCACTTTCTGTCATACAACAACAAGGCTTTCAGCGTGTCCCCTGGCTCGACGACGCCGAGGACGCGATGTTGCAGAACGACGATGTGAAGCGCGATTTTATGACGAGGGCACGGCTCGTCATGCAGCTCTACAAAGCTATTCTGCCACATCCCCAGGCCAACGACTACACGGCTCTCTACGACATCTTCGCCTCGCTCGTCGTAGTCATTCGCAAGCACACCACCAACCAGGAAGACCTTGTGAGCGTCATGGCGGAGGTCGAGAAGCTCGTCGATGCGTCGATTATGGCCCGCCGGTACGTCATTCGCGAGTATAAAGAGGCGAGCAGCGAATACGCCACAGGCCAGTATCTCGACCTGAGCAAAATCGACTTCGAGGCTCTGCGCGAAAAGTTCGAGACTGCCCACAAGCATACCGAGGCCGAGAAGCTGCGTACCGCCATCGCCAGCAAGCTCAAAGACATGATAAAGCTCAACAAAGGCCGCATCGACTATCAGCAGAAGTTCGAGCGCATCATCGAAGACTACAACAGCGGTAGCTCGAACACCACCGAATATTACCAGCAACTGCTCGACTTCATCCACGATGGTCTGCAACCGGAGGAGCAGCGACACATCACCGAGCATCTCACGGAGGAGGAGCTAACCGTCTTCGACATGCTCATGGAGTCCGAGATAAACGGCGTTGACCTCACCGACCAGGAGAAGGAGCAGGTCAAGAAAGTTGTGCGCGACCTGCTCGCCACCCTCAAACGCGAGAAACTCGTCCTCGATTGGCGCAAGAAGCAGCAGGCGAAGGCCGCCGTTAGCAACACCATCCGCGCCACCCTGCGCTCCCAACTCCCACCCGCCTACAGCCCCGAACTACGCGAAATGAAGTGGCACGAACTATTCCACCACATCCAGGAAGCCTACGAAGGAGAGGGAAAGAGCATCTACGCGGCGTGAGATATGATGGGGGAGAACATAATGGGCGAGCATCACACCCATCCAACGGGCAACCACGTTATGTGGAGGGACGGGCGACCCTCCACATAACGTGGTTGCCCGTTGACACGTTATCGGTGGCTGTGCGGAAACTTATCCCTTTCGCACAACCTTCCAGCACTCCTTTGCGATCTCCCAATCCTCCTCGGTATGCACAATGAGGACGCGTACAGGCGAGTCGTCGGTGGATATTTGCTGGTCGGCGGGCGACTGCTTGTTCCTGGCCTCATCTAGCTGAATATCGAGGAAGGCTAGCCCATGACACACGTCAGCGCGTAGCACGTTGTCGTGTTCGCCGACGCCGCCTGCGAACGAGAGTACGTCGATGCCACCGAGTACGGCGATCATGGCACCGATGAAGTAGCGCAGACGATAGGCGTACATGTCGAGTGCCAGCTTCGCGCGTGCATTGCCCTCACCAAGAGCCTTACGCAACTGGCGTACATCATTGGAAATACCGGAGATGCCCTTGAGTCCCGATTCTTTGTTCAATATCTGGTCGAACTGGTCGGCACTGTAGCCCTTCTCACGCTGCAAATAGATCAGGATGCCAGGGTCGATAGTACCGGAACGAGTGCCCATCATCACGCCCTCAAGTGGAGTAAAGCCCATTGTCGTATCGAGGCTCTCGCCATTTCGTATAGCCGCTAAAGAACAGCCATTGCCCATGTGACAGTTGACGATACGTAACTGTGCCTCATCCTCCTGCAAAATTTGGCCGATGCGCTGCGTGCAATATTGGTGACTGATACCGTGAAAGCCATAGCGACGAATGCCCTGCTCATACCATTCGTAGGGGCCAGGGTAGACCACCGTCTCCATTGGCAGTGTCTTGTGGAAGGCGGTATCGAAGACCGCCACCTGTGGTACTCTGTCGCCCAGCATATGCTCGACGCCCTCGATACCCTCAAGGTTCACGGGATTGTGTAATGGCGCGTATGAGGCGTACTTCTGAATATCGTCCTTCACTGCTTGCGTGATGATGACGCTCTCGCGATAGTCCGGTCCGCCATGCACGATGCGATGTCCCACCATGTCGATGTTTTGAGGTCCATCGAGAACCTTTGTCTCGCCGCTCCACATTGTCTTGAGCATCTGCTCGACCACCGCTGGCCGCGAATCCGCCGACACCTCCTGCTGCACCTTCTTGTCATTAACCGTAATTTCGAGCTGCGCGGAACCCTTATCCTTCGTCCAATCCGCGTCCGCCGCCCACAACGGCTCCGGCGCGGTGGCAGGCAACGTCTCGTCAATCTCGTACAAACGGCTCTTCTGGCTGCTCGAACCAGCGTTCAGCACAAGTATTTTCATGGTCTTCATCCTTCCAAAGATATACAATGAAGGATATGGTGCATCCATCGGATGCACCATATCCTTCATTGTATATCTTTAATCCTGCCACTTCCATTCTACAATTGCTTTGGGGTCCGAGCCGTGTTCCTGGATATAGTGGTGATGGTCTACCAGGACGTACTCGTAGTGGCTCACGCGCTCACTCGCACGCGCCTCCACCTGCGGATTGTAGGGAGCCGCAGCACGAATCGCTTGCATCACGAGATGGTAACGGTCAGTGCGGTTACGCACGTTCATATCGAATGGCGTTGTCGTCGTCCCCTCTTCCTGATAGCCGTTAATCTGGAACCTGCTAGTATTGGTTCGTCCATAGAGGAGTTGTTTGACGGCAGAAGGATAGCCATGAAAGTTGACGATAACAGGACGGTCAGGAGTGAAGAGCGCATCGAACATCTGCTGGTCCAGGCCGTGTGGGTGCGCTGACTCTTTCTCAAGCACCAACAGGTCTGTGACGTTGATAACACGTACACGCATTTCAGGCAACTCGTCGCGTAGAATTTGCCGCGCCGCCATCACCTCAAGCGTCGGGTTGTCGCCAATGCCGACCAGCACCACGTCGGGGCTGACACCATTATCGGTACTGGCCCATTGCCAGATCGAGGCACCCGCGCGACAATGCGCGATAGCCGCATCCATCGACAACCATTGCGGCATGCGCTGCTTGTTGCCAATTATCAAGTTGACATAATTCTTACTGTGTAGACAATGGTCCATTGTGCTAATGAGACAGTTGGCATCAGGTGGCAGGTAGACGCGCGATACGGAGGCCTTCTTGTTCAGGACGGAGTTGATGAAGTCTGGATTCTGGTGCGAGAAGCCATTGTGTTCCTGTCGCCATAGCGTCGAGGTCTCAAGGTAGTTGAGCGAAGGAACGGGCAGTCGCCAGGGAAGCTCCATCGACAACTTGAGAAACTTGGCGAACTGGTCCATCATCGACACGATGATATTCAAGAACGCTTCATAGGAAGGGAACAGTCCATGCCGACCTGTGAGAATGTAGCCCTGCAACCATGCCTCGCAATCATGCTCGCTCAACACCTCGATCACCTGCCCACCTTCGGCGGCGACCTTTTCGTTATGTGGAGGCACAGGCCACTCGTACTCACGTGGCTTCACATCCAGGGTTGCGCCCAGCTTGTTCGATTGTAGTTCGTCGGGACTGAATATGCGGAACAGGTTCGGGTTGCGTCGAATGACTTCACGCAGGTATTGCGCCACCTGCTCCATGCTGCTGACATTTGCCACACCATGTCTGTTCGCCACGCCTTCACTAATGTTGACCGCGAAATCCTCAATCGGCGGCAGGTCGAGGTCACGCGTGAGACGCCCCCCGAAGGTATGTGGATTGCTCCCCATTCTGCGGTCGCCCTTTGGCGTTAGTTCTAGTATTTCGGCTTTAGGGCTACCGTCCTCGTCGAAAAGTTCGTGAATGTTGTACGATCTGAGCCAATCTATGAGCAGTTTCATGTGCGCGGGATTGGTTTTGACATCCTCGACGGGCACCTGATGTGAACGGTACGAGCCTTCAATCGGCTCACCATCCATCTCTTTAATGCCCGTCATACCCTTTGGTGTACGCATGATAATGAGCGGCCAGCGTGGTTCCTCGATAGGTTGACCAGAGCGGGCTGCCTTCTGAATGTCGCGTATCAGTTGATAGGCCCAATCCATCGCGCCGTACATCTGTGCATCGAGATCGCTATTCTCATCGCCCTCGACAAACGTCACCTGATAGCCATAGCCCGTGAACAGGTAGAGCAACTGCTCATCGCTCATTGTGCCGTAAATCGTCGGGTTCGATATCTTATAGCCGTTCAGATGTAGCACTGGCAAGACCGCGCCGGATTGCTGAGGATGAATAAACTTGTGGCTGTGCCATGCCGTCGCAGTTGGTCCTGTCTCCGACTCACCATCGCCAACGATACATGCCACAATCAGGTCTGGATTATCCATTGCGGCACCAAAGGCCGTTGCCAGCGCGTAACCCAGTTCGCCACCCTCATGAATAGTGCCTGGGACGCCGGGGTAGAGATGGCTGGGAAAGCCGCCGGGCCAGGAGAAGCGGCGCACGAAATCGTGGAGACCTTGCTTGTCAAAGGTAAGCTGTGGGTAGTAGTCGTGCAGTGTGCCTTCAAGGTACAAGTTCGCGAGGTTCGCAGGTGCCCCATGTCCCGGCCCTGTCACCAGAAACATATCAAGGTCGTTGCTCTTAATCAAACGATTCAGATGGGCATAGATAAGGTTGATGCCGGGGCTAGTACCCCAGTGTCCCAGCAAGCGATCTTTGATCTGTTCGGGCTGCAAGGGTTCGTCGAGTAGCGCGTTGTCACGCAGATAAATCTGTGCCGCAACTAGATAATTGGTCACGCGCCGATAGCGTGCGATAGCGTCGAGTTCCGCGCCATGCGCTTTGCGTACATCCTCTTTCGGGATACTGACGCTGCCAGGGTTGGATAGCTGTGTGTTTGAGGTTCCGATTGCCATGTGTTCATCTCTTTCTTAATAAGAAACTGAACTGACTACGATTGTATGCGTTTCCATGAATATGCTCTATGTGAGAGGTTACATATGTTAGCACGTATGGAAGAAGGTTGGTGTGACATGCCCAAAACGTAGGTGAGTGTAGAGGAAGGCGCAATATTGTTCAAACAAGACGAAGTGGAGGAAAATACCAACGACCGCAAGGGTTAATATTGTTCAAATAAGACGAATTGGAGACTCATTCCAACGGACGACATTCCAACGGGCGACCACAAGGGTTATACGCCATTCGTATAGTAGGGTGCGACCCTTGTGGTCGCCCGTTCTTGTAGTCTTGTGGTCGCCCGTTCTTGTAGTCTTGTGGTCGCCCGTCCGTTCTTGTGTGGATACGGGAACCTGTATGGACACGTGAGCGTTCTTCCTACGATAGAATACGAAATAGTTGTTTGAACATACTGTTCAGTTAAGACACTCTACGCCACAGTAGAGGTCAGAAGAAGCTACCTATTCTGGTGCAGTCTGCGAGAACGTTTTCGCTTCAGCAATCCAGGTGGTGATTTCTTCAACGGATGGGGTGCGATTCGCCAGTTTCTGCTTCTCTTGCAGGTCTACCAGAGTTTTGTGCAGGTTATCGGCTTTGCGATGTTGCAATTCCTTACAACTATTGACGCCTGCCTCTTCGAGCAGGTGAGAAAGTGCTTCGCCAACACCTTTTAAGCGCATAAGATCGGCACGGTTTGCCAGTTCTTTGATAATATGAGGCGTTGTCCCTGCTTTGTGTGCAAGGTCAGCACGCTGCTTCTCGGTCCTGGCATGTTCCAGCAGTTGCTCTGTGTTTCTGATACCTTCGGCTTCCAGTTTGGTATGCAGTTCGGGGGTCATGCCTCTGATTTTGCCAATTGGGTCGCTCATACGTTGTTTCCTTTCTAAACCCTTTGGTACCGATGTAAGTAGAACGCTTCTGCTATTCTATCACATCGGTACACGTTCGTTCTATATATGTTGAAAGGTCAAGGCAAAGGTGGTGAAGATGAACGGGTGACCACAAGGGTCGCGCCTACAATACAGAACGGGCTTGTGCTGTAGGACGTGTATAGTAGGGCGCGACCCTTGTGGTCGCCCGTCGGGAAACAGGTGGTCGCCCGTCGTTGGCCCCTTTTAAATAGTTCCGAAAAAGTGAGAAAACCTACTGACCAGATTGGAGAAGATATGTTATAATGCCTGCAATGCGAGATGACAATGTGTATTGGAAGAATGTTCTACTAAGCTCTTTCTCTATGTGTGACCTATCCATTACCAGAGTTTAGTTAGTATTGAGTGGTGAAATAGATATATGGCAAGTAATTATTCATATGATCCTAAAAATATATCACCCATAAGTAATGCTTCTCTGCCTGCGAGTGGACCAAATGGCACAGAACCAGAAATCTCTTTACCTTCGCCCACCCCATCCACTCCCAACATTTCAGCGGCTACTCCAAACGTTGCGGCTTCGGGACAACTCCAAACACCAGCCGCATCTAACGGGGCGCAGCCAGTGGCTCAGCAACGACTCGCTCCTGGTACGGAGCTGTCGGATGGCAAACGGTACCGCATCGAGCGTATGGTTGCTGCTGGCGGCATGGGTGCTGTGTATCGCGCGCTCGATAAACGTTTCAACAAGCCTTGCGCGGTCAAAGAGATGCTCGACGATTTTCAGAGCGAGAGTGAACGCGCCCAGTCGGTTGAATGGTTTTCGCGTGAGGCATCGTTGCTGCTTGAACTCAATCACCAATGTATTCCACGTGTGCGCGACTTCTTTGTTGATGGCGGAAGACATTATCTGGTCATGGATTTTATCGAGGGCCGCACATTGGGTTCTGTGTTGGAACAGGAGGCAGTGGTTACGGGACTCAACGGTGCTCGCGGTGTGTCAGAGGCACGCGCTCGCCACTGGGGACAACAGCTATGTAGTGTTCTCAGCTATTTACATCGCCTCTCGCCGCCCATTATTTTCCGCGACCTGAAACCGACGAATATTATGGTGACAGATAACGACGATATCAAGCTGATCGACTTTGGTATTGCGCGTACCTTTCAATCGCAGCGGCAGGCTACGATTATCATGACTGTTGGGTACGCCCCGCAAGAGCAATTGATAGGCAATCCAGAGCCGCGTAGCGATATTTATGCATTGGGAGCCACGCTTTATAGAGTTCTGACCCGTCACGATGCAGCCAACAATAAACCAACAATCTTCTCGTTTCCACCCTTGCGGTCTCTACGCCCCGATATAACACCGGCCTTCGAGCAGATTATCATGAAGGCGTTAGCAATGTTCCCTGATCAGCGCTGGCCGAATGCTGCCGAGATGGAGCGAGCAATCATCAATCTTCCACTCCTACCAGCAGGCCCTGTTGCAGGCCCTGTTGCAGGCCCTGTTGCAGGAACGTTTCGCTCTGAACCAAGACAACCATCAGGACCCAACATACCCAATAGTGTCAGGGTATCAGGTCCAAATGCTGCGTCGCTTCAGTTGGGTGTCAATGGGCCAGCAGGTCAATACATTGTGGCGGCAACAAACCAAATTCTGGCAGGTCGTGTGGACGAAGCGTATGCCTCAGTGCAACGAGCTTACGGTGCTGAGCCGAACAATGCACTCGTTCATAAGCTCTTCGGCCAGGTATTCGCACGCCGTCAACAGGTCGATCCTGCGATACAAGCATACGTGAGATCGCTTCAGTTGAATGTCGAAGATGCGGAGACACATAAATTGTTGGGCGATGTCTGGCTCTTTCTGCGTCAGCAACCACTACAAGCCGTTACAGAGTATATACAATCGTTACGCTACAATCCCAAAGATTACGAAGCACATCAACGACTCGCACAAAGCTACGAGCGAACCAATCAGCTTGACCCGGCTTTACGCGAATATCAGGAAGCGGTACGATTGGCTCCCAAGCAACCAAACATTGTAGGGCCGCTGCATTTCGCCCTCGGCCAACTCGCGCTACGCCTGAATCAATCTCAAATTGCGGAGCAAGCATTTGTGCAGGTACTTATGATTAACGCGAGTGACTATCAGGCTCGTTTCCTGCTCAGCCAGGCATACGAAAAGCAAAACAAGCTAGAAGATGCATTCCGCGAATGTTCTTACGTTGTTGGTCCTCTAGGGCGGAGCAATCCAGCCGCGACACAAATGTATCAACGTCTTCGTGTGCAACTCGGACGCTAACACCGTCCATATTTATACTAGACCCATACAAGGGAGATTATATTCATGAGTACGTATCGTTCCACTTTCACTACACGAAAGGGTACTGGGCTGACAGGCTGGGGATCATACTGCGTGACTCACTGGGCGTCATGCTGCGTACTCTGCGGTATTATCGTGCTTCTCTTTATTCAAAGTACACTCTTTTCTTTCCCTATTGCTTTAGCCGCGTCTCATGACGTTACACAGCAGCCACAAAGTCTTGCACGTGCAGGTGTCTCCGTCGTTCGCATCGTCGCGGTCTATGGGTCACAGACACCTGTCATAGTTCCATCCCTTCCGTCAGTCGCGCCCACTACAACGAAGAGCGCGGCGACAAGCTTCTTAGACAATCCTTTACAAACCTGTACTGGCCTGGGTGTACTCGTTGCAAGTAAGGGTAGCGCAACACAGCAGAACGCATGGGTTCTGACGGATGGCTCACTCGTCAACAAAAATGAGTTCACCTGTAAGAGCCTCGGAGCCGTTAGTATTATAAGCAAGCAACTGACCCTAAATTCTATTAGTGTCTATCTAAGCAATGCTTATAATAGTACGCTATCGGCAGCAATGACTGGCGATGTGAAGAGCGTCCATTGTAGTGACGATAGAAAGTGTAACAATGGTGTTGCATTGTTTGCTTTTCACGCCAGTACGCTGCTTCCCTATGCCCAGTTGCCCAACGCGACCAGCACATCATCAGCCGATAGTGCAGCCATTCAACTGAGCCAATCTTCGCAAGTGACGACTCCGCCTACAGCGACGACGAACTTACAACAATATTTGACACCCACATCTTCCCTTATTCAAACGAGTACGCCGGATACTACGAATAACTTTAGCGGTTTTGAAAATGGCACACCGATTGTTGACCAGTCTGGTTTTCTTACGAAGATGTATCTCAAAGATGCCGATTCAACAAAGGTTTTCAAAGCCACCAACGTTCCAGCCTTCTTGACGCAGCAAGCAATCACCGCCGATCCGCCTCCAAATGACGCATCGAGCAACTGGAATAGCGGCATCAGCGCATTCTATCAAGGGTCCAGTCATTATGACGTGGCAAGGGGCTTCTTCATAAAAGCCGATGACGCAAGCAGTAATCAGTTTCAAGGCGCACAAACGTTTGTCAGCACAATCAATACGTTCCAAAGGACGCAAGCGAAAACATTGTCTGCATCCAGTGATACATCTGAGAATGGCATTACGCTACCCATTCTTGGTTTTGTTTCCTATCTCTTGCTTACCATTGTGGTTGTTGGCGTCATTCTTTTTGTATTGTTGCTCATTCTCCTCAGTCTACTCTTCAAGCGTGGGCAACGTCAGAGAGACTTTGCAGAAGCAGAGAAGCAAGCAACAGTGCAAGCGCGACAAATACAAGACTTGGAGGCGCAGCAAGCAGCGGCACAAGCTGTGCCCCCCAGGTTCCAGCAACCTGTACCACAGGCCACACCATATCCTTCACAACAACAGGCTGCATTTGGTCCTGTGGCCTCGCGCTCATCGGCTGCCCCCGTTGCACCTGCACAGGCAGGTGCCTCATATGCAGACTATCCGACTATTGATATGGGAGACGCGAGCCGCAATGGGATGCCCTATACGGATACAACACAGCCGTTTTCACAAAACATGCAACCTACTGATAAAGCTGGAGAACCGCTGGGCTTTGAAGTCATTACCAGTACCGATCCTGGTATCAAACGTAAATATAAGCCGAATGAAGACAGCCTGTTCGCTGTAAAAGGTACACGCGTGATGAACGGACAGATGCAACAAGTCGGTCTGTTTGTGGTTGCAGATGGCATGGGCGGTCATGCGAATGGACAGGATGCAAGTCGCCTCGCTATTCAGACCATCATTGACTATATGCTCCCACGCCTCTTCCATGAAGAGAACACAAATGAAACGCCAGAGAAGCTCCTGGTCGATAGTGTGCAACAAGCAAATCAGGCTGTACATGAGCATAACATAGAGAATAGTGCCGACATGGGTACAACGGTCACGGCAACGCTCATTCTCGATACGACCGCTCACGTCGCCAATGTGGGAGATAGCCGTACATACCTCTATCGGACAGCAGAGGGACTATCAAAGGTAACGCGTGACCACTCTGTTGTTGCTAGCCTTGTCGATGCAGGCATTATCAAACCTGACGACATCTACACACATCCTAAGCGCAACCAGATTTACCGCAGCCTCGGTGAGAAGCCATTTGTCGAAGTGGACCCATTCGAGGTACAGTTACAACCGGGTGACAAGATGCTCCTCTGTTCCGATGGACTCTGGGATATGGTACGCGACCCCGAAATTCAGCGTGTCCTGGAAATGCCAATAACCGACCCGCAGCAATTAGGCGATAATCTTATCAAGGCCGCGCACACAGGCGGCGGTGAGGATAACATCAGCGTAATCGTTATCAACGCCGTAGAGCGCACACAGCCGCTCTCACCTGAACTCACTGTTATTTACCGCCAGGAAAATGTGCTTATGCCCCAGGTATAAAAATAATTATACAGTTGGATAGACGAACGTGGCCCAGGCGTGTACGCCTGGGCCACGTTCGTCTATCCAACTGTATGCTAAAATTGTCGCACTTACGTCTCTGTGCTATAATCATTGCAGCATCTTCTTGCCTTCGCTTATGATGTCGGGAAGACAATTGTCGGGAGGAATTTCTTATGTCAGTAAATATTGCATATCTCTATGCTGGCATCTTGTTAGCGGGCGGTTTTGTATTTGTTATTGCCGCAACCGTTTTTTCTAACTTGATCTCACCACATAGCAGAACAAAAGAAAAGCTGCAAACGTATGAGTCCGGTGAAACACCTATCGGTAACGCATGGGTACAATACCCACTTGGTTTCTACATTTTTGCACTTCTTTTCGTGGCATTCGATGTCGATATTGTGTTTATCATCGCGTGGGCAATCATCTTTAAAAAATTAGGTTTCTTTGGTTTTTTTGAAATTCTCTTCTTTATCATTGTGCTTGCACTCGGTCTAGTCTACGCATGGCGTAAAGGAGTAGCACGATGGATTTAGTCCCACGTTCAACCAATATTCCCAGCGCAACAACCGGATATCGCGATCAAAATGCCGCTCTTGCACATGATTTAGCACCAATCACGCAGATTACAGGAAAAGCCATTGCCCCCAAAACACTCAAAGGCGATTACCTCGCATTGGATATTGGTCGCGAAAGTCTCGTCGCAGTCTCGCGTTTTCTGCGCGACCAACTTGGCTTCGACCTGCTCGTTTGCATCTCCGGCGTCGATATGCTCGATCACCTGGAAACGGTGTATCATCTGCGCTCGACGACACGCGGTCAGCTACTACAAATCAAGGTGCGTATCGACAACGAAAGACCAGAGGTTGATAGCATCGTCTCGGTCTGGCCTACCGCGAACTGGCTAGAACGTGAAACCTACGACATGTACGGCATTCGTTTCACCGGACACCCCGATTTGCGTCGCATGTTGTTAGACGACGACTTTGAAGGCTTCCCGCTGCTCAAAAACTTCCATCAGGTACCATTGACGGTAAAGCCTCGTGCTACCACACAGGTTGACCCGAATATGGCCGTTGCTGGCAACTTTCAGCAACAGGGTGTCGAGCATGTGGTGCAAAAGAAACTGGGGCAAGGACAGGAAGAGCGGCTTCATCCTGGTACACCAACGTTTGGACATACGGGTGAAGAGCAGCAACAGTCGGCGAACCAGAACGAGGCGAATTCCGAAGGTCAATCTGTCACAAGAACATCCGCTGACGCTGGAAAAGATACGAAGGATAAGAGCGGAATACGCACTGCTAACGAGCAAATCTAATGCCAAAGACACGCAAACGTCCTACACAAAGAAATACAGCGAAGGGTACAGAGAGGGTAGCGCAAACAACTACTACGCCACAACGTAATCGTATGTCGCGACGCCCTGCTTCGCGGATGGACGCTGCACAGGTCATAATTATGCCGGTCTTTGTTGCATTAGGATGTTGGGGGCTGGCAATCTCGTTTCTTTTCCTTTTTCCCGACCCCAATCATGTCCTCTATGGCGCAATGGCGGCGGCTATGGGACTTATCTGGTCCATTATTGTAGGGTTACGGATCAGACGAGTGCTAAGGATGAGTAGCGAAGGACGAATATACCGATAGCGAGTGTTATACGTGTTACTTATAGCAAGCGTCAATACTATAGCAACGGAAACTGAAACATAAAATAGAGGAATCACATGGCAACAGATTCAAGAACAGATGTACACACGAATACAGCGGATGAGCCTGAAGGTATACAATCGCAAGAGATGTTGCTTAACATGGGGCCACAGCACCCTAGTACACATGGTGTATTGCGCCTGGTACTATCGCTGGAAGGCGAGACCGTCACTGACTGTACGCCCGTGATTGGCTATCTCCATCGTGGCATCGAGAAAATCCTGGAAAACCGCCCGATCATGGGTGGCATCCGTTACATGGATAATGCCGACTACCTTTCTCCTATGCTCAACGAAATTGCGTATGCTGGTGCAGTCGAGCAAGAGATGGGCATCGAGGCTCCCCGACGCGCACAGTACATTCGTCTACTCGTCGGCGAGATGCAGCGTATCGCCAGCCACCTTGTCGCGGTTGGCACTTACCTGCTAGACCTGGGTGCATTCACGCCCGTTATCTACGCATTCCGTGATCGCGAAGGCATTATGGCACTATTCGAGGCTCTCGCGGGCAGTCGCTTCAATGTCAACTACCAGCGCATCGGGGGTGTGCTACATGACTTCCCTCCACACTGGCTTGAGGAATGTTCGGCCTTTCTCGACCAGCTAGAGAAGAACATGGTCGAGTTCAAGGAACTGGTGACAGGCAACGAAATCTTTGAGTCACGCACGCAAGGTGTCGGCTATATCGACCAGCAACAGGCTATCGCTTATGGGCTGACTGGTCCGATGTTGCGTGGAAGTGGCGTCAACTGGGACCTACGTGTGCATCGTCCATATATGGCGTATCGCGAGGTACCTGTCAATGTGCAGGTGCGTCAAGAGGGCGATTGCTATGCACGTTATCAGGTCAAGATGCAAGAGATTGATGAAAGTATTCGCCTGTGCCGTGTCGCCATCGACCAAATGCCAGGCGGTCCCATTGGCGTCCGCACACCTATTGCGCTACGCCCACCACGTGGCGAGACCTACTTTGGTATCGAGAGCAGCAAGGGTGAGTTAGGCGTGTACTTTATTAGTGATGGCAGCGAATACCCCTGGCGTGCGAAGTTACGTGGACCATCGTTCGTCAACTTGCAGATATTACCAGAGCTACTACGTGGTCATAAGATGGGTGACGTGGTGGCAATCATAGGCAGTTTGGACCTCGTTTTAGGTGAGGTTGATAGATAAAATAATAAGAAATATGCTTTTGGGCAGGCATAGTATAATGCCTGCTCTCATTTCTCTTTTCTGGAGTTATCCATGTACACATTATTGTTGGCAGATGATATAGGCTCGCAACTCCTGCATGGCATCATCTCGTGGGATTTCCTGCAGTTTATTGTGGCCCTCGCCTCTATCTTTGGCTTCGTCTTGACCAGTGCCGCCTTACTCGTTTTTGCGGAACGTAAGATTATGGCCTGGATGCAAGACCGTCTTGGACCGACGCATACGGGTCCCGGCGGCACATTACAGTCAGTTGCCGATGTCGGTAAGTTATTGCTCAAAGAGGATATTCACGGCAACTCGACCGACAAAGCAGTGTTCTTGCTGGCACCCTCGGTCTTTATTGCTCCTGTAATTGCGGCGTTCGCGGTACTTCCGCTCTCGCCTTATGTTGGCATACCAGGGACGGCCCTTGCGACTGGTCTTGTCTATCTTATTGCGATGAGTTCTATCGACGTAATTGCCGTTATTATGGCTGGCTGGGGTTCTAATAGCAAGTATTCACTGATTGGTGGTCTGCGCGCAGCCGCTCAGATGATTTCTTATGAACTGCCGCTTGTGCTAGCACTTGTTGGTGTTGTCATGTTTACCAGCGTCCTTTCTGGAAATGATGGTATTGGCACAATTTCTATTCGTGAAATTATGAACTTCCAGAACGTCTGGGGCATCACACATATTCCGGTACTCGACTTCATCTTTGAAGGATTTACGCCCTGGTCCTGGTTCTTCCTATTCCAGCCGTTGATGCTTCTCATTTACTATGTCTGTGGTCTTGCCGAGACCAACCGTCCACCGTTCGATCTGCCGGAGGCGGAGTCGGAACTGGTTGCAGGCTACCTTACCGAGTATAGTGGTATGCGCTGGGCGATGTTTTTCCTAGGCGAATATGGCAACATGACCATCGTCTCGGCCATCACGACCTACCTCTTCCTCGGTGGTTGGAGTGGCCCTGGCGTCAGCTATCTGACAGGACTCCACAACGGTTGGTGGGGATTACTTGGCAACATACTCGCGCTTGGTTACTTTATTCTTAAGGTATACGCCATGTGCTTCGTCTTCATCTGGGTACGTAGCACGCTACCACGGCTCCGCCCTGACCAGTTGATGCAGTTCGCATGGCTTATTCTTATTCCAATCACGTTGGCAAATATTCTGGTGACAGGCATAATTTATCTGCTCGTCAGCAGTTTAGGTCTACCAACATGGGTATTCCTGACAGTTACAGCCGCAATCAACTGGGCTGCACTGTTTGCCTTCGTGCAACTAGTGACAAGAGTCACCAATTCCTCGGCGAGACGCGCACAATCGCCATCCATTCGCGCTCGTCAGCGTATAAATGCGATTCCATCACCAGCATTGCCGCTTCGTGACGCGGTGCCCGCTCGCGTCGCATTGCCACAAGGTGGAAGCGCGACAACCGTTGTCGATAGGGGCGAGTAAGCTCTATATCAGGTTCATAACTCATAATGCCCTGTCTCATTATCATTAGCGACGAGACAGGGCATTGTGATGACCATGAACAGACTGTAGGGGCCGTTATTCATAACGCCCTCGTACCGATGAACAATGTTGACTAGCATTGAGGAATGTGTTCGATGGATGGAAAACATGGTCGATGAGAACGAGGGCGTTATGAATAAAAGCCCCTACAGAGACCATGTACTATAACCTTGAAACAAGGAGGCTTCATGTTTGTTACTTCACCTGATAATGTACGCATTGCTTATGAGATACAAGGCAAAGGCCCAATACTGCTTTTACTACCAGGCTTTCAAGAGAAACGCCAGATATGGCATGAAGTTGGCTATGTCGAGCAGCTTAGCCGAGAATTTACGGTGATTACCATGGACCGTCGGGGCATTGGTGAGAGCGACATGCCGACAACTCCTGCTATGTACACCGTCGAAAAAATGCTCGGTGATATCGATGCTGTCCTCAACGCCTGTAATGTAGACCGCTTCTTGATCTGGGGACACTCCTTTGGTGGCTCGATAAGTACGCAATTAGCGACGCGCTCTGAACGCGTGATACGGGCAGTCATCGCTGGCAGTTTCTTCGGACGCGTGTATTCCGAACAGCGCGTCAACGAAATTGTTGAGGAGTGGGAAAGCGTGCTAACCGCGCAAAAAGAGGGCAACCTGAAAAGCCTGGATATTGACGCCGATGAGGAAGCGTACATCAAGCAGATAAATATTCCCGCTACCGTTGCTTGCTGGCGTGCTTTAATTTCGTGGCCTGTCATCGAGCCAGACATGGTACGTTGTCCAGCACTCATCTATAGTGGCGTAAATGATGAACGTGTCACGAAACCACTGCAAGAACGACAAAAGGATATCGAGGCTGCGGGAATGCAGTTACTTATCTTCGATAACATGGACCATGAGCAGGAACTAAGCAAGATAGAGGTGGTATTACCACCTGTCCTGGCATTTTTGCGTGATGCCATAAAGTGAGCTATACCCTATCTTGCAATGTTAGCAAAGAACTGACCAATCTTACAGCTAAATCCTGGCAGGAGCGATGTCTCTAGCACGTCGTTCTCCATGAGCGTTCTATTAATTATAGCACTCTTTCAAGAGAACAATACTAGCCGCTTTAGCATGGTTAAAACCTTTCTTTCTTGTCCCAGGGCTATTTAATAGCCCTAACCTTCCACTCGACACCCTTGACTTATTGCATTAGTACGTGCTAATATCCGAGTATAGAAGTATGATATAAAACACCGCTGTAGAGAAGTAGTCTTCCCTACTTCAAGCGGTTTAAGCGGCCTCAGACATAACGTAGAAAAGGGTTTTGTATGAGTTTTCTATTCTCACATCGCATAACGAAGCTGGTAGTCTATATCTTGCTCATTGCGGCTGCACTCGCTGTCGTATCTGTATTTGTCTGGCAAGGTATTACCGCGTCTGGCAGCCCTGATCCAACAGTACATCGTACCGCGACAAACGTTGCAGTCCTCGACACAGGCGTACTTGTGTTTCGCGAAGGGTTAGAATGTATTCTCGTACTTTCCGCAGTTGTTGCAAGTATGATGGGGTCCAACAAGCACTATCGGCGTCCTATCGCTATCGGTGTTGCCATTGGTTTCGTTGCGACAATTGTTACCTGGTTTGTCGCCGTAGGAATTATCAATGACCTGTCACAGAACATTTCGGCTCTCAATGTGCAAGCGGCAACAGGACTGCTCGCTATAGTAGTCTTGCTGGTTGTGATGAACTGGTTCTTCCACAAGATCTACTGGACGGGCTGGATTTCGATGCACAACCGTAAGAAGAAAGAACTGTTGAAGGAAGCGAACAATCCTGCCGCCTCAGCCGCGAAGGTGTTGTGGGGCTTGGTCTTACTTGGCTTTGCCTCTTTCTATCGCGAGGGTGTCGAAGTTGTACTCTTCCTGCAAAGCTTCAGAATGCGTATGGGTAACACGGTTATCCTGGAAGGCGTTATTATCGGACTTGTGCTGACAGGTCTGGTCGCTATCTTGAACTTTGTGGCGCATCGCCACCTACCCTACAAGAAAATGCTGGTTGTGACGGGTGTTATGCTGGGAGCGGTCTTGCTCATCATGGTCGGTGAACAGGCACAGGAGATGCAACTTGCACACTGGATTCCAACCACGCCTATCGCTGCCTTGCAATGGATTCCATCCTGGATGGGCTTATGGTTCTCGGTTTATCCTACAGTAGAGACGCTCGTTGCTCAGGCACTGGCAGCGATACTCGTTATTGGTTCTTACGTTGCAGCACGTTATCAAAAGGTATGGTCCCCGAAACGGCGTGGTGAAGCACCAGCACAGCGACCTGAGTCGGCACCTGCTGAAAAGATGCCTGTAGGGGTCTAGCAGCTCAGGCATCTTTTCGGCACAGCGACCACTTCCTTCGTTCACGCTTATACAATGAAGTTGTATTAACTTTCTACCTTCTGACTGCTAATCCCATAGCGATGACGTTTTTTCCAATTGCCTTCCAAGTCAGAATCGTAGAATGTCCCTTCATACTTCATGCCGTTTTTTTGCATAACCCGTGCAGAAGCAGTGTTTGCCGTTTCGCATTCAGCAATGATTCGTTGCATTCCAAGAACCGTAAATTCATAGTTGAATACTGCTTGCACTGCCTCAGGCATATAGCCCTGTCCCCAGAAGCGACGGTTGAGCGCGTACCCACATTCGCGTGTGCCTTCATCAGAAGGATGAGCGGTGTACCCAATTATAATCCATCCAATCAGTAGCCCATCGCTACGTAGCGTGATAGCCCTGTTATATGCAACACGCACAGGAGCTTGCGTCTCTCGGACAATCTGTGCTAGCCAAATGCGACGCTGATCCTCTCCCCAGGAGGCAAAGTGCATATATTGTGTTACTAATGGATCGGACAGGATTGCATTGAGCGCATCCCAGTCCGTGAGAGCAAAGTCTCGCAAGACGAGCCGCTCAGTTTCAAGTGTACGCATGTTTTTATTTACACTCCACGGATAAAGAGGACCAGCGAAGTGAGCGCGATGCTCACCAATGAGCCAGCGATGACCTGTCCCAGAGTATGACGGCGCAAGACTACACGCGACCAGCAGACCGCGATAAGCAGAACAAAGGCGATGAGCAGAATGCTACCATAGAGAGCAGTCAAGAGAGTAGCAGCGGCGGCAAGCGACGAGGCATGAATGCTGATTTTCCACCATAGCGTGATAACGAACATGACGATACCACTGATGACGGTGATTAGCAGCAGAGTTTGCAGGTTCTTGGGACCGTGTGTAAAAAACAATACAGCTAGGCCAATAAGGGCAGAGATAATGCCGAAGAGAAAAGGGCCGAAACGTTGCGAACGCACGCTTACGTCGGCATCCGTGAACTTGCCTATGCGTACACCGACGAGGACGTAGACCATTGGGCCGAACGTCAGGAATACAAGGACGAGACAGGTATAGAGTAGAGCCGTAAGTATACTTTGCGCGTGATAAAACGCCACAAGAAAGACAAACGGCAACGAGATGGTGACGGGCGAGAGGATGTTCGAGAGGGAGCGTGCAATACGGATGCGTATAGAGTTATGCGATGGCGGAGGTGCGGATGGAGTTTGCGGACTCTCGTCGAGAGCGAGATCGTGAGTCATAATACTCCTTTTTATGGACATGCTTGTCGGGCAAGCACAGAATAGCCCAGCACTTTGCTGGCAACATCACTGAATGCTTCTGGATCACCGCTACACCAGACTTGTAGAGTTCCTCTCCTATTTTCCGTAGCAACGGGACGCGTGATAGCATCGGTATCCAGTACAGCATGAGTTCGACGCGCTACTGCCGCCCCACTGTCAATCACGAGAATATCCTTGCCTGCAACACGCTCAATCGCTGGACGCATAGCGGGAAAGTGAGTGCAACCTAGCACGAGGACATCAATATCTTCCGCGAACAAAGGGCGCAAAACGTGATGTAGCGTCTCCTCGACCACAGGCCCGTCAAGCTCACCATGCTCCACCAGCGTCACCAGTTCGGGACAACCGACGGCATAGACCTGCACACCAGCCGCAAAATCCTCTATGAGATGGTGAAGATAGGCCGCCTTCACTGCTTGATTAGTAGCCGCGACGCCGATACGCCCATGCTTCGTGGCACGTGCCGCTGGCTTCACCGCTGGCACAACGCCAACGAATGGCACCGCAAGTGCCGCACGCAATGCTGTTAATGCCGCCTGTGATGCTGTGTTACAGGCAATGACGATGAGTTTGACGCCTTGAGCGAGCAGAAAACGGCAAGCCGCCAGCGATAATTCCGTAATCTCGGCATCGCTACGCACACCATAGGGGCAGTTAGCGGTATCACCAAAATAGATATAATCCTCTTGTGGTAGTTCCCGACGTAGGGCGGATAAAATTGTGAGTCCACCAGCACCGGAGTCGAATACGCCAATTGGTGCCATTGCTTTCCTAGCTCCGTTACGTGTTCTATCGTCAAAGGAATGCACACTGCGCTCCGCATCGCGTCCAGGCTGCACCTCTAACAATTCGTTCTCTACACTCCATTGTTCCATAAACTATTTCTTGTTTCTATTCTATGCTACGAAATTCGTGTTGCTCACCAAACACACGACGCATGGTATCGCTTATCTCACCCAGCGTCGCATACGCCTCTACCGCTCCAATAATCAAAGGCATCAGGTTCTCGGTACCAGCCGCCCCTTGTGCCAATGCACGCAATTTCTGTTGTACCAACTCATTATCGCGTCTCTGCCGTAAATCGGCAACCTTTGCAGCCAGTCGCTTGCCCATCTCGATATCCATACGCAACAGGTCTGGTCGTACCTCTTGCTCGATAGTAAAGCGATTGACGCCAACGACAACGGCGCGTTTCTCTTCCAGGGCAATCTGATAGTCATACGCGGCCTGCTCTATCTCGGCCTGCATAAAGCCACGCTCAATTGCATGTACACTGCCACCAAGGGCGTCGATCTTCTCGATATACTCCCATGCCTGCTGCTCTATCTCGTTCGTTAACGACTCAACGTAGTACGAGCCTGCAAGAGGATCAACGGTATCAGCCACCCCTGTCTCAAAGGCCAGTATCTGCTGAGTACGCAAGGCAACGCGTGCTGATTCTTCGGTCGGCAGAGAAAGAGCCTCGTCTTTCGAGTTGGTGTGCAACGATTGCGTACCACCCAGGACAGCCGAGAGTGCTTGATACGCGGTACGCACGATATTGTTATCGGGCTGTTGCGCGGTCAGTGTCGAGCCAGCAGTCTGTGTATGAAAGCGCAGCATCATCGAACGTGGATCCTGTGCATGAAAGCGTTCCTTCATGATGTGCGCCCACATGCGTCGCGCCGCACGAAACTTGGCGACCTCTTCAAACAGATTGTTGTGACTATTGAAAAAGAAGGAGAGTTGTCCGGCGAAACGGTCAACGTCTAAGCCTGCATTGAGAGCCGCCTGCACATAGCTGATGGCGTTGGAAAGGGTGAACGCGACCTCTTGTACAGCCGTTGAGCCAGCCTCGCGGATATGGTAGCCGCTAATGCTGATGGTGTTCCAGCGTGGCACCTGCTCGCCGCAGAAGCGGAAGATATCGGTGATGATACGCATGGAATGCTCTGGCGGATAAATATAGGTACCACGCGCAATGTATTCTTTCAGGATATCGTTCTGCACCGTGCCAGAGAGTTTACGAGGCTCGATACCCTGTTTTTTCGCCACCGCGATATAGAGTGCCAGCAGAATACTTGCCGTTGCGTTGATGGTCATCGAAGTGCTGATACGATCAAGCGGTAGATTCTGTAGTAGCGTCTCCATATCTTCCAAGCTAGAGATTGAAACACCTACCTTGCCAACCTCACCCTCGGCCAGGGGATGGTCGGCGTCGTATCCCATCTGTGTTGGGAGGTCGAAGGCGACGGAAAGACCCGTCGTGCCCTGTGCAAGGAGATAGTGATAACGTTTGTTCGACTCTTCCGCCGTTGCAAAGCCCGCGTACTGACGCATAGTCCAGAGGCGTGAGCGATACATACTGGGGCGAATACCGCGTGTGAAGGGAAACTCGCCGGGGTAGCCAAGCTTTTCCTGCATATCAACGCCACGCAGGTCGTCGGCTGTCGCAGCATCCGGCACCTCGATGTTCGAGCTTGTGACAAATTTTTCCTGGCGTTCTTGCGTCTTTTCGCGTGCGTTGCGTGCCGTCGTCTCTCGCCACTCCGCGCCAGACGTGCTCTGCTGTAAGTCCATAAGTAGGCTCCCTTCGTAGTATCTCACAGGAATTATAGCATATTGGGAATGGCAAATGAGAGTGGAAGAGCGGCATAACTCGCTGCAGCGAGTTATGCCGCTCTTCCACTCTCATTTGCCATAATTACTTACTCACCTGCCGTGACAACCACCAGCACCTCACCCTGCTCGACGGTCTGACCTTTGTTGACACGTATCTCTTTGAGAGTTCCCGTGATGGGTGAAGACAGGTCATTCTCCATCTTCATAGCTTCAAGCACCACCACCGTTTGGCCTGCCTCGACCTTCGCCCCTTGCTCCATCGGCACGCCGATGACAAGCCCAGGCATTGGTGCCTGTACGTTTGCCTCGCCCGTTGTTGCATTCGAGCGTGCTAAGCCAGCAAGAAGCTTCGTGCGCTCGTCCTCGACATTGACCTCGAAACGCTGACCCACAATAGAGATTTCGTAGGTTTCGCTGTCTTTTTGTCCGGCCTTTGTGATACGCCGCGCAAACACTTCGTATGATTTGCCTTCGATAAGTAGGCTATAGCGTCCGCCTTCGCTCACAACACCTTTACTATCTGCCGCAAGCGGTGCGATCTGTTGCCAGTCAATAGCGTGAGCGACCTCTTCGAGCGTCACGGTTTGCCGCCCCTCTTCGCCTGTATCGACGCGGTAGGTCTGATTGTTGATAGTGGTGATGTACGACATATATGTACCTCTTCGTATGGCATATTTTGATGGCATTATAACACCTGTAGGGGCCATAATTTATTACGCCCTGTGAGCTGTGAGCAACATCTCCATTTGACAAGGATTGAACAACGTACCCAATATCAGCTCAAATGGTCGATGGGGACTTGGGCGTAATAAATTATGGCCCCTACGGAATATTCATCATTGCAAATAGACACACTAGGCGGATTCTAACACTCCTCTAACACTTCGCCTACGATATTCTAACACTCTCTATGGCATAATTGAACACAGAGGCTAACAAGCCAGGGATACACCAAAGGCAAGAGGATATGTACGCACACAGCAACCAAACACCTATATTCGACGATAAGAGCATGCACCAGTTGGGGCAGCAGGGTCGTTGTGCCAACTGTGATATCGACATCCTCTGGCCCGCAACAATTGTGCAGGGAAAGACGTATTGCTGTACAGGTTGCGCGGCTGGTGGTCCCTGCAATTGTGATTACTCGTTGTATCGCTCGGTCCATATCTCTGGTGTTATTCACTACGGGACCGAGCGATACAACGAGCAAGAACTATAGACAGCATTTGTTCAAGGAATACGAAGAAGGAGTACACATCGTGGCAAAGATTCGTCCTGTTGGCGACCGTGTGGTCGTAAAACCAGCAGCAAGAGAAGAAGTCACTAAGAGCGGCATCGTTCTTCCTGATACAGCGAAAGAGAAGCCCCAGGAAGGGACCGTTATCGCCGTTGGAAGTGGACGGTTGTTGGACAATGGAGACCGCTCCCCCCTTGATGTACATGAGGGAGACCGCGTGTTATTCGCCAAGTATGGTGGTACCGAGTTCAAATTGGACAACGAAGAGTACCTCGTACTTAAAGAGAACGACATTCTCGCAATCGTCGGCTAGCCTTTCTTATATGAAAGCAAGGTAAAGACCGAATTGAACGCGCAAAATAAGGAGTATAGATAGACATGGCAAAGCAACTTGAATTTGATGAAGAGGCGCGACGTTCTCTGAAAAGAGGCATCGACATCCTCGCTGGCGCGGTGAAGTCCACGCTTGGTCCAAAGGGACGCAATGTCGCTCTTGACAAGAAATTCGGCGCACCGACAGTCACTCATGATGGCGTGACCGTCGCCAAAGAAATTCAGCTTGAAGACCCATTCGAGAACATGGGTGCCCAGTTGCTCAAAGAGGCTGCAACCAAGACCAACGATGTCGCAGGTGATGGCACAACTACAGCAACCGTGCTGGCACAGGCCATCGTCAACGAAGGATTGAAAAACCTCGCCGCTGGTGCCAACCCGATGCAGTTGAAGCAGGGTATTGACCGTGGTACAGAAGCGGTTGTCGAGTATCTACGTAAGGCTGCTATTCCAGTCGATGGACAGAAAGAGATCGCACAGATCGCCACTGTCTCCGCAGCAGATGAGCAGATTGGACATCTCATCGCCGAAGTCATGGATAAAGTCGGCAAAGACGGCGTAATCACTGTTGAAGAGTCACGCGGCATCAACTTCGAGACCGAGTACGTCGAAGGTATGCAGATCGACAAGGGTTATATCTCGCCCTACTTCGCCACCAACACTGAGAAGATGGAAGCCTCGCTTGAAAACCCCTACATCCTCATCACCGACAAGAAGATCAGCGCAATTGAGGATATTCTGCCTGTCGTCGAGAAGATGATTCAGCAGGGCAAGCGCGAAATCGTAATTATCGCAGAGGACGTTGATGGCACGGCACTGGCAACTCTGGTTGTCAACAAGCTGCGTGGTATCCTCAATGTGCTAGCTGTGAAAGCCCCTGGCTTTGGTGATCGCCGTAAAGAGATGCTGCAAGATATTGCTATTCTCACAGGTGGTACAGTGGTTAGCGAAGAGACGGGTCGCCGCCTCGATAGCGCGTCACTCGAAGACCTCGGCTCCGCACGTCTGGTGATTGCCCGTAAGGACGACACCACCATCGTCGAGGGTCACGGCGAGAGCGCGGACATTCAGGGCCGCATCCGTCAGATCAAGGCTCAAATCGAAGAGACCACGAGCGATTACGACCGTGAGAAGCTCCAGGAGCGTCTCGCCAAGCTGTCCGGTGGCGTTGCACTGATCAAGGTTGGTGCAGGCACCGAGGTAGAGCTGAAGTATCGCAAGACGCGCGTCGAAGATGCACTTTCCGCCACCCGTGCTGGTGTCGAAGAGGGTATCGTTCCTGGCGGCGGTGTTGCGCTCATCAATGCAATCGAGGCTCTCGATAACCTGCACCTGACAGGTGATGCCGCGACTGGCGCGAACATTCTGCGCCGCGCCCTCGAAGAGCCACTACGTCAACTTGCCGTCAACGGTGGACGCGATGGTTCCGTTGTCGTCTCCGGTGTTCGCCGCGCTCAAGCAGAGCAGGGCAACAACAAGAACATCGGCTACAACGTCCTCACCGACGAGTATGTAGATATGGTGCAAGTTGGTATCGTCGATCCCGCGAAGGTGACACGTTCCGCATTGCAGAATGCTACTAGCATTGCCGCGATGATCCTCACCACCGAGGCTCTCATCACCGACCTGCCAGAGAAAGCATCTGCTGGCGCACCACAGATGCCTGAGTACTAGGCTGTAGGATAGACAAGAAAAAGGAACTGGATGAAAAGCACCGCTTTTCATCCAGTTCCTTTTTCTTGTCTGATACTCATGAGAAACATATTTATCAAACGTTGGAACGTCTCATCGCGCTCTAAAGGCAACTCAAAACCGTGTGCATTCTCTAAAGTAGCGAAACCATGAACAATACTGCGAAGCATGCGTACAACGTGCAAGGCACCGTCATCATGCAAGTTATACGCCGCCAGGACCTTGAGGATGATGTCGATAAGCTCCTGCGCTACCGTCTGTAGTTCTACATCGTCTGGAGCAGGCGCACTTATCGTTGCTGAATATAAACCCGGATGCTCATTGACAAAGACACGATAGGCATAGGCTAGAGCGGTAACTGCGTCATCGCCCGACTTGCCCATCACTGCCTTACCCATACGCTCGACTAATTCGCGTTGACCGAGCAACGCAAGTTCACGTCGTAACCCCGCAAAACCAGTTATATGATTGTAGAGTGAGGGTGGACGTATCTTTAAGTGTTCGGCAAGGTCCGCCATCGTGACCTGCTCTAGCCCCATCGCGTCGGCAAGTGCAACGGCGGCTCTCACCACCGTTGCGCGGTCTAAAGGGATACTATTTGCTCTGCGTGGCATATTGTCCTTCCTGTTTGGCAAAAGTACGTTCGGCAACGGCAATAGCACGCTCCATCGCTGGTAGTGGGTCCGTCAGCACGGTACCATGTCCAACTGCAAGTTTCGATGGTCTGAGGGCGTACAAGGCACGCGCACTCTCCAACGCCTTCGGCTTATGCCATGTGGCAAGAGCGGGAAATGGAAAAAGCGGACGCACAATCCCCGACACCGCGATACCATCACGCGTCTGATAGGCGTCACCTGCAATCAACGTATTATCGCGTGTATCGAGAAAAGCGATGGAATCGGGCGTATGTCCTGGCGTGGCAATCACCTCAAGCGAGCCAATACGATCCCCCGCTACAACAGTACGATTGGGCTTTGTCGTACATTTTACCCACTGACCGCGCAACTTGTCTACGGGTTCACTTGGCAGCAGACTCAAATCGCCAGCAAGCAAAGGTACACTACGCTCCGCCACAATCACTTCGGCATTGGGAAGCGCGGCATGCAGAGCATCCAGCGAACCAGCATGATCGCCGTGTGCATGTGTCAACACGATACGTACAATCGGCGCATTTAGCGATAGCGCGGATGCAAGTATAACTTTCTCATTACCAGCAATACCCGTATCAATGAGAGTGTAGCCATCACTTTCACGTACAAGGTAGCAGTTAACGGGAAACAGCACGGGAAAGCGTGTTAGTTGTGCAAAGTTGTCGCCATAGGTTGTCGTTTTCATGATATTATCTCCATCCTTTTTGTTGGCTCTTCAGGCAAAGTATTTGTTGCTCTGTTCAAATTTAACTATCTAACATAGTTTATAAACTATTATAATTAGTTTGTCAAGAGGATAAATAAAGAGAGAAGTCCCATAGAGGCTTCTCTCTTTAAGAAAGGTAGCTACAAGACAACCACTTTTCTCTTTTGAGCAACTGCCTCAAGCAGCTTGAGTTCCTTACGGTAAATGGATTTGTTCGCCATTGGCACCACGAGCCGCTCGACAACACCTTGCAAGCCAGGGCTTGGCGTCATTGTGGTAGAGATTTCGACATGAGACTTCTGTCCATTCTCGATAGGGGTTACGGTAAAGGTCGTAGCGACCATTTGCGCCGCTTCGATATCTTGTTCGACAAGCACACGCCCCGGCTCAGGCTCCGTTACGCGGTGATGCATGGCTCGCTCTACACCGAGTACCTTCACCTTGAAACGCATAACAGTACCAGCCCCATACCCTCCCTGCTCAACCTGTAAGTCACTAAAGTTCTCTTTTGGAATGATATAAGGGTGTCCGTTTCGATAATCTGCGATGGTGGCGTACACATCTTCTGGTCGTGCATTGAGAACGTCCGCGACCTGTACTTTAATCTGTGCCATAATCATCTTCCCTTGTGTCTATCGGTTGCACTAAAAGACTTGCACATTGCTTCGCTCGTGCAAAGGTGCGATAAATCGGACCCCTACATTTGTGCCTGGGTTCAAATCTGTACACGTTACTTTATGTTCATTTGTTATATGATGTGAAGTCATATCCACATGAGTTAGTATAATGTAGTACAATAGGTTTTGTCAAGGGAGCATATGACGTGAAGTTATAAAAAGACAGTAGATTTGTATAAAGTCTTCGTGTTAATAGAAACGGATTTATAGATGGAGCGAGTTGAAGCATACCCAATTACCTATGGTGTTCTAGGATTGCTGGCCTTCTGGGGGCCAATGTCTGGTTATGATGTTAAGCGTGTCTTTGACCATACACTTGCGCCAATGTGGGGTGCAGCGCACAGCCAGATTTATAAAGAGTTGCGGCGCATGAAAGAGCTTGGTTGGGTAGAGATGGAGCGCGAGGAACAGGAGTCGCGACCAGACCGTAAGGTCTACACTATCACGGAAAAGGGCAAAACAGCGTTACATGAGTGGCAGAGTCAACCCGCTGCTGTGTTTCAACTGCGCGATGAAATGTTGCTCAAAGTGCTGTTTGGTACCTTCGCTGCTTCTGGCGATCTAGCCCAAAATCTACGTACCGCCATCGCCGATCATGAAATGCGCCTCCTCAGCTATCGTCAAAGCTCACTCTTTATTCCAACACGAGGAGAGTGGCGACATGGTGATAAGCGTCACAATCCGTATGCTGTAGAGAGTGAAGAGGACCCCTACTTCGGTTTAATAGCTCGCTTTGCCATTGATTTCGAGAAGATGTACCTAAATTGGTTGTACGAAGTGTTGAAATTTGTTGAAGATAAGCAAGCACCTCAGTAGGGGATGGAGCATATTTTATGAAAGCAACGAAACTCATTTTGATTGAAGGGATATCTGGTTCGGGCAAGTCAACGATGGCGCATTATCTCTCGCGCCAGTTTGATCAGCATGGTATCAAGCATACGTGGTGGTATGAGGAAGATAAATGGCACCCACTCTATCCCTTTCACGATGCTGTGTCTATGCAGCACCTGCTTGATACGTTAGCAACAGATAAACGTGGCCTTGCGATTGATGGCGCACTGGAATTATGGCAACAATTAGCCAACTCTCTACAATCTTCCGATAACATCGTTGTTTTGGATAGTTGCCTGTTTGGATATTTAACATGGACGCTTTTCGCATTTGATGTTCCACTAGCAGAAATACAGGCATATCTTACACAAGTTGAGCAAATCATAAGTCCTCTCAATCCATGCCTCATCTATCTCTATCAGCAAGATATCGCCAACGCTTGTAGAAAAAAGTGCCAGAGACGAGGCATAGAGGAGGAGAATATTATCCGTCAAGCAACTGAGTCGTCCTATGGGAAGAGTAGAAATCTACAGGGTTTCGACGGCATGGTGAGCTACTGGACCGTTTACCGTCACCTTACCGATACGAACTTCTCAGAGATAGTGTTCGCGAAATTGTCTATCGAAAACTCTGCTGGCGAGTGGCTCAACTACCAACAACGTGTTCTGGATTTTCTTGACCTATCACCACGCCAGAGTTATCCTTCTCTATAGAAGACATAGACCGCTTTACTGGCACATATAGTTTCACTTATGATGGTATTAGGCGGGATTGTGTCGTGCGGCGTGAGCAAGAGCATCTCTTGCTTGATGGCATACCGTATATTTGGCCTGACAATCGACTTATTCCACGTTCCCATCGAATATTCGCGGTTGACTCATTCCCATACCAAGTACATTTTGACGAAGACGCTCAAGGTGTGCACTCCATGATTATGACAGGACCAGAGCAACTTTTTCTTTCAGTCAGCAACGTTTTTATTCGTTGAACTGTAACCTACTAGCGTATGTATATATGTCTTGATGAAGCACTACTTTTCAAGGGAGTATATACAGACCATGCGAATCTCACGACACTTTTTCCCACTTGGGTTTCTCGTCTTATTGACACTTGTGCTAGCGGCATGTGGCTCTTCGACAAGCACAACTACCAGTTCTTATGGAAGTGGTAGTGCTACGACGCCAACGGCAACAACCTCTACAAGCACAACGCCTACTAGCCCTGCTACGACGGGTAAATCTTACGCGACACCGACGACAAGTACGGGTAATACCAATGCAGTGGCGATCAGAACTGCAACTGCAACGGTCAATGGTAAAACAGAGACAATTTTGACGAATGCACAGGGTATGACACTCTACTACTTTACGCCCGACTCCAAAACGAAGGTTGCCTGCTCTGGTGGTTGTGCCAGTACATGGCCGCCACTAGCCGTCACAGGGGCAAGCGCCATCAGCAGCACAACGAAATTGCCAGGGATGCTTACGGCTGTAACAAGTACGAATGGCAGTCAGGTACAATACGAGGGCCATTTTCTCTATACATACACGGGTGACTCGGCTCCTGGTCAAACCAATGGCGAAGGTGTCGGGGGCAAATGGTTCGTGGCGACAACAAATATAATGTAATACAGTTGTAGGAGCGTAATTTATCATGCCCTTGGCATAAGAGAGGCGACGTGAACATATCACGCGACCCGCACGAACAGGCGCAACAGGGATTTCACACGTTCTATCAGGAGAATCTTGGCATCATCTACCGCTACGTGTATAGTAAGGTAGGGATACGTGAAGAGGCCGAGGACCTGACGGCGCAGATATTCATGAAGGCCGCACGAAGCATTGATGCAGAGCGCGGCCAGCAGAGTATGCAGAAATGGTTGTTTCAAGTGGCACAAACGACTATCGCCGACTACTGGCGTCGCTATTATCGCGCCTCTGTTAGTTCGCTGGAAGAGCTACTCGATAGCGGCTGGGAAGGTCCAATGGAAGAGGAGCCGATATCTGTTAATATGACGCCCACAGAGAAAGTACATGCCATTCTGCGTCTCTTACCAGAGCATTATCGTGAGGTGTTAAACTGCCGCTTTCTGCTGAACCTCTCGATCAAAGAGACCGCTTTGAAATTGGAGTTGAGCGAGGCGAATGTGAAGGTGTTGCAATTTCGCGCACTTAAACGCGCGGCAGAACTCGCACCCCTCATTACCACTGTACAATAGCTCATATCTCGGAGTGAAGAAAACTATGGCTGACGAAGATCAGGAACGCGTTGAAGATTACCTGGAACTGGAACGCTATATTGAAGCGTTACAGGCGGGCAAAGAAGCATATCCTCCGACAGATCTGACGCCAGAACAGGTGCGTATCTATCAGATGGCTACCCTCTTCCGCTCGGCGACTCCTGAAAACGCAGAGCCGGGTTTAGCCTTTGCTGAGCAGTTAAAGAATCAACTACTTGCTGCCAGAGAGGATATACAAACCACGCAACCCGAATCAACGCTCACACAATCCGCAAACGTGGCACCAGTCGCACCCCCGACTCCCGAACAGCATAGCGCACAACGTCAAGAGACAGTGAGGCCGATACGCTTCTTTTCGCGACGTGGTCTAATAACTGGGGGAGCAATTGCTGCGGCCTCGCTTGTCATTGGCATCGGAGCAGAACGAGTTGTAGAGCAGACAACGGCACAACATAATCAAGCAGGAACGTCTCTGCCCCCAAATTCGCAACTCAAGATTACGAATACGATGCCGACAACCTGGCATTTTGTAACGACGCTTGCCGAGCTAGGACAGGGAGCAATACGCTTTACCTCGGATACAATCGTTGGCTATGTACTGCGTGATGGGGAAAGCGTAGTCGCGCTATCAGCAGCCTGCACCCATATGGGCTGCATTGTGCGCTGGCAGGACAGTGACCGCCGCTTCCACTGCCCTTGCCATAGTGCGCTCTTCGCCGAAAATGGAGTACAAGTCAATGCGCGTTACAGATATGAGCTGCCGCCGCTACCACAATTGTATACGAAGGTTGAAGATGGCAAAGTGTACGTAGAGGTGCCATTGTAAGGGTCCGATTTATCGCAACCAATGTATCGCAACCATCACGATCACAACTATACGAAATTTCACGATCCACGTGCAATCACAAACAGACCCACAACGCCAACGATATACAAAATAAGTACAACCAGTGAGTCGATACCCATATTCAAAAACTGGCGACGTGGGCGAAAGATAAGGCCATAGATATAGACCGTTGTGAGAAGAATACCGAGGCTAGCAAGATAGATGTCGCTGTTCTTGGCCTGTGGCAGTGCCGATTGTCCAGAGAGCAGACTTGCCAGCAAAAAGAGAACGGGCAAGAAGGCGTTACCACCGAAGATATCGCTGAACGCAAGGTCATAGTCACCGCTTTTAACTGATGCCAGACCTGTTGATAACTCTGGTAGTGAGGTTGCGGCGGCAAGCACGGTTGCACCAAATAAAACTCCGCTCAGGCCGATGTGACCAGCGATGGCGTTGCCACTCTCTTCCAACACAACACCCGCGATAAGGGTTACAAGCGAGGCAACAATAAAGACAAACACAACTCGTCTTGTACTCCACTTTTCCTTCTTACTCTCGCTGTCCTGCGTTTTATCAGGAGGACGTGTATCAGGTGCATGCCCCTTCTCTTGCCAGGGAAGGTCTGTACGTGCCTTGCCAATGAGCCAGACGCCAACAAGCCAGGTCAATAGAATAAGCACATCGCCGGGAGCGATGTGTGCAAAAATGAGTGAGCGCGGCAATTGTGTGCCCATGATCGCGATCACTAGTACAGCCACAACCAGCACTCCTTCCAGTACCAGTTGTAACGAGGCCGCACTATAGCTCAGTGCGTCCTTTCTACGTAACCCAAACACATCCATAATCACCAATACAATCGTTTGGACTGCGATACCGCCCAAGATGTTGCCAATGGCGATACCGAGATTATGTGCAAGGCCAGCCGTCGCGGTAATGGCAATTTCTGGCAGGTTTGTCGCGATGGCGAGAAAGAGTATCCCACCCAATGCCTGCCCCAGTTTGAGACGCGACGAGAGGACATCGGTAGTGTTGGAAAGCTGGATGCCCGCAATCCATACGGCGACAGCTCCACCAATAAAAATAAGAATGAGCGCGTAAAGAGGTAGCGATTGAAACATAAAGGTATCCTGAATGGTTTTGTTTTGGTGTGGTAGAAAGTAGTGCCACAGTAGTAGCTATTATAGCATGTATGGGTTGATGTATCCAGGTTGTATACTTGAGGAAATGCAATAATCGTTACCGTGTTCTCTATTCGGAGGGAAAACAATCGTGAGTGACAGCAACAATATCCCGGCTCAGACGCGCATTGGGCACGTCCATCTCAAAGTGGCGGACCTGGACCGCGCAGTATGGTTTTATCACGAGGTGATGGGCTTCGACCTGCTCTTCAATATGGGAACGGCGGCGTTCCTCTCAGCAGGTGGCTATCATCACCACATCGGCCTCAACACGTGGGAAAGTCTCGGTGGGAAGCCACCAGAAATGGGTACCACTGGCCTTTATCACTTCGCTATCAACTACCCGACGCGCTGTGATCTCGCCGTTGCGCTCAAGCGGCTACTCGATTCCAACTGGGGCATCGACGGTGCCAGCGACCATACATCGCATGAAGCTCTCTATCTGCACGATCCCGATTTCAACGGCATTGAGCTTGCCTGTGACCGCGATCCCAGCTTTTGGAAGATCATGTTTAATGCAACGCCAGAGACGCTACGCAACGCCAACAAGCCACTCGACTTCGACAGTCTACTCGCCGAACTCGACGACCCGGACGCGGCGAAGTATCTACCAACGCTGCGCCGCTATCGGTAGCTGCAATAGCGAAACGTGGCAGGCAAGAGAAAGCGAATGTAGGGGCCATTCTTCAGAACGCTCACGTCCCCTGTCAACCATGTGGGCAAGGATTGAGGAACATACCCAATGGTTGGGAAACGTGGTCAATGGGGACGAGTGGGCGTTCTGAAGAATGGCCCCTACAAGCTCACCCTATATACTCCAAAATTTCCTTCGGCAGCGTTTTGTTCATCGCTTTGAGGTAAATTGTTGCCTTGCCGAAGAAGATGAACAGTGCCTGGATATATACGTCAAGCTGAAGTTCGACGGAGAGTGTGGAGCCGCTTGGCCGCGTCACAGAGTGCTGCAAATCCTCGTCTGAGAAGGCGGAGACAGTGGTCTTTAACTCTTCGTCCAGCGTTTGATACCATGCTTTGAGTTGGGCAATGCTGCTCTCCAAACCAGCTTCGGTGTTGTGGTATGAGAAGTCTTGTGTGAAGGTTTTCAGCGATTGAAAGTATGAATACTCGATGTCGCCCAGCTCACGGCATAACGCGCCCAGCGTCGTATTCTGTCCACCTGGGTTGAATGATAGATCGGCATCGCTTATGCTATCTACTAAAAGCGAGCGCATACCGTGTGAGGCTTCGATCCAGGGCCATTTCTCTTGCATATAACGGTTCATGGTGTTGCTCCTTTGCCTTGTTACACTATAAAATCTTTCTAAATACCAGTATCTACGTTTATAATAGTACATAATTTCTAAGTAGTATTGTAAAAACGCGACAATTTTTGCTAAAGGATGAGAGACAATGTACGCAAATACTGAGGAGTCAAGGGGCATTTTGCGTCCTAGAGCAGGCGCGGAAAAATTTCAGCTTTCACGTCATATGCCGACGCAGGACTTGCGTTTCTTCATTGAACGGTACTGGATCGTGCGCTGGGACCTGCGCGGTCAAGAGCCATTTTTGCAGGAAACGTTGCCCTATCCATGCGTTCACGCAGTGCTTGAGCAAAACGCAAGCCGTGTTTATGGCGTGGAGACAGGTCGCTTCTCACGCTTACTCGAAGGTAAAGGAATGGTCTTTGGTATCAAGTTCAGGCCGGGTGCCTTTCACTCCTTCACGAAAACACCCGTTTCGCGTTTAACCAATCGTACCATCAGCTTCTTCGAGGCGTTCGGCGTCCACTACAATGTATTAGAAGAGACTCTCTTAGCGCAAGAAGACGAAGGTGAGATGGTGGACATCGCCGAACAGTTCTTATGTGAGCGTCAGCCAGAGCAAGATGAGAACATCATGTTGGTCAATCAGGTCATCGATGCTATCATCGTGCAGCAAACGATCACAAGGGTTGACGATATTGTGGGGCAACTCAACATCAACAAAAGATCACTGCAACGGCTCTTTCAGCAATACGTCGGCGTCACGCCAAAGTGGGTCATTCAACGCTATCGCCTGCACCAGGTTGCGGAACAGTTAAATAGCGGCGTAGCAATAGATTGGGCGAAGCTCGCGCTAGACCTCGGTTATTTCGATCAAGCGCATCTTATTAAAGACTTCAAGATGCTTGTGGGAAAAACGCCAATGGAATATGCAAAGCAGATTGGACAAGATTTGTCACTCCCTACATTCCCTAGACGTGTCTAAAGGAGAATAACAAAAAATACAAACACACAAAGGAGATAGCTACGATATGACCACGCACGATACCGCGAACAAACCGCGCATAGGCTTTCTTGGTCTAGGACTGATGGGAAGTTTGCTTGTGGAGCGTTTGCTACAACATGGCTATACGCTTGCTGTCTATGATCGTACAAAAGAGAAAACGCAAGAGGTGGCTCAGAAGGGCGCAACCGTCGTTAATACGCCGCGCGACCTTGGCGCACATGCTGATGTGATTATTACGATGGTAACGGACAACCATGCGCTGGATGAGGTAATGTATGCTGAAAATGGTGTTCTCGCGGGCACGCAGCAGGGGCGCACGACGCTGATCGACATGAGCACTGTTTCGCCCGAAACCTCGCGTCATCTCTATCAGCATGCTAAAAAACAGGGTGTCGAGATGCTTGATGCGGCAGTGTCGGGTAGCACACCACAGGCAAAGGAAGGGGCATTGATGCTCTTTGTCGGCGGAGATGAGGCGACCTACCAACGGTGCAAGCCTATTCTTGAAACAGTGAGCAAGATCAGTTTCTACATGGGCGAGAGCGGCAAAGGTACAACTATGAAGATGGTCGTCAATACACTACTGGGGCTTGGCTTACAAGCTGTTGCTGAGGCACTCGCGCTCGGTGAGAAGGCAGGTCTGGAGAAGAAACAGTTGCTCGACGTGCTGGGGCAGACAACGGTCATCTCGCCCTCTCAAAAGACGAAGTTTGCCAACGCCGAAAAGGAAGAGTACCCCGTGAACTTCGCGCTCGCCAACATGCGGAAAGATTTCAGCCTGATTATGCGTCTCGCCGACGAACTCTCTGTCTCGATGCCTGCAACGGCAGCCGCAGAGCAGATGTACGCCGCTGCTCTTGCACAGGGACACGACGAAGACTTTCCGGTGATGATACAGTTCATGCAAGAACTGTCGGGCGTGAAGGCAAACAGGGCATAAAGCAAGCAATGAGAGATGTTTCTGTATTATTCAGAAACATCTCTAGCCATAACACTACCACTCGCACCTCTACGCCTCTTAGCCCACGGCAAGCCACGTAGAATATCGTTGTGCATGGCAGCATCAAAACCATACCACTTTGACACAACCTCGTCTACTTGCTGCTGCAAAGCAATAAATGTATCCCATTTGCCCTGTCAACACGCAGCATCGTTACCGCCTGATCGACGCCTGGAAAAAGCACATTGCCACTAAAAAATCGTACCGCACGCGTTGGTCTGAATGGCGAGTTTTTGAGGAGCCTACGAGCAGAGGCAGAAGAGGCATCGCCAATGACGGTCAACGGCACAATGTACACCATCCGTCCACCCGCTCCAAGATAATACATGCCCAAACGCAGAAATAATAGATAGGTATTTGTTGCGCCTGAAAGGACCTGGGCATAGAAGGGGTAGGTACTGTACTCTTTTTGCAGTGCAACCTGAGAAGAATTGATATAAGGCGGATTCGATACAATAAAGAAAAATCCTTCTCCATATTCGCCATACTTCGCCTTGATCGGAAACGCCTCATCCACAATACGATCACTGAGACGGGGAGACCATAGCGTGTCGAGCGTACCCGTAACATCGCTATTGCTTAATACCTCACGTGGTAAATCGAGTGAATTGGTATTGAAAATCTGGAAACGCTCAATGGTGGAATTGTCCTCTCCTTGCTGCAAGACAAAGAGATCATCCAGCCCTTGAATGAGCAAATTCATCTCTGCTAGATAGCACGCAAAGGGATTGAGTTCTGTGCCAAAGAAAAGTTTTGTTAACGCCTCAAGGTAGTTTTGCGCTAACTCCTTGCGCCATTCAATATGAGCATTCAGAGCAGCTTCACTATCAGGCAAGCCCTTTTGTGTACATAGCGCAGTGACTAATGCACGACGGTAGCGTCGCGCCGCGTGGACTAAAAAGCTCCCGCTACCACACGCAGGGTCCAGAATACGCCGTCCGAGAACTGATCGTCCCTCGTATTCCAGCAGGTCCAGCATATACTCTACTACATCGTCGCGAGTGAGCATAACCAGCGGTGCCTATGGCATAACGCCGCATCTGTAAAAGATGCTCCTCAGCAAGGTTGAGCGTGCTATTTTTATCCTCCCAGATAAACGCCATTCCCACCGAAGCTGTCACGCTATAGTCTGGACGATTAGCCTTTCTGCCAGCTTGCAGGCGATTATAATTCCAATCGGATGAACTAAAACCGAGCCATTCAAGCACGTAACGTGCAAATTGTTGGTCAACAGCATCAGCTTCATCATTACTACGTTCACTAGCTGGAAGGGCTAAGTACTCTTGATAGGCATAGCCACGTACACCAAGCTGAATGGAAAAACGTTCAATAACAGCTTGTCGAAACGCAGAAACTATCTGAATTGAATTGGAGCTCTCGCTTTGATTTGCAGCACTACCACTAGCACCTGACATTGCCATCTTGCATTATCTTTCTACACTTACAATGGTTACAGTTCGTTGTTTCAGGAGTATAGCATACCCATTTGTGCTTGACGAGAGAACTAATACAATTAGGTTACGTATAGTAAGTATGAACTATAATCCGCCAAGAACAATAGCACATATCGTGCGTAATTTTATGCAAAGCTAATAATGTACTTCCTCAGAGAGCATTTTTATACGCTTCAAATGATGGATACACACGTATTCGTCTATCTCCTATAGTTATCTCTTGCATATCGTATTCCTTATCTGATAGTGTCAACGGCGTATCTTTGATGAGTTTGTTGAACAATGACTGAATAGGGTTGGCATCATCGGGGCCAAAGGGTTTGGCGTTGACGAGACGTAGCACCTGTGCCCACGTACCCCATGCAACATCCTGGTCATGTTCAAGTCCTTCAAAGAAATGTGCGAGGTAGCGTCCGAGTACAAAGACATAGACCTTGTGTGCTTTTAAGTGCTTTACCTGCTTTGGATCAAGACGCTCAAGCAAGGCATTGACGCCGTTACGCTTCACCCATTCGGTAGAGGCAATGACCTGTTTACTTGCGTTATAGAAGTTGTCGCGTTGCCGCATGCGTTCTTGTCGTGAATATGCAAAGGGGTCGTGCGATTTCAACTCAAAGAGGGCCAACGCTCCCGTTTTGCGGTCAAAGATGAGCGCGTCCACATCCGTTGCAAGGGTGCCTTTTGTCCCCCTTAATTCTACGTGTCCAGGACTTCTCACGAAGCGTTTATCAGAAAAGAGACTATAGACATCCTGACGAAAAACGTCTTCACGAAGCTGTGAAGCTGTGTGATACTCGTAGGAATATTTCCGTTTCAATTCATGCATGAGAAAGAACAGTGGATTAATAAGCAAACCAGCAAGCGACCATGTACGATGCTGGTTATCCAAGCGGATAAGTGGTGGCGTGGGACCATCTGCTGCTGAGTAGTGATACGAAGCGTTTTCGGCGTCGAGTGTATAGGCATCCAGTGCAAGCCGTACCATTGTTGTCTCTATAGCAAGCGTGGTAGAAAGTGTCTCGACCATCTTGTTATCGTCCCAGGACAGAGCGATATACGGTGTAATACCGCCAGAATGTTCGCGAAAAAGTATTGTACAAAGATCACAATGTTTCAGTGCTAAGCCGATAAGCACACTTAATACATCGCGATACACTGCGAATGTGCAACCGCCAATTGTCGTAGAGGCAAGGTATGTGTTGTAGGGGACCATGCTTTTGACATGAAGCAAACCAAGACGATGATAGTAATCATCTACTGTGCGTGTTGTTATATACAGATCGTCTGCCTGCCCGTCCCACTGCTCTGCTGCATGAATAAGTTGTTGCTGTATCTGCGTTCTCTCGCTTTGGAGGGCGTGCATTGCAGACGCGTATGTCTGGGTAAGTATGTTTGTCCAAATTGATAGGTCCTCTTGTTCACGCCATTCCGTAGGCATTTTCTTACTCGCTACCCAGACATTGAAGGTATCGCCGCTTTGCTGCATTCGCAGAAAACCAGTCTCGCAGTAATCAAGGATTCGCTCAGCCTGGACGAGAAGACCACAGGCTTGAAGCGTAGCATCAGCCCACATATTAAGCGTGTCGTCTGTTTCACTCGTTTGAAGTGAAGGAGGGGAAGCAGCGAAACATAGCGAGAGTGCTTTCTGCCAGCCGAGCGTGTAGAGGGATGCGTTATTTGGCTTATGATGCAATGTTTCGAGGTAATGTCGATTGAGCGAGCGAGTGAGGGCAAGCAACGCACTTTGTCTATCAGTAGCAAAGGTCTGTTGTAGATATGCATACTGTTCTTTAAGCAGTTTCCGTAACTGCTCTTGTTTAGAAGGTGAATACATCTTCGCTCCTTTGTGTGTACTGAGAAGGGGAAAATCAAGCAGAGCCGATAGTAGACCTTCTATCGGTTCATAGCGTGAAATGCGTGTATTGATGGATTCCCTAGTACACGGGCGAAGACATGAGTCTGCTGACCTCCTGCATATAGTATTAAAACTATATCATATAAGGATATGCAAGGCAATTGATATGTTTATTCCCCCACGTTTTCGCCTTGCAAAAATGCGTTGACCGCAGCATTGAAAGCGTGAGGTTGATCGAACATAGCGACATGCGAGGTATGAGGTAGCATTAGAAGACGGGCATTGGGTAAATTTGCACGTAATAGAGGACCAAATGTAGGCGGTACGAGCGTGTCATGTTCGCCCCATATAAGTAGAACAGGTTGTGTGACTCGTTGTAGCTCATCGCCCACATCGAGCGCGATAATCTCTTTTGTTGTTTTCAGCAGCGTGAGTGGACCTGCACGCAGGCTGTCGTAGGCGAGGATGGGCAGAAAACTCGGTGCCACGTAGCGACTTCCTACGAAGAGAGCAATGATATAGTCAAGCACGCGCTGAAATTGTGGTTTGATGGCTGGGGCGACCAGCACGAGCCGTCCGACAACCTCTGGATGACGAGCTGCAATCTCCATACAGATGTAGCCGCCCATCGAATGCCCTATAAAATGCGCCCGTGTTATCCCCATCTCCTCCAGCCATGCGAACAGCCAATCGCTTGCCTGTTTCAGCGCAAAGCGTCCACGTCGGCGACTCCTCGCACCAAAGCCCGGCAGATCGACGAGATAAAGCTTATAGTGTTGCGCGAGACTCTGTATATTGCGTTGCCACCACAGCGTCGAACCCGATAAGCCGTGTACCAGCACAACGGGTTCGCCCTCATCACCTATCGTTTGATAGTGAATGCGGTGCTTGCCGACGCTGACGCTGTGTTGGATAGGTTTTGCCACTTCTATTCTCCGCGAGGATATTTATATATCTCCCATCATTATAAAATAATTGGCATGGCCTCTTCAAATAGTATCGTGGTAAAATAAAAGAGGACACCTGCTCTTTACACAGGTATCCTCTGCAAGTAACTGCTGCTCGCAACTTACTTGCTATACGGGTGACATTTCTCACACTGATTTTTATGCTTTTGACAATTGTTTGGACGCGACGCGACGCCCTGTTACAGCGTTAGCGTGTGCGGGGAAGCCTTCAAACTCCGCGAGGCGACGTGTCGTCTCACTAAGCGACTCGTAACCTTCTTCCGTAACATATGCCAGTCCGGTACGTTTAAGAAAGTCGTAGACTGAGGTACAGGAGTAGGTGTGTGCGAAACCGCCCGTTGGCAGGATAGCATTGGTACCAGCACTAAAGTTGCCAATACTGATTGGTGTGTAAGGTCCAATCAATATTTCTCCTGCATTTTTTAGCGCACTCAGTAGCGCGAATGGCTCCCGTACCTGCATCTCAAGATGCTCAGGTGCGTACTCATTGCTGAACTCGATGGCTTGCTGCATGGTCTCTGTGAGAATGATGCCACCTGTGCCCTTCTCAGACTCAAAACCTGTACGGCAGAAGCTCTGACGCGGCTCTGGCAATGCCGCGATTTTTCCTGGTAACAGGGCAAGTACTGCTTCTACCAGTGTACGACTATCGGTTACAAGCAGACTGGACGAGTCGGGGCCATGCTCGGCCTCGATCAGCAGGTCGCGTGCCACTAATTCGGGGTCTGCACTCTCATCGGCAAGCAGAATTGATTCGCTTGGTCCTGCTGGCAGCCCAACATCGACCGTGCCATACAACAAACGCTTTGCCGCCGATACGTAGGCATTGCCAGGACCAGTGATTTTATGCACACGAGCAATCGTCTCCGTGCCATAGGCAAGCGCGGCAATACCATGCGGCCCAGCAATACGATAGATTTCATGAACACCACAGAGATCGGCTGCCACAAGCAATGCTGGGTCGATAGTACCATCAGGCTCTGGCGGTGTGCAGACAACGATACGTGGCACTCCCGCAATATGGGCAGGGGTCGCCAGCATATACATCACCGAGGGGAAAATACCTTTTCTACCAGGAACACAGAGGGCGACACTACTAATAGGTGTAATCTTTTCGCCTGCCATGACGCCCGGAGCAATCTGAGTAAAGACCTGTTCATGTGGCATCTGCTGCTTATGAAGTGTGTGTACGTTGTGAATAGCATGTTTTATCGCTGCATATACATCCGCATCGAGTTCGGAGTGTGCGCGTTCGATCTCTGCATGGCTCACGCGCAAACGGTCAGGGGTAAGTTGTACCTGATCGAACTTTGCCATGTACTCGATGAGCGCGGCGTCACCACGATTCCGCACATCGTGCACAATTGGGCGCACATAGTCGATCAGGTCGTCGATCTCGACCTCTGCACGACGTAGCAAGCGTGTATGTTGGGCCGCGTCTACCTGTGCCAATTCATAAAAATGAATCATGTAAAACGTTTCCTCGCTGTCTATAATCATTGCTATGTGTGACGGTGTTCCTTTGCACTGCAAAGGAACACCGTCACACATATTTTACCCCCTTGCAACCCTATCGGCCTCTTCTGCGGCGGCGATATCACCTTTCATCCAGCCAGAGCCAAAGATGCCAACGAGACCCGCAATCGCGAGTGCTGGTGTGCATGTCAATAGGAGGGCGGTACTCAGGTCTTGCCCTGCCATGCTTACGGCGAAATGATGACCGTGTGTTGGATCGAATTGTGTCGCAAGTATACCTACCAGTGTAGGGGAAAATGCATCTCCTAGCAAGTGTGCAATTAGGAGCGAGACGGCAACGGCTGATGCACGTAGAGCAGATGGCACAACATCCTGTGTTGCGGCTGTACTGGGACCCGTATAAATTGTCAGTAAAAGTGTCGAGATGACAAAGAAGACCGTAAACACTGGTAAACTGTGGAAGGTGACAGCCGCTGCAAATGCCGGGGCACCAAGTAGGAAGCCGATACCGCAGACGAGAATGCGCGAACCGGGGTAGCGTTTGTTCAACCAATCCGCCATATAGCCACCGAGTACCGTACCAGCCATGCCAGCTAGCACGACAACCGCACCGGAAAAGAGACCGGCCTGCCCAGAGGTGAGACCGAATGTATCTTTTTGCTGTAAATAGGTAGGTAAAAAGACCACGTTGACGGTTAGTACAAAGAAGGCGAATATCTGCATCACGATCAGTACAACCAACGTCTTGATATGCAATAACGCGCCAAATTGTGCTAAGACGTTAGTTGGCACTGGAATAGGATGTCCTGCTCCCTGTGCTTCTTCAGCAGCTATGTGGGCCTCGCGTATTTCAAGTGCTTCCTCATCGGCTTGATTGCGGCGTGGCTCACGAACGCGCCACACCAGAAATGCTAGGAGCAGACCAGGGATGCCAGTGAAGATAAAGGCCAACCGCCAACTCCCAGGATAGAGACCTGCAAGTGTGCCACCAAGCACAAAGCCCACGAGGATGCCCACAAGTTGCGCTATGCTCCACCAACTCATGATGCGCGAACGCTTCTCGCGAGAAAAATAATCGCTCATCAACGCGGTACCAGCGGGAAAGTAACCCGCCTCGCCGATACCCAGTATCATACGCGACAGAAATAGTGTTGCGAAGTTGGTGGCTAATGCTGTCGCAGCGGTAGCGACACTCCAGACAGCCACGCTGATAGCAACTACGTCTCTACGTTTCGCGCGGTCCGCCCATATACCTAGCGGAACAGTGCCGAGCGTATAAATGATGAGGAAGGCCGACGCGATATAGCCAATGCCATCGAGATTGAAGCCGAGTTCTTTCGCGATGACGTTGGCTGCTCCGGTCAGGATGTTACGGTCTAAATAATTCAAAAAACTGATGAGGAACATAACCCAGAAGACGTAGCGAGCATAGCCAGGAGCAATGCGTGGAGTGGTCTTTGTGCCAGCGTTGGCAGAAGGCGCGATATCACTCATGTTATACCTGCTTTCTTATATGTGTTCAAACATACTCAGTTGTTGCACTTCACTTGCATGAGGCATAACCGCTATACCTACTTCATGCATAATGTCCTGCAATACATCGCACTCTCTTTCAAGAATGTATGGCGGTAGCCTCGCAAGGAACCTTGTTAGAATGTTATGAGCAGAGTTCTCGTCTCTGTCCATGACAAGGCCACAATTCGTACAGCAATACGTTCTCTTCCAAAGTGGCATAGGTTGTAGCTTGCCACAACCGCTACACATCTTAGAGGTATTGCGTTCATCTAGAAATACCAACTCTTTCCCGTACAGGTCACATTTGTATTTCAGCATTTGAATGAAGGTGTACAATGCCCATTCGTTGTAAACCGCTCTATTGAGGTGTTTATTGCGGTCTACATGCTGCTTTGTGACCATTTGCCTCTGAGAAAGGTCTCCCACAATCACAGTTCTCTCAACCAATGTGTGAGCTATCAAGTGTGAGGCTTTGTGCAAACTATCCTTTCGCTTGTTGCGTTTCTTCTCACTCACGCGCTTGTACACCTTCGACAAATGGATGTAACGGCGTGACTTCTTCTTGCACTTGTCACGCTTCGACCTGATTTTATCAAGTTGTTTGTTATACCATTGATGGCCTTTGAACCCACCAACGGTATACACGCGCTCTTGCTCATTGACGCCTGTTGCTAGCGTCTTTATCCCTAAGTCAAAAGCTAGGTACTCGGCTTGCCCCTCTTTGTGTTCGGGCGTCTGTTCTTGCTCTTTGTAGGTGAAAGAGGCGTAGTAGCCTCTCGCATCTCTGGATATCGCAACCTCTCCAAAGTCAACGGGCGGTGTATCAGTGAGCTTTGCTATCACATTCGGGAACCGTTTGTGTTTGCCACGTCCTCCCGTTGGCAAGGTGAGTGTGTTTCCCTCAACCTCTAAGTACATCGCAGGATAACACAGCGTAAAGAAGTTGTGGGGTGAGCGTAACCGTGGGAAACCAGGAGTCTCACCTGCCTTGCATCGTCTGAAAAACGCACTCATTGCAGTGTCAAGGCGATAGTACACTTCCGTTAGCAACTTCCCGTACACGTCGTCTAACTCAGTGTCATAGATACGACTCTCTGCAAGTGTTTTCTTGCACCTCTTGAAGTTCCACTTTTCACCTGCTTTGAGACGCATGACCCACCAATTGTAGAGACCCCGACACTTGCCTTGCATGAACTCTAAAGTAGCGGCGTCGGTCTCGGACACCTCTAACTTAATCTTTGTGCAAAGCAGCATCTTTAATCCCTCGCTTATAGCACCGTCGTCCATGAATACGTGCACTAAAAATGGTGGCTATGGCTATCAAGTCCTGAACCATTTCCTGTTCAGATGAAAGTGTATCGCCATGATCACCACAATCTCGCAATTGTGCCGTTCACAAAACGCTTCAAAGTAGCTATACCCAAAGCGTATTAAACGGTCTCGATGAGCAATAACCAAGCGTCTCACTTGCCCTAGTTCCACCATTTCCATGAGACGGTTGAACTGCTTGCGTTTGTAGTTGAGGTCACTTTCCACGTCCTGTAACCACCCATCAACTGTGATGCTATGCGTAGCGCAATACGCTTTCAAGGCTTCAACCTGATTTGAGTAAGTCAGGCTTTTGTGCAATCCCCGACACTCTTGCATACACGATGGTCTGTCCTTTATCAGCCGCTTTCAATCCTCGATACTCAAGGTATTGATCGTGCGTGTAGTAGCGTCTATTGGATTGTGGAGACCGATGAGCAATCAGTTTGCCTTCACGGTCCCACTTCTGTAGCGTTTTGGTAGACTTTCCTATGAGTTTCCCAAACGCTTGAACGTTATATGTGTTTTCCATGCACACCTACTAACACAATTGAGTGCATGTATCAACACTGTTAAGTGTCTCCATATGGGGGCAAAAATAGTGAACAAATATATTTGGCAACACATCGTTGGAGCCTGCACGTACCATACCATAGAAAGAGGATATTGTACAGTTGTGCCAGAAATGGTAGAAGTATTGATATTTATGCCAAAGTACGCTATAGTTAGGTATAGTAATGCTTGTTGCTGTCAAATAACCGAGAAAGGCAAGAACATGGACCCATTATTGACAACTGAGGATGTGGCGAACTTTTTGCGCGTCGATGTCGTGACTGTGCGTAGGCTTGTGGCGAAGGGGGAACTGCCTGCATATAAAGTGGGCGGTGAGTATCGTTTTATGCGCCGTGAACTAGAGGATTACGTAAAGGACCAACGTATTGTCAATGGGGAGACGAACAGAGACATGTTCAACAAGTTTACAGAGCGTGCGCGTCGTGTGTTTGCCTTCTCACATGAAGAGGCAATACGCATGCAACATGCATATATTGGTACGGAGCATCTGCTGCTTGGTCTTGTGCGCGAAAGTGAGGGCGTTGCCGCGAAGGTCTTGAGAAACATGGGTGTGAGTAACGTGGAGCAGGTACGCAGTCTCGTGGAAACCTTTGTAAGCCGAGGCGAGAAGAGCATTACCGGACAACTTGGTATGACGGGACGTGCCAAGAAGGTGATCGAGCTTGCGGTCGAGGAAGCGAAAATGCTTGGTCATCACTACCTCGGCACAGAACATCTGCTACTCGGTCTGCTCAACGAAGGTGAGGGCGTCGGGGCAAAGGTGCTGGGAAGACTGAATGTGAATTTGAAGCAGGTGCGTACACAGGTGTTGCAGGTAATTTTGAATGGCATAAGTTAGCGTATCGTCTCCAAAAAGCTCCATGTCTTCAAGTCGCGTTCGAGGTGAAAGCGCAACAGGGCATGCATGACCCCCTCCAACTCAGTATGCAGCCGGGCATCTAAACGGAAGCGTGGCACCTGTGACCAGTCGGAACGATGCAGCAGGCGTAGCACTTTGAGCGCATTCATGGAGAGCGATTGGCTCCACAAATGCGAACAGTTGGGGCAGAGGGCACCACCGAGCGAAGGGGTAAAGCCGTTTTCCTCTGGTCGCAACTCGGTATCACAGTTGGCACAGGAGCGCAGGACTGGCTCATAGCCTACGCTTGAGAGCAGATAGATTTCAAAGTAGCGCATGAGCAGTTTGGTGCGATTCCGCTGTTCGTTCGTCTCACTCATATCTTTTTTTGCTACATCCTCTGTTGTCTGTTGTAGTCGTTGTTGTATCTCTATTGCATCATTATCGAGCGTGCGTAGCGACTCTAGCAAGAGTTTATACACGTCGGTATGAGGCGTGTTTTCTTCGATGAAGCGTTCGACGAGTTCAGTGAGGTACAGACCACAGGTGAGATGCCATAATTCTTCGCGCATGTGCAGAAAGCTCTCAAGCCCCTGTGCTTGCGTTACAATATCGAGATTACGTCCGACCGCGACCTGTAACTGTGAACGGCACAGCAGTTCAAGATGTCCCGTCTTTTTGCTGATGGGCCGTCGTATCCCTTTGGCAACTGCACTGAATTTGCCTTTGTAGGGCGTGAAGAGCGTCAGGATACGGTCGGCTTCGCCGAGATTAGACTGTTTGAGGATGATTGCCTCGGTGGGATACGTGCGTTGTTCTCGCATGAGAAGATTGTCCTGCTCTGAAAAAAAGAAGAGACGTGATAAACATCACGTCTCTTGGAGGCGACGAGCGGATTTGAACCGCTGGTGCAGCTTTTGCAGAGCCGTGCCTTACCACTTGGCGACGTCGCCTGAAAAAGGGGGAGCGGGAGACGGGGATCGAACCCGCGACTTTCTCCTTGGCAAGGAGATGCTCTACCACTGAGCCACTCCCGCTAATGCCAATGTGTGCTACTCATTTATCACATTGCTGTGATGTCATTCGTAGCAATAAGATATCATACCCTTTGGAAATTGTCAATACTTTTCCTGCTCTATTCAGAAAACAAAAAAGTATGTTTGGACTGCGGTGGCCTAGCACCCGTAGTCCAAACATACTTTTTTGTTTAATACAACTCTTCGTTTTTGATGGTGGTGTCGAATGTGCCAATAATCTTGAAGATTGTGGTATCGACGGTCTTGTACACCTTGCTAGAGTCAGAACCTTGACGTGTGTAAGGTCGTGCTGCACTGTTGATAACTTGGTACTGACGACCAAAGGTAAAGACGTATTGCTGTATCTGCCCCGTTTTACGGTTCAGCACGAGAATATCATCACCCTTACCGCAGTTACCGTCAGCGATACATGTTGAGCGATCAACAAAGCTTCCGACTAGAATCTGGTAATTCTTGTCCCAGCTATGCATGGTGCGTATCGTCTGCACTTTGAGCGCATTGTTGAAGGCGATAAAGGTACTTGTGCCAGTCTGTGGATCATACAACATCGCGTTCAGACGGTCCGCCCCAAAGTGGCCGATGTAGAGTACCTCATTTGGTGTCCAGCCCTTGTACCCTTGACGCTTAACCAGAGAAAGGTCTGAGCCTAAGACCAGGAACGCACCCATGCCTTTACTTGGATCGTAGAGCATGACTTGAGCGCGTCCCGACCCGTTGAAGTCGCCGCTAAACACCTGCCAGTTACCTTTCAGGTCATGTAGCTCTTGGTAATCGTTAATTGCCATGCTCGCATTAAAGTCCATGACGCGAGCCTCGCCAATCTTACGATCATACAGGAAAACGCCATCTTGATTCGCGTTTTTATAGCGTCCAACATAAATCTCCCAGGAGTTGTGCCACTGAGTATATTGCTGTAAGTGGCGTATGCTCAGGTCCGCGTTAAAGTCCAGCACTATAGCGTTGGCGGTGCGACCCGTCATTTGCCATTGTTGTAGCAGGTTGGCCGTTTGTGTACTACTTGTAGGCGATGTTGGAATTGTGGTATTGGCAAGGCGATTGTACATGAACAATCCTGTGCGCTGCCCATCGAAACGGCCCGTGTAGAGTTCCCAGTTGGGTCCCCAGCCGACGAGCGAGACGTGAGTCTTAATTGCGAGTTGTGATGTTAATGTGAGTATCTGCATCGTGCCGTTGGAGCGATCATAGAGCAAGATGTCAGAATGACCCGTACCCGCGAAGTCACCTACACGAATATCTAGGTTAGAACCCCACCCTGTGGGAGACGTTTGAGCATCTGATAATATAACCCTTTGTGCTGATGATGCTTTGGATGACGAGTGTTGTAAGGACTTCCGTCCCTTTACTACCTGATGGAGTGTGGGACTTTTTTGAGGTGTAAGCGAAACGACGCTTAAACTTCCTTGTTGACGATTGTAGAGTAGAAGTTCACTCAAGCCGTTCCCGGTGAAGTTGGCGTTGAACTCTTGCTCAGTTGTGCCATTACTATTAGAGAGACCAAGTGTTGGGCGGCTTGTACCACCAGTTCTTTGTAGCTGCTGATTGGCAAATTGGATGCCTGCAAGATAGCTCCCGTGTAGACCAGGGAGTGTCGCGAATCGTGCGGCATTAATGGTTGTTGGGAAGTAGATGAAGCGCATCTCGTTTCTCTGGAAACGTGCCGCATTGATCTCGTCAACGGGGTAGTCGAGACCGATGTACATAGGTTTAGGATCGCCGTAGTTCTGGTAGGTGACGTTAAACGTTCCTGCATCATCGTTTACCGATGTGACGAAGGCAACGTGCCCAGGTGTACCGTATGCCCAGACACCATCTGCACGTGGGAACACAGCAATGGAACCAACACGTGGCTCCTTGCCTACTGAAAGACCGGCGCGCTCGGCATCGACAATCCAATCGGCGGCATTGCCCCAATTGAGGGGAAGGTCGTAGCCAAGCAGATGCCACTGCTCCCACGCCCACCACACACAGTTACCACCACCTGGGTACGGACCAGGGCAAAGCTGAAACGGGTTGCCGTCGCGCGAATAATAGGCAGTGTTACAACTTTCATTCACAGTGGCACTGGTACGTGCCACCGTTATGTTATCGGATTGGGCACGTAAAGCGTTCAAGGGACCGATAGCGGCACAGAGAAATACAACGATGCCAGAAATGATAAGTATAGGAAGAAACAGTTTTTTCATCTTGGTGCGAGGCGATGAAATACCCTCACGTGCTTTAGCCAGGATGGAGGTGGGCGACATAAAAAGCTCCTTAGAGACATAGTGTGAAATCCTATTCACATAACACTACGTTCTCAGGTGCATTCTGGATTGCTTTTTACCAGAGAATGTCTATATATTCTTTATACAATCAATGGTGTATGGAAATTGACAATGACCCTATTCACCTGTACAGGTGAATAGGGTCATTGTCAATTTCCATACACCATCATCAAGACAATTGTGCTAACAGGTCGTTCAATCGGTTGACGAAGCGCACTGGATCGTCCAATTGTTCGCCTGCACTCAGGACGGATTGGTCGAACAGCACAAAGGCCCAATCGCTGAAACGCTGCCCATCTTGCACCTCTTTGAGCTTCTGGACAATAGGATGCGTCGGATTGATTTCCATAATGGGCTTTGTGTTCGGTATCGTCTGCCCAACGGATTTGAGTAGGCGTTGCAGGTTGGGGTCTATATCGTACTCACCAACAACCAGACATGCAGGCGAGGTTGTCAGGCGCGAGGTGACACGTACATCTTTCACCTTGTCACTCAATACGTTTTTGAGTCGTTCTGTCAGTCCTTGTGCCTCGGACGCGGCTTTTTCCTGCTCCTCTTTCTCTTGCTGATCTTCCATCTTGCTCAGGTCGATTTCACCCTTCGAGATGGATTGTAGGGCCTTCCCTTCATACTCGAAAAGTTCAGTTCCCAGCACATAGTCAACAGGGTCAGAGAGTAGCAGGACCTCGATATCCTTTTTCTTGAAAATCTCCAAAAGTGGGCTTTCTTTGGCGGCGGCAAAGGTCTCGGCTGTGATGTAGTAGATTTTGTCCTGTCCCTCTTTCATGCGCTCCACGTAATCTTGCAGCGAGACATCTTGTGTTTCAGATGAGGTGAGGGTCGAAGAGAAGCGCAGCAGTTCCGCAATGGCCTCTTTATTGGTGTGGTCTTCGGGGATGCCCTCTTTGAAGGCGCGTCCGAATTCTTTCCAGAACGTGCTATATTTCTCTGGCTCGTTTTTTACGAGGTCGGAGAGCAAGCCCAGCACTTTTTTCGTTGCGTTCGCGCGAATGGTATCGAGTACCTTGTTCTGCTGTAAAATTTCGCGTGACACGTTCAATGGTAGATCGCTAGAATCAACAACGCCACGCACGAAGCGCAGGTAGCTTGGCATCAACTTCTCGGCATCATCCATGATGAAGACGCGCCGTACATAGAGCTTGACGCCGTGATGTCGTTCGCGACTCCACATGTCGAACGGCGCACGCGCAGGTATATAGAGCAGGAGCGTGTACTCGTAGTTTCCCTCCATGCGGCTATGGACGTATGCCAGCGGATCCTCGAAGTCATGTGAGATATGCTTATAAAATTCGTTGTAGTCTTCCTCACTAATTTCGCTCTTAGAACGCGCCCACAGTGCCGATGCCTGATTGACGCGCTCCTCTTCGCTCTTTTTCTCCTCATCCTCGCTCTGCATCAGAATAGGAATGGTGATGTGGTCAGAGTAGGTACGGATAATAGAGCGCAACCGTGAGCCACTCAGTAACTCATCCTCACCCTCGCGCAGATGCAGCGTGATCTCGGTGCCGCGCCTGGGATGCTCGATATTCTCAAGCGTATAGCTGCCGCGCCCGTCTGATTCCCAACGTACACCATTTTCGGCTGTCATGCCAGCGTGTCGTGTTGTCAGTGTCACTTTGTCGGCGACAACGAACGAGGAATAGAAACCAACGCCGAACTGCCCAATCAGGTTGGCGTCCTTTTTCTGGTCGCCCGTAAGCGATTGGAAGAATTCGTGTGTACCTGATTTAGCGATGGTGCCGATATGCTCGACGACCTCTTCGCGCGTCATGCCAATACCGTTATCGGCGACGGTAATGGTTCGTGCATCCTTATCGTAGCTAATATGAATATCCAGGTCTGTATCGTTCTCTGCCAGTGCCTGATCTGACAGCATATCGAAGCGCAGACGGTCAATTGCATCCGATGCGTTCGAGATCAGCTCGCGCAAAAATATATCTTTGTTACTGTAAAGTGAGTGGATCATTAAATCAAGCAGTTGTGTCACCTCTGCTTGAAAGCTCAAATTTTCTTTCTGTGCCTCAACAACCATATGTTTCCTCCAAGGAATGCTCTACCTTTGTCATTAACAGGGAGACCCTTGCGGTCTCCTGTTATATTATGCCTCTAAATCTCATACAATGTACCAAATTTCCCTCTTTTTTACAAGTTCTATCTTAAAGACCTCTTGAAAACATGTCTAACAACACGTACAATGGTGGCTTACTGATTTAGTTTGTAAGGTAATCAGAGAAAAAGAACGTTATGACGAATTTGTCAATCTTGTGTTTTCAGTTTTAGGTGAGATTTCCAATTCGTGATCTTGCCCTAACATGGCACACTCGCGACACCTAAACCCTCTATCTTTCGTGTACACTTATATGATTGTTAATAAGTATCACTGAAAGAGGAAACAATAATGCAACATACAACAGAGCGACCAGCAGAGGCGAGTGGCACACTCACACTAGGTGGCGATTTACGGGTATATCGTCTAGGTTTTGGGTCTATGCGTATCACGGGTGAGGGCATCTGGGGGCCGCCAAAGAATAAGCAGGAGGCCATCGCGGTTCTGCATCGCGCCCTTGAGTTGGGCATCAACTTGATTGATACCGCCGATTCCTATGGACCAGAGGTGAGCGAGTCGTTGATTGCGGAGGCTCTCTATCCCTATCCAAAGGGTTTGGTGATCGCGACCAAGGGCGGCTTGTTGCGTACCGGTCCTGGACAGTGGCCGCAAGATGGCAGTCCTAAGCACCTGCAAGAGGCATTAGAGGGCAGTCTCAAACGCTTACGACTTGATACCATCGACATCTATCAATTCCACCGTCCAGACCCCAGGGTGCCGTTCGAGGACTCGGTTGGCACGATTGCGAAGATGAGGCAAGAGGGCAAAATTCGTCACGTTGGCCTGTCCAATGTAACGATTGAGCAACTGGCAACAGCGCAAAAGCTTGTGCCGATTGTCACTGTTCAGAATCACTACAATCTGTCGAACCGCAAGTCCGAGCAGATGGATGAGCAGCAAACCGAAGAGATGATCGACGTGTGTGCGCGTCAAGGCATCGGCTTCATCCCCTGGAATCCTTTGTCAACAGGAGACCTGGCACGTTCGGGGAGTCCATTAGACCGAATCGCCGAGCAGCGTAAAGCGAAGCCAAGCCAAATCGCGCTTGCATGGCTCTTGCATCGTTCCAGTACGATGTTGCCAATTCCGGGCACATCTTCTGTGCAGCATCTCGAAGAGAACGCGCAGGGTGCAACGTTGAAGCTGACGCAAGAAGAATATGACGCGATAGACAAGAGCAGCAAATCATAGCGTTGACATGACAGGGGCAAGCCCTGTCACTACTATAGACAAACATGCAGGGCAAGCCATGCAATGGCGACAAGTATAGTAGTGACAGGGCTTGCCCCTGTCATGTCACCTATAGATTCCTTGTGAGTTAATCCTATCTAGTTGCCTCTGTCGTATCACACTTGTACAATAGAGAAGGTACAGACGGAAAGACGTAACTATTTATCCGAGAAATGTAAATGGAGCGTGTACATGCGAACAAAAGAACATATTTCCTCTTCACGGAGGAGTCATTTTAGATTTCCTCACGTAGTGTGGATAGCTATGGTGGGAATGCTGCTCGTTCTGGTGGGATGTAGTACTTCCTCCGGCTCACAACCAGCAGCAGTGACGCCTTTGGCTCTAACGCCAAGTCCTACATCGACGAAAGCTGTTTCACATAGTGGAGATACGGATTGGACCACCTATCATCGCGATAACACACGCGCAGGCTATGTTGCGAATATTCCTGACCCACAAAAACTCAGTCAGGCATGGAATGCAAAGCTCGATGGTGCCGTGTATGGTGAGCCACTGGTGGTGAACGGTCATATTTTGGTCGCGACGGAGAATAACACCTTCTACTCCCTGGATGCTAACAGTGGACAGGTGCTGTGGCATACCAACGTTGGCACGCCTGTACCACAATCAGATTTACCTTGTGGTAATATCAATCCGCTCGGCATAACAGGCACACCCGTTTATGACCCTGCGACTGGCTTAGTATTTGCGGTTGCTGAAATCAGCGGAGCTACACATATCTTGGTAGGGGTTGACGCCGCCACTGGTCAGGTGAAGGTGAGGCGCGTTGCCGATCCTAAAGGTATAGATGTTGTAGCGCATCAAGAACGTGCGGCCCTCGCTCTTTTTGGAAACAAGGTGTACATCGCCTATGGAGGACTCGATGGCGATTGTAGCGACTATCACGGCTGGGTGGTTGCGAGTCAGACCGATGGCAACGGACCTCTCTACTCTTATGAAGTGCCAACCCCTCGTGAAGGAGGCATCTGGGCAGCTTCAGGACCAGCGATAGATACGTCTGGCAATGTGTATGTTGCAGTTGGCAATGGTGAGACGACACAAGGCGACTGGGACCATAGTGACTCTATTCTACGCCTGTCACCAACATTGCAACTCGAAGATGGTTTTGCGCCACAGGGCTGGCAACAAGAGAACGCAGGGGATGCTGATCTCGGCTCAATGGGGCCATTGCTGCTCCCAGGCGGCTTTGTCTTCGCAGATGGCAAGTCGGGTTTGGGCTATATTCTACATGCTAACGCGCTTGGTGGCGTCGGTGGACAGGCGCAGGTGGCGTCCATTTGTCATTCGTTTGGCGGGGCTGCCGCCGCTGGCTCACAAATTTTTGTACCGTGTACCAGTGGCTTGCGCCAAATTTCTATCGACTCAGGTGGTAAGATAACACTTGGTTGGCAGGCTCCAGGTCAAATCGTTGGTTCACCTGTTGTTGGAGGCCACACTGTATATAGTTTGGGTCAGGATGGAACACTCTATGCTCTTGATAGCGCAACTGGCAATCAACGCGCCAGTGTCTCCATAGGAGACGTATCACGTTTCGCGACCCCCACTCTTTCTGGTAGTCATGTCTATGTGGGTACAATGGTAGGTGTCGTCGCGGTTACGCAATAAATGAGAGTTTCCTCTACTTTGACACGTTTGCTTTTTATGGAACGTGGTAATGGTAGAGGAGAAGCCTTTTATGGTTTGTCTTTTTACATTGATAGCATAGGAGATGAAGTATGGCCAACAATCCAACACACGAAAGTATTGCAATGGCGACCTTCGATAGTACTGATGATGCGGAGCAAGCGGTAGAAGCTTTGCACGATATAGGCTTTACCAGTGATCAGATTCGCTACTCGAAACAATATACAAACGAAAACTTCCTCACAAGCATTAGAGATATGCTTATTTTCCCTGATGCGGGACAAGACGAGTCGAACAGTGATCTGCAAACGATGCTGCAAAACATGGGCATCAGTCAGGAAGAGTTCCAGTATTATAGCGATGCCTTCGCGAAGGGCAGCCCTGTTGTGGTAGTTCGACCTGATGGGCGCGATCAAGAGGTAGAAGGTATCTTACGCGACCACAAAGGTTCTGGCTATCAAGGTCGTTAGAAATTTTCGCAAGGATGCTGCTTGTCCATACATGGGCAAGCAGCATCCTTGCGTTTAGCTATTCATATGGTCAAACGCGACAGGCAACGCGGTGAGGCCACGCAGGGCGTAGTTGGGACGAAACTTTGGTGTGTCTACCGTCATATGGATGTTGGGCAGGCGTCTGAGTATGGTCTCGAATACAACCTGGCTTTCCATACGTGCTAAGGCGGCACCGATGCAGAAGTGAATGCCGTAGCCAAAGCCGAGCGAACGAGTTGGTGGGCGGTTAATATCGAGCTTCTCCGGGTTGGGGAACTTTTCAGGGTCGCGATTCGCGGCTCCAATGAGCAGGTTGATACTGCTGCCTTCTGGTATAGTGACACTGCGAATTGTTACTTCGCGTAGTGAGCGGCGGGCGAGTGTGTGAACTGGACTTACATAGCGCAGTAGCTCCTCGACCGCTGCAGGCATCTGGGCAGGATTGGCGCGTAGTTGAGCTATCTGTTCAGGATTTTGCATCAGGTAGTACATGCCAACGGCGATGAGGTTAGCCGTCGTTTCATGACCTGCGAAGAGCAAGAAGTTCGTGGCAATCACGATTTCATCTTCGCTCAACATATCGCCATTTTCCTCGGCCTGTACCATCTTCGTGAGCAGGTCTTCGGTCGGGTGCTTGCGCCGTTCCGCAATCAAGCTTTTAATGTATGTTTTGACATCGGCGAAGATGCTGGCAAGTTTCTGCCAGTTTGAGCCGCCAGAGAAGAGTAGCGTTGTCACAAACTCATTAATAGCATCGGAACTGGCCTTGATGTAGGGGCGACCACTTCTCGGAATACCCAGCAATTCCAGGATGACGTTAGAGGGTAGTGGATAGGCAAGGTCTGCTACAAGGTCCATGTTACCTGATGCTATGCGTTGGTCTATCAACTCATCGACGAGGCGTTGTACCGAAGGACGAAATGACTCTAGCATGCGTGGTGTGAACGTTTTCGTCATCAAGGTACGTTGACGCGTGTGACCAGGGGGGTCCATACCCTGTAAGTTATAGGCAAGGAAGGGAATAATCTCGCTGAGATATTGACTTGCTTCATCGTCACCAGTAAAGCCGAGACGCTCGGGTACCTCGGACCAGATGTCAGAGGCAAAGCGGCGAGCGTCACCAAAGACCATGTTCACATCGTCGAATTTGACGAGTGTGAAACAGTTGAACATGGGGTTCCAGTGAACGGGATCGTGTTCCTGTAAATAGGTGTACGTGGGGTAAGGGTCCTGGATGGTCGCAAAAAAATTGTCCAACTCTGGCATCTGTTCAGTCGTCATTCTTTTTTCCTCTTCTCTGTGAGAACATGAAAAGCGCGAAGTCAATCTTTTGTAACTAAAGTATATCAGATGAGGCAGCAAAAGAGATAGGAGAGGTTTCGTTGAATACAAAAAGTCTGGCATGGAGAAATAAGTGATGGCCCTTTCTTTAGTGGCTCTTGCCAACTATCTTGACGGTTATCTTGGCAGCGCGTATATTCCCAACGATCAGAACGGTATTTATCGTCCTTCGCCACGTCTTGTAAGACGGATTGGCCTTGCGATTGAACCCTGGACAGGAATTGAGACGTGGGTGCAGCAAGAACACCTGGATGCTCTCTTCCTGCATCGTCCGTGGCGGCTGGATATGCAGGCACTGCCGGAAGAGATAGGGATACTGGCGTATCATCTCGCCTTTGATCTCAAATTGACGTTTGGCTTCAATCGTCGCCTCGCCGATGTTTTACAGATGACGAATCTTACCCCTTTTGCCTTTAAGGAAGGTCTGCCGTTGGGGATGATTGGCGACGTATCTACTACGCATACGAGTACCTTTATTGAGTATTTGGGGGAGACATTTGGCGTTGCTCCCACTGTCGATAGACACTATAGAGAGACCGTAAGCCGTGTTGCGTTGGTAGGGGCAATGACGGATGATTTCATTCGTGAGGCGGCTGAGCAAGGGGTAGACCTGTATATCACAGGCCAGTTTCGCCAACCTGCGCGGAGGGCGATAAGCGGAACTGACATGACCATCGCGATCGTCGGGCATGCCGCTGGCGAGCTATGGGGTATACGCTCACTGGCTAGCTTGCTATGCGAGCGTTACGCATCGCTCGATGTTGTGATTCGTCACTGATTCCGCATATCTTCCCATCAACGAGAACAGGTCTGTGAGGGGCTGGAAGAGTCCTACAGAGCCATTCCGTCAAAGAAATGATGGTCAAAGGTCTCGACTGCTCGAAGTCGTGTGGTTCAGTTCTGTGATACTTACCCATCTCAACCAAAAGAACAAGAGCTGTTCGATGAAGATGAAACGAACAAGTGTAGGTGTAAAGGAGAAGAAAAAATACGATGACACAACAAGAAAACGACCTTCTGGGTCGCCTTCAAAGCCAAGTACGCTCAGTGCTATCCAGAAGCGGTACGGAGCCTGGTTGAGGACGAAGAACACCTCTTGACCTTTTATGCGTTTCCGCAAAGCATGCACAGACATATTCAGACGACCAATGCCATTGAAAGCCTGTTTAGTAATGTGCGGCAGCGCACCGATCAGATCGATGTCTTCACAACCGAGACCAGTTGTCTGGGCCACCATCCAGGATATCCGCTTGCACAAAATCTCGCTGGAATGAAGCTCACGAACTGAGCAGAGCTGATGAAGAAGCAATCAACCATGAAGGGCGGTTCAGGAGAAGGTGTCTTTTTGTGCCTGTTCTGGCCTGTTTTCAGCACAGCTTGAGATTTTTCTGCTCTCATGGCGTAGTTTCTGGTGAGCACGTTTCTTGTGATTCATACGAAATGGCGCGAACATGCGACATCGGTGTGCAGATCAGTCAGATGGATCTGAGAAGTTTCATCACACATCAGGCGGTCTTTGTTCAGCCAGTGCTTTCATCAAGATCTCTTCCTGCTGTGAACGGTGAGGTCTCTTGGTAGATGGGCCGAAGCTTGATAGGCAGCGTCGATGTGGCCCCTGTCCTCTGCCAAGATGACATCAAGCAACTGGACGGCCTGCGCCCTGCTTTCTTCTCCCCAATCATCCCTGAAACACACGTTGTGGGTACACTCGATCAGATCTTGTACGACCCGTTCCCAGAGGAAGTAGGTGAGGGCCACCCAATCGATCTCCGCCTGTCCATAGCCCTGAAAAAACGCATCAGCGTGTGGTGACCTGACAAAGATGAAATCGCGCTCTTTGGGGGCCAGCATCACCTCATCCCAATCGATCACAAACACCTGACCCACTCGATTCCGGATCAGATTCCTTGTGTGCAGATCGGCGTGACAGATGACACAGGGCAATGATCGCGACTGAAGCACCGCTGCCAGCTTTTCCAGGGAGGTTACCACCGTGTGAATCGTGGACTGATGTGCCACCCAGGAGGAGCGAAGCGCACGCTCTGAGGCTCCACGGCCTTGGGTATGGCCCTGTTGGGTTTCAAAGGCACGTACCCATCGAACGTACTTTGTCGGATCAAAGGTCTCCTTGTGCAGGGACGCAAAGCCTCCAGGCGGCAACATGACCTGGTGAATCCGTTGGAAGATGGTTCCCACCTGCTTCCACTGCTCGTCCGTCATCCCTGTCAAGCTACTCTCTCCGGAGATCCAAGGGTAGACGATCACGGTCCAATCCGAGAGCTGGGTCCACAACGCACTGCTGCGGGTGGGAATGGGAGCCACGACCGATGCAATCCCCTGATCGTTGAGCTAGCGAGGAACCAGACAACGTGGTTCGTAGAGCGATCTCGTCGTGACTTTGAGCGCATAGGCTGTTCCCTGCTCGCTTGCCACACGATATATCCCTGCGTCGTAATCATGTCCCAGGGGAAGAAACGTAAGAGTGAAGGGCTCAGATCATACTGATCCTGCAAACAGGTGCGAAGGTCTTCCTCGGTAACCCTTGGTGGTTCACGCATAGCTCCGCTTGTCCCATCCTATCTTTTCTTTCCATGTTCTTCATTCATTCAGTTGTATGTCGCCGAGAGGACGTGATAAATCGGTCCCTACAGTTTTACCGCTTCCCCAAAGACCACTGTTTCCGTAACTTGCAATGTAGCTTTCGCCTGAATATCCTGCGATGAGCTACCTACAAGAATCTCGAACTCTCCTGCTTCTGCTGCCCATATATGCTGGCCGTCGTCCCAATAAGCGAAGGCGGTGCGGTCAAGCTTCAAGGAGACCGTTTTGGTTTCTCCTGGCGATAATGAGACCTTCGTAAAGCCTTTTAGCTCTTTGATTGGGCGCAAGACTGAGGCTACGACATCATGTACATAGACTTGTACAACTTCTTGTCCTGCACGCTTGCCTGTGTTTGTGATGTCGATGCTGATAGTTACACCTTCGTCGGGTGTGATGGTGTCTGCGCTCAGACGAAGGCTGTCGTAGGTGAAGCTGGTGTAGGAGAGGCCAAAGCCGAAGGGGAAGAGTGGCGCAATCTGCTTTTTTTCGTAGTAACGATAGCCTATGAAGATACCTTCGCCATAGTGGACATGTCCATTTTCGCCTGGGTAGTTGATGTAGGCGGGATTGTCCTCTAGCCGTTGTGGGAAGGTCTGGGGAAGCTTACCGGAGGGATTGACGTTGCCAAAGAGGACATCGGCAATTGAGTTGCCGCACTCCTGGCCGGGGTACCATGCCTCGATAATGCCCGCGACTCTATCAAGCCACGGCATGGTGACGGGTGAGCCTGTTTGTAGGACGACGACGGTTCTGGGATTGGCGGCTGCTACTCGTTCGATCAACTCGACTTGCTGGCCGACTAGATCCATGTTTGGTCGATCATAACCCTCGCTCTCCCAATCCCCATTCAAGCCGACAAAGAGGAGCGCGACATCTGATTTAGACGCTAGAGCCGCCGCGCGTTCAATCGAGTCTGTGGCAATCGGAGGAAGATAGCCCACGCGAAAGCCAAGTACTGGTGGTGCGCCTTGACTGCTATACTCGACCGTCAAATCATAGGTCTGATCCGCAGTCAATTCCACAGAAGCTATCACTTCGGTACTTCCCACGCCGAAGTAGGTACCTCCTGGCGTTTGTTGCGTCCAGTTGTCAAGCACTAACTGCCCGTTTATAAAGAGGCGGCTCAAGCCAGCACTGGAAAGGCCAAAGCTATGCGTGCCGCTCTCTTGTGGCGTCAGTTTTCCTGTGAGTCGCGCCGAAAACTTTTCTTTCTGTACGTCAGGGGCGACGGTCCCTATCCACATTTGCTCCAGTGTATTGGTTGCGTTTTGATATACCGACTCGCCGGAGAGATCGAAGGTATTGTAATAAGTAAGTGTGAAGCTTTGTGCTTGCCCTTCACCTTTAGAGAGAAGAGTGTTATCGAGGCGCGGCAACATCTTGTGATTTGTGCAACCAATTTCGTAACTAAGCTGCACTTCGTCGCCGACTTGAGCAGCGATACCGTAATAGGGTGGAATGGCGTAGTGGGCATTGACCTGAGCACTACCACCGCCCATAATCTGGGCTGTTTTCGCGTTAGGCCCAATGATGGCGATAGTTTTCAAGGCATCAAGGTTCAGGGGAAGAATGTTCTCTTCGTTTTTGAGCAGGACAATACTTTCAGCGGCGGTCGAGCGGATCAGGGCGCGATGTGCTGGATTGTCGATAGATTGTTCTGCTTGCTGTTCGGGATGCTCGAATGCGCCGGAACGTATGAAGAGACGGAGGAGGCGGCGAACGGCTTCATTGACCGCTTCCGTCTTGACAACGCCCTCTTCTATGAGGAGAACTACTTGCTGCTGAATGTGCCAGATAGCAGGTCCTGGCATCTCTAAATCAAGGCCGTTGTTAATGGAGGGGGCCGTGCTTTTGGTGCCAAACCAGTCGGACATTACGATACCGTCGAAGCCCCATTCGTCTTTGAGGATGGCACGTAGCGTAGTCGCGTTTTCGCTCGCAAAGACGCCATTTATTCTGTTGTACGATGCCATTACGCCCCATGTTTTCGCCTCTTGCACGGCGGCCTGGAAAGGGGGCAAATAGATTTCGCGCATTGCTCGCTCGCCGACATCGGAGCTAATTGAGTTGCGCTCGAACTCGGAGTCGTTGCAGACAAAATGTTTGACGGTTGCACCTACATCCTTACTCTGCACGCCCATAATATACGCTACAGCAATACGCGTTGTAAGATAGGGGTCTTCCGAATAGCACTCGAAATTGCGTCCACTGAGTGGTGAGCGATGCATATTGACGGTTGGTGCCAGGAGCATCTGCGCTCCCTTCGACTGAGCCTCCTCACCTAGTGCCTGCCCAATTTGCTCTATCAAGTCGGGATTCCACGTAGACGCAAGGGCGATGCCAACGGGAAAACAAACTGAGGTGACATGACCCCCCACAAAGCCTTCGCCACCACGCGCACCGTTAGGTCCGTCGCTGACCTTAATAGAGGGAATGCCTAATCGTTCGATAGCGTGTGTAGTCCACATACTTGCTCCGGCCAGCAACAAGGCTTTTTCCTCGCGTGTCATTGCGTGTAATAGCGAGTCGATGCGTGCCTCTGGTTCAAGATGTGCGAAGGTATTCATGTTTATCTCCTATCCTCTCTCTTCTTATAGCCTTCGATGATTTCCTGTGCCGCTCGTTTACCCTCGATTGCGGCACCTTCCATGTAACCTTGCCACTCTATAGAGCAATGTTCGCCTGCGAAGTGAATAGGTCCCTGTCGTACTCTCTCGTAGCCGCTAAAGAGCGTGTATTGTCCAACGTGCCAGCACGAGTAGCTGCCAAGCAGGTGTGGATCGCCCGTTGGGTAGCTCAAGGCCGCCTTTCCTGTATAGTGTTTGCTGATGCCAGGGAAGACTTGCTCCAATTGTTCCAAGCAGCTCTGGGCATACTTTCGGACTTGTTCAGAGTCGGCGGTGGTGGAATAATCGGTCGATGGTGTGTAGGCCGCTCCATATTTGCCGCCTGTATAATCGACGAGTAGGCCGGATTCTCCTGCCTGTCCAAGCGATGTGTCCCAAAGCACTTGAATAGGGAGGTCCGTCATCGCGAAGCCGTCAAACGGGTGGGGCCAGGGACCGTCTTGATACCAGTAGCGAGTGTCGAATTGCAAAAAGAGCTTCGAGATCGTACCGTAGCCAAGTTGCTCGATTGCTTGCTGCTTCAATGAATCGAAACCCGCTTGCTGATAATCGACATGACGTAGTGTGCTGAATGGCAGTGTGAGCAGAACGGAGTCGTAGGTTATATCGCTAGAGCCAGTGGATGTTGTCAAGGAGAGCATGACAGTATTATCGCTATTTTTCTTAATTGCGGTCAAGGTGGAATTGAGCTGAATTGTGCCTTCTGGTAAAGTATGGGCGATAGCCTGTGGTAGACGCTGATTGCCGCCAACAATTTTTGAGTTACCCTGTAGTGGTCCCGATATTGCTGATTCTTCGTCGTCTTCGTCATCCCGTGAAGCGAACATGTAGATGAGATTGAGGGCACTTTGTTTATGTGTGTCCGACCCATAAAAGCCTGTGCAGCCACCATTCAGCATGTGACCCAGCGGCGTATCATGCCCACCTTCTACGTAGCGTGCAATCCAATCGTAGACGCTCATGTTATCGAGTTTATAGGCGGTTTCAGTAAAATGAGTATGCGTTGTCGGAAAACCTACATTGTGGTACTGCTGTTGCAAGAGAGGAGATATTTTCTGAAAATCCTGCGCTAGTTCATCGTCCTGATAAAAGCGGGTAAAGTAGTACCTGATGTTCTGGGCATTCTTGGGCGTTTTTGCGTGTAAGTCAACCACCTTGAGACCAAAACGTTGGGCTAGAGCGCGTAATGTTGTATGGTCGCTGTCGATGAACTCGCCGCACCATTCGCTGACCATGCCATCGCCCCAGGTTGTAGCGTCGGAGTGCATACGTCCACCAATATGATTGGATGCCTCATAAAGTGTGCATGAGAGACCTGCATCCTGTAATGTGAGGGCGGCATTGAGGCCAGCGATACCTGCGCCGACGATAGCAATACGAGTTTTGTGAGAATTGCTCATTTTTTTGCTTCTTTAGGTGATGATGCTCTTTTATCCTTGTAGGATGCGGGTCTGCTCCGATTGTGAGAGGAGCGGCAGATACTCGTGATGCTCGCGAATATATTCTGCTACAAACGGGCAAAGAGGCACAACGGTAAGTTTTGCGGACTGTGCATCCTCGAGAGCGGTGTGCGCCAGTTTGCTGGCGAGGCCGTGACCCTCCAACGCATGAGGGACGCCTGTATGTACCAGGACAATCTGGTTTCCTTCGCGCTCATACTTCAATACAGCTATCTGCCTGTCAACGCGTATCTCGTAACGTTGCTCGGCCTTATTGTTTGTGACCTCGACGTGTTCGTAACCAGTACTCATATTGATACATCCTTTATATGAGGGTGGTTGTGTGTATTGTACATAACTATAGCACCAATGGTAGGGGATACACAAACCCGTACTTTAAGACAGATTTTTACGTTTTTATTGCTATAATGAGCAAAATAGCATAGCTTATTACATATTGGACACAAAAAAAGAGACTAAAAAGAGATCGAACCGATGAAAAAAGGTATGTCTAACAGACTATCACTACTCATTCTGATTCTGCTTATGCTCGGTGTCACGGCATGTGATGGACCAAACACGCCTACTGTAAAGATGGATAACCAGCCTATATCAGCTTTGACGCGCTATGTCAATCCTTTTATTGGCACCGCTACTGGTGGTTCACACTTTGGGTTCAGCGGGAATAGCGGCGACACCTTTCCGGGGGCAACGTATCCGATGGGGATGGTGCAATGGAGTCCTGATACCTCCTCGAACCTGCCGGGTGGCTATTATTATCCTGATACCATGATTAAGGGGTTCAGTCTTACGCACTTTAGCGGACGTGGCTGTCTTGCTTATCAAGATATTCCCTTCATGCCCTATGTTGGAACAGTTACGGCGTCGCCGTATGCGACTCCGGCCAACTTTTATTCGCAGTTCTCACACAACAACGAACAGGCACACCCTGGCTACTATAGCGTCGAGCTCGATACCTCCCACGTCAAGGCGGAACTCACAGTCTCGCCTCACACAGGCTACGGGCAGTTTACGTATCCTGCCTCAAGTAACGCAACGATGTTGATAAATGCGGGCGGTAGCATCAATGGCACGACACATTCTACTGTGCAAATAGATAGTAACAAGAACGAGGTGTCAGGCTCGGCCACAAGCAGCGTTGGTTGTGGTAACAACAAGTATACCGTGTATTTCGCCGCCTATTTTGATCGGAAGTTCGGTAATTTCGGGACGTGGAGCGAAAAAAATCTTGCTCCCCTCTCTACTCATAGCACGAGTCCGCATACGGGAGCTTTTGTAACGTTCGATACAGCTCGGCAGCAGAGAGTGCATCTGAGAGTTGGTATCTCTTACGTGAGTGTCGCGAATGCTGAGATGAACAGTAACGAGAACAATAATTCGGATTTTACGACGCAGCGTATTGCAGCAGATACTGTTTGGAATGCGCGGTTGAGGAGCATAGAAGTGAATGGTGGTACTGATAACGAAAAGAGTGTTTTCTATACAGCACTGTATCACACGTTTTTGCATCCCAACATCTTTAACGACATCAACGGTCAATATTTAGGCTTTGATGGACATGTGCATACAGTAGTAGAGGGACATGCACAATACGAAAATATCGCGGCATGGGACCAGTATCGCTCACTTATTCAGTTGCGTGCGCTACTGGCACCTGCGGAAGTGAGCGATATCGCGCAATCGCTGGTGAACGATGCGGAACAGGGAGATGGACACCTGCCGCGCTGGGAGCAGACGAATGTTGACTCACACGGCATGACTGGCGATGGTGGCTCAATTCTCATTGCTCAGGCATATGCGTTTGGGGCAACACATTTCGACACAAGAGCCGCGCTTGTCGCTATGAACAATGGGCAGGCGAAGATTCGTGAAGGGCTTAACGATTACCTCTCGCTGGGTTATGTTGCATCGAGTACTACTGGAAATTCTGCAGCTATTACAGAGGAGTACAGTATTGATGACTTTGGTATTGCGATGTTTGCTCAATCGCTAGGGAATGCTGCGTTGGCTCGCACGTATCGTCAGCGCTCTGGCAACTGGCAACATGTCTTCGATACTGCAAGTGGTTTCGTGCAGCCTCGTACTAGTTCAGGAATGTGGTCTACACAGGTTGTACCCACAAGTGAAAAAGGCTTTACCGAGGGTGATGCCGCGCAATATAGTTGGTTGGTTCCCTTCAACCTACGTACCCTCTTTACTAAAATGGGCGGTAATGCTGTTGTCGTCAAGCGTTTGTGCGACTTTTTCACTCAACTCAATGCTGGACCGAGTAGCATGTACGCCTTTATGGGGAATGAACCTAGCTTTGAAGTCCCGTGGGAATATGATTTCGCGGGCGCACCTTCGTACACACAACTCGTTGTGCGAACGATTCAGATGCAACTCTTTCGCAACACACCAGATGGCTTGCCCGGTAACGACGATGGCGGAGCTATGTCGTCATGGTATGTGTTCTCCGCGCTTGGCCTGTATCCCGAAGTTCCTGCTGTAGGAGGCTTTGTGGTTGGTAGTCCGCTTTTCTCCGATATCAAAGTTCATCTGGGCAATGGATACACGCTTTCCATCACCGCTTCTACGGCTTCAGATGCAACGCCATATGTGCAGCATCTACTTGTGAACAATTCATCTTCAACGAGTTTGTGGCTACCATTAGATACATTCAAGCAGAACGCCACGCTAACATTTACATTGGGCAAGAATGCTACAAACTGGGGTACGAGCAAGAATGATGCACCGCCGTCGTATGCTGGAGACGGAATGATGTAGGGATGCGATAATGGATGTGAAAAATAATACGATGACGTTTCCCAACGGGCGACCACAAGGGATCACCCGTCCGTTCTTGGTGCTTGCACCGTCTGAAACCTATGCGTTTGCACCATCCGCCGCCATTAATTTTGATTTGAGGCAGGAGAAAAACTGTTCGGTCAGCTTTTCAGCGGTGCTGCTCATCAAGCGTCCGCCGATGCTGGCAAGGGTGCCGCTTACGACGACGTTGGCGTCCCAGTCCATGTTTGTCTCGTTTTCGTTGACGGTTGCAAGCTTCATCGTGCCTGCTAGCTCAACCGCGCTACCAGGGGCTTTGCCGCGTCCCTTGACGACCATGCGGTCAGGCTCGTGCATCTCTGGTCGTGTCACATCGAGGTTGAACTTTGCTTTGACGGGTCCCACACCAACGGAAATGACCGCTTTCCAATGCTCTTCCCCTACGTCCTCAATGCTCTGGAAGCCGGGGGCGCAGGCGGCAACCTGCCGTACATCGACAAGAAAGGTCCATACTTTCTCTATGGGGACACCAATGGTTTGTGTACCTGAAAATTCCATGTTTGTACCTCCCCTTTGTTATTTGTAGGGGCCATAATTCATTACGCCCTCGCCCAACATGTACGCGGCGAGGCGTAATGAATTATGGCCCCTACGGAAATTTATGCTCGCTCAACCGCCTTCAAAATGGCGCGTCGTGCCATGACGACGGTCATCTGGCTGCGATAATTTTGTGAGCCGTGAAGGTCTTCGATGAGAGTAAGACCTTCGGCGGCGTGGCTGGCTGCTTCGCTAGCGACAGACTCGTCAACTTTTTTGCCAACAAGGGCCGCTTCTACCGCCCTAGCACGTGTAACTTTGGTGGCGGCACCTGTGATTGTGACGCGAGCCGCGCTACAGGTACCGTCACCGTCAACGGTTATAACCGCAGCACAGCCCGTGACTGCATAGTGCGAAGCCTTGTTTTCGAGCTTCATATATGCCGTTCCGGTGCGTGCGGAAGGAATGGCGAAACGAATCTCGGTGAGGAGTTCGCCCGCTTCAAGAGCTGTTGTAAAGGTATCGACGAAGAAATCATCGGCGGCAATGGTGCGTTTGCCCTTTGAGCTTTGCGCGACAATTTCAGCATTGAGGGCAAGAACGATTGCGGGCATATCACCAGCAGGGTCCGAGTGTGCAATACTGCCACCGAGGGTGCCACGATTGCGAACCTGTTGGTCGCCAATGACTGCGGCGGCATCGGCCAGGAGCGCGAAATGGGTGCGTAAGAGTTCGGATTTGGCGACCTGAGTGTAGGTTGTCATTGCACCGACAGCGACAACCCCGTTCTCCTCACGAATGTAGGAGAGTTCCGCGATCTTGCCGATATCGACGAGATGTTCGGGCTGCGACAGGCGCAGTTTCATGGTTGGCACAAGGCTATGACCACCTGCCAACACTTTCGCGTCGTCACCATATTGTTGCAGGAGCGCGATGGCTTCATCCACCGTCTTCGCCGGATGATAATCAAAGGCTGCGGGAACTGACATATTTTTTCTCTTCCTTTGTTACTCTATTGCTGGTGAATGATCTTCCACAACTTTTCGGGATGCATGGGCATGTCGATATGTCGCACACCGAGGGCATCGGCGACGGCGGCGGCAACTGCTGGCGTCGAGCCAATGGTGCCAGCCTCGCCAACACCCTTCACACCTAGTGGGTTGACGGTTGTCGGTGTCACTGTGTGGTCAAGCTCCAAGAAGGGGAACTCTGGAGCGATTGGTATGGCATAGTCCATAAACGAAGCCGTGAGCAATTGCCCATCTTCATTGTAGACAACACCCTCGTATATGGCCTGACCAACACCTTGCGCGATACCACCGTGAACTTGTCCCTGTACCAGCAGTGGGTTCAACTGCCGCCCACAGTCGTCAACCGCGACAAAGCGCACGATCTCTGTTTCGCCAGTATCCTTGTCAACCTCGACGACACAGATATGTGTGCCGAAGGGGAAGGTGCAGGACTCCGGCTCAAAGAAGGCCGTTGTCTCAAGTCCTGGCTCGACGCCGGGGGCAAGGGTGTTCGAGGTGTTGGCTGCAGCAGCCACTGCGTTGAAGGTGACAGACTTTTGTGGTGAGCCTGCGACCGAGAAGTTGCCATCTTCCAGCGTCACGTCTTCGGCACTCGCCTCCAACATATGGGCGGCGATCTGCTTCATTTTCTCTTTCAAGCGCTGCGCTGCATTGAAGACGGCAGAACCACCGACAGAGGTGCCTCGGCTACCATAGGTGCCGCGTCCCTCTGGCGTGGAGTCGGTATCACCATGCATGATGATGACATTCTCCATCGGAATGCCGAACTCGTCACCAACAAGTTGCGCGAACGAGGTTTCCTGTCCCTGTCCATGTGGCGAGATGCCAGTGTAAACCGTGACTGTGCCCGACTGCTCGACTCGCATACGCGCACTCTCGAAGACGCCAAACGGTGTGGTGCCCTTTGGACCGAGGCCACAAATCTCCACATAGGAAGAGACGCCAATACCCAGCAATTTATTGTCTGAGCGTGGCTGTTTCTGCTCTGCGCGGAGCTTCTTATAGTTTATGAGGTCCATTGCCTTTTCGAGTGCAGTGGCATAGCTCCCTGTGTCGTAGACAGGGCCAGCCGAGGCTTTGTGTGGGAACGACTCAGGCTTGACGAAGTTGACGAGACGCACCTCTGCCGGGTCCTTGCCCAATTCGTTCGCCACAAGGTCCATCGTGCGTTCAATCAAGTAGGTTGCCTCTGGGCGACCCGCGCCACGATAGGCATCGGTCGGTGCCTTGTTCGTGAAGACGATATCACAGGCTGCGTAAGTGACAGGGATGTCGTAACAGCCGTCAACCATTGGCAAGGTGAAGGCAATGGCGATAACGTCGGTAAAGAATTGGAGGTAGGAGCCGAGATCGGAGATCACATGCACTTTGAAGCCGTGAATCTTGCCGCTCATATCGGTTGCTGCCTCGACGTAGTTGATCTGGTCACGCCCATGAATGGTGGCGGCGAAAGCTTCGCTACGGTCTTCAATCCACTTGACAGGCTTGCCCGTTTTCATGGCGGCAAACGCGGCAATAGCCTCTTCCGGGTAAATGTTCAGTTTACAGCCAAACCCACCACCAACTTCGGGCACGATGACGCGCACCTGATTCTGCGGCAGGTGCATCTGTTCCGCAAGATAGTTACGGAGCAGATGTGGAATCTGCGAAGAACTCCAAACGTTGAGCATTTTATCCGATTTGCGATATTCGGCAATGACGCCACGTGTCTCCATTGGAGAAGGTGCCACACGCTGGTTCACAAAGCGACCTTTGACGATTCTACCACCATTCGCTACGGTATCTGCAAATGCTTTGTCAATATCATCAGTTGGTGGATGAATAGGGAGCCCTACGTTGGTGCCATATTCCTCATAGAGCAGAGGTGCCCCTGGTTGCATCGCCTTCTCAAGGTCGATGGCGGCTGGCAGTGGTTCGTAGTCAACGTCGATCAGGTCAACGGCGTCGCGTGCCGTGTATTTGTCGTCGGCGATAACGACGGCGAGGGGATCGCCATAGAAGCGTACCTTGCCCTCGGCGAGTGGTCCGCGTCGGCCCATGCCTTTGTCGATATAGGGGGGTAAGGGAACAGCGATGGGGACGTTGCCGACTACCCCTTTCAGGTCTTCTGCTGTATAGACCGCGACGACGCCCGGATGGTTGCGTGCCACTTCGGTATTGATGCTATTGATGCGTGCGTGACCATAGGGGCTACGCAGAATCGACATATGGAGCATATTAAGCATCTTCATGTCGTCTACATACGTTGCCTGTCCGGTAATCAATCGTGGGTCTTCGCGTCTTTTGACGGGAGTACCAAGTGTTGCTGCGATGCCCATGAGTATGCAAGTCCTTTCTCAACTACGAGAAATGAAACGACGAACGATTAGTTGTCTTGTGTCCTTGCTGGTAGTCTATTAGTCGTTAGCAGCTACTGGCTCTGCGGCACCTGTACGCATTTGTTCAGCAGCATACTGAACGGCACGCACAATATTTTGGTAGCCGGTGCAGCGGCAAATGTTCCCTTCGAGGCCCTTGCGAATCTCTTCTTCGCTCGGATTGGGGTTGCTTTTGAGCAGCTGGTAGGAGGCCATAATCATACCGGGAGTGCAGTAGCCACATTGTAGACCATGCTTCTCCCAGAAGCCTTCTTGGATGGGGTGGAGTGTATCGCCATTGGCGAGACCTTCGATGGTCATAACTTCGTCACCATCTGCTTGCACTGCGAGGACGGTACAAGATTTTACGGCTTGACCATTGAGCATAACAACGCAGGCTCCGCATTGGGATGTGTTGCAGCCGATGTGCGTTCCTGTCATGTCCAGGTTGTCTCGTAAATAGTGTACAAGTAGTGTACGAGGCTCAACCTCTGATTGATGTTTTTGACCGTTGACGGTCACTGTAATTGTGCGCTTCATCGTCACCGATGGACCTCCATCTTGGCTAAGTCGCGCCTCTGCTCATTTCACAATGCAGGTGAATCGAGGGAGCTACGCGAAAAAACTTTTTTCACTGTTCTTTCAGTTTGAGGTTAAAACGCTATGGGCGGCTTCCGACACTCCTTTCCATCCAAACCCGTATAAAGGGTGACATGTGTGAGATAGTGCTGTGATGCAAATCATTTTTTCTCAGGCTATGCTTTGCATGAAGTCACGAGCCATAGAGAAAAAATGTGAGTGCGAAACGTTAGCTGAGAAAATCCTAGCATAATAAAGGTTACATTGTCAAATATTGTCGGGTCAATTTATTAAGAATGCGCCAACGCCTCTTCTTCTAATAAGGAGTGTAAGGTGTTCATCGGCTCCCCTGTTCCTTTTTTACGCAGCATCAGCATTTCGGCGGCGATGCTTAGCGCGATTTCGTCGGGTGTCTCTGCCCCGAGGTCTAAGCCGATTGGAGCATGAACTGAAGCGAGCCGTTCGCGTGATACGCCCTCTTTCTGTAGCGTTTTGAAGATGTTCTTAACCTTGCTGGGGCTACCAATCATGCCTATATAGGTTGCCTTGCTCTCTAGTGCCGCTCGCAATGCATCTTTATCCAGCGTGTGACCGCGCGTGACTATGACAATGCGGCTTGACTCGTTCGGTTCTAACTCACGAAGCGTCTGAGGAATATCGCCGAAGGCAAGCCGCACCTTGTCACCAAACGCCTGCGGATTGACGAAATCGCGGCGATCATCGATCACGATAATTTCATAGTCGAGATACAGCGAGAGGCGTGCCAGTGCCTGCGCGACATAGCCCGCACCTACGATAATCAGGCGCGGTTCAGGGCGCAACACTTCGAGGAAAATTTCTAATGTCGCGCCACAACTGCCAACCGCGCCGTCCTTATCGGCGTCCATATGCACATGTACAATCTGTGAACGCCCGTCATTGAATGCGCGAAGAGCTTCGCGTGCTACCTTTTCATCTGTCTGTGTCCCTGCGATTTCACCACTGATACGGCCATCGGCATGCACCATCAACTTTGCACCCACACCGCAGGGAGCGGAGCCAACTGTCTTGACAACTGTGGCGATAACAACCCGCTCACCACGCTGCAGTGAGTCCTGGATTTCGTTATATACGGTAGTGTTACTCATTTGGTTGTACCTCGTTCATATTGGCGTGATAATGCTGTTTAATCACAAGTAACTGGTAAGACTGGACGGGCGACCACAAGGGTCGTCCCTACTATACTCCCTTTCGTGCGATGCGGCACCGTGTATGGTAGGGGCGACCCTTGTGGTCGCCCGTCCCCAAATTAAACGGCATAATCACGCCCGTACATTGGTATTTTTATTATGGCGGGTGGCGACAATTTCGGCCATGATTGCGAGCGCGATTTCTTCGGGACTACTACCGCCGAGATTAAGGCCGATTGGTCCGTGAATACGCTGCACCTGTTCTTCGGTCAAGCCCTGTTTTTTGAGCCGCTCGGCGCGTTCCTCGCCCGTTTTACGGCTACCAATGGCTCCAACATAGCCTAATTCGCGTGTCAGCACGACTTTTAGCGTTGGTTCGTCAAACTTTGGGTCATGTGTCAACACGGCTACAGAGGTCGAGGGGTTCAGGTTCATGCGCTCTAATACCTCGTCGGGCCACTCGACAATCAGTTCGTCGGCATGCGGAAAGCGTTCGCGAGTGGCGAAGGCGGCACGGGCATCAATGACGGTGACATGATAATTGAGCGTCTTGGCGAAAATCGTCAGGGGGATGGCGATATGACCTGCGCCAACAATAATCAATGATGGTGGTGGGGGGAAGCCTTCTATAAACACATCATATGATTCTGTTGTGGCTGTCTCGTCAAGTGTGTAGGTGTGAGTGTCAGCGTTACCCTTCCAGAGCGCACGTTCAGCATCCACCTGTGCAAGTGCATCTAGGGCAACCAGTCCTAGCGTCCCCTGCGTTGATTTATCTGGGAAGACAAGCAATTTCGCGCCAATATGCGCGTCTCCTCGTACCACCGTTGCTAGCGCGACGCCTTGTTCCTTGAGAATGTATTCTTTTAATATCTCGTAGAGCCCGCTCACGAATGACTCCTACTGTACTGCTTTGTACGCATCATAGTGAATATGCCTTTACCAATCCAGGCGTTCAACAAAGACGTGAATGGTGCCGCCGCATGCAAGGCCGATCTGTTCGATATTCTGCTCTTCCGTAATGCCAAATTCGAGCATTTGTGGCTTGCCATCCTCGATAACCTCTTGCGCGGCTTGTACAACGGCAGGTTCTACACAACCACCACTGACCGAACCAGCGAGTTCGCCGCTCTCGCTGACCGCCAGCTTTGCCCCTGGTCTGCGTGGTGCCGAGCCGTACATAGTTACAACGGTGGCAAGCGCGACACGTTCACCACGCGCACGCCATTTTTCTACATCTGGTAGTACATCAAGCATGGTTTATCTCCTTCCGAGCGAATCTGTGTATTTTTGGAAACACAAATTACGCCACAGGCGATTATGACTAATTGCTATCAGTATGTCTCTGCAAATGGAAATTGTCAAGTTACGAAATGTTGTTGTGCCTTTGGCCCCACAGTGCTAGCACCTGTTGATATGTTTCCCATGTGTCCACGTCGTAGTTTGCGGTGCTGTCACTCAATTCTAAGGTTGTTACGTCGTGGGGGTGCCGCTCGATCACTTTGCGACCGCCTTCGTCGCCTGTCATCTCCAGGAGTTCGGGGAAGAGGCTGGCTGCAAAGAAGGTGGGGTTGCCACGCTTGCCGTTATAATATGGTGTGACAATATGTTTGCCCGTTGTGCGTTTTGTCTTTATTACAGTATTGATAATGTGCGGCGTCATGAGTGGCTGATCGCCAAGCATAATCAACGCACCCTCAGTCGCAGGTGAGGTTGCAAGCAATGTTGCAACACCCCGACGTAAAGAGGTGCTCATGCCCTGCTGATAATCGGAGTTATCGACGATTGTCACCCCTGGTTGAGTTGTGTATGGAGCCAGGACCGCACGCATCTGTTCGGCTTGATAACCGAGGACAATGACAAGAGGATGCGCCTCTGATGCTACAATTGTCTCGACGACGCGCACCAGTACAGTACGCTCTCCGAGAGGTAAGAGCAATTTGTGGCGTTTCCCTTCCATTCTACTGGAACGCCCTGCTGCTAAGAGAATAACCGCGACCGACATATATAGCTCATTTCCTTACTACGATACGGAATGGGGTACAGCGACTAGTTCTCCCTGTAACTCGTGTAGCCATTCTAGAAGCGCACGAGTTTGATGGACACGACTACGCAGGACAATGTGATCAAAAAACGTCTCATCTTCCGCTATCACTGTTGCATGACGTTTTGACTCTAAATGAGTGAGGAACTGCTCACATGCCGCAATCTCTTGCTCGATCAAACTATCCATCTCCTGGGGCAGAAACTTTTGAATGAAATACAGCTTGATAAGAAAAAGGAGGCGAATATCACGCGGCTTCTCGACTGGCTGTATCAACCAGTCTTGCAACACTTTATCGCCAGCTTGTGTGAGCGAATGAATTTTACGTGGTGGACGGGAACCCTGTGTTTCTAGTGTTGTCTCGATATAGCCCATTTTTTCAAGCTTCTTGAGAAAGGCATACATCTGGCTCATTTCAAGGCGTATGATTTGCCCCAGCGTGCTCGTCTCGAATTGCTGAAACATTTCATAACCGTACATAGGCTGGCTTTTGAGCAAGCCCAGGATGCTGTATTCTGCTGGTTCACTAATCTGCATATGTTGCCTTACCATGCAATAGTGGGGACATGTACCCCTACTACTATCATTGTTTTCTGCTCTCTATCTTCACATAGAACGTTCAGGCTTGTCAAAGTATTGTAGCGCAATCTCCGCGATTTCGTCGCTTACCGCAAAGCGTGCCAGTTCTTTCTGTATAGGGATATCTTTCTGCCAGTTGCCGTTCATGTGGGAAAGCATATCATATGCAAGTACGCGCCGTGCGGTCTCGAAGTGTACTGCTTCACGTAACACAAGCAGTTCGTTGGTAGTGGGTCGTCGGTGCTGGCAATAGCCCTGTATGACGGCGGCAATGCGTGCTTGGTCGGCGTACATTTTCGGCAATTGTGGCTTTCCGAGGTGGCACATGAGAAGTAGATAGCCAACATCGAGAATGGCGGGTCCCAGACCAGCGCAGTCCCAGTCAATCATTGTGACCTGTCCATCGAGCGTGAGAACGGCGTTATGCGGCCAGCAATCGCCATGTAAAACTGTGATTGGCAAGGACGAAGCATGCTGTAGTGTCGCAATCGTTGTTTGCGAAGCTTCATAGAGAGTAGACAGTTCTCGTGGCAGTGTATCAGTGAATGTTTCACTGGCGAAAGATTGTGGCGGAATCTGGCGTGGATATAAACGGGAGTCGGGCAGGTGATTGACCTCTGTTTGTGTTTGTTCAGAAATAGCGTGGAGCATGCCAAGCCTTGCACCGAGTTGTGTCAGGTGATGAGTAGAGAAATCTAGTAACGAACCTTCCAGATAAGAAACCATCACCGCCATCCAGTTTTCAAAGATCGCGATAGGAGAGCCGGAATGGGTGCGAAGCAAGCGTGGTGCAGGATAGCCTTGTTGTTCCAGGTAGTCGAAAACAGCGGTCTGTCCGAGCAAGTCGTTTTTGACATCATAGCGAAAAGCACGCAAAACGTATGAGCGTCCATCTGCGAAATCGACGCGATAAATACCGCGGTCCTCGAAGGTATACTCAGCAATCTGATGCAATTGTATGGCATCGCTCCAGTGTTGGTTTTGTACGAGGGCCGTCAAGAGAACCTGCTGTTCTCTCAGGATTTTCTTATAGTCTTTTTGGTTGGGTAAAAGTCTTTGCATGTATGTTGTCTCACAATCACAAGAATATTGTATCATGTAATTGAGGAGTTACCAATCAAGCATACATATTTTTGTGACGAAGACGTTCTTTCTAAAGAAATTCATTGGGATGTGCGCGGACAAAAACCTTTACGATTAGCCTAGAGGTACCATTTAGTTGCGTCTTGTATCATCTATCGCTTAGAATGAAGGTCGGTGTACTTGTGTACGCACCTTGTTTTAAGCGAGGAACGAACCCACATTAGGAACAGTGGAGGAAATAGTCAGGAACCCTGTCCCCTTCAAGGGGACGGGCTTGTCAACTGTTCGTGGTTTTCCACGAGGCTGTTGCAAGCCGCTACCTGACCAGACTCAGCCAGAGGTGCCCAGCACCTATCGGGCTACGTTCACAGGAAATGTATAGGTACCAGTGGGTGCGAGGCCAGCCCACTGCTCTACGCTTGGTGGTTAAACATCTGTAATGGGGTGAAGGACGTGCTACCAAGAAGAAACTCCTGTGAACCTTGTCGAGGCAACCATTACCCGCGTCAGCGGTGCGAGTTGGAGCGGACTCACCAAAACTGCTCTGCCTTCGGGCAGCTTTCATTCCCCCTCATAGCCGTGACGGGCGTATGGGTACTCTGAAAGGATTGTTATGGTTGATCTAAAGCAGACACTGAGCCGTTTTCTGTCGATTGCAGGCGTGCGTCAGGCAATCCTGGTAGGACGTGATGGTCTTATGATCGAAGGCATGACCCGCGACGGCAAGGAAAGCATGGAGGCTATGGGAGCCATCATGACATCAGGTCTGGGTACTGCGGAGTCACTGGGACAAGAGCTTGCACGTGGTAGCGTTGTCGGGGTGCTGGTTGAGTACGAGCATGGTCTGGTGAGTGTGGACCCTCTAGGTGAATTTGCCCTTTTGGTGACTCTTCTCGATAACGCCTCTAACCTGAGTCGTGTGCGTCATCTGGTCAAAACGAGTCGGAACGAAATTCTTGAGGCACTTGATATAGCTTAGCATACTCACTTTATATGCTGGAGAACGCGAGCAAGCACACACATGTATATTGATATTATTATAGATCGGGCGTTACGCGGTGACACACGGAGGGCGACTTGTTCATGGAACAACTGACGAACCTTGTCGTTTCAGATAAAGAACTTACTATGATCTCAACTGTTCTGGTAAAGTTGATGAACGATACTAACGCGACCTCTGCCCTGCTCATCGACAAGAGTGGGCAGGTTGTTGCTACGCAAGGTGCAAGCACACGACGCAATGCAACGACGCTGGGAGCGTTACTTGCAGGCGTCTTCTCATCTTCGCGCGAGGTTGCGAAACTGCTCGACGAAAAGGATTTCCGCAATATTTTCCAACAGGGTGTACAGGAAAACATTTATACTTCAATGATTGAAGAACAATGGCTACTGGTTATTATTTTCGATAGATTGACCCATATTGGGCTGGTAAAAGTTCTTTCTAAAAAAGCGTCAGATGAACTAGGACGTGTGTTAGAGCGCGTTCGCACTGATACCTCGCGCAAAAAATCATCTGTCATCAATGTTGAATTTCGCTCATCCGTCGAGGATACTATCGACCTGCTCTTCCGCGATTAAAGGGACCGATCATCTATGGCACTCATCAATATTGCCAGTCATGAAATACATTGTAAGATTGTGTATTATGGTATCGGCTATTGTGGTAAAACGACGAACTTACAGTATGTCTTCAAGAGCATCAACCCATCGGCGCGTGGTGACATGCTCTCAATTGCAACCGAGACTGAGCGCACACTCTTCTTTGACTTTTTACCACTCGACCTCGGCACGGTACACGGGTTTCGCACGCGCTTCCACCTATATACCGTCCCCGGTCAAATTCTCTACGAACGTACCCGTCTCGCCGTGCTGAACGGAGCCGATGGTATCGTCTTCGTCGTCGATTCGCAGGCTGAGAAGTTTGAGGAGAATGTGCAGAGCATCTCTGAGCTTGAGATGAACATGCGCCGTATCGGGAAAGACATGGGCAATTTCCCTTACGTCATGCAGTGGAACAAGCGCGATATGCCTTCAGCCCTACCGACTCAAGTGCTTGAACGTTACCTCAATCGGCGTCGTGTCCCCAGCTTTGAGGCTGTCGCCTCTGATGGTAGAGGCGTCTTCGCGACTCTGCGAACCATTAGCAAAGGCGTTATGGCTCAACTGTAACCGTGAACATCTTTGGCCTCGATTTTACCAGTGCGCCGAGTTCGCACAAAGCAATTTCCTGTGCGGTATGTGTCTTATCCGAGTCAATCCTGCATGTAAAAGAGATTCGGTTGTACACAAGTTTCGCTGGGTTCGAGCAATTTCTACAGCAAGGCGGTCCGTGGATTGCCGCCTTCGATTTTCCCTTTGGGCAGCCGCGTAAATTGCTTGGAAACCTCAATTGGCCGCAGACATGGGAAGGCTATGTACAGCACGTTGCGGAGATGGGGAAGGTCGCGTTTGAAGAGACGCTGACATCCTATCAATCGAGCAGACCGTCAGGAGACAAACAGCATACACGCGCAACTGATAGACTGGCAGGTGCGCGTAGTCCGATGATGTTACACCGCGTCCCCGTTGGCAAGATGTTTTTTCAAGGTGCGCCACGGTTGCTTTCCTCTGGTATAAGCGTCCTGCCCTGTCGTCCGAATACAACAACTACTATTGCTCTCGAAGGTTATCCTGCTCTTGTCGCTCAGCGGTTTGTGGGCAAGTCCAGTTATAAGAGCGACGAACGCAAGAAGCAGACGGAGGAGCAACGAGCCGCACGCCAACGCATCGTCGATGGCATCCGTTTACCAGCTTTGCAAGAGGTATATAATATCCACGTTGTGTTAAGTAATACAATTGCGGACAGGCTGGTACAAGAGCCGATGAGCGATGAACTGGATGCCGTGCTGTGTGCGATACAGGCGGCGTGGGCTTATACACAGCGCGATTCTGGCTATGGGATTCCGTCTGATTGTGATGTGGTTGAGGGGTGGATTGTCGATCCTGGATTGCTCGAACGTTCAATGAAGTAGTTTTGAGGAAATACCATTTTGAAAGCTCTTACGAAAAGAGAAAAATGAACGCTTGACAAACCCCTAACCATCTGCTAGTATATTCACACAGCGAAAGAGGCAGTGCCTGCTTTCATGTAAACTTGTTTGTACCCGTAGCTCAGTGGATAGAGCGATAGATTGCGGATCTATAGGCCGGAGGTTCGATCCCTCTCGGGTACGCCCCCTTCTCTCGTCGGAGTGGTATCACAACCATTCCGATTTTTTTTGTTGGTGAATGTTTTCTCTATTCCTTCATACCGTTTGTGCCAGAAAGAGTTTGTGCGCTATGACTCCTCCATCTGTTTATGCAGGCATCGACATCGGCGGCACAAACACACGTATCGCCCTCTTCGACACCTTGGACACTCCACAATGTCGCATTCTTGCTCGCTTCCGCACGCTCCCCAACTATAAGCACCAGATGCAACATATATTCACGGCACTACAAGATATACAACCGCTCGCAGGTATTGGTGTCTCTATCGGGGCACGAATTGCGAAGGATGGTCGCTCGGTTGTGTTTGGTCCGAATGTACCCGGCTACATTGGCAAACCGTTTGCACAGGACCTTGCGGACCGCTTTGGTTGTCTCATACGGCTCGGCCATGATACGGTATGTGGCTTGCTGGGCGAGAAAAAGTTTGGCAGTATTCAGCACGATGAACGCTGTGCGTACCTGACGCTCTCGACGGGTACGGGGGCGGCGATACACCTGCAAAAAGCTGGCATGCGGCTCACCATCTCTATTGAGGTTGGGCATCAAATCCTCGATGGCAATACGCTACTCTGTCTCTGTGGGCAGGTAGGATGCCTGGAAACATATACAGGTGGCAAACAGCTAGAGCTGCGGCTGGGCAAGCCGCTCTCAGACATCACAGACTCTGCGTTCTGGGAAACATATAGTGAAAAACTCGCACTCGGTCTCGTCAATCTGACGCAACTTACAAAGGTGGAGACGATTGCTGTGAGCGGTGGCATTGTCCTCTCACGGCCCTTCTTATTAGAGTGTGTCCAGAAGCATGTGAATGCACGACTACGTGGCACAACGCTTACGTTGCGACACGCACTGCTTGGTGAAAATGCGCCTCTTGTCGGTGCTGCTCTGCTGTTGGAAACGCTAGAGGAAACGATTTTACACTGATGTTATCTTAGGGACTATTAGCCCACATTCCTTTCACTACAAGTCTCTTTACCCTTCTTAAAATCGCCCTCGATACGATAGATAACAGTACCAACACATTATTGTCGGGTCGCGGTGAGGAAGAGTAGAGATACATATCAGCGTAGGAGGAACGGGAACATGAGTACGGCAAATAAGTATACGACAGAGGCACGACAAGTATTCGCGTTTGCAAAAGAAGCGGCACAACATTTAAGGCATAGGTCGATGAGTCCAGAGCATCTGTTACTGGGTCTGCTCAAAGTGAACGACATTCTGATTGAAAACATATTTGAGTCGCTGCATGTCAACACGTCACGAGTTGCTCAAGCGGTAGAATTTGTCATAGGGCGTGGCAATAAAGCCTATCTGGGTGATCCAACGTTGAGCGCGGCTGCACGCTATGTTATCGCAAATGCAGAGGTAGAGGCTGCGCGGGCCGCAAGCGAGCTGATTGGTGTTGAGCATCTGCTGCTCGGTATATTTGGTGAGGAAAATGGCGTCGCGGCAGGCGTTCTGGGTAGCTTCAACATGACCATCGAAGCGATACGCCAACAGCTTGCGGGACTGGCAAGCAATGCGGACGAGCAAACGGAGCAGATGCCCTTCTCGAAAGAATATCAAGTCCGCTATGATGCAACACCTACACTGAATGAGGTCAGCCGTGATCTTACAGCAGCAGCACTCGCAGGCACACTTGATCCCCTGATTGGCCGCGAGGACGAACTTGAACGCACGATGCAAATTCTCTCGCGTCGCTCGAAGAACAATCCTGTCCTGCTTGGACCTGCGGGTGTGGGCAAAACAGCTATCGCGGAGGGTTTGGCGCAACGTATCATCGAGGAGAAAGTTCCCGAAAACTTGAGCAATAGCCGTGTTGTTTCCCTCGATGTGGCTATGCTGACCGTCGGCACCAAGTTTCGCGGTGATTATGAAGAGCGACTCAAGAAAATCATGCAGGAGATTCTCGACGACAAAGGGATTATCATGGTTATCGACGAGCTACATACGCTCATGAGTAGTGGTGTCGCCGATGGTTCGGTAGACGCGGCTAATCTCTTCAAGCCCATGCTGGCACGTGGTGAGTTTCAATGTATCGGAGCCACAACTTACGACGAGTATCGTAAAACAGTAGAGGGCGACCCGGCGCTGGAACGGCGCTTCCAGCCAATCCAGGTGCGTGAGACCAATACGAAGGAAACACTTGCAATCCTGTATGGTCTGCGTTCTCGCTACGAAGCGTACCATCATGTCACGCTCAGCAACGAGGCATTGCGAGCCGCCGTTCAGATGTCTTCACGCTATATTCAGGGCCGTTTTCAGCCCGACAAGTCGATAGACCTGATAGACGAGGCCGCATCACGTCTCTGTGTGCAGCAGATGGTGGTACCAGAGGCAATTCGCCAGTTGCGCGACGAAATCGTGATGGCGCAGCGCGACAAAGATCACGAGGTGCGTCAGCACAACTTTGCGTTAGCAGCACTGCATCGTACACACGAATTGCGTCTGCGGCAAGAACTCCAAAAGCGCGAGTATGTCTGGCGTATGACACAACAGGAACAGATGCCAGTCGTGGGTGAGGAGCACATCGCGGAAATTGTCGCGAAGTGGACAGGCATTCCAGTCGCCCAGATCGCGATGGAAGAGGCTCAACACCTGCTGATACTTGAGGAAGAATTGCATAAGCGCGTCATTGGGCAACACGAGGCGGTCGTGGCGGTTGCGAAGGCGGTACGACGTTCACGTACAAATCTGCGTGATAGCCGTCGTCCTATTGGCTCATTTCTCTTTGTTGGTCCAACGGGTGTGGGGAAGACAGAGCTAGCGTGTGCATTGGCGAGTACGCTCTTCGGTGACGAGAGTGCTATGCTCAAGCTCGACATGTCCGAATTTATGGAGCAACACATGGTTTCGCGCCTCATCGGTTCGCCTCCGGGCTATATCGGTCACGATAGCGCGGGTCAATTGACCGAAGCTGTACGCCGTCGCCCATATAGCGTTGTCCTGTTCGATGAAATCGAGAAGGCACATCCCAAAATTTTCGATCTGTTGCTGCAGATTCTCGACGACGGCTGTCTGACCGATACGCATGGGCAAACAGTAGATTTTCGCAATACCCTTGTGATTATGACCTCGAACGTGGGTACCGCTCGTCTCAAAACAAACCCGATAGCCTTTACAACTCGGCGACAGAGTACACAAGAGGAGCAAGATGCCGCTCACGAACAGATGCGTAGCGTGGTCACCCCTGCCTTAAAAGAGATGTTCAAACCGGAACTGCTCAACCGTATCGACGAGATCGTGCTTTTCCACACACTGGAGCAGAGGCATCTGCACGAGATTGTCGATATCATGATTGCACAAACACAGCAACGTCTCGCTCGGCAAGCGATCACAATGGAGGTTAGCACTTCTGCGCGACACCTGCTGGTGAAGCGCGGCTACGATCCCATCTACGGTGCGCGTCCGTTGCGTCGCACAGTGCAACGTCTGCTAGAAGATATGCTGGCAGAGGCCATCTTGCAAGGCGAGTGTGTCGCAAATGATACGATTGTTGTTGATGCTACTCACGAAACCCTGTGCATCAACCATCGTGTACCCGTGTTGGTTGAGATAACATCAAGCGCAGAATATGAAGCTGCATAAACGGTAATATTGTAAGCAAAAGCAGGCATTGGGCCACAATTCATGGCCTAATGCCCTTTTCCCTGTCTCTTACCCGACAAACGTCGCGCCAGTCATCACCCCGACGGCCAGCACCGTCAAGGCAAACCCAATGATAGCCCAGCGACGAGCTGCAGCATCTCCCGTCTTCCTGATCCGAAGAATCGCGGGGCGTAACGCACCATCGCCAATACCAAGCAGCACAATTGCGATCACGAATGCCGTGATAATGAAGCCACCCCATGCACTTCTAAAGAGGTCGGCAAAGCCGTTCGTCCTTGTAATCAAGACGATACCGAATCCCATTGTTAGTGTTCCTATGTAAGTAAGAAAGCGCACGGTGGTAATCGCCAATCGAACTAGCTTCTCACTCTCTCCTTTCTCAATGAGTGGGATGATGAAAAATGCTAGTAGCGCATAACCTCCCACCCACATTGCCGCTCCTAAAATATGCCCATATCGTACCAGCCATGAGACAAACAGCATTATAGACGTTCCTTTCGTTCATCCTTCGGTATCTCTCTTGTTATCGGTAAGAAAGTATCAGGTGCATTAGTTCCCTCCTTCGTCGCTACAATGGACGCTTCAGATGAGAGAGCATCATGAGTTATGAGTTTTTGTCCTCTAACACGTCGATGAATAATCCACTCACCCAAGAATGCTCCAGGTGGTCCTGCGGTCAACAGGACTACTGCTGGAAACCACCATCCCCATACACCATCTATGGCCGCCGCTCCTACAATGACCAGCAAGAGGAGGAAATTAATGCCGTGTAGGGGTCCAACAATGTGGACAATCTCTTTCTGCCCAGTAAGTGCTGCAGATACAAGCACTATCAGGAGGACGAGATCAGCAAGTGCAACCACACGCACGATGCGTAAGCGGTGCTGGATACGTTCAGTCTGCTGCATCGAGGTCATGAGTATTTTACCTGTTCCGCTGCAAACCAGTTTTGTATAAATCCCTTTTTATCTTGCTCAGAGACCGGAAACGACATAAGGTACTCCTTTGAGAATATTAAACGGGTTTAATTCTTGTTTCAAACGCGTTTCAATCATAGCAAAAGCTGTTATACTATGTCAAGAGAAGAGAGACAAAAGAGGGCCTCCTGGCATATTTCTTCTCTTTAGCTACAGTGATACAACTTCAAGAAACGAGAGAGGTTCACACACATGTTCAAAGGCAGGATGCGCGAGCGGCGTGAGGCACGCGCCCGTGAAGCAAGTATGCAAGCGGCGGAAGAGTTGACAGAAATGACGACCAGTGACCCAAAAGATCGCATCCTCGAAGTCGCTGAGCACCTCTTTGCCGAACAAGGGTTGGAGGCCGTTTCATTGCGAGCAGTAACTGCGGAGGCGGGGGTAAACATTGCCGCTGTCAATTATTACTTTGGCTCAAAAGCGGCTTTGTTACAGGCAATGACGCAAAGGTTTTTTCTCTCTGTGAATGCAGAACAATTGCGTTGTCTTGAAAGTCTCGAAGAAAACCCACAAACTCCTTCAGTACAAGATCTCCTCGTCGCGTATGCATCTCCCATCTTTGATGTCTTCGACTCCCCTCGTGGGCGAGAATGGGTGCAAGCATTGATGATGATACGTAGTGCGACACCCTCAAGCTCCACGCCCTATGTTATGGAGGGAGAGGGTGGTACAGAAGTAACAAGCCGCTACTATGAAGCGTTACGACGAGCACTGCCACATCTGTCGTCAGATGAACTATGGTGGCGATTCGAGCGTACTCATGGTTTACTCATGGCAAATCAGGGAAGACGCACCATCAAATCGACTCAAGAGATGAACACAGGAAAGATACGGCGCAGTGAGCGTGTATGGCTCATCACGTTTCTTGTCGGAGCACTCCAAGCCCCTGCAACGAGTATATCAAAAGACTGAGAAGTAGGAAAAAAAGTCGTCGTAGAGAAAAACACAAAACGTCAAAATTGCAATATAATGGCTTGGTACAGGACATTTTGCTCATGTCAAACGTGATACAACTAAGAGACACTCTTTGGGTGACTTGTCTCGTATAGAATGGCAGCGATAAGAAAGGAATTTCATAATGGAACTTGGATTAGTTGGCTTGGGTCGCATGGGTGCGAACATGGCAAAGCGACTCCTTCGCAATGGACATACTGTTATTGGTTCCGCACGTCGTGAAAGCACCGTACAGGGAGCTTTAGATGATGGCGCGATCACAAAAGGCACAACCTCTCTGGAGGAACTCGTTAAGGAGCTTGCACAACCACGTGCTATCTGGTTGATGGTGCCAGCAGCTTCGGTTGACGCGACGTTAGAGGTGCTTATTCCACTGCTGGCACAGGATGATGTCATCATCGACGGTGGCAACTCATACTATCATGACGATATTCGTCGTGCAGAAACGCTCAAGAAGTTTGGTATTCATTATCTTGATGTCGGTACCAGCGGTGGTGTCTGGGGACTAGAGCGTGGCTACTGCCAGATGATTGGTGGCGAAACTGACATTGTTAAACGTCTTGATCCAATTTTCTCTACGCTCGCCCCTGGCGTTGGTGCTGTAGAGCGCACTCCTGGCCGCGAGAAGGTGCAGGGTAGCACAGCCGAGCTAGGCTATTTTCACTGTGGTTCACATGGTGCTGGTCACTTTGTGAAGATGGTTCACAATGGCATCGAGTATGGCATCATGGCGGCCTATGCTGAGGGCCTCAACATTCTGGAACACGCGAACATCGGCAATGAGCAGCAGACGATTGATGCTGAAACGGCACCTATCTCTAGCCCGGAGTACTATAAGTACGATCTGAATCTACCAGAGATCGCCGAGTTGTGGCGTCGTGGCAGTGTCATCGGCTCATGGCTACTTGATCTTACCGCGAGCGCGTTACTTGAGAATCCTACGCTCGACAAATTCAAAGGCCATGTCTCCGACTCCGGCGAGGGTCGCTGGACTATTGCCGCCGCAATTGACGAAGGCGTGCCAGCATTTGTGTTGACCGCAGCACTCTACGAACGTTTCAGTTCACGCGGTCAAGCCGAATTTGCCAACAAGCTCTTGTCTGCCATGCGCTTCCAGTTCGGCGGACACGTCGAGACTGGAGAGACGAGTCAAACACAGAAATCGCCAGCAGGGGGTGCGGGCGCGATTTAATTTGGTATGGTGCTACTGCCAATGAACGACATGCATGTCGTTCATTGGCAGTAGCACCATATTTGCTAAAATATGCTCGGTATGATATAACTAATGCGCGATAAAAACAGTTTGAGACACGAACATTCCTTGTTGCCTCGTTCCCAATATATGAGAAAATAGATAGAATTATGAAGCCTACAACATCATTTTGGAATACTCTACCACAACCTATTATTGGCCTTGCACCGATGGATGGTGTCACCGATGCACCGTGCCGTACTATACATGGCCTTTATGGACGGCCCGATATCGTCCTGACCGAGTTTACGAACGTCGAGGGACTCTGGCGTGGTAGCGATCGCATCTTCCGCGACTTCCTTTATACATCGGAAGAACGTCCGGTGGTGGCACAAATTTTTGGTTGCAAACCGGAATACTTTTATAGAGCGGCACATGTTGTCTGTGAGTTAGGCTTCGATGGCGTCGATATCAATATGGGTTGTCCTGCCAATGCAGTCACAAACAGGGGCGGCGGTGCCGCGCTTATTCGCGTACCCGATACGGCAAAAGCGATTATTCGCGCCACGCAGCAAGGGGTACACGATTGGGCGAGCGGGCGAACACTGGAAGACCTGGATATGGAGCCATCGCGCATACAGCGCATTCGTCAAATGAACGAGGACCGTACACGCATCTGGGGTGATACAGCAAGAGTTGAACGGCGTCTGTTGCCAGTTTCGGTCAAGACACGCCTGGGCTTCGATAGAGTTATCATCACCGACTGGGTACAAGACCTGCTCGAATTGGAGCCTGCAAACATTTCAATTCATGGGCGTACCCTCGCACAGCACTACAAAGGTGAGGCCGATTGGGATGCCATTGCCTCCGCCGCCGAGATTGTACGCAAAACCGATACACTTATCCTGGGCAATGGCGACATTCATAGCATGTATCAAGCTGCTCAGCGTATTCGCACATCAGGTGTGAATGGTGTGCTGATTGGTCGTGCCAGTTATGGCAACCCCTGGCTCTTTAGGAAAAAAGAGACACTCAGGCAATTGCTGAATGCAGGTATCAACCCTACACTTGAAGACCTACCTGATGTGCTGCCAACGCGAGAAGAGCGGCTGTATATGGCACTTGAACACGCACGCGTTCATGCTAAGCTCAAAGGTGAAGAACACTACATCGAGGTTCGCAAGCATATGGGTTGGTATCTCGGCCATTTCCCTGGTGCGAAGCGCATCCGTAACGAACTTGTGCGTATTAACAGCCTTGCCGAGGTCGAGCGCATCATTTACAATGCTCTCGATCATCCCGAAGACTACAGTGACGACGTGCAGGCTATTCCCGTAGAGGACCCGCGTGACCCAGAACTAGACCTGACTTGCGCCATTTAAACGTCTTTCGAGGCGCGATTGTGGATTGTGACAGTGGCGAACCCTTGTGGTCGCCCGTCACAAATTATTTCGTCTCGAAGAGGATATAATGGATCGAGCACAACAATTCATTCAACTCTATAATCAACTTTCCAGGTATCTACGACAGCATGCTGATGCTGACTCAAACCTGCCCTTCTATCAACTTATAGAATAAACCGCTTGTAGTGGGAACGTACACCGTCGATCTACTACCTATGGTCATCAGCGAACGTTACATACGAAAAAGACCTTGACAATCACAGCGCAACAAATCTCCCAGGTCTTCAAAGCACAGGGACCATTACAGTTCGGGAGCATGCACCTCAATCGAATGAGTGCCAAGAGACACCTTTAGGTCGCGCTATTCATCTCCTGGGAGACGCATGGATATTGCTGATCATCATGAATCTCTTACAGGGTTCCATGCGCTTTAATACCTTGCGAGCAGAGTTGAAACATATCAGCTCCAAGACCTTATCGAGCCGACTCAAGTTGCTGGAAGAGTTAGGCTTCGTACAAGGACGCGCTTTTCTCGAAATCCCACCGCGGGTTGAGTACCATATCACTGAAAAGGGGCAAGAACTGGGAGAGGTGATTGGGGCTTTAGAAAAATTTGGCAATAAGCATCTTGCAGGTCAGCCTACAACAAAGGGCAATGATTGTTCGCGTAGTGCTTAGATGACCAACGCTGATTCCCATGATTCAGATCAATTTTCCACCTTTTAGCGCAAAATTTGACCATCCTTGAGTGAATTTACCACAACTCGCCTGGATTCAGAGTCTCATCTTGTGTGGCCTCACGAGCTTGTCGGTGATATTCTAGCGGAAAACGCTTCTCTCTTGTGGGAGCAGTGCATGATGAGAGTACGTGAGCATCCGATCAACAACAACTGGCAATGTTTGACACTCAAAGATGTGCTGGAAACCAGTACTGCCACGTGTCACAATGGCGTGAAAATATAGTTCGTAGAAGCAAAGAATGTGGAGTAGAATAGCAGAGAGAAACGAAGAGGAGATATCTTCTCCTCTTCCCTACACCAATACATCGCTGAATTCGCCTACAATCTTCTGCACCTCACGCAAGCAATGCTCTGCCTGCTCAACGTTTTCTAAGGCTTGCGCTAAAATACGAGCTTCGAGTGATGGATATGTCTCGGCTATCTCTGGATCGATAGCTCCACCAATCAGTTCCAGGGCGCGACTCAACTTGTTTTCCACTGTTGCTGCTGACATGTTTGTGATACCCCTTAATACTTTTGGAACTTCTTGTCGATTGCGAAAACACGATCTATGTAAATGGTATTCTACCAGAAAACTCGCGCTCCTTACTTTGTCTTTCTGCTGTTTATTACGTTCAATGACGAAGTTTTGTTACAACAAAAGACACTCTTTTTTCTGAAGTATCACATACCTCAGTTGCTACTGTGTTCATAATACACCAGATGCACAAAACATTCAAAATGGGTATACCAACATTCCTATTCCTACCTCAAAAAAGCTGAAATATTAGTCTAAGGCATCATTTAAGAATATAAAAAATCGCTTAGAAAACGTATGGTAGCGTTTTATTTATTGACTTCATACAGAAACACATGGTAAGGTAAACAAGGCAGATGTAAAACGTGAGAGTGAAGCGCAAGGAATGTGCAGAGTAAAGCAATCACTCCTCGGACAGCACAATACGCTATTTGTGTTGGATGGTCTATGGATACTATACGTTTTTAGGAAGAAAGAAGGAAAAAACTATGGCAGATTATGCAACACACCACGCCTCAGTAGTGGTCAATGCTCCTGTGCATCAGGTGTATACATTGTTCACACACTTCAATGACTTTCCTAAGTTTATGAGCTTTGTTAAAGAAGTAACCTACTATGATGACCAGCGCAGTCATTGGGTAGCCGATGTTGTTGGAAAACAAGAGTGGGATGCAATAAATGAAAACTGGATTCCAGATCAGCAGATTGGCTGGCGTTCGACCAGCGGCGTCGAGAACTTTGGCAAGGCCACATTCCAACCAGTAAATTCAAATCAGACACAGATTGATGTATACATCAACTACAATCCACCAGCGGGAGTATTGGGCGACATCGGAGAAAATCTTGGCGTCGGTGGCCGCTTCGAGAAGGCGTTGCAAAACGATTTGACACATTTTGCACGTATGGTTGACGAGGCACCCTCCGGTGCGCTTGAGCCCAATTCATCGAACTATCTGTTTCACGGCGATAGTGCCGCAGCTAAAGGTACAACAACTAGCCGCCAGAATGAGACAATGTACGATGACCCCAATATGAGTCAGCGCAACACAGGCACAACGACGACCGACACAGATCGACCAGTCCTAGATAGTGATATTACAGGCACAACAAATCAGGACCTGGCAGCTAATGAGGGCAACATCCCAACGATTGGTGGTCAGGCGGGTCCGGCGAATATACCCCTTTCTAATCAAGATTTGAGAGGGTTCTAAGTTCTACCTGACGCTAATTTTCCACAATCTGACACGGCGACCTAATCGCCGTGTCAGATTGTGCTTTACGAAAAACAACGCCATCCAATGCTATACTATAGAACATCTCTACTTGTAAGATATTAAAAATCATATGAAGGAAATATGTGTGGTAGAAAAGCAGCAAAACAACAACGATGAACAACCCATCACCGAGCTGACCAATATCCTCGACCGAGATATCGAAACTATTGTAGCGATGCGTATGCACTCAGAGAGCGGAGTTGGTCGGCACCAGCGCCTCATCGAGAAAGCTACAAACAACATAGGGCGACCGCAATCATTTTACTTCATCCTCTTTCTCGTCTTGTTGTGGATTTTAGCAAGTAGCTTTCACACATACATTGGCCTACCCGCCTTTGATCCACCGCCATTCTACTGGTTGCAAGGAACAATAGGTCTCAGTGCATTACTTATGACAACTGCTGTGCTCATCACACAAAACAGGCAGGCGAAGATGATGGAACAACGTCGTCATCTTGATCTGCAAATTAACCTGCTCACAGAACGCAAGGTCAGTAAGTTGATTGGGCTGATCGAAGACCTACGCAACGATATTCCTACTGTGGAAAATCGCCATGATCCAGAAGCGCAGGCAATGAAAGAGTCGGTTGATCCTCATACTGCCATTACCAGTCTTAACAAGACGTTGAAAGAGGCTGGGAAAGAATATGAACTCGAAATAGATTAGAGGAGCATTAGAATGATCCACTTCTCATACGGAAATGGCATAGAGGGTTGACTTTAAGAAATTCGCATGGTATGCTTACTACATCTCCAAACGATGGAGTGCAATCCAGGGAAACAAAGAGACCCTGGCACAGGGCGTAATGCCTTGCACGGTAATCCGAAAGGAGTCCCTTATGTGGTCAATAATGAAGAAGCCAGTCCGATTGCTCGGAGTAGTATTTCAGATTGACTAAGAGTGCCCGTAGATGCGGGCGCGATAACCCTCTGAACGTCTGATCAAATTCACTAGATGACAATGCAACAAAAATAGTCCATTATGGACACTGCAACGTCTTAGAGCCATATACGCTCCGAATTGACAGAGGAACACAGAGGACTCGACTGAACACTATCAATACTTTCTGATCATGCGTTAGTTAGGACTAGATAGGTGAACAGGAGACGTAAGAAGATGAATGAAACGAGGGGCAGGTGAATACCTGCCCCTCACCATTTATTAGACAAAAAGAGAGGCTTTTATCACGCTTATAAGTGTGATAAAAGCCTCTCTTTTTGTCATTGCAACCATCCTTGACAATGTGTCATACATAATGTATTCTATAACAGAAGAAATGAGAATAATTCTCATTATTAGGGTATGCTAATATGCTAAAAGAGAAACTGAATATAAACGCGCAGGCGGTGTTGGACGTTGTGCGCTCGGTAGATACGCATCCAACAGCACTAGAGATATACGAACTGGTGAAGCAGGTGCGCTCTCGCATCGGTCTAGCGAGCGTGTACCGTATTTTAGGGCATCTTGTTGAGCAGGGACATATTAAAGAGATTAGTTATGGCAACGAGAGTTCGCGTTATGATGGGCGAACTTCGCGGCACGATCATGGTGTTTGCACCGTTTGTGGCGCACTGCTCGATCTGCCAATTGATGTTGTCTTGTCCCAACAGGTGTTACAAAATGCGGCACAGGCAGGGGGGATTGAGCTAGACACACACGAGGTACGCATCTACGGGCGTTGTCGGTCGTGTCAGGTAAATGGTACTCATCAACAACGCTAGATAAGGGATAACCTGGGAACAAAACTTATGGAGGAAATTGAGAGTATGTCGTTAGAGCAACAGCCAAAAGCAGAGCAACCAAGCAGCGTCGAGAATCACGCCAATCAGCAAACAGAAAATAAAACAGAAGAGCAAAAGGAGTTAGCAGAAACTCCTAGCACAACAAGAGAACAGCTTGTAGAGATATTCAAAGGACTTACATCGAAGAGTACCAACGATGAATACGCTCACAACTTTTTACTACGTGTCGTACAGCCTGGACTGGCGGGCCTAATGGATGGTTCAGTCTCAACACTGGCACCAATCTTCGCAACTGCTTTTGTCACACACATAGCGTTCTCTACATTTCTTGTCGGTATGGCATCGGCCACTGGTGCAGGCATTAGTATGGCTTTCTCAGAGGCATTGTCAGACGATGGTCAATTGACGGGACGTGGTAGCCCGGTTATTCGTGGTGGCATCACGGGTCTCATGACCTTCTTTGGTGGTGCCTTGCACACGCTCCCCTTTCTTATACCTGATTTGCATATCGCTCTTTATGTTGCATATGTTGTCGTCGCATTTGAGCTTATCATTATCTCGGCAATCCGACATCGCTACTTCGGTACTAGCTGGTGGTTATCAATTGTGCAGGTTGTTGGTGGTGGTATCCTGGTGTTCGCTGCTGCCCTCATATTCGGCCATGCGTGATAAGAGATACAATAAAGAGCATTCTGCTAAGCGGCTAGCCGCTTAGCAGAATGCTCTTTATTGTATCTGGTTACTCACCGAGAGACAGGACTGCCATAAATGCTTCCTGTGGTATCTCGACATTGCCCACCATTTTCATACGCTTCTTGCCTTCTTTTTGCTTCTCTAACAATTTGCGTTTACGCGAGATGTCACCGCCGTAACACTTAGCAAGCACGTCTTTACGCATGGCTCTGACCGTTTCGCGTGCGATAATCTTGGAGCCAATCGCGGCCTGAATCGGTACCTCGAAGAGTTGTCTGGGAATGAGTCCACGCAACTTTTCGACCAATGCTCGCCCTTGATAGTAGGCTTTGTCACGGTGAATGATTAGCGAGAGCGCATCGACGGGATGTCCATTGACAAGAATATCGAGCTTCACAAGGTCGGAGCCTTGATAGCTGCCGAAGCTATAGTCGAGCGAGGCATAACCCTGTGTACGCGATTTCAGTTGATCGTAGAAGTCGATAATCAGTTCTGCTAACGGCATGTTATAGGTCAAGAGAACACGCGTCGCTTCGATGTACTTCATCTCTTTGAAGATACCTCGACGCGTAATCACGAGGTCCATAATGGCACCAATATAGCTAGCAGGCGCAAAAACAGATATATCCATCATCGGCTCTTCGATGTCTTCAATCTCGTTTGGTGGCGGCATCTTTGATGGATTATCAACCTCGACAGTCTCACCATCAGTTTTTAGTACGTGGTATTCCACGCTCGGTGCCGTTGCCAGGATATCCAGATTGTACTCACGCTCGATACGCTCCTGGATAATCTCCATATGTAGCAGACCCAGGAAGCCACAACGAAAACCAAAGCCCAGCGCGTTCGAGGTCTCTGGCTCGTAGAACAGGGAAGCGTCATTGAGGAGCAGGCGGTCAAGTGCTTCACGCAAAAGTGGATATTCGTTGCCCTCTACCGGATAGATACCAGCGAACACCATCGGTTTCGCTGGTTTATAGCCAGGCAGCATTTCGACACTGCCCAATGCGCTGGGAACCGTGACGGTATCACCAACACGACAATCTTTGACGTTTTTGAAACCCGTTGCGATATAGCCCACCTCACCTGTTGTCAGACCTCCTACCGAGGTAAGACGAGGATGAAAGTAGCCAGCCTCCAGGATATCGGTCGCGCTACCAACGGCCATCATCGAGACACGTTCGTCTGTGTGTAACTGTCCATCAACAATGCGTAAGTAAGCAATCACGCCCTTATAGGCATCATAATGTGAGTCGAAGACCAGCGCACGTAGCGGCTTGTCCGGGTCTCCCTTTGGTGGGGGAATTTGCTGGATGACGGCTTCAAGGATTTCCTGCGTACCAATGCCCTCTTTCGCAGAAGCCAGGATGCACTCCTCTTTCGGTATACCAATCACTTCTTCGACCTCCTGCTTCACCTTATCGGGGTCAGCACTGGGCAGGTCGATTTTGTTAATGACTGGGATGATGTTGAGGTCGGCTTCTACTGCGAGATACAGGTTTGCCAGCGTTTGCGCCTCGATGCCTTGTGTGGCGTCAATGACTAGCAAGGCACCCTCACAGGCAGCAAGACTACGCGAGACCTCGTAGGTGAAGTCTACGTGACCAGGGGTATCAATCAGATTGAGTTCGTATTCCTCACCGTTCAAGGCGGTATAGCGCATACGCACCGCCTGTGCCTTGATGGTAATACCTTTTTCACGCTCTAAATCCATCTGATCGAGCGTCTGCTCCTGCAAGTCGCGTTTCGAGACCGTACCTGTAAACTCTAACAGTCGATCAGCAAGGGTTGACTTGCCGTGATCAATATGGGCAACAATACAAAAATTTCTAATATGTGCTTGATCCGTCATTCAATGATGCCTCCGCACAACACTTCATCACCATCCGTGCCGCCATAAAAAACGGCTGCCTGTCCTGGAGTGATGGCCCGCTGTGGATTCTTTAGTGTTACCTGCACGCGGTTTCCCTCAATGGGAGTGACAAGCGCGGGCTGTTCAGTGGCTTTATACCGTACTCGCACGAACGCCTCGAACGGAGCATCAGGTGTTTCTCCACTGAGATAGTGCATGCTACCAACTCCAAACGTTCGCTTCTCTAATGCAACTGCCGGTCCAACGGTGATCGCGTTCTGCCCGGCGTCAATCTTGAGTACATGTAACGCCTCTGGTGAGGTCAACCCTAAGCCTTTACGCTGTCCAATTGTATAGTAGGCTAAACCACGATGGCGACCCAGCACCTTCCCCTGCTGATCAAGAATTGGGCCTGGCTTTGGTAATGTAATCAATGGCGTTGTACTGGTAGCAACCCCTGCTCCTGCCCCAACCAGTTCTGGCTCATAGTCACCGTGCTTGGCGGCGTAGCGATCAATGAAGCCACGATAATCGTTTTGCGCGACAAAACATATTTCCTGGCTCTCGGCTTTTGTGGCAACCGTCATGCCCCGTTCCGCCGCCATCGCTCGTACCTGTGGCTTAGTATAACCACCAAGTGGAAAGCAGGCGTGTGCGAGTTGATGCTGATTGAGGACGTGTAGCACGTAGGATTGATCCTTGTCGGGGTCAACAGCGCGGCGTAGACGACGCTTGCCGGTTGTAGGGTCATCATCTACCTGCACATAATGGCCCGTTGCGAGATAGTCAGCATCAAGTGCGAGTGCTCGGTTCAGAAGCACGGTAAAGCGAATATGACGATTACAGGTCAGGCACGGGTTTGGCGTGCGACCAGCGACATAATCTTCATAAAAGGAGTCAACGATTTTATGCTTGAACTCTTCCTCGACATTGACGAGATAGAACGGGATATCGAGCATGCGTGCCACGAGACGAGCGTCATCGACGGACTCAAGCGAGCAACATTTGTTCTGTACGACGCGCTCAATGCCATCATCTTCCGCTTCGATCATCCCCGGCTCGGACCAGAGCCGCAGCATAATCCCGATGACTTCGTGACCTTGCTCTTTCAAGAGTGCAGCAGCGACAGAGCTATCCACGCCGCCGCTCATTGCGACGACTATTCGTGCCATGATATTTTTCCTGTTTCGTGTTGAGACTATTTATAGGTAGATTGGATAAAAGAATTACTGAATTTCGTTGATTGCAATGTATCTGTTATCATAGAAAAAAAGGACTAGCCACGGGGCTAGCCTCTTGCTGGTCACATCTTTGTTGGTGTTTGACGTACATGTAATGCCCTTCCATGCCACAATAAGAGTAGCATAGCAGGCTCTATTTGTCAAATTGTATGCATAACCCACTCGACGAGTTAGCTTGTTTCGTGTATAATAGCCGCGATGATCATTTTTTTACACAGTAATGGAGATTTTCTTCTCCGGTATATTTAAACGCAATAGTAAATGTGCATTATTAAGATCGTGTACTATTTTAAGTAAAGCCAGATGTAACAACGGTACGATACTTCTTTCTTCTATAGAAGTTGTGCTTACCGGATAAGGGTTGTAGAAACGCTCGAAAAGCTTGAATACGTTCAGAGGCAATAGAGCAGGGAGTATGAAAACATGCCAAAGAAATCAACGCCTGCACGGAGTGGAGTGCAACGCGCCAAGCCAAAGACACAGAAAAGTTTTGAACTGGTCCGCCCCGTGTCACCGGTGCAAGAGCTAGAGGAAGAGGTCATTGCAACGACCGCAGAGACTGAGACCGAAACAACCAGTACGACACCAACAACCGTTGAATCTTCTTCCACGCTGGATGCCTTGCCCACAGTTCCCAAGAAACGCACCAGGTCGAGCAATGTTGCCACAGAGGTCGCACCCGTAACGCTCGTTGTGCCAAAGGAAACGAAAGAGACGGTAGAAGCACCTGTAGCACCAGTGGCAACAGCAGCAAAAGGCAATGCTTCAGCCCGACTCGCGGCACGCAAGAATACACAACGCTCATCACGCAGTAGTGCATCACTTATCACGGCAGAACACTACTCATATGTACGGAAAGACCTTCTCTTTATTGCTGTACTGGCGATAATTATGTTTGCAGCCATCATTGTTCTCTACTTCGTTCCTGGTATTGGGGCATAACGAAGAAGTCTGCTCTTTCAGTAGAAATTAAGAAGCACTGCCAACTTATGGTCAGTGCTTCTTGATGTTTTGGTCCTATGTAATCTACACACGACTACCGTTTCTTTGTAAACAAAACAAGTGACGCCCGGCTTAGTGTACCAACGGGCTTGTGCCCAGGCCAGTAGGGACACCGTGACGATGAACGGAGGGAATAGTCACGCCCAACACACGCTGCATCGCCATCGTATGGCAACAATCGCCCCAGTCTTCAAAGAAGCGACAGGTGCAGGTCCACTCGCCATTATCGAAATTTGTGGTGTGTACGTCGTTCTCACCCTGGAACTTTGCCTCAAAATGGGTAAACTGAATACGCTCTGGTTCCTCTGCGTAGCGTTTGGCTTTAGCGATTTTGCTGATCATACTTGAGTTCATATGTTATCTCCTTGAAAATCTAGCAACGTCCACTTGTCGTTTGTGTTCTATACGCTTCAGTGGCGTGACTTACGTTTCTATGCACAATTGCATATATGTAAGCGTTCGTAGTATCGCACTATGATGATTACTGCTGTCCTATCTCAAATCGGACACACAGAATACGAAGTAATATCTCCTTTCAAAGATATAGTTGTTTTCAACGACCGCTACCAATGGATAGGGTGCTGGCCCAAGGAAGAATGAAGAATCAATGAGCCCAAACGATGCGCGAATAAAAATGAATGCTGTCTTTTGATAAAAAAAAACACCAGTGACATACTGTCCCTAGTGTGTGTTTACGCGTCAAAACTAATCAATACGATTCGTGTCAATCGCGGCGACCATGCTGTGTGCGTTTTCAACGAGACTGAACACATACGCATTCCAATCCTCATCCAGCGACTGGCTGGATGTACGCTATCTGGTTCCTAACAAACCAAAAACTACGACGTTATGATAGGTAGGGTGATATGTACGTTTGAATGTGTTTGCTAATGAGCATGATTATACCATAGGACGCGTGAAAAGTCTACCCTTTGGGATAGGAGATTTCCAATTGTTCTGTTACATAGAACACATTGGATGTAAGAGAGATAAAATGTCATACCTGGGAGACGGCTAGCCGTCTCCCAGGTATGACATTTTATCTCTCTTCTGTCTACGAGAGCATCTCAGCAACACATGGCTCATTCACGAGGTCGTCGTAGACATTGCTCACACTCAGCGCAACACTCTCCCAGCTAAATTGTGAAACTGAAGGACGTGCAGCAACGTGCATGCGTGCCTGTATATCTGGGTTACGCAGGATGGCATCGAGCCGTTCGGCAAAGAAACCGGGGCAACGAGGCACAAGGTAGCCATTCTCATCGTTATGCACAACGGTCATCAAACCTCCTGCGCGTGTCGCCACAACAGGGGTGCCACAGGCTAACGACTCGACTGCGACCAGGCCAAAACTTTCATGATACGATGGCACAACGGTCGCATCGGCAGCACTATACAGCAATGGTAACATATCCTGTGGTTGAGCACCTAAGAATAGTGTACGTTGTTCGATACCGAGGTCTGCGGCAAGTGTACGCAGGTTTTGCAGGTCCCTGTCATCGGTTAGCGCACCACCCACAATCACAATCTGCACCTCTTGCTCCATCAGCGCGGCTGCACGCAGAAGAATATCAGGTCCCTTGAATGGGTCGAGTCGTCCTGCAAAGAGCAGCACAGGTTGTTGTGGATCAAGTCCAAAACGTTGTCGCATTAGTTGGCGATCATAGGGTACAAACAATTCAAGATCAACACCACAGGGAATAACCTGGGTCCGGCTCGCACTGACGCCACAATAGCGCATTATTTGTGTGCGCTCGTCCGCGGTGGCCGCGATGATGCAATCAACGGATTGTATAAGAGTCTGCTCCATAGCAAGACGTTGTTGTGACTCTTGCTCATCAGGATTGGCAAGTTGTTTGAGGCGTGCCAGCGTGTGAAACATCGTGACGTGAGGAATATCCCATCGTCGTGCAAGGTGTTCCGCCACGACTCCTGAAAGCCAGTAATGGCTATGCAATATATCGTATGTGCGCGACTCTTTCCTGGCGAATGCCACAACGGATGCGGTAAAGGAAGGCATGTAGGGCAATAGATTATTTTTGTGGACGAATGTTTGCGGTCCTGCTTGAATATGAATAACGCGCACACGGGGTGCGAGTTGTACAATGTATGGCGTATGGGTGTTTGTTTGACGGGTAAAGATATCAATGGTGTGACCGTGACGGCCCAGCTCTAATGCCAATGCACGGATATATACATTCATGCCTCCTGCATCCTTGGTACGTCCAGGGCTATCAAGCGGGGACGTGTGAATGCTGAGCATGGCTATAGTATGAGACATGTACTTAAATGCTCCTCTTTCTTCTCGGTTGTTAGCAATGTTCAGCATAGATGCGGGGCCAGCGTCCATCGCCGACATGTGTATTTGGTCCCAACATAACAGGTACCTCCTTTTACGGTAATATCACATCAGACCCTCTCGACAAAGGGCCAGAGCAAGCGGTAGACTTGCTCTTGTGAACGATTGAACATGCCAGGGAAAGGCCAGCTCCTCCACATGGCTCGACCAATTA